>OGIE01000181.1_pt1 | contig 90075 bp, 64 predicted proteins | sample 1571581 | NCBI WGS metagenome assembly OGIE01 (sample SAMEA2582021, study PRJEB24529) | metagenome | biome: Human gut stool | place: China | collected 2011
ATGATGCTATAAATCCCAGAGAGAAAATGATTCAGGATGAAGGAGAGCAGTATTGGGAAACTCATAAGAAGGAATTCCAAAAAACAAGCGACAGCAATTACAGAAATGGAAAATATCGAGAAGATGCACAAGTACTTTGGAAAGCGCAAACCGCATTATTACAAAAAATAGAATGTATTTGTCAGCTACATAAGACTTCGGTAAAAGTGATAATCAGTCCTAACTATAATCAAATCAACATCAATCCGGCTGATATAGAAATACTGAAAAATATCTTCAAAGAAAAGAATGTATTTGATTTCAGTGGTGTCAATGAATATACGAATGATATCCATAACTATTATGAGAAGGGGCATTACAGGCCTATACTTGGGGCACAATTATTGCAGAAAGTATATGGCGGACAATAGGGAAGAGCCTCACTTTTGCAGAGTGAGCGCCCGCAAATCTTCTAATGTGCCATTAAATACATTCAGGTCCACCTCCTCCTTGATGCCGGGAACATTCCCTACATCCGTATGTTGCCAGAAGTGCCACGGACCTTCGTATTTCACAGAGTCCACGTAATAATGCGCAATCCAATAAGGATACGTATTGAATACAGAATCATTGAGAAAGCGGCTCTTAAATTTATAAGAAGTATAAAGGATGGGCTTTACGCCATAATGCGCCTCTACACGGTCGAGCCAGGTCTTGACGGCAATCTTTAAATCATGGGGTGTGCTTTTGCCGATAGTTTCCACATCAAGCACGGGGGGCAAATCTCCGGTAGTAAGCTGAACAGTGCGGATAAAGAAATCAGCCTGTTTGTTGGGATCAGTTTTGGGAGAAAAGAAATGGTAAGCACCACGAATAAAGCCATAACGGCGTGCTTGGTCAAAGTTGAACGGGAAAGTATCGTCACCATGATCACCACCTTCGGTAGCTTTCATAAAGACAAAATGAATGGGGAATTTGGATGCTTTGTTGGAAGTCAGTTGCACCCAGTCTATGCTTCCCTGATAATGAGAAATGTCAATGCCATGCACTTCATAGTCGCAGGGCATGCAGACACCGTATCCTTTCTGCCCCGCACAGGGTTTCCAGCGATAAGCATACGGACGAATGAAGAACCAATAGAAACCTGCGGAAAATACAGCAATAATGCAAACAGCAAGTATAGTGCGTAACCATGCAGGCATGATGCGCTCTTTACTTTTCTTCTTACCCCGACGTGCAACGGGTGCAGTTGGGCGGGAAGCAGGTTTCCGGCGGGTTGTGGTTGTACGAGGTTTCTTGTCTGCCATAAATGACAATAATAGGAAAAGAAAGGGCGGAACCAAGCCCGCCCTTCCCTTTTATTTAGAAGATTATTTTGCTTGTTCTAACTGCAAAGTCTTCGTCGGCTGGTCACAAACTTCCGTAGGTCCGAAGTACTGGATAGGTCCCGGATATACATAGTCCGTAGTGATAGCCCACTGATCGCGCTGAGCGGCAAATGCCTTGAACGGAGCACCGTCCAGTTTCACCAGAGCTTTCTGGATAACCGGCTTCATTTCGCCGTGACGACGTTCCATGTTCATCATCATTGTGATGGGCACACCACCTGCAATCCATTGGTCAGCCGGAGCAGTAGTATTGCGTACAGAAGACATATAACCGGTCTTACCGTTAGCAATCAAAGAAGCTGCCGTATAACCCAGTGAGTAGCAATAGTCAGCATCGTAATTAGACGGAGCAGCACAACGGCCTTCATAACCGAAGAAGTGGTGCTGAGAAGCGAACTTACCAACGAACTTGCCTTCTTCTTTCCATGCAGCAAGCTTGGTAGCTACCATTTCGGACAACAGTTTCTCTGTTTCGATAAGAGATACCTGTACGTTTCCATGCGGATCACGATCCAGTGTCAACTGACGTGCAACGCCTTCGGGCAAACTGGCATAAATAGCTGCATTTTCCGGAGAAAGTTTACGGATGATATAATCACGTTGGTGTGACTTCTTGATTTGAGAGAATTCTTCTGCATTTGCAGCAAGGAAGTCGTTCAACTCAGCAATCAGACGCTTCATAGCAGGAATGAACTCAATCAGACCTTCGGGAATAAGTACTGTACCGAAGTTGTTGCCTTGTGCAGCGCGATTAGCCACCACCTGAGCGATATAAGTTACTACATCGTCCAGAGACATATCATTTGCCTCTACTTCTTCTGATATGATACATACGTTAGGCTGTACCTGTAAAGCACATTCCAATGCGATGTGAGAAGCAGAACGTCCCATCAGTTTAATGAAGTGCCAGTATTTACGGGCTGAATTACAGTCACGTTGGATGTTACCGATAACTTCAGAGTAAACCTTGCAAGCTGTGTCAAAACCGAAAGAAGTTTCAATCATCTCGTTCTTTAAGTCACCGTCGATAGTCTTCGGACAACCGATAACCTGTACACCACACTTCTTAGCTGCATAATATTCAGCCAATACACAAGCATTCGTATTAGAATCGTCACCACCGATGATAACCAATGCTTTGATATCAAGTTGTTTCAGGATTTCCAAACCTTTCTCAAACTGGTCTTCTTTTTCCAACTTCGTACGGCCTGAACCGATGATATCGAAACCACCCGTGTTGCGGTATTCATCGATAATGTCAGCAGTCAGTTCCATATAGTTATGGTCCACCAAACCACCGGGGCCAAGGATGAAACCATAGAGCTTGCTGTCCTTATTCAGATTCTTGATACCGTCGAAAATACCGGAAATCACATTGTGACCACCAGGAGCCTGACCACCTGAAAGGATAACACCCACATTCATAGCGGGGAAGTTAGCCACTTCGTCAGTAGCCTCAAACTTAATCAAAGGCATTCCGTAGGTGTTAGGGAACAATTTCTGGATAGCCTCCTGGTCGGCTACAGATTGAGTAGCTGCGCCAGCCACCGCCTTAACGGCACCCTTCAGCGCTTTCGGAAGTTTGGGCTGATAAGCAGCCCTTGCAATTTGCAATGCACTTTTTGTCATTTTATCTAATTATTTAAAGGTGTTAGTAAAGTTTCGTTCAAAAGCGTCGCAAATTTCGTGTTTTTTTCTGAATTATGAAAGGATGCGCACATCAAAAAAAATATGAAATGTTGGTTTATACCGTGGAAAGTACTTATCTTTACCGAAGAAATTTCAATTTATTCATTAAAAAAGTAAAGATTATGGCAAGTAGAAGAGAACTCAAGAAAAACGTCAACTATATCGCAGGTGAACTGTTCATGGAGTGTTTGGTAAACAGCTTATACGTACCCGGAACTGATAGGGCAAAAGCTGATAAACTGATGGGGGAAATTCTGGAAATGCAAGATGAATTCATTAGCCGCATCAGCCATACCGAACCGGGAAATGTAAAAGGTTTCTACAAGAAATTCCGCGAAGACTTTAACAAGCAAGTGGACGCAATTATTGACGGTATCGGTAAACTGAAGTAAGCATCCGGAATGAAAAAAGCAATATACGGCTTTATCTACTATCGCATTTTGGGATGGAAGACGAACGTGACGGTGCCGGATTATGATAAATGCGTGATAACCGCAGCACCTCATACATCAAATTGGGATTTATTTATCGGCAAACTATTTTATGGCGCCATCGGTCGGAAAACTAGTTTCATGATGAAGAAAGAATGGTTCTTCTTTCCGCTGGGACTAATATTCAAAGCAGTGGGTGGTATACCTGTGGATCGGGGACGCAAAACATCATTGGTAGACCAAATGACGGAAAGGTTTGCAAAAAGTAAGAAGTTTCAACTTGCGATTACACCGGAAGGAACCCGTAAAGCTAATCCTAATTGGAAGAAAGGATTTTATTTTATTGCTTCAAAAGCGCAGGTTCCTATTGTGATGATAGGAATTGATTATAGAACCAAGACGATTTCTGCTACAAAGGCAATAATGCCGTCAGGAGATATCGAAAAGGATATGCGTGAGGTAAAGCTCTATTATAAAGATTTCCAAGGAAAGAATCCGGAAAACTTTGCTTTGGGGAATATATAAAGGTATCGACTCCATATCTTCCCTGTAGTTTATCCATATCAACTCCGTACCAACTCCGTGTCTGCTCCGTAGTATCTCCGTACCAGCTCCGTACTCTATAGATACGGAGATACTACGGAGTTGGTACGGAGCAGACACGGACCGGATACGGTTCGGACTAAGAGCTGAACGTACAAAGCGAATAATCATTTACTTCTTAGCTAAATATTATGCGTGTAACTCTATTACAAACAGATATTGTTTGGGAAGATAAACAAGAAAATCTCCGCCTACTCCGCAAAAAGCTGGAAATGCTTCGCGGAGAAGCGGAGATTGTTGTCTTACCCGAAACCTTCTCTACCGGATTCAGCATGAACAGCCGGCAATTGGCTGAGCCTGTAATCGGAAACACCATCACCACCCTGCGCCAATGGGCGACAGAGTTCCAAATTGCCATCGCAGGCAGTTACATTGCCTGTAACGAGGATGCAACTTCTTCTACAGAAAACCACCCCTACTACAATCGTGCCTTTTTCCTTACTCCCGAAGGAGAAGCTTATTACTACGATAAACGCCACCTTTTTCGCATGGGAAAGGAAACGGAGCATTTCACTGCAGGAAACCAGCGGCCCATTATTTCTTACCGGGGCTGGAACATCCTTTTGCTTGTCTGCTACGACCTGCGCTTTCCGGTCTGGAGCCGCAATGTGAACAATGAATATGACCTTCTGATATATGTTGCCAACTGGCCTGTGCCCCGCCGCCGGGTATGGGACGTACTACTACAAGCCCGCGCACTCGAAAACATTTGCTACGTATGTGGCGTGAATCGTGTCGGCACGGATAACAACCAAATGTCCCATAGTGGTGGCAGTGTGATTTACTCCCCCAAAGGCGAACTCCTCGCCAGTGTGCCCGACAACGAAGAAGGTACCGCCACCGCTCCTCTCGACCTCTCTGCATTGAGAGAATTCAGACAAAGATTTCCCGCATGGAAAGATGCGGAGTGTTTTCAAATTAACATTTAATAATTCAAGTTCATGGAACGAATGAAAGCTGAACGCTGTATAGCCAATCCGTTATTCTTTCTGTTACTGAGTATTGTTGTCCTTGCTTCCTGCACAAGCAGCAAGAAAGACATTGTTCCTTCCGCCGAATACGCTCCTTACGTGAACGCATATACCGGAGGAGTTATCTCGCAGACTTCGAACATCCGCATAGAACTGACGCAAGACCAGCCTATGGTGGATTTAAATAATGAACTGAAAGAAAATCCGTTCAGTTTCTCCCCCTCCCTGAAGGGTAAAGCGTATTGGGTCAGCAACAATACGATTGAATTCGTCCCCGAAGCGGGTATCCTGAAACCGGGGCAGTTCTATGAAGGTACCTTCCAGTTGGGCAAATTTTTAGAAGTGGACAGCCGCCTGAAGGAATTTAAGTTTTCTTTCCGCGTGCAGAAACCCAATTTCTCTCTCAACATCGAGCCACTGACGACAGTCGACATTAACAGCCACTCCGAACAGGTGGGTATCAAAGGAGAAATACGCTTCAGTGACGCCGCAAAGAAAGAAGTGGTAGAAAAGATGCTGGTTGCCGGAAACGGAAAGGGACAGACCTATCCGGTAAACATCACCCCTACAGATAATCTGACACGCTATCAGTTCGAGATTATCGGTATTCCCCGTGAAGAAGAAGATTACGAACTGGAAATAAAAGCAGATGGCACACCCGCAGGCATCGAACGCAAATTGACTGAAAGCGTACTGATTCCTTCAAAAAACAGTTTTCGTTTTCTTTCTGCCAAACGTATCGAAGAACCGGAAAACGGAATAGAAGTCGTATTCTCCGACCCGGTTTCCACTACACAGGATTTAAAAGGATTGATTGAAATTCCGGAAGTATCTACTTCCATCTTCCAGGTAGAAGATAACAAAGTATATATCTACTTTGAAGCGAATCAACTGGCTAAGCTGACATTAAAGGTACACGAAGGAGTAAAAAACAGCAAAGATAAAGCACTCGGCACCTCCCACTCTATCTCGTTCAGCGAACTGAATCTGAAACCGCAAGTAGAAATGTCTACTTCGGCCGCTATCCTGCCCGACTCCAAAAGCCTGATTATCCCGTTCCGGGCAGTCAATCTTTATGCAGTGGATTTAAGTGTCATCCGCATTTTTGAAAACAATGTGCTAATGTTTATGCAGACAAATACCCTTTCGTCTGCCAGCGAACTGCGCCGTTCCGGACGGTTGGTTTACCAGAACACGCTCTGGCTGAGTAAAGACAGTACGAAAGATGTACACCGGTGGGAAGACTACTCAATAGACCTTGCCGGACTTATCCGGCAGGAACCGGGAGCCATCTACCGCGTCATTCTCTCTTTTCGCCAAGAGTATTCGGCATATCCTTGTAGCGGAACTGAGAATCAGGAGATGAGTTTTGCAGATAACACTGCGTCAGAAGGGCTGACAAAAGTCAACGGAAACATTCTCTTTGAAGAGAACGAGGCGGAATGGGATACACCCGAAGCTTACTTTTATTATAATGGTGGAGTTAAAATGGACTGGAGCCAGTATGACTGGAGACAACGCAATAATCCCTGTCATCCCTCCTATTATATGGACTCCGACCGGGCAGCGTCCTGCAATGTATTCGCTTCGAATATAGGAATGATCGTGAAACGGAATTCCTTGAACAAGCTCTGGATTGCCGTAAGCAACATTCTGGACACCCAGCCGATGGAAAAAGCGAAAGTAACCGCTTATAACTTCCAACTGCAAGCCATCGGAACAGGCGAAACCAACAGTGAAGGTTTTGTGGAAATCACTCCCAAAGGCGTACCTTTCATCCTGGTAGCCGAAGTGGACAAACAGAAAGCATACGTCCGCGTGGCAGATGGAGAAGAACAATCCGTCAGCCGGTTTGACGTTGGTGGAAAAGATATCCAGAAAGGATTGAAGGGCTTTGTATATGGAGAAAGAGGAGTATGGAGACCGGGAGATACGCTTCATGTAACCTTTATCTTGGAAGACCGGGAAAAGAGAATTCCGGATAAACATCCCGTAGCACTGGAACTTTATAATCCAAGAGGCCAGTTCTATACAAAAATGATTTCTACGCAAGGTGTGAATGGCTTCTATACTTTCGATATTCCGACACGGGCAGAAGACCCTACCGGGCTATGGAACGCATACGTCAAAGTAGGTGGAACAGCCTTCCACAAGAGTCTCCGCATAGAAACCGTTAAACCGAACCGACTGAAGATTAACCTGAAATTACCCGATAACGTCATTCAGGCCTCAGTAAAAGAAATGCCGGTAGTCCTTTCTTCCACATGGTTGACGGGAGCCACGGCATCCAGATTAAAGACCAAAGTAGAAATGTCCCTGTCGAGGGTAAACACGCAATTCAAGAATTACAGCCAATACATCTTCAATAACCCGGCAACAGAATTTACCACCGTGAAGAATGATGTATTCGACGGTACACTCGATGCAGAAGGAAAAGCTGCTTTCACTTTGAAACTGCCATCTGCTACGAATGCACCGGGTATGCTGAATGCAACCCTGACAAGCCGTGTATTCGAGCCGGGAGGAGATGCCAGTATACATAGTCAGACTATTCCGTTCTCCCCCTTCTCTTCTTATGTAGGCATCAACCTGAACCAGCCGAAGGGAAAATACATAGAAACAGACCAAGACCATGTATTCGACATCGTCACAGTGAACGCGGAAGGTCAATTGGTGAACCGTTCCAACCTGGAATACAGAATCTACCGCGTCTCCTGGAGTTGGTGGTGGGAGAACCGGGAAGAATCGTTCGGCACATACATAAACAGCAGTTCCATCACTCCCGTGGCCAGTGGAAACATCCAGACCACCGGTGGAAAAGCGACTTTCAAATTCCGGGTTAACTATCCGGATTGGGGACGCTACCTGGTATATGTAAAGGACAAAGAGAGTGGGCACGCCACCGGCGGAACCGTTTATATTGACTGGCCCGACTGGCGTGGACGTTCAAGCAAGACTGACCCTAGCGGTATCAAGATGCTGGCTTTCTCACTGGATAAGGAGTCTTACGAGATCGGCGAAACGGCAACCGCCATCATCCCTGCCGCCGCAGGAGGACGCGCGCTGGTCTCTCTGGAAAACGGTTCAACTGTATTGCAACGCGAATGGATGGATGTTTCCAGCAACGGAGATACCAAATATACTTTCAAAGTAACTCCGGAAATGGCTCCGAATGTTTACCTGCACATCAGCCTGTTGCAGCCGCATGCACAGACGGTGAACGATTTGCCGATACGTATGTACGGTGTTGTTCCGGTATTGGTGACCAATAAGCAAACCCTGCTGCAACCTCAGATTAAAATGCCGGAAGTGCTGCGTCCGGAAACAGACTTCAATGTAACCGTCAGTGAAAAGAGCGGTAAACCGATGACGTATACACTGGCTATCGTGGACGACGGATTACTTGACCTGACAAACTTCAAGACACCCGACCCGTGGAATGATTTCTATGCCCGCGAGGCACTGGGCATCCGAACCTGGGATATGTATGACGATGTGCTCGGAGCTTCGGCAGGACGTTACAGTTCTCTGTTCAGCACAGGTGGTGACGAAACATTGAAACCTGCCGATGCGAAAGCAAACCGTTTCAAACCGGTAGTCAAATTCGTCGGTCCATTCTATCTGGATAAAGGTAAACAAAAAACGCATACGCTGAAACTGCCCATGTATGTAGGTTCCGTCCGCACAATGGTAGTTGCCGGACAGGACGGAGCTTACGGAAAGGCGGAAAAGACATCGTTTGTACGGACACCGTTAATGCTATTGTCTACACTTCCCCGTGTACTGAGCACACAGGAGGAAATCACGGTTCCGGTGAATGTCTTTGCGATGGAAAAAGAAGTGAAGAATGTAATGGTATCTATTCAGGCAATCGGCGGCGGTGTGCAAATTGTAGGCAATAAACAACAGTCCATCACTTTTGCCCAACCGGGTGACCAGCTTACATTCTTCAAAATCAAGACAGGCAGCCAAACCGGAAAAGCAACCATCCATCTGACTGCCAATGGTGACGGAAAACAGACGAAAGAAACGATTGAAATAGAAGTAAGGAATCCGAATCCGGCAGTCACTCTGCGCACCAGCAAATGGGTGGAAGGCGGAGAAAGTGTAACCATTCCGTATAGTTTGAATAACGCATCTCCGGCAAATAGTCGTCTGTTGTTGGAAGTTTCGCGCATACCTTCGGTGGACATCAGTCGACGATTCGACTTCCTATACAACTATCAGCACCATTGCACAGAGCAACTGACTTCGAAAGTATTGCCGTTGCTGTTTGTCAGCCAGTTCAAGGCCATAGACGGTGAAGAAGCTGAAAAGATAAAAGCCAATATACAGGAAGGCATCCGGCAGATTTACTCCCGACAACTTCCTAACGGTGGGTTTGTCTACTGGCCGGGAAATGCGGTGGCTGACGAGTGGATCACTTCTTATACAGGTATGTTCCTTGTGCTGGCACAAGAAAAAGGCTATGCCGTTCATCCGAATGTGCTGAATAAATGGAAGCGCTTCCAACGTGCCGCAGCCCAGAACTGGCGGATGCCGGAACAGAATGACAGTTGGATGTACTGGCAATCAGGATTGCAACAAGCTTACAGGCTATATACATTAGCATTGGCAAGCGCCCCAGAACAGGGAGCCATGAACCGGATGAAGGAACAAGCCAACCTGTCGTTGCAAGCCAAATGGAGACTGGCGGCAGCATATGCCCTGACGGGTAAGACGAAGCCGGCAGAGGAATTGATATTCAATGCGGAAACGACCGTGAAGCCCTATTCTTCACAAAACTTCATCTACGGTTCATACGATCGTGACGAGGCGATGATACTGGAAACCCTGCTTTTGCTGCACAAAGACCAGGCTGCCCTGCAACAAGCCAAGAAGGTTTCGCAGAATCTGGCAGATGAAAATTGGTTCAGCACACAATCCACAGCTTTCTCACTGATGGCAATGGGACGCCTGGCGGAGAAACTTTCAGGCACACTGGATTTCACCTGGAACTGGAACGGAAAGCAACAACCTACCGTGAAATCGGCTAAGGCTGTATTTGAAAAGGAACTGGCTACTGCTCCGGCATCGGGAGATATAACAGTGAAAAATCAAGGCAAGGGTGCATTGAATGTGGATTTCATTACGCGTACCCAGTTAGTCAACGATACGCTACCTGCAATTTCCAATAATCTCCGTCTGGACGTGAAATATACGGATATGAACGGAGCGACTATAGCCATAGATGACATCAGACAAGGTACGGACTTTATGGCTGTCATCACCGTAGGTAATATCAGTGGGACTACCGGATACAGTAACTTGGCGTTAACGCATATCATTCCGTCAGGTTGGGAGATTTACAACGAACGCTTCATAACTCCGGAAGCTACTCCGACCCGCAATTATACCTATCAGGATATTCGCGACGACCGTGTACTGACTTACTTTGACCTGCAACGCAGCGAACTGAAAAAGTTTACCGTAAGGCTGCAAGCCACGTATGCCGGTAATTTTGTTCTGCCTGCTATCCAGTGCGAAGCGATGTATGACGCTTCGGCACAGGCACGGACAAAGGCGGGAAGGACAACGGTAAGCCGTTAAAGTAGTTTCATGGGAGCCAGGATTATCAATTTATTCAAACATCTGTCTATCACCGGAAAAGTAATACTCAGCACGATTACAATTCTGGTGATAGCCTATATATTTTGTCTCCCCAAAGAATTATTCCATGTCCCCTACTCTACCGTCGTTGCCGACCGTAACGGAGAATTATTGGGTGCACGCATTGCCTCCGACGGTCAATGGCGTTTCCCGCCCCGAAGCACTACACCGGAAAAGATAAAGCAATGCTTGATTATGTTTGAAGACAGGCATTTCTATCACCATTGGGGTGTCAACCCTTTCGCTACCGGAAGGGCCGCCTGGCAAAACCTGAAAAACAAACGTGTCGTCAGCGGAGGAAGTACCCTCACGATGCAAACCATCCGGCTGGCAAGAAATGAATCGCGCACCTTCGGAGAGAAATTCATTGAAATGATTCTGGCTACCCGCCTCGAATTCCGTGCTTCGAAAGAAGAAATCCTATCGATGTATGTCTCACACGCCCCGTTCGGCGGAAATGTTGTAGGGCTGGATGCCGCCGCATGGAGATACTTCGGACATTCTGCGGAAGATTTGTCGTGGGCAGAAGCTGCCATGCTGGCTGTGCTTCCCAATGCACCTTCTATGATTCATCTTTCAAAGGCACGCCAGGCATTACTTGAAAAGCGTAACAGACTCCTGAAACAGTTATATAAGAAAGAAGTGATAGATGAATCGGCTTATGAGCTAGCTGTCAGTGAACCACTTCCCGAAGAACCACATTCGTTGCCACAAGTAGCTCCACATCTCGTCAGCCGCTTCTATCAGGAACGCAACGGGAAGTATTCCGTATCGACCATTGACAGGGGCATCCAGACCCAGATTGAAAGTCTGGCCGAACGATGGAGCAACGAATTCAACCGGAGCGATATACGCAATCTGGCAATCCTGGTGATTAACATACGGACCAATCAAGTAGTAGCCTATTGCGGGAATGTCAATTTTGAGCGCAAACAGGCAGGGAACCAAGTGGATGTCATCCAGGCTCCCAGAAGTACGGGAAGCATTCTAAAACCATTCCTCTACTATGCGATGTTGCAGGAAGGCACTCTGCTACCAGATATGTTATTACCCGATATACCGGTTAATATCAATGGCTTCACTCCCCAGAACTTCAATTTGCAGTTTGAAGGAGCGGTTCCTGCATCAGAAGCGCTTGCACGGTCGCTGAATATTCCGGCTGTCACGATGCTGCAAAAATATGGAGTTCCGAAGTTTCATAATTTCTTGCGACAAGCAGGATTTAAGACGATTAACCGTCCTGCCTCCCATTACGGACTATCACTGATTCTGGGCGGTGCAGAAGCTACACTATGGGATGTGACGAGTGCATACGCCAATATGGGACGGAGTTTGCTGCAACTTCCACAAGAAAAATGCAGTTTACTGCTTGCCTCTCCTCTGGAAAAGGAGGGTACTGTAACAGATCTTTTTCAACCCGGTGCCGTATGGCAAACCTTTGATGCCCTGACCAAAGTCAACCGCCCCGAAGAAATAGACTGGAAATCCATCCCTTCCATGCACCCCATTGCTTGGAAAACCGGGACAAGTTATGGTTTCCGCGATGCCTGGGCCGTCGGAGTTACCCCCGAATATGCGGTAGGCGTATGGGTGGGAAACGCAACAGGAGAAGGGAAACCCGGTCTTGTAGGAGCACGGACAGCAGGTCCGGTGTTGTTCGACACATTCAATATGCTCCCTGCATCACGATGGTTCAAACGACCGGGAAGCATCTTTGTCAAAGCAGAAATATGCCGGAAATCAGGGTATCTGAAAAGTAGGTTCTGCGAAGAGACAGACACTCTGCCCGTTCTTCCTGCAGGACTCAAAACAGAAGTCTGTCCCTATCATCATCTCATCACTTTATCGGCCGATGAAACCCTGCGTATTTATGAAAATTGCGCCAATACAGAACCTACCATCCAGAAATCATGGTTCACCTTGCCGCCCGTATGGGAATGGTATTATAAACAGCATCATCCGGAGTACAAACCACTTCCCCCCTTCAAGCCGGGTTGTGGAGAAGACGCCCTCCAGCAAATGCAGTTCATCTATCCGCCAATGAATGCCCGCATCGCACTACCCCGGCAAATGGATGGAAGCAAAGGTTTCATCACCGTCGAACTGGCACACAGTAATCCCGGCACTACCATCTATTGGCATCTCGACAACAGTTATCTGACTCAAACGCAGGACTTTCATAAAATTTCCTTGCAACCTAAACCGGGGAAGCATTCGCTGACTGCCGTAGATGACGCAGGGAATACGGTTTCTACGACTTTCTTTGTGGAATAAATTAAGTAAACTATACTATTTAATCAGAGTTCATTATAAGATGTATTTATCTGGTGTACTACTACGTTGCTGTAACCTTACTACTTTTCTTTCCAGATTTAAATTAGCAACAAGCTTAGCAATCGCCCCAACACTAAAGCAGAAACCCTACATCAGAGCAAATTTTAGGCTTTTTAAAGAAAATACCTAAAAAGAGTGAGTGCTTTGTTGCTAAAAAGTGCCTACATTTGTACCCCGAAACAGTGCGGCAAAAAACACCTTTTTCCGAAAAACAACCCCACCGCTTATATAAGTGAACATTGTTTTTCGTATATTTGTTAAATCTTAGAAGCGACAAGCTTTAATCAATTTATTAATACCAAATAAGTTATGAAAACCAATCTTAGTTCTCAAATCACTCTCAACAGAGTCTCCCCCAGGTATTATAGGCCTGAGAATGCATTTGAAAGGTCAGTACTGACCCGACTTGAAAAAATCCCAACCGACATTTACGAATCGGCAGAGGAAGGTGCCAACCACATTGCTTGCGATATTGCACAGCTCATCCGCGACAAACAGAAAGCCGGACGTTTCTGTGTATTGGCATTGCCCGGTGGTAACTCTCCCCGCAACGTATATTCAGCCCTCATCCGTATGCATAAGGAAGAAGGTCTGAGTTTCCGTAATGTTATCATATTCAACCTTTACGAGTATTATCCGCTTACTTCAGATGCCATCAACAGCAACCTGAACGCCTTGAAAGAGATGTTTCTGGATCATGTTGACATTGATAAGCAAAACATTTTCAGTCCGGACGGCACCATTCACAAAGATACCATCTTTGAATACTGCCGTCTATACGAACAACGCATGGAAAGTTTTGGTGGCCTGGATGCTGTACTGCTGGGTATCGGGCGCGTTGGTAACATCGGTTTCAATGAACCGGGTTCCCGTCTGAACTCTACCACTCGCCTGATTTTGCTGGATAATGACTCACGCAATGAGGCATCCAAAATGTTCGGTAGCATTGAAAGTACTCCTATCAGCTCCATAACAATGGGTGTCTCTACCATATTAAGTGCTAAGAAAATCTATTTGATGGCTTGGGGTGAGGATAAAGCAAAAATGGTAAAAGAATGTGTGGAAGGCCCGGTTACCGATACCATCCCAGCCTCTTACCTACAAACCCACAACAATGCCCATGTCGTTATCGACCTTTCTGCTGCGGGTAATTTGACACGTATTCACCGTCCATGGTTAGTTACTTCCTGCGAGTGGAATGATAAACTAATACGCAGTGCCATCGTATGGTTATGCCAACTGACCGGTAAACCAATTCTGAAACTAACCAACAAGGATTACAACGAAAACGGTCTGAGTGAACTGTTGGCTTTGTTTGGTTCTGCATACAATGTAAACATCAAGATATTCAATGACCTGCAACATACCATTACCGGCTGGCCGGGTGGTAAGCCAAATGCAGATGATACGTATCGTCCTGAACGTGCGAAACCGTATCCGAAACGTGTAGTTGTGTTCTCTCCACACCCGGATGATGACGTCATCTCCATGGGTGGCACAATCCGCCGTCTGGTAGAGCAAAAACACGACGTACATGTGGCTTACGAAACTTCCGGTAATATCGCTGTAGGCGATGAAGAAGTAATCCGCTTCCTGCACTTCATCAATGGTTTCAATCAAATTTTCAATAACAGCGAAGATAAGGTAGTCATTGATAAGTATACGGAAATCCGCAAGTTCCTGAAAGAAAAGAAAGACGGTGACATTGATACTCGTGACATCCTGACCATCAAAGGTTTGATACGCCGTGGTGAAGCGCGTACCGCTTGTACATATAACAACATTCCGTTAGACCACTGCCACTTCCTTGACCTGCCGTTCTACGAAACAGGCCGTATTCAGAAAGGTCCGTTAACAGAGGCTGATGTGGAAATTGTACGCAATTTGTTGCGTGAAGTGAAACCTCACCAGATATTCGTTGCCGGTGACCTTGCCGACCCGCACGGTACACATCGTGTCTGCACAGATGCAGTATTCGCAGCTATTGATTTGGAAAAGGAAGAAGGTGCCAAATGGTTGAAGGATTGCCGTATATGGATGTATCGTGGTGCGTGGGCTGAATGGGAAATTGAAAACATTGAAATGGCAGTACCTATTAGCCCGGAAGAATTGCGTGCAAAGCGTAACTCCATCCTGAAACACCAGTCTCAGATGGAAAGTGCTCCGTTCCTGGGCAATGATGAGCGTCTGTTCTGGCAACGCAGCGAAGACCGCAACCGTGGTACTGCTGCATTGTATGACAGCCTCGGTCTGGCATCTTATGAGGCAATGGAGGCATTTGTGGAATATATTCCGCTGTAAATGTTTGCTAAATAGAAATAAAGAAGAGTGGGGAGCTAAGGTTTTCCACTCTTTTTTTACGTACTTTTGCGGGTAGTCTTCACCACAGAAGACACAGAGTTCACAGAGGGTTTTCGTTATGAAGAAGAATATAGTATTAGTTATCTGTTGCTTCATCTTGGCTTTCAATGGAAAACTGAGGGCACAGGATATTGAGGCGAACGTACAGGAACGCCTCGCAGCATTTTTCCGGGAATATACCACCACAACAGTCAATATCGGCACCTGCCGGCTGGATAGTTTTCGCATCGATTACCAGAAGAAGAAGTTAGCCATCTATGCTGACGACAAATTCTCTTACCAACCTTTCCGACCGGAAACAGTGGATGCCATCTATCGGTATCTGAAACAAACATTGCCAGGTCCTGTGAACTATTATGATATGACAGTCATAACAGGTGGACAGGCTATTGAAGATTTGATTCCCAACCTTTACAGGAAAGGGAAAAAGGATAAATCACGGCTATACGGTGGTCTGGAGTATAAAGGTAATCCCTGGGTGACACGCACTTCCCGCCCTTATGAAATTAACCGCGGACTGGAAGGCAAACATATCGCCTTATGGCAAAGCCATGGAAAATACTTCATCAATAAGACCGGAGAATGGGGATGGCAACGCCCCCGCCTGTTCTGCACAACGGAAGACCAGTTCACCCAGTCGTTTATTCTTCCTTACGTCATCCCGATGCTGGAAAATGCAGGTGCCAACGTATTTACTCCCCGGGAACGGGACACACAAAAGTATGAGGTTATCGTGGACAATGATACTCCGCAAAATTCTCTTTATCTGGACATCAAAAGTCGCAAAGCTAACTGGAAACAAACAGAACTTCCCGGTTTTGCACAACGGAAACAGATTTATCAAGACGGCGAGAATCCATTTGTAAGCGGAAGTGCACGCTTCACCAACACAGAGAAGAAAAAGAATAAAGCTTTTGCTGAATGGATACCCGATATTCCGGAAACAGGCGAATATGCCGTATACGTTTCTTATCAGACATTGCCCAACAGCGTAAGTGACGCCAAGTACATCGTTTTCCACAATGGCGGGGCCACCGAGTTCAAAGTAAACCAGCAGATAGGTGGCGGTACCTGGGTGTACCTCGGAACATTCTCTTTTGATAAAGGCAAAAATGATTACGGTATGGTAGTACTCAGCAATGAAAGCAAACAGAAAGGTGTGGTTTGTGCGGATGCCGTACGTTTTGGCGGCGGAATGGGAAACATTGCACGCGGCGGAGAAACCAGCGGACTGCCCCGGTATCTGGAGGGCTCCCGCTACTTTGCACAATGGTCAGGTATGCCTTACCCCGTTTATGGTGGACGTGAAGGGAAAGATGACATGTCTGATGACATAAATTCCCGTTCCAAGATGATTAATTACTTGTCGGGCGGTTCCATCTTCAATCCTAAGGAGCAAGGTCTGGGAGTACCTTTTGAAATGGCAATGGCATTGCATAGCGATGCAGGAGCCAGCAAAGAAGACAAAATTATCGGTACACTCGGTATCTATACCACCAATTTCAATGACGGATTACTTGCCAGTGGTACCGACCGGTATGCTTCACGCGACCTTTCCGATATTCTGCTCACACAACTCCAGCGTGATATCCGTTCCAATTATGCTATAGACTGGACACGCCGCAGCATGTGGGATCGTAATTACAGCGAAACCCGCCTTCCGGCAGTGCCTTCTACCATCGTGGAATTACTATCACACCAGAACTTTGCCGACATGCGTCTCGGACACGACCCCAACTTCAAGTTTACTGTGGGACGCTCCATTTATAAAGCAATTCTTCAATATCTTTGCAACCAGCATGGCAAGGATTATGTAGTACAACCTCTCCCTGTAAGCAACTTTGCTATCCGCTTTGGCAATAAAAAGAACACGCTGGAACTTTCCTGGAAAGGTGAAGAAGACTTATTGGAGCCGACTGCCAAACCGCGCGAGTACATCGTTTATACCCGTATCGGACGTGGCGGTTTTGATAACGGAGTACGTGTAAGCAGTCTTTCTTATACTGCAAAGATAGAACCGGGCATCGTCTATTCCTTTAAAGTCACCGCAGCCAACCGTGGCGGAGAAAGCTTTCCATCTGAAATCCTCGCAGCTTATAAAGCCAAAAAGGAAAAAGGACGTATCCTTATTGTCAATGGCTTCGATCGTATCAGTGGCCCGGCAGTTATTGACACTCCCACCGCAGCCGGATTCGATTTAGCCAAAGATCCGGGTGTACCTTATTTATATGACATTTCACTTTGCGGTGCCCAAACCGAATTTTCACGTAAACAGACGGGAAAAGAATTGGGGCGCAGCAGCAATGAATGGGAAGGAATCAAGATTGCCGGAAACATTTTCGACTATCCATTCATACATGGAAAAGCAATACAGGCAGCAGGTGATTATAGTTTCGTTTCATGCAGTGACGAAGCTGTAGAAAACGGAAATGTTCCGTTGGAAGTTTACGATATTGTAGATTACATCCTCGGACTCGAAAAGGAGGACCGGCAAAGCAATCCTGCCAGTAACATGTATTACAAAACCTTCTCCTCGCCCATGCAACGTGCATTGACGGCCTACTGCCAATCCGGAGGCAACCTCCTTGTGAGTGGTTCCTACATCGGTAGCGATATGAACAATTCCCAAGGTGACCGAGAGTTTACGCAGAATATCCTGAAATACGCCTACGGACAATCCATAAACGATACCCAATCCGGAAACATCAATGGTTTGGGACGCACATTCACCATCCCCCGACTGCCCAATGAGCAAGCTTATCCCGTGACCACCCCCGAATGTATTCTTCCGACAGGTGCAGCTTTTCCGGTGCTCACTTATGTTCCCGGCAACCAAAGTGCAGCCATCGCCTATCAAGGCAATTACCGCACCTTCATTATGGGCTTTCCATTGGAAAGCATCGAACAGGAAACAGACCGTAATGCCATCATGGCCTCCATACTACAATTCTTTCAAGCAAAAAAATAGAAAACAATACGCCTAATTAAAAATAACACTTATCTTTGCTCTCAGAGTATAAACCTTTAAAAACATAAAAAACATGTACACTATACAAGCAAATCCCAGCGGTACCCGCAGTTTAGAGATCTCTGAAGAAAATCTGGCAACCATTGAGAAATACGGGCTCTTCCGTCATCTCATTGACAGTAATGGTATTGTAGACGAATCTGTATTGGATAAATTGAGACTGAACATCCGCTCTCTCATCGCATCACAAGAGGAAGACAGCAAAGATTTACTCGACCTCTGCATCGACGTGATATACCACAACAACATGAAAGCCTTCGGATTGCAGCAACTCATCAAGCTCTATCTGGAATGGTTTTCCAAACAAGAACCTGTAGAAGAGGAATAATGAAATGAAAACAATCGACACATGTGGTCAAAAACATTACAGCCCGCTCATCCCGGCCATGAAAGCCATGTGCGAAGCCACACCGGGTGAAAAGCTGGAAATAATCATGGATGATGCCACTGCTTTCAATGACTTGAAAGAGTATCTGGCCGAGCAACAAATTGGTTTCCGCGAAATATATGATGGAGAACGGATGACGTTGCAATTTAAGACGAAACAGCTTGCCTGATACCTTCCTCACGGTAAGTTTCAACTTCTAAGACAAATATAAGAGGTGTACCAGAAACTTCTTCTGATACACCTTTTTTACATAACACACACCTAACTAATACGCAAAAAATGAAAGCACTTTACTTCTCTCTTCAAATCCTGATAATACTCGTTGTCAATCCATTAAATGCACAAGACATGCCTGAATGGCATACTGTCAGAATGGATAAACATCTCTCACCTCACAGCGTAACCTCCGTCACCCCATGAGGGAACACCCGTTACATGCCGAAGTAAATGCTTTTACACACCGATGTAAAGGTCGTTACAATACGGGGTAAATGCCGTTACATACCGGGGTAAATGCTTTTACATACTAAAGAAAAAGAAATGTAAATGCAATAGTTTGATACATAATAGCATAAGCTAATACAGACAAACTTACGGACTGATTCTATTCCTCTCCGTTTTGTCATCTGTTTATACGTATCTTTGCGGCAATTTTCCTATTTGGCTGTTTTTCCCTTCACAGTCAAAGGTAACACAAACCAGAATGTAGAACCTTTATTTACCTCAGACTCCAAACCTGCCCTTCCCCCCAGATTCCGGATAATGGATTGTGAAAGCGTCAAACCAAGGCCAGTTCCCGGTACTTCCCTGTCTAACTTTTTGAAATGGGAAAAGATTTTTTCCTGTTCTTCCTTGGGAATCCCAATCCCGGTGTCGGACACATAGAAAAAAGCCTCATCCGTTCCCTCTATACGGCAGCCAAAACGTATTTCACCCGATTTAGTAAACTTAATTGCATTATGAATCAGATTTGCCATAACCTGAATGATGCGGTGACGTTCAGAATACATCATAATAGGCTGTAAGTTAGCCTCACAAACCAAATCCACTGAGGGATTATCAGCCAACTTCACCATAAATATTCCTTCTAATTCTCTGATCAAGTCATTGGCATCAAACTCCGAATATTCAAAATTCAAAGTTCCGGATTCTATTTGAGAAAGATCAAAAATATCATTTATCAGACGTAACAAGCGTTCGTTATTCTCTGAAATAATATCCATATACATCTTCTTCTCCTCTTCACTGGAAGCAGTAGCTATCAATCCCGAGAAACCGACAATCGCATTGAGCGGAGTGCGTATTTCATGGCTTATATTGGCTATAAAAGCCGATTTCAGTTTGTCAGCAGATATAGATTTTTCTCTTTCAATATTCAGTAATCTCTGGATATTCTTCAATTCCGTCACATCATAAACGGTCAACACCATGTGCCCCTTTCCATGAATGTCCAGATAGGTACCCGATACAGAAACATCACAAGGAATCACCCTATTCTCATCTTCACTCAGAAGATTCATTGAAGCATTCAGCTTTTTAAAGCCTTCTTTCGTGCAGAAAGCTTTTCCAATAGCTGCACGGACGCCACAAAGCTTGCATTGTTCATGTTTACCACATTCACCAGCCGCAGCAGCATTTCTGCAATGTAGCAAGTCGCCCACTCTTTTTATCACCCCATCCTCTGGAGCAGGAAGTCTGTTCAATGAATAATAATTAGTATCGCGAACAATAAATTCTTCATCAATCAGCAGAAAGTAAGCATTAATATTCTGCAGAATCATAGTCGACTGATCAAGTTTGCGTTGTATCGTCTCCTCTGAACTCGCTTCTTTATACGGAGGTATTTCCATGGTATATAAATTGATTTATATTTATTCGGGCTATTGATGCGCAAATGTATAAAATATACGAATAGTACCAGTTTTATTTATGCCTTTTTATTTGCACTTACCCGATAAAGTTCAAAAGACTTTTCTTGACCGGGCATTGTTTATCCCTCTCCATTTTTACATCTTATCATTTTATGCGTATCTTTGCGGCATGAAAGAACATCGACTGACTGATTGGTTGCCCACAACCAAAAAAGAAGTGGAATTGCGCGGATGGGACGAACTGGACGTTATCTTATTCAGTGGAGACGCATACATAGACCACCCCTCTTTCGGGGCTGCCGTCATCGGACGTATCCTCGAAGCGGAAGGCCTGCGCGTGGCAATTATACCTCAACCTAATTGGCGGGACGACTTACGCGACTTCAAGAAGTTAGGACGTCCACGTCTGTTCTTCGGTATCAGCCCCGGGTGTATGGACTCAATGGTAAATAAATATACGGCCAACAAGCGATTACGTAGTGACGATGCCTATACACCGGATGCACGCCCAGACATGCGACCGGATTATCCATCGATTGTATATACTCAAATCCTGAAAAAATTATATCCTGACGTTCCCGTTGTATTGGGAGGTATTGAGGCAAGTATGCGCAGGGTGACGCATTATGATTACTGGCAGGACAAACTGATGAAAAGTATTCTTGTAGAAAGCGGTGCAGATTTGCTGATTTACGGAATGGGAGAAAAGCCGGTGGTAGAATTGGCAAGAAGATTTAGTGATAAGCGATTAGTGATAAGTGATAAGCATTTGGATGATGCAAGCTGCTTATCACTTATCACTAACCACTTATCACTAACTACCATTCCACAAGTTGCTTACTTATGCAAAACAGTGGATTTCGTGGCAGAAGAAGGAGATATCCGTCTTTTTTCCCATGCTGAATGCCTGAAAGACAAGAAGAAACAAGCTGCCAACTTCCGCCATATCGAAGAAGAAAGTAACAAATATGCCGCCTCCCGCATCACGCAGGAAGTGGATAACATGACGGTTGTTGTCAACCCGCCCTATCCTCCCTTGACAGAAGAAGAACTGGATCATTCTTTCGACCTTCCCTATACCCGACTACCTCATCCTAAATACAAGGGTAAGCGTATTCCGGCATACGATATGATTAAGTTCTCTGTGAATATCCATCGCGGATGTTTCGGAGGATGTGCATTCTGTACCATCTCGGCACATCAGGGAAAGTTTATTGTAAGCCGCAGCAAAGAGAGTATCCTTAAGGAGGTGAAAGAAGTAATGGAACTGCCCGATTTTAAAGGATACCTAAGCGACCTCGGTGGCCCGTCCGCTAATATGTACCGGATGAAGGGACGCGATGAAGCTGTCTGCAAGAAATGCAAACGCCCATCGTGCATCCATCCCAAAGTATGTCCGAACCTGAATACCGACCATCGCCCGTTATTGGATATTTATCATGCAGTCGATGCCCTGCCCGGCATCAAGAAAAGTTTTATCGGAAGCGGTGTAAGATATGATTTGTTATTGCATCAGAGTAAAGACCCCGCCACCAATAAAAGCACGCAGGAATATACCCGCGAACTCATTGCCCGCCACGTCAGCGGCCGCCTCAAGGTTGCCCCGGAGCATACCAGTGACCGTGTATTGAGTATCATGCGTAAGCCTTCATTCAGTCAGTTCCAGGAGTTCAAGAAGATATTCGACCGCATCAATCAAGAAGAAGGGTTGCGGCAACAACTCATCCCTTATTTCATTTCCAGTCATCCCGGCTGTAAGGAAGAAGATATGGCCGAACTTGCTGTCATCACCAAACGTCTGGACTTCCATCTGGAACAGGTGCAGGACTTTACTCCTACGCCTATGACCGTAGCTACTGAAGCGTGGTACACCGGTTATCATCCATATACGCTGGAACCTGTGTTCAGTGCCAAAACCCCTCGCGAAAAACTGGCACAACGCCAATTCTTCTTCTGGTATAAGCCCGAAGAACGGAAAAATATCATTAATGAGTTGCGCCGCATAGGGCGCCAGGACCTGATTGATAAACTATACGTAAAACGATAAATACCCCCAAAAGCAATGATGAAGCGACTATTACCCATTCTGTTTACTGCATTTCTGAGTTATGCAGGCACATCTCTGCAAGCGCAAGATTATCTACCGCAAACCTTCAGCGTTGCAGTGGGTGGCGGACTAACGCTGCCGCATGTAGAGGGAAACAGCAACGACTTCTTCAGTAAGAATGGTGACCGCGCAGGATATGACTTAATGTTGGAAGGGCGCTACTACTTTACCCCAAACTTTGCATTAGGAGTTCAGTACGATTACCTGCGAATAGCAGATTTACCTGACAAAATGCATCTCCACTATGCACGTCCCACAATCACTTTTCGCCATCTATGGAGTAACGGGAACCAAGGTGCATTCCTGTCGTTCGGCATCGGTTATATGAATTATCAGGAACGAACGTACCAACAAGGCAACCGATACGGACATCTCTTTCAAAGAGGATATTGCGGGTTGTCATTTGGCATGGGATACGAATTCCGTATTACCAAGAAAGTATCAGGAGTCTTTCGGGCCGATATGCTCACAGCAGACTGGTTTGCCAATCCTGATGCCCGATTATCCAACACGGACGGGTATGATGACGGGATAGACCATAGCTGGTTTAAGAACAACATCACATTCCTTAATATAGGGTTTGCGGTACAGTTCGGACGATAGGACGTCTTCTTTCTTTCACTCCTCAATAATGATTGTTGATATGTTCCAGTTGTATCTGAACTTCGTCTAAGAAGTTGCCTCCACATGCTGAAAGAGATAGGACTGCTGCGGAGCATGATCCGCATATTCATTACTGCATTGGGTATTATCATACTTATAACAGCAGAGCCCCGTTGGATATTAGCAATTACTGCCATATTACTTTTAGGAGTTTATCACAATAACCGGAAAGATAAAGTCTTCTTAAGATCACAAATTAAAAGCCCCGTCAGATTTTATCAGAAAGAATATCTATCGCTAAGCCTCCCGTTCATTATAACCGAATCATTCCCTGGTTTCCATTAGGATTACCTCTTGACCGCTTCTTCCACGGTTCGCACATCTTTCTCCGAACTGAATGGAGATTACATCAACTTACCTGAAAATAGCCTACTCCCTTGATAACATGAAAAAAGCCCTTCCACCCCTACGAAAAGAGACATAGGTATGGAAGGGAAGTAACTACTTAATCAGTTTATATAATTCACTACCAGCCAATAGGAAAGCACCTACACCATACACATCGGTAGCGTCACGCCCTGCTGCTTTTGGAGCAGCTCCTACAGGCTGTATATATCCTAACTTGCCATCGGCATGTACCGCTTTAACCAATGACTGCCAACCTTTCTCAAGCACAGGCTTATAAGTACGTTTAGCCAGATATTCATTCCGGAGTCCCCATGCAATCCCATAACACATGAAAGCAGAACAACTATTTTCAGGCATATCATAAGAATCTGGATCCAACAAACTTGTGCGCCAGTCCCCACCCTCGCATTGAGTTTTACGTACGGCTTCGGCCATCTTCACAAACAGTTGGATGTAATAGTTGCGCGCCTCACAGTCTATCGGAAGATTATCTATAATCAATGGAAGCCCGGCAAACACCCAACCATTACCACGTCCCCAAAATTGTTTGGCACCATTCTTTTCACGCATCGGGATTCGCTTATTGTCCCTATAAAAAAGAGAATACTCTTCGTCATATAATGAATCCACACATTCTTTATACTCACTATTCATATAATTTAGATAGACATCATCCCCCGTCATCGTATACAGAGCAGCGTATATCGGCGGTGCCATGAACAGCGCATCCGCCCAAGACCAACGTTCCAATGTTCCCACTGCGTCCGTTTTCAGCAGAGGAGCTTTTGAAGGATGAGTTGCCACATAATATGCCCGTTCCATTACCGGCTGCAACATACGTTTATCTCCCAGTTTACGGTACATCTCAATAAATGCCTGCCCTACGCAAATATCATCTGCATGATAAACACGATCCCACATATTCCAATTATACTTCTCTCCAATTTCACGTATAAAGTCATAGCATGCTTCATTACCGGAAACCTTTCCCCATTCTGTCATACCCCTGTATAGTGCACCGTTTGTCCAATCCAAAGGATGATGCTTCACTTCCTTTTGATGGTTGATTTGCCACTTGGCCACTGCATCACAAACTTTCACTATATCAGCTTTCTTCATATTAGTTGAAAACTGCTGAGCGTATAGGCTATAACCTATTGAAAACAAAAACAGAACTAAAATCTTCTTCATGGTTTTAAATAATTTATTATTCAACATCTAATGCCGGTACGTTCTGGTCGGCTCCCGGATATCCTAAATTCTGATTGATGCGGCCGCGGGAATTAGAAGCTATCGCATTCTCCGGAACAGGCCATAATATGTGATATGGCTTAATGGTATAAATATTAATCCCATTATGATTGATCTTTTCACGGAAAAAGTTATTGTATCTCATCATGCGGTCATAATAATAATTCTTCTCTGAAATACTACCCAGTGAATATCCATTCAGGCCTTTTTCTGCCATAATAAAAGCCACACGAGTCAACTCCGTCTTGCGAGGTTCCTCAAAGAACAATTCTTTGGCACGCTCATCTAATATAGACTCAATGGTCACTTGCTGAGGGTTCGTTAACTCGGTTGCATTAGCACGCATCCGAATCTTATTAATATCGCTCATCGCAGCATTCGTATTTCCTTTCCAATAATAAGCTTCAGCTCTCAATAAATAAGTTTCAGCCAAACGGAATACATACCAATCTGTATATCCTCCCTGTGGAGTATCAGGTTTATTATCTTCAGGAACAAAAGTTTTGTAATGCATCATTGGGCTCCAAGCATAAATGGTATCTACGCAATACTCTTTTTGTAAAGGTTGCCCATAATATTTAGATGCCGGATTATTATAGACCATATCCTCCATATTCAGCCAGTTAGGAGCAGTATGACGATAATCTTCCTTAGAATCCCATATTTCATAGTTGAAATAATTAGTTGTCCTGACTCTACCTATGCCACGCCCCACTTGCCCTATCTGAGGCTGTCCTGCCGCTTTATCCATTGTTCCGCGTTTACCATCCGGATCATTGTTGGTATTTGCATTCCACCAGCACGGCACAAGGTCTCTCATCCGGTAAGAACCGGTAGATGTGCCTCCTTCAACTAATTGTTTATCCTCAACCAGAAAAATGCCTTCTAAATTCTCAGAAGAGTTGATGTTCTCCCTATTAAAGAGATCGCTTATAATGTTATATTGTGCATTCGACACATTAACTCCAAATCTCTTTTCCATCAGTTTATGCTGACTATGGTCTATAACAGCAGTAGTAGCAGTGACGGCTCCGTCAAAATCACAACATGCCAAACAGATTTTAGCCAGCAAATGATTTCCTGCCGCCTTGGATACAGCACCATGTGGAGCACTTTCCGGTAAATATTGAACGGCAAACATCATATCTTGCCGCAAGCGTTTCAAAATGCTGCCACGTGTATGCGAATAGAAATCCAGTTTAGGAGTAGTGACTTCTTTATCAATAAAGGGTACATCACCAAACTGATTTACCAATTTATAATACCAATAAGCTCTGTGAAAATAGCCTTCAGCCAAAATTACATTTTTATCATTCTCAGTAATCTCATCGGCAACCTGTACACGTGATATAATCGTATTCGCCTTCTGAATGGCACTATACCCTTTACTCCAGAAAGTACCAATTTGAGAATCTCCATAAGCACCCGGCTTTAACTGGATTTCAAAGTTCTTCAAAGTTTGGGCTACAATGTTCCCGGCTACGGCAACATCCGAAGTCATAAGTTCCGTACAGGCATAAGAATTATTGCCTATAAACTCCGGGCGTATCATGGCACGACAAGAAACCAGAGCACCTTCCAATCCCTCTTTCGTTACATAGGTATTCTCTGGAGAATAAAATGACAGTGGTTCCGGCTTCAGCCAATCATTACAAGAAACCAACAATGCGGCAAACAAGAATGCTGAGAATGCATAATGTGCCTTTCTGAATATTATTTGTGCTTTCATATCTATACTTTTATAACGAGAAATTAATACCAAAAGTAAACGTACGCGGTGCCGGAGATAATGATTCCGGATCCCAGAAATCCCATCCTGTTATCAATAAAGGATTAGAGATATTTACATAAACACGAGCATTAGAAACGCTCCATTTAGAAGTTATCTTATTAGGTATTCTATAAGCCAGCGAAACTTCCTGCAAACGCACATATGAACGATTCTTATAAACATTGAATGACGGAGATTTTGTATTCGACCCTAAACGTGCAAATTCATTGGTGGGATTCTCCGGAGTCCAATAGTCATATTTATAAGCATTGACGCGGTCATAGTAATAATCTGTGGGATGAGAGTAGTGACTATTAGAAGACTTATGCCCAAGATCCGAACGAATAAAGAATGAGAAGTCCACACACTTGAAGAACTCCATTGTATTACCAATACCGAATGAAAAACGGGGACGCTTGTATCCTTGAAAAACTTTATCATCTTCCGGCAAATATTCTCCGTCATTATTTACATCCCATATCTTAAAATCACCCGGCTCTTTACCATACTTAGCAGCCTCCTCACGCTCATTTTCCTGCCACACGCCCAGAATCTTATAATCATAGATTTCATCTAAGGCATGCCCGATATACCAACCATTCTGAATGTCATCATCTTCTCTCTGACCTATTACATTACCATCTTTATCCAGCACATCCACCATTTCGCCATATAAGTGGGCTATTTCATTCCGGTTGAGAGAAGCAATGAAAGAAGAAGACCATTTGAAGTTCTTATGCTCGATATTAACTGAATTTAAAGACAGCTCAAAACCCTTATTACGGACCTCTCCCAAGTTAGTGGTTACTCCGGAAAAGCCAATAATGTCCGGCAAAGAGCGAGTCAACAGTAAATCTTTCGTCGACATATAATAAGCCTCTATCGTTCCATTCAAGCGATTTCCCAGAAATGCGAAGTCGAAACCTACATTATACGCCTCCGTTTTCTCCCATTTCAGGTTTTCATTGGGAAGGCGAGTTGCATAAATACCAATAACCGTACTTCCGTTATGCAGATATTTCTCTGAATCCAAATTTGCCAAAGCGGCATAACGCCCGATACTCCGGTTTCCATTAATTCCCCAAGACAAACGAAGCTTCAGATTATCGATCCACGAAACAGTTTTCATGAAGTTTTCCTCATTCATTCTCCAGCCAAATGCAAATGCAGGAAAATTAGCATACGGATTATTAGAACCAAACGCCGAATAACCATCACGTCGGAAAGAAGCAGTAAATAGATAACGATCCATTAAATTATAGTTCAGCCTTGCCATCATGGCATTTCCGGTATCTACCGTGTCATCACTCCCCACAACCGGATTCGTTCCATTTGCAACGGCATGCCAGCCAAGCACTTCGGATGGAGTAAGATTGGAATTTTCCGCTTTATCAGACCAAGTCTGATTCTTTTCAAGATTAAACAAAAGAGTCAAATCGAACTTATGTATTTTATTGAACGTATGGTTCCACCTCAAAATATTATCCAACATCCAAGAATGAGCACTGTTATTACGCCGAACTGCATGTCCCTTATACTTTTCACCAGCCATACTGGTAGAGGAATCGAAATAATGATTCTTCTGCCAATCGTTGTAGTCCGAATAGTTCATTTCATACACAAATCCCAAAGGTAATGTAACCTTCGCACTGAGTGTAGCATTGAATGTCTGGGTCACATTGAAACGGTCACGTTGTTCATAACTTGCAAAGGGATTCGTGCTCATGTTATCATCATTAGGATAGAATTTCAGGGAACCGTCTTCTTCATATTTACGACCCCAGGGGCTAGCCTGAATGGCTTCTGCCCAATCAACTTCATCCACACTTTCATTACGGGTGGCATAGTGTGCCTGCAAACCTACCTGAAGCCAGTCTGTTACATTTACTTTCAGATTCAGGCGTGAACGAATGGTCTTATACTTGTCCCCTACTACAATTCCCTGATTATTAATGCTTCCTAATGACCAATAATAGGAAACTCTATCATTCTTACCAGAAATACTAACATTATAATCCTGACGCAAAGCATTCTGGAAAGAAGCATCATACCAATCCGTTTCTCTACCTGCAAGATAATTGTCTATCTCTGTAGTAGAAAAAGCCAGACGATTCATCCAAATCTCTGCCAGATTAGAATCTGAAGAAGCCCCTGTATATGATAGCCAAGTATTCAGATCGACTCCCTGCGGCAAATTGTCCGGATTATGAAAGTATCCCAAAGGACGAGACGGATTACTCCGTATCTTTTCATCCCTTCTCATTATCATATATTCCTGCCCATTAAAAGGCCGCTGATTACGAGTTAAATTCTGCATACCTATCTTCATGTCAAAATTGATAACTGGTTTCCCTTCATTGCCCTGTTTGGTCGATATGACAACCACCCCCGAAGCTGCACGCGATCCGTAAACGGCAGCCGAACTACCATCTTTTAAAATGTCAATCGTTTCAATGTCACTGGGATTAATATCCACCAGATCGCCATTAAAGATAACTCCGTCCAATACAATCAAAGGAGAATTACTGGCATTAATAGACTTTTCACCACGAATCAGCATAGAACCACCACCTTTGGCAGAAGTTCCGAATCCGGCTGAAAATCCGGCTACCGTGCCACGCAGCATCTCGGTTACACTGGTCACCGACTGTGTAGCATTCTCTGTCGAAATACGGGTAATCGCACCGGTAAGGTCCTTCTTCCTCATCGTTCCATAACCAACGACAACAACTTCTTCTAATTGAGCGACATCTTCTTCCAGTTCTACATTGATCACACTTTTTCCATTAACCGCAACCTCTTTAGACTGGTAACCTATAAATGAAAAAACGAGAGTCTCCTTAGAATTGTCCAGCGCCAACCGATAATTACCGTCCACATCAGTGATGGCACCGTTTATTTTCCCTTTCACTTGCACTGTTGCTCCGATGACGCTCTCGCCATTGGACGTTACTTTACCGGTGACTATAAAATTTTGTGCACAGATACCTGCCGAAAAACTGACCAGACAGAAAAACAGGTACAGTTTCATAAATAAATTGTATTTCTCATGCATAGTTATTAATATTTAAATGGTTAATACTAAAACTCAGTGGTTATTTTATATTGCATCCTATTCACATCAGATTCAAAGTAGGCAATATCTGCATACCCATTTCTATAAGGAATTCGTCTCTGTTTCCTTTGTACAGTAACATTTTGAGGCGATATGGCCTGGAAACAGATTCGACCGTCACGAGACTGCAATATCACTTTTTTCTCCTGAAAATCTATTTTTGTTTCTTCCATGCCATCATCCACTAACATGGGATAACATGCCCGCATTTTCTTTACATTTCCTTTCAGAATATCACGTATGGTAATTCCGGTATGATCTATATCAATACGTTGCGAAATTCGGCTAACCCCATCAAATCTACCCGTATAGACAACTTCAAATGCAACTCCATCTACAGATAGCTTGATATTTTTCACATCTATTTCAGGGAGTTTATCACCTCCATACGCAGAGAAGTACGAGGTATCCGGAAATAAAATATTGGTATATTCTGCCAAACGATGTACTTCACCTTTGGCATCGAACCATTCCGGCCCTACTGCATACAGTTCTCCGCCTAAATCCTTTTTCTTCTTATTATCCCATTTATGAGGAATACCATCCGAAGGTCCTAATTGTGGATTCGAATTTCTCAGATGTATTCTGATTAGTCCTGTTGCATTGTAGCGAGGATCACCACTCAGTTCATATTCAACGTAGTTTCCGCCGGAATTAGCAAAAACCTTATGGAAGACGTCTTTCATGACCAACACATATCCACCGGCATCAGCAGGAGACGGGCACTCTTCAATGGAATTATCAGCATATAAATATGCTACACACATTAGCCAACATGCCAATAAATTGTATTGAGACTGAGCAGAGTAGCTTTCATATCCATGCATCACTTCAATTGGGAAACGATTTTTCACAATAAAACCACTCCCGTCTTCTCTGATCCAGCTTCCAATACTCTTAAGCGCTAAATGGGCAGCTCGCTTAAAGGCACCTGCTTCCTGCTTCTTCCCTAAAGTAGCATACTGCGAAGCATAAATCTCATATGTCACAGCTGCTGCCGCCTCATTCCAGATATGCTGAGCGCTTCTGCCACCTGTAGGCACCTCTCCATAAGGAGATTGCATAAAGAGAGAAGTCCATGCACCCAAACGTAACTTACGGGAATAAAAATCAAAAGATGTTCCACTATATCCTTCCACCAGAATAGAAGCCATGAACTGCCTCGTAAACTCATCATACACCATGGGCGGATTCGTCTTATTATCTATGTACAGACCAAAATCAGACATGTATTGCTGCTGGTGCTCCAAGTGAATATGAAAGAAATCATTATGACTGCCAAGTCCTTTCTTTAATCGCAAATACTCACCGGACAAAGCCACCACATTATGATTGTAACAGATTTTTTTACGTTTCAGATTATCCCGATACAGCACATAAGGATCTATCTCAGCCATCTTTTCATCCCATACGGTCATTTGTGCTTCAGAAACCAGTCCTTTATAAAGATCCATTGCCAACATGATGGGCTGAATGAAGAATTCGCCATGATGATGGGCACATCTATTTTCATGCATCTCACTCACAGAACAATCCAAAGCTTTTATTCCACTTTTTATCAAAGTATTATCTCTCAAATACCCAGTTCGCGCTAATAAGCCTATAGATAAAGCGTAGCAAGGCGTTGAATATTGCCACTCGATTTTATAAACCGGATCAATAATAGCCCCAGTCGCTTTATCCTGACAAGATGCAAAAGCACGGACCTGACATTCTATCAACCTCAAATATTCATTATTATCCAATCCTGAAGATTGAAAATCAAGCACTCGCTTCTGGTTTTTCAGAAAAGCCTCCACCAGTTGTCCCAATTGATCATTGTCTTCCCGAATGTCTTGTTCGGCCGGCAATATATTCTTTGCATCTCTCAACGCACCGGCATTTACCGTCAATACGCATATAAGAAGAGATAAGCAGACCAGACTTATCCTATGTATAATCTCTATTCTCATGGTTTTATGGCCTTATCAAGTTTAACATCCGGATTTCCACTCCATATCTTCTTTCCGGTCCATTCGGCATATGTAGTATCCCAGAATTCATCAATAGCAGGCAATCCCAATGCTGCAAAGACTGCCGTGCACAGATAAAGGCTTCCTGTAGATATATATCTTTCCGCTATCTGTGGCTGGTGTCCTGCAAACCCTAATGTCAGCCATCCCTTCGCGTCAAAATTTCCTTCAACTGACATATGCCTCTTTATAACAGCTGTCAAGGCACACCTCACCTGCGCCTTTACAACCGAAGTCGGCAACAAATCTTTCAATGCAGCTTGAGATAACACATGGAACGTCCCGAACCGATAAGCTATTGACCTTCCTATCACCGGATAGGCTCCATCCGGAGAAATCATTCTTTCCTGTTGTTCCGCATATCTGGTGAAACGCTTTTTCTCCAACTGGTAAAATTCTTCTTCACCCTTTGCATGCTTTTGCATTACTTCCAAGACATCCAATAACATAGGGTGGATAACATAACTATTGTAATAATCCATATGCAAGTCTGCTCCATCGCCATACCAACCGTCACCCTTATACCATTCCTTGAAACGCATAATTGCATAATTGACAGGATCCATATTACACTCACCCGTCAGTTCCAGTAAGGTAACTTCTACCATAGCCGAAAATAACAACCAATTACTTTCTATCGGTTTTATCTTACGTATCTGCTGCAATGCATTCAGCACATTCTGCCGGGTCTCGTCCGAAAGGTTTCCCCAAATTTGCTTAGGTGCACGCAATATCCCCTGACAGAAAAAGGCAGCATCCACTAAAGGTTGCCGTGTTACTATAAAGTTTAAATAATCAGGAGACTGCGGGTTGAAGCCATTATCTATGGAAAGAATCATCAGACGTATGTATTTGTCCCTCAACTTACCTTCATCTGTCCCATCAGGCCCAAGTTCCAGCCATGGAGCTATGCCAACGAGCAAGCGTCCCAAAGCCTCCAAATGAGTGGTGCGTGTATTAGAAGGGTTCAAAGCTCCGGATATGGTCTCTACCGGCATATTCTTTTTCAGTTCCCCCTTACTCATATTATCCAATACAGGATCTGCTATTTTTGTTAATACATCAATCCAATAAGCACGGTCTTCCAAACCTGACGGATTCTGTGAGTAACTGCATAAACTTATCAATAGGAATAATGTACAGGTAAAAATATTCTTTTTCATAGCATATAGTATATTAATTACGGTTTTATAAATTTATCAATAGGAAACTCTTCTCCGGAAAAGGCTTTAACACTGGTCCACGGAGCAAGAGGGTCTGTCCAGAAAGCATCAGTTGCCGGCAATCCTAAAGGAAGGAAACCTAAAGAACAGAGGTAAACACAAGGGGTTGACAAATAAGAATCTCCCAATTCCGGTTGTTCCCCACACACTCCAATCGTCAACCAGCCATTTTTATCAAAAGTGCCAGACTGTTCAAACAAGCGCTTCAGCATAGCAGTCATTGCACCTCGCACCTGACCTGCTTTCAAACTCGACGGCAGCTTATGAAATAATGCACTGGCACCCAGAACTTGAAAGGCTGCCGAACGATAACTTACTGAACGTCCCAACACTGGATAACTTCCATCGGGCGCAATCATACGCTCCTGAATTTCTGCATATCTCACAAAGCGTCCCCACTCCTTATCTAAAAATTCCCGGTAAGACGAATCATGCTCCGCTACTACCTTCAAAACCTGCAAAAGCATAGGATGAATTACATAACTATTGTAATAATCCAAATGGAAATTCTCTCCATCTCCATAAATTCCATCTCCTTTATACCATTGTCCATGTGATGAGATGGCCTTCTTTACTACTTCAAAATTCCATTCACTGCCGAAACTTTTCAACCCACACTCTACCATTGCAGAAAACAATAACCAATTATTGTTTCCTGGTTTCATCGTACGGGTAGACTTCCATTGCTCTATCAAACGTTGTTGGGTCTTAACATCAAGATTTTCCCATAACTGAGTCGGCGCTTGCAGCAATCCTTGTATCAGAAAGGCACTATTCACCAAAATTTGCCGCGTAGCTGTACTGTTAAAATAATCATCTGCACGAGGGTCTACCGAGTTTTCCAATGCTTTGCAGGTCATCTTAATATATTTCTTACGCAATTTCCCTTCTGCGGTCTTGTCTGGTCCCAACTCCAGCCATGGCGCTATTCCTGCTATTGTCCGTCCCACAGACTCCATATGCGTAACAAACTCCCTACTACTGGCTTTTGCAGACGAAGAACGTCCAACCGGAATATTCTTCTTCAGCTGGTCTTTACTCAAATTACTTAAAACCGGATCTGCTATCTTCAATAGTGTATGTATCCAGTATTCTCTATCGTTCTGCGAAGAGTTCTGCCCCTGTACAGTAGAAACTACTATAAAAGAAAAGAAAAGAACCGATACAAATTTAATCAGTTGATGTGTCATAGCTTTATTTTTAGATTATAATTCTTGGTTGCAAAGCTATGGAATAAAACGAATTTCAAATAAGACTAAAATTCTAATATATATTCATTTCATTCACAAATTCTCCCCTTACTAAAAAAGGACAATATTGTTATTATTTGAACGATTGTATTATCAAATATAAGAGCGAAGCATTATTTTTGTATCACAATCAGTAATAATTTCAAATTTCATAAGTTTCTCCATATATCGAAGTGAGAAAAAGCATATATATTATAAATCCAATATAAGTATGATGCAAACTCGGTACAAATTCGATGCAAACTCGGTACAAATTCGGTTAAATGGCGTATTTTACCGGAAAGAACCGAATCTGCTAGAATGAAGTAGCAAGTATATATAGAAGAAAACAGGGACAAGAAACTTGAACAACAATTAAACTATGAGAAATGCCATTCTGCTAATACTTTACCTACTAACAGGAAATATATCCTGTATGCCTCTTTATGCAAATAACAGCATAAAACTACATGCATCTCATATATCTATTAATAAAGGAATGCATCAGTCAACAATTCATGCCATGTATCAGGATGAATTCGGAATGATATGGTTCGGAACCAAAAGAGGATTAGTAAGATATGATGGAACTCAAATGAAGTTCATACAAAAACTATATACTGATATTCCGAATGCAGAAGAGTTAGTACGCTCCATTACGGGCGATCAAAACGGCCATATTTATATAGAGACACGTTCGGGCATTATCGAGTATAACATACGAAAAGATCATTTCCGTACCATAACTCCTTATTCACAATGTATGTACTATTCGGACTCTTGCCTGTGGATAGGTCATAAAAACACAATTTATCAATGGAAGAACAATACCTTGAAACGGTACTTACACCTACCGAAAGAATCTTGTATCATTGATTGTATCACTGAAACATCCAAAGGGAATCTATATATAGGTACCAGAGACGATGGCATATTCCTCATCAGAAGAAATAAAGAGATAAAACAGATGCTATCGAATATCAATCAGATACGCCAATTATACATTGATTCGGAACAAAATATATGGGCTGCCACCCGAAGGAATGGACTATTTCTCATTGATAATGATGAAAATATCAAAAGTTTCAATTATGTGGAAAACAGCAATAATTGTATTTCAAGTAATATTGTGCGATCTGTTTGTGAAGACAACACCGGTAACTTATGGATTGCAACCTTCAACGGCCTAAACAAATACGATAAAAAAGAAAGGAAGTTCCTCCAATATGAATTTATCAATGAAAATGCCCATACTCTGAATGATGCATCCATCTATTGCTTAATGAAAGACCAACAAGGTACTATCTGGAGCGGATCATTTTACGGCGAAATCAACTGTTTCCATCCGGAACATAGCACTTTTTCCTATCATTTTATTACAAAGGATATAATGCCAACGTCTCCATCCAAACATGCAATCTTCGGAAAAACAGTAGAAGACAATGAAGGTAATCTATGGATGGCAACCGAACGGGATGGTTTATACTTCTTCAATACACATACCAAAGCATTAAAAAGGCTACCATTCACGGACAATATACAAACCTTATATCTGGATAAACAGAAAAACATTCTATGGATTGGAACACTACTTGGTGGACTTAAAAAATACAATCTACAAAACCAATCCACCCAGGTATTTCTCAGAAACGTACTACATAACAATAGCATCAGAGAAGTGATTCCGTATAATGATTCTTTAATAATAGCTACACACAATGGCATCAGTATATTTGATACTCAAACAAACAAAAGTACCATACTCTCTTCAAAACAAGTAAATTTACAAAGAATGTCTGTCACAACAATCTTATTAGACTCACAGAAACAATTATGGATTGCGGTCCAGAACCAACTGCTTTGCTATAATCTGCTAAATAAATCATGGCAACAGATTTGTATCCGTAAATCAGAGAACTGTATAGTCAATAAGATTATTGAGAATAGAAATGGAGATATCTTAATAGGAACCTCCCGGCATGGAATATTCCGGAAAAGAAAAGGAGAAGCAGAACTCAAACCTTTTGCAACAGACGCTATATTGATGAAAGACGTCATAGATATGTGCGAAGATAAATATGGTGGCATTCTCATTGTCACTAACGAAGGACTCATTTATATAGATAATGAGGAAGAAATCACTAATATTGATAAAAGCCGGTTCCTATCTACTTTTCAGGTAAGCAGCAACTGCTTATTTCTGGATCGGAACAATAATGTCTATTTAGGGGGAATCAATATGTTCTGCTCATTCCCATTAAAGCAAATATTCAATAAACCAGAGCATTATCAAGTGGGTATATCTGAAATCTCCGTCAATGACACCCCACTGGAGGCGGATTCAACCGGGAAAATTCTTCAACAATCCATTCTTTACACCAACAGGATTGAATTACCTTACGACCAACATGCCATAGGGATCAAAGCATATACCAATAACTATGCCGCCTCTTTCACCTGTGGCATAAAATATAAATTGGAACCCTTTGACAAAGAATGGAAACGTACCAATAGTTTAAATGAGATAAGCTACACAAATCTATCACCGGATAAATACACACTTCATATTCAAGGAGATGTAGCCTTGGCTAATGGAGAATTTCCGAAGCGTAAGCTTGATATAATAATAAATCCTCCTTTCTATCAAACTTCTTTTGCCTATTTATTATATATCCTATTGACCATTCTGTTACTATACGAAGCATACCAAGTCATCATTTTGCGCTCATCTCTAAAATTAGAAAAGGAACAGAAGCGGAACATGGAACAACTCAATCAAAGCAAACTACGCTTTTTCACCAATATATCTCACGAATTTAAAACACCTTTAACACTTATATCCAATCAAGTGGAACTACTGTTACAAGGCAAGAATATACCTCCAAAGTTAAATACCAAATTACTGAATATCTGGAGAAATATTACCCGATTAAACCAACTCATCATAGAATTGATGGAATTCAGGAAGCAAGAACAGGGATTTACCCCTTTAAAAGTAAACTGTTATAACTTAACAGAAATAGTGAATGATGTAGTAGGCTCTTTCAAAGAGTATGCGCAAACAAGAAAAATAAATTTAACTTTGCTGGCCGAGCAAAATGACATTTCTTTCTACTTTGACAAACAACTAATTGAAAAAGCACTGTTCAACTTGCTATCCAATGCTTTTAAATTCACACCGGAAAATGGTAGTATTCTTGTACGATTAAAGCATGAGAGCATGAAAATTACACTAGAAGTTTCAGATACGGGCGTAGGCATCAGTTCCGGAGAATTAGAGAATATATTTGTAAGATTTTACCAAACAGACAACACTTGCTTTACAAACAATATAGGAACAGGAATTGGCCTAGCCTACACTAAAAACATAATAGAAGCACATAAGGGAATTATTACTGTTAAAAGCATCAAAGGAAAAGGCAGCTGCTTCACCCTGCAACTGCCAACCAATATCGAATATCCCCCCAGCAATATTCAAGAGAATTTGCCTATTATAGAAGACAGTAACCTACATACAATCGATTTCACCTCCATAGATACAATAAACGAGGAAGATACGGAAAAAATGGAAAATAGTGAAAAACACTATAAGCTGTTGATTATAGAAGATAGTAAGGAACTCAGGCAACTGCTTGCAGAAGTCTTTTCTGCCCTCTACAATGTAGAAACGGCCGAAAATGGAGGAAAAGGATATGAAAAGGCCCTGTCTATCCTGCCCGACATTATTATCAGTGACGTTGTTATGCCGGAAATGTCCGGAACAGAATTATGCCAGAAACTAAAAAACAATATTAAGACCTCCCATATTCCCATCATTTTATTGACATCACAAACTGCTTCCGAATACATTATCGAAGGCTTAAAGATAGGAGCTGACGACTACATTTGTAAGCCTTTCAGCATTAAGCAACTGATTGTCAGATGTAATAATTTAATCAATCTACGTAGAACATTGCAACAAAAATATGCTAAAGAGAGCAATTCCAGCAGTGAATTGATAGCAACCTCTGCATTAGACCAGACTTTATTAGACAAATCTATCGAGTTAATAGAAAATAATCTGGAAAATCCTGTGTTCAGCGTTGATTTTCTGGCACAAGAACTTTGCATAGGACGCACCAAATACTTCACAAAAATAAAGGCAATAACAGGGATGACACCTAACGAGTTTATCATAAACATTAAACTCAAATTAGCCTACAGGAGTATTGAACAACAGCCTGATATTTCCATTACGGAACTGGCCATGCAACTGGGATTCAGTTCTACCAGCTATTTCATAAAACGATTCAAAGAATTTTCTGGAATGACGCCCAATCAGTACAAACAAAAAATAAATGAAAGAGAGATGGCATAACACAGGCCTACTCTTCCTCCTGCATTGCCACAATCTCCTGTAAAACACTGACGGCTGTCTCCACATTCTTCACATCTTTTACCAGCATACTGCGGCGATTATTCAACTCGCGCAGATCGCAACGACGAGTGTATTTCATCATGTAGGCAATAACCTTGCCGAATGCCTGGCTCTGATAGTACGGACTATCCGGGTTAGAAACAAAGAACAACGACATACGCCCACCCTTAAGAAAAACTCTTTCTACACCGATACGTGCAGCAAGACGGCGCAAAGGTACAATCCGCAGCAGTTCTTCTGTCTCTGACGGAATAGGACCAAACCGGTCGATAAGACGAGTACGGAAGGCCTCCACATCTTTGTCCAATGTCAGACTATCCAATTCGCGATAGAGCAACATGCGTTCACTACTACCTGTCACATAAGTCGCGGGAAGCAAAAGCTCCAGATCACTTTCTACCTGGCATTCATCTACAAATTGCTCACCGCTGATAGTACCATCCCCTTTCAGTTCTTCAGCATAGAGTTCTGCAAATTCATCTGTTTTCAGTTCGTGGACGGCTTCGGTAAGTATCTTCTGATAAGTTTCGTAACCAAGGTCGGCAATGAAGCCACTTTGTTCCGCACCGAGCATATTGCCTGCACCACGGATATCGAGGTCTTGCATAGCGATATGAATACCACTGCCAAGATCAGAGAAATTCTCAATAGCCTGCAAGCGGCGCTTCGCCTCGGGAGTGAGCGAGGACAAAGGAGGAGCAAGCAAGTAACAGAAGGCTTTCTTGTTGCTGCGTCCCACGCGACCACGCATCTGGTGCAAGTCACTCAAACCAAAGTTCTGAGCTTGATTGATGATGATAGTATTAGCATTCGGAATATCGATGCCACTCTCTATGATGGTGGTGGCAAGCAATACATCATAATCATAGTTCACGAAGTCAAAGATTATCTTTTCCAGTTCAACAGGCTCCATCTGTCCGTGACCGATAGCAACACGGCAATCAGGGATATGACGCTCTATCATCATCTTCAATTCAATAAGGTTGGAGATGCGATTATTCACGAAGAAGACTTGCCCATTACGGCTCATCTCAAAGTTGATAGCATCGGTAATGATTTCCTCATTGAAGGTATGCACTTCTGTCTGAATGGGATAACGGTTGGGGGGCGGAGTTTGTATTACGGAAAGATCGCGCGCACCAAGCAATGAAAATTGCAAGGTTCGGGGGATAGGCGTGGCAGTCATAGTTAAGGTATCTACATTCACCTTCAGTTGACGCAGTTTTTCTTTCACGCTTACGCCAAACTTCTGTTCTTCATCAATGATGAGCAATCCCAGATCCTTAAATTTCACATCCTTGCCGAGAATACGATGAGTACCAATGAGGATATTCACATTACCATCTGCAAGTCCTTTCACTACGGCCTTTGCCTGGGCGGCACTGCGGGCACGGCTCAAGTATTCCACCCGGCAGGGCAGATTTTTCAGACGGTCGCGGAAAGTCTGGAAATGCTGATAAGCCAATACAGTAGTAGGCACCAATACGGCAACCTGTTTATTATCCGCCACGGCTTTGAAAGCAGCACGTACAGCAATTTCTGTTTTGCCGAAACCTACATCACCACATACCAAGCGGTCCATAGGACGGGCACTTTCCATATCTGTTTTCACATCAGCCGTTGCTTTGCTTTGGTCGGGGGTATCTTCATAGATGAAAGATGCCTCTAACTCACGTTGCAGAAAGCTATCCACGCTATATTGAAAGCCTTTTTCTTCGCGACGCTGAGAATAGAGCTTAATTAGATCGCGCGCAATATCCTTGATTTTTGATTTAGTACGGTCTTTCAACTTCTCCCAGGCACCTGTACCCAGTTTGTTCAAACGCGGTGCTTCGCCTTCTTTTCCCTTATATTTGGAAACTTTATGCAGGGAGTGGATGGAAACAAACACGACGTCTTCATTCTGATAGACCAACTTCATCACTTCTTGGGTAGTGTCGCCATTGGGAATACGCACCAATCCTGCGAAACGTCCTACGCCATGGTCGGTATGCACCACATAATCTCCCGGTGTAAACTGATTGAGTTCTTTCAGACTCAGGGCTACTTTACCGCTACGGGCTTTGTCACTCTTCAGATTATATTTATGAAAGCGGTCGAACAACTGGTGATCGGTGAAGATACAAAGATGCAATGTATTATCGGCAAAACCCTCATGCAAGGTACGCTCCACAGCCGTAAAGGAAATCTCGTCACCACGATCCTCAAAGATGGCGCGGATACGGTCAGTCTGCTTCATACTATCACTGCATATATATAATGTATAGCCGAGGGAGAGATACTCCTTGAACGAATCCGCCACCATATCGAAATTCTTATGGAAGATGGGCTGGGCGGTAGTCCTGAAAGTGACGGTAGCATCCGGTGTGCCGGTGGGTTTATTACCAAATTCCATGCGGCGAAAATCAAGTGCACGCAAAGTGAATTCTCCGCCATCAATCAATTTTCCTTCTAAAGTGATGGAACCATTCTCTTCCGCCTCACGGGCTGCAATGGCTTGCGAGGTAAGCGATTCATCATGCACTGTCTGAATACGTTCGCGCAACCAAAGAAAATCGCGCATAGCTAATATGGTATCAGGTTGCAGAAAGTCGAGGAAAGACACCATGCCCCCACTGCCGCCTTTCTCCAGACTGCGGCTTAAATCAGGAACAATCACAATACTTTCTTTTTTCTCTCTGGATAGTTGGGAATCCACTTCGAAAGTGCGAAGGCTTTCCACTTCATCACCGAAGAAGTCAATACGGAAAGGATACTCGGAAGAAAAGGAGAAAACATCGACGATGCTACCGCGTACGGCATACTGTCCCGGTTCGTATACATAATCCACATAATCAAAACCGTAGCTACGCAACACATCGGTAATGAAGTTCATATCCACCTTCTCGGCAGTATGCAGTTTCAGCGTCTTGTCTCCCAGTTCCTTGCGTGAAACAACTTTTTCAGCCAAGGCATCGGGATAAGTCACTACGCACAATCCCTCCTCGTTTTTCTGCAAACGGCTCAATACTTCCGTACGAAGAATTTCATTGGCCGCATCCTTCTGCCCGTACTTGATGGCACGGCGGAAAGAAGAGGGGAAAAACAAGACTTTCTCCGCTCCTAAAATCTGTGTAAGATCATGATAAAAGTATCCCGCTTCTTCCAGGTCACCCAGAATAAAGACAAAAGGATAGTCCCCCCGTTGCACCAACACGGATGAGAACAGCGAGGCGGCAGAAGCACATAAACCTTCGCAGAACAGGGAACGAACGGACGGTTTCTTCAGTAAGCCACTCATTGCTTCTACATTGGGATGGGCGGCATATCGTTGTTGTAGCTCAGTAATTGTCATCATAACGGGTGCAAAATTACTAAATAATCCTTAGTTTTATTCGTATATGATAGAAAACGCTTAACTTTGTTCCCAATAAGAACCCCCTTTTATGAATATGCAGACATCGGACAGCATCGTTATCATTCCCACATACAATGAACGGGAGAACATCGAAAATATCATCCGCGCCGTTTTCGCCCTGGAAAAAGTATTTCATATCCTTATTATTGAGGACGGTTCGCCTGACGGTACTGCCTCTATTGTCAAGACGTTACAGCAGGAGTTCCCTGAACGCCTGTTCATGATAGAGCGTACAGGCAAACTGGGATTGGGCACTGCCTATATCGCCGGTTTCAAATGGTCTTTGGAACATCACTACGACTATATCTTCGAAATGGACGCTGACTTCAGCCATAATCCTGCCGACCTTCCACGCCTGTACAAAGCTTGTGCCGATGATGGTGCCGATGTATCCATCGGTTCTCGTTACGTTAGTGGTGTCAATGTTGTGAACTGGCCTATGGGACGTGTACTGATGTCTTACTTCGCCTCCAAATACGTACGTCTCATCACCGGCTTGCCGATACATGACACGACTGCGGGATTCAAGTGTTATCGTCGCAGAGTATTGGAAACAATTGATCTTGACGGTATCCGTTTCAAAGGCTACGCTTTCCAGATTGAAATGAAATTCACTGCCTATAAATGCGGCTTTAAGATAGTGGAAGTTCCGGTCATCTTTATCAACCGGGAACTGGGCACTTCTAAAATGAATAGCAGCATCTTCGGAGAAGCCGTTTTCGGAGTCATCAAACTAAAAATGAACAGTTGGTTTCATAAGTATCCGAAAGCTGCGAACAACAATTAAGTGATTAACAATAAATGATTAGTGACGATGAAAAGAACGCTGATACATAACGCAACGATAGTTAATGAGGGACGTTCTGTGCAAGGTTCCGTAGTGATTGAAAACGGACTGATTGCCGAAGTACTGACCTACGGGAAAGAACCTTCCGCCCCTTGTGATGAAATAATAGAAGCTACCGGTTGCTGTTTGTTACCGGGTATTATCGATGACCATGTACACTTTCGTGACCCGGGACTGACGTACAAAGCTGATATCTTTACCGAAAGCCGTGCGGCTGCCGCAGGAGGAGTCACTTCCATCATGGACATGCCGAATACGCAACCGCTGACCACTACCCTCGATGCACTCGAACAGAAATTCGACTTGCTGAATGAGAAATGTATCGTCAACCATTCCTGCTACTTCGGTGCCACCAACAATAATTATACAGAGTTCAATAATCTGGATAAAAACCGTGTATGCGGCATCAAACTCTTTATGGGTTCCAGCACCGGCAACATGTTAGTAGATAAAACTAACAGTTTGCTAAATATCTTCAATGGAACGGACATGCTGATTGCTACTCATTGTGAAAGTCAGGAAATCATCAAAAAGAATACGGAATACTACAGGGAGATGTTCCGCAATGCACCGGAAGTTCCTATCAGTAAGCATCCTAATATACGCTCCGCAGCAGCTTGCTACACTTCAACAGAACTTGCTGTCCGCATGGCCAGTTTAGCTGGTGCACGCCTGCATGTACTTCACATTTCTACAGCAAGAGAATTGCAACTGTTTAGTGATGCACCACTTGAAGAGAAGCATATCACAGCCGAAGCCTGCGTTGCACATCTACTATTCCGCCAACAAGATTACAAAGTACAGGGAGCGCGCATCAAATGTAACCCGGCCATCAAGAGACAGGCAGACCGTGATGCTTTGAGAAACGCAATCAATACCGGAGTTATTGATGTAATCGCTACCGACCACGCCCCACATCTACTCAGTGAGAAAGAAGGTGGTGCTCTGAAAGCAATGTCAGGTATGCCTATGATTCAATTCTCCTTAGTCAGTATGCTTGAAATGGCAGAACAGGGTATCTTCTCTATGGAAACAATTGTTGATAAAATGTGCCATGCTCCTGCCAAAATATATGGTATCTGCAAGCGCGGTTATATCCGCGAAGGCTATCAAGCCGACCTTGTACTTGTCAGTCATGGCGAACGTTGGGAAGTAAACTCCGAAAACATTCTCAGCAAGTGCGGATGGAGTCCGTTGGAAGGCACTTCTTTCCGCTGGAAAGTGGAAAAGACTTTTGCCAACGGACACCTGATATACAGTGACGGACAGGTTGATGAAGCTTATCGTGGCGAAGAACTGAGGTTCAATTATTAATTGATGAATTATTAATGATGAATAGTCCTGCGGACAATGTGTTGACATACCCCATTCATGAAGTTTCTCCATACATCAACTGGATATACTTCTTTCATGCGTGGGGATTTCAACCCCGTTTTTCCACTATTGCCGATATTCATGGTTGTGACTCATGCCGCGCCATGTGGCTCACGACTTTTCCCGAAGGCGAACGTGCTAAAGCTGCCGAAGCCATGCAGTTGTTTAAGGAAGCAAACCGGATGCTCAACCAACTGGATGAAGAATTCCGCGTACATGCTGTTTTCCGTCTGTGTAAAGCAAATGCCGATGGAGACAATTTATTGTTAGACGGTACTCTTTTCCCTTTGCTTCGCCAGCAAATACCTCATCCGGATGGCAGCCCTTTTCTTTGCCTTAGTGATTTTGTCCGCCCGCTTTCATCCGGTATTCCTGATGTCGTAGGCATCTTTGCAGCATCCTGTGATGGAGGAATAGAACTTCTATACGAAAACGATCCCTACAAACGCATGTTAGTGCAAACACTGGCCGACCGCCTTGCCGAAGCCGCTACAGAAAAGATGCACGAGTATGTGCGTAAGATTGCCTGGGGATATGCTAAGGAAGAACATCTCTCTATTCCGGAACTACTGAAAGAAAAATTCCAAGGCATACGTCCTGCTGTGGGCTATCCTTCTCTACCCGACCAGTCCGTCAACTTCCTGCTGAACCAATTGCTTCATATGGAGCAAATCGGCATCAGTCTGACTGAAAACGGAGCTATGCGACCTCATGCCACTGTTTGCGGACTCATGCTGGCACATCCCGCCTCACGATACTTCGCTGTCGGGAAAATAGGGAACGATCAGTTGGAGGACTACGCCCGCCGCCGGGGAATATCCGTAACGGAGGCTAAGAAATTTCTGGCATCAAACCTTTGATTGTCTCCTCCCGAAATAGCTCAAAAGGATTATTAAATGATTAAAAACCATTCCCACCCTTGTGATTTTCTCACTACCTTTGCGACTAACAGTGCAAAAGCAATTCAAAAAGAAGCATGGAGAATGTAGAACAAGAGTTCCTGTCCGTGATACGAGAGTATGAACGCGTCATTTATAAAGTGTGCTACTTGTACACTACGCCAAATGCTACTCTCAACGACCTGTATCAGGACGTCGTGCTCAATTTGTGGAGAGCCTACCCCAAGTTTCGGCGAGAGTGCAAAGTATCTACATGGATATACCGCATCGCACTGAATACTTGTATCAGTTTTATCCGCAAAGAAAAAAACATCCCTGAAATCGTGACCCTTAGTCAAGACTCTGACCGGATGGAAGAATTGGACGAAACACAAACCATGCTGAAACAACTCTATCGGATGATTAACCGACTGGGGCAATTGGAGAAATCCATTATCCTGCTTTATCTGGAAGAGAAAAGCTATGAGGAGATTGCTGAAATCACCGGTCTGACAGTAACGAACATCGCTACCAAAATCAGCCGGATTAAAGACAAACTTAGAAAAATGAACAAGGAGGAATAATATGGAACTGGATGAACTGAAGAAATCTTGGAATACGCTGGACGAGCAATTGAAGAAAGAACCGATTGCCGACGAAAAGCAGATTGCGGGAATGATTGCCGAATACAAGGCAAACGCACGCAAAAGCATAGGGCGCCTCACGGGTTGGCAACGCTTCTCCGTTGGCATCGGCGTAGTAGGCCTGGCTCTCCTTCTGGTTGTTTGGTTACTGCCATCTATTTTCCAAATCAGCGAAGACTGGCAGCCTAAAATCAATACACTTGTGATATTTGTCGGCATAAGTATTCTGTTAGGTATCTGGTGGGACCACAAAAACTACCGCTGGATAAAAAATACAAAGATTGAAGAAATGCCGGTAGCTATTGTCAGCAAACGCATGGCAAGTTTCCGCCGATGGACCAAATATGAAATTATTGCTATCTCCGTATGGGTGATAGTGTTCAATGTACTCAATTATTGGGTGATGGGCTACTACAAAGCGTCCTTCGGGGTTCAAGCTACACTCATTGCATTCTTTGTGCTGTGTGACGTTGCCATCATCTACCTGCTGTACAAGAAAGTTGCTTATAAATATCTCAATGACATTAAAAAGAATATAGAAGAATTAGAAGATATATGCACAGAATAACCCTGCTCCTTATCCTTTTTTTATTAATTCCCGATGTGTACATTTACTTCATGTACATCCTACGGAAAACCAAAAACATCTGGCTGCGCATTGCACACTGGATACCTACAGTTTTATTAATAGCCGGTTATTTTTTATTGATGCATGGGATAGGCGAGAATGCCATGGCACACCATGCCCAAGCCATCGGAAGATTGGCTATCTGTGTTTTCCTGTTCGCCATTCCCAAGACAATATTTATGATATGCTCGTTGGTGGGGCTACCTTTCCATTATCTACTGCGTTGGCCCCGTTCACCATTTACGGCTATAGGATTGGTACTGGGTGTAGTTAGTTTCTTTAATATCCTTTATGGCACATTGGTGGGCATTAGTAAATTTGAAGTAAAAGAAGTAGAGTTCCACCATCCGAATCTGCCTAAGGCATTTGACGGTTACCGTATCGTGCAACTGTCGGATATACATATTGGTAGCTGGATAGAGAACGAGAAACCTATCCAAGAACTGGTAGAACTCGTGAATGAACAGAATCCTGACTTAATTGTATTCACTGGTGACCTGGTGAATCAGCGTAGCTGCGAACTGGAAGGTTTTCAGAATACCCTGTCTCAACTTCATGCCCGAGATGGTGTATATTCCATCCTGGGTAATCACGATTATGGAAGTTACTATCGCTGGAAGAACGTGAAAGAGCAGGTGAACAACATAGATAATCTGGTTCGTGAAGAAAAAGCAATGGGATGGAAATTGCTGAACAATGAACATGACATATTGTACCATCAGGGAGACAGCATCGCCCTGATTGGCGTGGAGAATGACGGAGAACCTCCCTTCTCACAATTTGCAGACTTGAAGAAAGCGGCAGAAGGTACAGACGGCATGTTCCGTGTTCTCTTAAGCCATAACCCCACACATTGGCGGCGGGAAGTATTGCCGGATACGGACATTGAGTTGATGCTTGCCGGGCATACACATGCCATGCAAGCCATTATGTTCGGTCATTCACTTGCTTCGTTGATTTATCCGGAATGGGGAGGGCTGTACACCAAGGGAGAAAGAGGATTGTATGTCAATATCGGTATCGGCTATGTAGGCTTGCCGTTCCGCTTTGGGGCATGGCCGGAAATTACAGTGATAACGTTGCGCAATTCAAAGCATGAGACTTATCGCTGTAGCCAAGCAGATTTAAAGAATCGTTTTGGAAAGTAGCAGATAGATAATAAGACTTTAAATTCAAGACTTCCGAAGCGGAAAAAAGAATATCTTCCGTCTTCAATTCCATCACATTTGTCAGTTCACCAGTATTCTGCTTCTTTGTTCCACTACAAGAGAACAAAACGGGAGTATTATGAATACACGATATTTCATACTTCTATTAAATGTTTGATACTGCAAATGTACGCAAAGTATTCAAGCTTTCGGGTACTATTCATCAAAAAAACAGAATAAAACCAACCCATTATTCATATCCCACAAAACACTGTTCTCCATTCTCTATATAAAACACTTGTTCCTCTTTGCCACGAGTGAGATTACGCAACCACAACAAAGCACCGTCCGGAATATTAGAGTAGACCAACTCATAGGTAGTGGCAGTTTGCTTGCCTAATGATTTCCAACCGGACGTACCACTCTGGTAAAAAAGCTCATAATTGTTGCCCGGTGTAATAAAGTTATCATCATTGCGAGGCACAAATAAGATTTTCCTGATCCAGACCGGATGCTGTAAATCAAAGGTAACCGTTCCATTCGCTTCTTCCGAAAAAAAGAATGTAAGCCAGTCGCCGTCATTCGCTTTATCCATAGCATATGCAGGATCACCATCGACAGGAGGACAACCGGATATAGCTTTCGAAGAAATTGCCGTGTCATCCTGAGTATTCTCATAAAAAGCCAACTCTGCAAGTTCTGCACGCCAGCCATCACGGGGAACAAAGCGCACGTAGCGGTAAGGACGTGAAGGATGAGATGGATAAAAGTTCACATTCACCCGTGGAGTATCCGTAATACAATACAACACTTCCTTACTATGAAAGTTAACATCATTACTTCCTTCTATCTTAGAGTCGGTCATCCACGACATATATTCAAGAATATGATTTTGCAGTGGATATTTTCGTTTGATAGCCAAAGAAACGTTCTTTTCCATATCCGGAGTAAACGTTCGTACCGTATCGTCCTTTATCATGAACGGATAACCGCATGGCTGGAAAAGCCCCTCCTTATTGTATAAAGGCTGGTAAATGACTTCCGGCTCAATATTCCTCACAACTGCTTGCTCACCATCCCGCAAAGCTACATCCACCGGAACATAACCGAACGGTGTAAAAATACCCAAAGCCACAAACTGCCCCTTTATCTTCCGGTCTATCCTGACTGAATACTCATTACTCCCGAAATATTCTTCCGTTACATCTTTCAACAAAGGGTTTCGGACCACCGGAGGAGTACTTTTATCCTTATACAATCCTGAGTACTTCTCCCCCTGAATGCCATACTGCATACGATAAACCTTCCCCTTCTTACGTCCATCGGTCATTCCGACTGCCAGATCCCGGGAATCCATGTACCAAAAGGAAAGAGCTCTTCCATCCGTATTCTTAAGTATGTTCCAGACATGTGAATTCTGGTTAGAAGGAGAATACAGGTATTCATCTATCCCCACAGGAAAGCCCAGCGACCGAAATATATATACTGTATGATCTGTTGTCTCCTTACAAGTACCCAATCTATATTTCAACAAATATTTAGCTCCCAAATGCGGTAAATCAAAATCAGAATTAGGGGAAAAAGGAGTTTCATATTTCAAGAATTTATTCAGGGCAATGGCAGCTTCGAGAATATTATCACCCTGGTAGAGAGAATCCAGTATAGGATGATAATGGTCATAATAAGCTTTCCGCCAACTTTCCAAAGGCTCATCTCCTACACGATAAGGCAATATCCATTCACAAAAATCATCAAACGAATAGTATTTAGCCCAGGGAACCCTACTCCACGCTTCGAAAGCACCGTCTATATTCTCTATCAAAAGAGCTGCTGTCATCCGTTGTACGTCCTGCAATATGGGTAACGACTTATAATTGAAAGATTTCCACTTCCTTTTCCTTTCGCTGTCCGGAATATACCCATCCCCCAATGGAGCTGTAGCCAATATGGCTTTCACACTATCCAGCCGTACATCCTCATAGCCATAATGATAAGGCATATTCTCTATCAAGAAACACGCAGCCCTATACTTAAGGCTATCATCTTTATAATACTCAAGCACTTTTTCCAACTCTGCCCTATTTTCACCGGACAGAGCCAAAGCCCGTTCCAAGCGGTCCTCAGTACCCATACATGAAAAGAGAAATAAAACTGCAATTAGCAGAAGCAAGTTTCTATTCATAAATCTGTCGTTTTTTGTTCTATACCATAAAAGCTTCAATGCTGCTGTATGTATTCATCAAAACTATCTGTACCAGACAGAGACAGTTTAGCCTTGATGCGCTGTTTTGACTTCAATACAGACCTGGGCGTAATATTAAAAAGCAGAGCGATAGTTTTATTAGTCAAATGGGCACGCACCAGATAGCACAGTTTCAATTCCTGCATACTCAGATGAGTGCTTTTCAGGTCTGCCGGAAGCCAATTGCCACCATAAAGCAAATCAATCACTGCAAATAAATTCTGCCACTCATATTCACTCCTTATCACTCCATAGGCAGGAGCCAGATGCAATTTGAGCAACTGGCTCAAAGCCAGCATTTGCGAAGAAGAAACTGATAAAGCAGAAACATCCTCAAAACGTTTCAGTTCCTTGGTCAGTTGCTTGTTCCTGAATAACAGGCAGGAGCACCAGTTTTCGTTATATGTATCCATCGTTTATTTTGTTTTAGTTATTCCTTATTTGCTTTCTCCAATATCTCCCTAACCTTGCTGCGCATTTCTTTTATAGCGGTAGAATGTACTTTAGGTTCTTTAGTCAGTACAATGCCTGCAACTTCCTTCAACTTGTCGGGATTATAAAAGTCCGGTTCCGCATAAAGGTTGGCTAACAGATAATAGGGGTAAATCCTACCGGGCAAGCGGTGAATAGCCTTGTAGAAGAAAGTCTCTGCTTGTTCATAACAGTGCAGTTCCTGATAATTTTTACCAATAACATTCAGCACCATCGGATCAGTACTATATAAGCAAGCCTCTTCCAGATATTTATTGGAATCACTGTACAGGAATGACTTATGCAGACTATGGCCATACTCAAACAGAAATGCTCCTCTATCTTTTAATACCGGATAAAGTTCTCCATAAGCCTCATTGGCTGCTTTATATGCACCCGAATAATAAAGCATCCGTGCATATACCCACTTCCGGCAAGCATCCTCTTCCTGCCGCCACTTCTCCATACAGCCACCTGTCCACAGAATGAGGCAAATGCAGAGAATGAGAGGTTTACCAATAACATCACCTATCCCACAAGCAAGAAGCAAGCACACGCCAGCCACCACGAATGCGGGAAAATGCATGGGATAGGAAGAAAAAGAGAAAACAAGCAAAGACAGGATTACACCGCAGATACCATAACGCCCACGCTTCACTCCCATCCGAAAACAAACTCCAATGAGCACCAAGACCAGTGCACAAACTGTAATCCCCTCCGTCAGGGCCAGCGACAGATATTCATTAAATGCATACTCCGGACTACCCGCTACGCGTTCTTCCCATCCGGCATAATCCTCCTGTGCAAAATAAGCTTCCTGAGCCTCACCATAGGCAAAGGTAAATCCCTTGTCACATCCCCAAGGATGGTTTATTATCGCTTTACAGGTTATTTTCCACATAAACAGGCGTCCTAACGCAGAATCAGGTTTCAGAATAAAAGCCCCGGCACTTCCCAATACCACAATGAAGAGTATTCCTGTTCCCCATATTATATAGCGTCTCTTATATCTTCTCCACAAAACATGCCACCTACGTTTATCACGATGCATATATGCCACCCAGCCACAGCCCATAACAGCAGCAATCCAGGCAGAACGGCTCATTGTAGCAGGTAATACGCAGAGTATAAGGATACTGATTATAACAACTGCCCACTTTTCTAAATTATGGATAATCGCTTTTTCTTTAGGAATGCATAAATACAAATGCAGGCAGAGAGGCAGCACCATCGCCAGATATCCCGCATAGGGTCCCGGATTAAAGAAAGAACCTGTAAGTGCATAACGGGAATGGCCGGAAGCAGCAAAGCCATATAACTGGCGTAATCCTCCAATAGCCTCAAAAGCGCCGCACAATATTAATCCCCACGAAACACAGACGGAAAAACAAGGGAATCGTAACGCATACTTCCGGGTCTCTTTTCCAAACAGTTGTAACAATACTGCAACAGAAATACAAACACCTGAAAGCAATAAAGCTTTTCCAAACCATACCCACTGTCCGATATTCTCGTCAGCGGGGAGCGCAGGTGTAGTAATCAACACCACACCTAATGGAGCACAGACTGCTACAAAAAGCAGGCAAACAGTCACGGTATCCTTTACTGTATGTATCTGCAATTTTATCATTCTATCTTTTTAAATATCCTGTTCCACTTTATTTTACCCGTATTCCTATCTACAGACTTCCATATCCTAACAGCCTTCCCTACAATAAAGGGTTCAGGCAACAAGCCCCAATAGCGAGAATCCTGAGAGTTCATCACCTTATCGCCTGCCACGAAATAGTAATTCTCCTTGAAACGATATGTGTGTATTACACTATCGTTCAACAAAACCATATCTCCACGTAGTAAAAGTTTCTTTTTCTGCTCCCATTCTATTACATTCCGATACAAGGCAACATGCTTGGAAGTCATCTCTATCACATCACCTTTTGCTGGGAGATATAAAGGACCAAAATTCATTATATCCCAATCCACAATGTCATTATAAGGATAACCACTCATCACAATTCCATAGTCCCCTTCCCGACCATGTTCAGCAATCCACATCAAATTGTCCTGTGACTCCACATTTCCCAATTCCGAGGTATAGCCATGTACTTTATAATGCCCTCTACTTATTTCAAATGTATCACCGGGCAAAGCAACACAACGCTTCACATAATAATTCATTACCTGAAAAACAATACTATCCCAACGCTGTTCCATATAAGGGAAGTTAAAAACCAGCACATCATTTCTTTTGACTTCACCCAGTTCAGGCAAACGGGATATATTAATTTTCTTGCCATCCAAAGCGTCCCTAATATTGAATAAACGCCCTCCCATCACACATTTATTCACCAATATATAATCTCCTGCAAGCAGTGCAGGCTCCATCGAGTCAGAAGGGATCTTAAATGTAGTAATACAGGTCACTTGAAGCAGTATCCAAATCAATACTGCTCCACAGGCCATCAAAAGCAGATTAAGAATCTTATCAAGATACCAATCTAAACCTCTTACATTATGCGAGTCCTTCTTTGTCATTTCATTTTAAAATCAACTTACTAATTTTCAGATAAAAAAATTATTCTGCATTCCCTGTTATTTTCAGAATTATCGGAGAAGATTCAATATTACAATGTACAGTGATAGTTTTCTCAAAATGCCCAATATGGTCTGCCTTATAAGTAATATCCAGACTTGTAGAGCTTCCTGGACGTATCGGTTCTTTAGAGTAAGAAACTGATATACAACCACAAGATGTACTAATATCTTTAATTACTAACAGATTACTTCCAGTATTCTTCAATGCCAAAGTAGTTTTCTGCTCCCTTTCCCCTATAAAACGCCCTAAAGATATGGTAGGAGAACTAATACCCACCTCTGTATTTAAAACTTCTCTTTCACTCCCTTCTTTCTTTTTATCTCCTTGAATAATTTTCAAATACAGATCTTTGACTTTAGGATTATGTATAGGATTTCCTATAGCAATAACCTTATTATTTTTATCTAACAGAAAAGTCTGAAAGTCCATATCAGAAGGAAAAATATTCAATTTATTTAATGAGTTTTGTTCATCAATACATACAGGATAGTCAAAACAAGAAAACTGTAACACACGAAGAATATCAACCTTTTTTTCTGGAGAAAAAAAGAAAAGAAACTGCACTGAATTATTTGAAATAGAATCCATTTCCATCATATATTTTTTCCATTCAGTTAGTTGCAATTTACAACTAACACATCCTGTAGAGTCTGTATAAGTCAATATCTTATATTTACTCTGAAGAGGAAAAACAACTGTATCTTTCCCTAAGACAGTAAAAACATGATTATTGAGAAACCTAATTTCACGCTTCTCCCATTCTTTTAAAACAGCTAATGCACCTGTTTTTTTTACATCAGTACAAGAACAAATGAAGAAGTCTAAAAAAAATGGAATAAACAATGTCATACTTTGTTTTAGTAAGCTATTTCTATTTTTCACGTCTTCCTATTTTATTAATATTAAAAATCAAATAAGTCCAAATAAAAAATACACAAAAGGGAAACAGAGGATTAGTATCTAACCACTCTAAAATCGAAAACCTCATTACCTAATAATCCACTTCCATCGACACCTTCGATTACACCTACAAAACTGGAATTAATATCAGAACAATAAAAAGTGACCATAGCTTCACCTTTTTCATCCGTCACAATCGAAGGTGCCCAAAGTAAAGTATTACGAGCATCCGGGGTAGACAACTGCATATCTATTTCATCAGGCTGGTAAAACTCACGGGCAGCATAATAACCTTGGGTACGCCAAAGATTATTCATACGCAACAATTCCTCTTCACTGAACTCAGGACCATTGTATACAACAAAATCTATATCAGTAACAATCCACTCACTTTTCGGTCCCACAGGCTCATATTTAATGACTTCATAACTTTTCCCCTTTACAGGTACAGACTTATTCTTAAGTGGACCACCACAAGTAGAACAGCCAACCGGATGATGTGAGTACCCTCTATAATCATTCAAATAGCCATTGCCTGTCCCACTTGCACAATCGCACACCCAGGCAGGATTGAGATCTCTTTGTGCCAAACTATCCAATTTTCCCATCATCTTATCCCGAAATGGGCTCACAGCTTTCCGGGTAATGACCACCTCATCCAGTAAAATCGTACTATCACCACTTACAACCGGAACATCAAAGCTTTGCATATTCATTACTTCTGACAAATCTACAATTGGATAATAAGGCTGTCTGCTCTTCCTGACACTGTCAATCTGTGGAAAACAATCCATTATAACCAGCTCTGGCTTAAAATCTTTTGGTAACAAAGGCTTCAAGTATAAATAGCCACCACGAAAATCATTCATTATATCAGCATCCACCGTAAAATTTCCCATAGAATCTGCCAAAATCAATCCAGCCTTTCCGTCAGCGTTCGATACCTGAACTAACTGTTCCGAACCTTGAAGTTCTTTCCTTTTACTCCTACTCCTTATGCGCTGAACACCTGAGATTTCATCAGTCAGAAACATTTCTCCATGATATACAGGATTATTGAATGCCCAGACATATCGCCTCCATCCTTGGGTCAGTAACAATAAGTCTAAGGCTGAAGAACGCTCTTTGTCCACACGCTCAAAATAATAAGCGGGGTTATATATCCTTCCACGAATCTGAGAAGACAAGTAACAATGAGTAAGTATATTAACCGGATCTACAGGATTACTATAGGCTCTCTCATAAACACTGATACCAAGGTTAGCCTGAACCGGAACACCCGATTCATCCGTCACCTTTATTTTAGCGGTAGCTTTCTCACGAATTGTATAAGTATGCTTATTCAATTCAACTGCAACATGCAGCTTTTTATCCGGATGAACATAGACTAACCTTTCAGCCACTGGTTCCATATTTCCATTGAATAGGGTAATTTCTGCTATTCCTTGATAAGGGATATTATCCAAAGGAATATTTATCCTCAAATTATCCTTCAGCAGTCCTTTGCCTACACAACACAACATTCCACGTATCTGGCACATCAAATAAATCGGCTGTACAGCAGTTCCTGCACTTTTGGAAATAAGGAAAGTCAATTCCTTTTTATTACGCTTGATAAGTCTCATCACAATCCCTTCCGAATGGATTGTCTCCTGTAAAGGAAACTTCTTTCCGCCCTTTAGTTCAACATAATATGCACTACCTAGGCAAGGAGTAAACAGAATACTTCCCATTCCATCATGCATACTTTTCACATCCGTTATAAGTTTGCCATCCTGAAACAAAGCTCCATCAACATTGATTGGAAGACCATTTCCGTCAGTAGCTTTAAAAGCGAGTATTGAAGGAATGCCGGCCACCAAATTACCTCCTTCCGGATATATCTCAAAACGGCATAAACTATCCTTGGGGAGTTCCGGCACTTGAGCATAAGTTATGTTCTTAACTATTCTCACTTTTCGGGAAGGAATAATCCCTATGGTGTCCTTGGCATAAAAAGCCCCCCTTGTATATCCAAATAAGAAATAATCGCCATTCGATAGTTTTTCATCAATATAAATATGACCAGACACAACTCCTGACTCTATCGGATATTTCTCTTGCCAAACTATAGAGTCACAAGAATTAATCATTTGTAGATAAAGCGTTTTACTCTTATCTGACAAGCCAAAAGATTGTGCATCCAGTTGGTAAACTTTAAACCATAGATCTTCACCTGTTTCATAAATGCCTTTACTTGTCTGGAGGTACAGTACTTCCAAAGGATTAACAGAAGATTGCTCATGCAAATTCTCAATAACAGTATCTATAGCCACCTGTGAGTAGCATTCATCAATGAAAATACAGAAGATGAATAAAAAAAATATCCTTTTATACATAGTACATAGTATTTAGGTGAATATTCATATCCTACATTGTGACTTCATATAATATTATATACTCTTCCTTAACTTATGAAAAGCATCTGTTTTAGGAGATTGAAAAATACACTGTGAGATTTTCCCATCGACCATATGAATAATGCAAGGATAAATAGCATTCTCCGTCAATAACTTAAAATGATTATCCCTATCTATATAAATATTAGAGTGTTCACTAACTTTTATGTCTGTTTTTTGTTGGAATATTTTCAATGATTCAATGTTAGTCAGAACAAATAACATTTGGGGATTCGACACATTTTCTTGCATAAAAAATTCCCCTTCCTGAATACAACCATGACATCCAAGTCCTGGAAGTATTATAATCCATTCATATTTTGTATCAACATTAGCCTGCTTTATGGCATTCATCAAGAACTCCTTTTCAGAATTTCCACTACAAGAAACGAATAATACAACAAAGTATAATGCCAATCTTGTTACGATATTTTTCTTCATACGACCCATATTTATATAAGAAACTTAAATAAGTTCAGGAATGAAAATTCTAAAATTAAGATAATCCTCATTAGTATCCTCATTATCAATATATTCTATATTTAATCCCTCACAGGTTACAAAAGAGTTTGTCCAATTCCACTTCTTCCCCGTTCCTATTACAGTTTCTCCCAAATAATTAAAATTCTCATCCATAATTATTATATTTATAGGCTTTTCTTCTTTTGAAGTAGCAATCGTGGCATTTGGAATACCTTGCAGTAAAAACCGATAATAAACTTTACGATAAGGATCGTATATAATTGCTCCATACATATCTTCATGCAAAAAATTAGAGATAATTAAATTATCCGGAGTCCTTGCTGTATCATCATAATCGATAGAATGAATAGTACCTGCATTGTTACTTCCTCCATATACTTGAGCAATGATAGTATCAGAATCCCATCTTGATAAATACAAGTCATGAGAGGCAGGAAAACTATGTATTAATTCTCCTTTAGCTGATAAAGTGGGATAGACTCGTGTTGGTATTCCCCCTTCCCAATTCACTCCATTACCATATATTTCTTTTGGATAAGTATGCCGGAATTCTACCATATTATTATTGGTATTTATACAAGCTGTAAACTTAAATCGATCAATATCAGTAGCTGGTATGGATGAGAACAACTGACCTGTTAACAATAAAATATCATTTACTAAAAGAAATGGATTTACTGTACTGGGCAAATATTGTGGATAGTAACTAAACCAATCCAATTTATTATCACTACCCCGAAGTGAAATATGCTCTTTTACCTCAGCAGAAGAATTAGTTAAAATGACTTCTGTCATCGGCATGTTATAAACATAGATAGAATCCGAATTTTTAATATAGTATCCAGATAGTCTTGAAACAGCATTACCGCCCTCTTTTTTATAAACAATTTTTCCCACAAAGGACGTATCTTCATAATTATATAGATAAATAGCATTTTTATATAAATTCAAAAAAGTCAGTATTCTTCTCCCTAACGAATCTTCCGTCATTTGCATATAAGGAGACTTAGGAGCCGTTTCTGAATCTAAATAAAATTTCTTTCCACTATTTTCTACTAATTGATAAGTTGCTTCCACTTTCCCTTTCTTATTGTTCTTAATACTCACTACATTATTAGTGCATGAAACAAGTAAAAATAGGAAACCGACAATATATAATTGAAGTTTCATTGTTACAAACAATTAATAGGCTATATAGAAAACCTTATAAATACAAATAATACGTACAAGTTTTATAAAAAACACAAGCATCAATATCATCCGTATTAATATGTATTTCTATATAGCCTCATTTTTTACCACTTATAGGGGTCACAGTCACTATAACCTTGTGCAAATAAGCAGATTTGTTCTAATCTTATGCACCTACCACCGGTAAATCCTACGCCTTGACATTCAGCATTCGCTATAGTTGAACTCGTTAAATCCAACAAACTAACATCTTGTTCCTCATTACTTACTGCTTTTGACATGTTAAATGCCACTGCACAAAGACATACTGCTAATCCTACAGTTTTCAAAATTTTCTTTTTCATAATAGCTTAATTTTAAATTGTTAATACTAACTCATACCATAATATTGGTATATTTTTTTCTTTCTCTATCCCAGTTTTTATCTACTATCAAGGAATGTTATACCTTACTATTGGTTCATCTTCATTCACATCCATAGCAGTGATAATTCCTTGTAGTTCATCTACCCAGATACCATGAACATAGCGGTCCAGCACATACTTTCGAAGCGGTTCACCTTTCAGACTAAACACATAAATAGACTGTCCGCCATCAGGTAATTTATTTCCCTGCTTTGCACTCTCCATAATATCCTTAAATGTTTTTCCCTGAAAAACGGCATAAATGGCATTATCCGTCACTTGTACATCACCAAAACCCATAATACCTGTCGGTATGCCATAGCCCTCCGCAATCTGAAACTCCGGTTCTCCATGCGGACCGATGCAGACAACATGCGTGCTGTCTTTCAGATTATAGATTTCCAGAACCTCGCCAAGCTGAGTAGCAGCAACCAACACACCCTTACGAGGGTTGTAGTCAATAAAACTACGCCAGGCCTGTGCCAGTGCAGGACGGGAATTCTCCAAAGCCTCTTTGTTGGCAGAAAGAATTGTCCCGAACTTCCGTAACAACTTTCCTTCTGAATTGACCTGACAGAAACGGTTATCACCCGTATAGTCAGGGATGATAAAAGTGGAATCCTCATATATTACAAAATCTAAAGCCCGGAGAATTTCCTTATCCAGCTTCACCACTTCTTGACGAAGTAGCGTGTCACCAGATAGAGCAAGCCCTAATTCTGTTAACTCCGACTTATTTGCATCCAATGTCCATAAATCTCTTCCACTCCATCGAAAATTCTCTGCTGAAAGCATCTCTTCGGGTGAATCTCCTCTCTTTCCAAAAGAAGACAGATAATGGAATTCCGGATAATTGAATGCATGAAAATAATGATCCGTTCCATGCAAATCCAGCACCACAGCTTTATTGTCCGAAGCATGTATCCGGAAAGGATAGCGGAACAAGGCTGTATCCAATTGTATCGTCTTTGCTTTTAGTTCCTGTACTTGAGGAAAATCAGTATATCTATTGTTTGTAGAAACAGTTGATTGGAATGTACAGGAAAGAAAAAAGAAGAGGACACTAATAAAGTAAACTATACGGTGCATAATAAGAATCTACTTTAGTATTATTAAACGGACAATCGACAGTTCCAACACCAAAACAATAGCGACTACCTGCCTCGTCATGTGCCAAAGCCTCTACATTCTCTAATAATAAAGAAGAGACTTCTGATGATGACTGACTTTTCTGAATATAACCAATTGTGATAGCAGCTATCACTGCTACAATTACCAGAACCTTGTTAATTTTGTTTTTCATAAATCATGCGATTTTCAATATTTCGATGTAGCAAATATAAAGATTACGCAAATATCTCTTAAGCATTTTATCGGTTTTATAAAGCTACAGGGGCGTGAGAAAATTCTCACACCCCTGTAGCACTCTTTTTAATGATATATTAATGATTTATTTAGTCTGTTATTAATAATTTAAAGCCTTCGCCATATTTTTCGTTCTGCATAGCTACTATGTTCACGCACGATTCATTAGTTTCAAGCAACCTTCTAAGTTGTGATATAGCCGTTCTTTTTTTATTATTTACACCAATATCAGTCAAATTCCAGTCACAAATTTCTATAATTTTATTGTTCGACAAGAAATGGTCTTCTGCATGAATAAAAGCAGATAATAACTTATAGGGCTGTTTAGGACATTGCTTCACTTGTTCTCCCAAAGTTATTGTCATTTCAAATTCATCAAAAAGAATTTCACGTAGCCGGTATCTACCATTACCTAAACAGCAAACCACTTCATCCTCTGATACAATTTTATCAGAAGATAAGGCCTCATCAGGTTGAACAAGCACGTCAGATGGCAGAGTACCCACTTTATCATCTGGAATTCTATTCCTATTATATATAAGTAGAAATGCCAAGATGAATATTCCTAATAGTATTCCTCCAATACACAAAACAATATCCATACGTCTCCAGTCTGCACACCACCACACAGACGGTGCAGACAAATAGGCTTTCACTTCAAGAAAATACATATTATCCAGATAATAATCTCCGAGTTTATTCTCAGGCAGACAAAGGTTAGGGTTTCCAGCAATAGTTTGTGGCAGATTCTTTTCATAATTGGGCATTTGAGAAATAAATTCAAGCACAGAATAATAATAAGGTAAACTTACGTCCAACTTTTTTTGCCATTGCTTATTAAATTCATCAATAGACGAACCACCGGATATAAACAAATAACGAGCCATAGAAGCCAAGAAGTCTGAGGAAAGCAATCTCTTTGTTTCTTTTACAGAATCAATCTCTACAATTAAGGTTCCTGCCGCTGTAACAATACGACGTCTCGAACTCTTCATCTCACTATTACCACCTTCTGAAGAAAATGGTACCCCCTGTCGTTCAAACTCTTGACTCACCCAAACCATTGCTGCATCTTTCAATAGCATTTCAGCAGTTTGTTTATCTTTTCTTTGCTCTTCGACGCCACTTTTATACACCAAATAAACCAGTGCTCCTGATGTTAGTACCAGTAGCCCCCCTAATACACATAATATTTGTTTATAGTGTTTCATCTTGTTGATAGATATTTGTCGTACAAAAATATACAAAACATCTAAACCATTCAATTCCTTTCGTCATAAAGTATCAGTTTGTTCCATTTTTCTTCCCCCACCCACCAAGTTCACATCCCCTTCGCTTCTATAGCGAAGGCAAAATAGCGAGCTTGGTACGAAGAGAGTACGAACCAGGTATAAGGAAGATACGAAGGAAGAATAATTGTTCTTTTTTTCGGTTTCTGCTCACTACAAAATAAAAAATGCACCTTACTCACAACACGCCGTTACCCCTTCAGGAAGCCCTTACAGAAAGGATTTAAAAGGGCTACACCCTTTCCCCGGGATGGCTACACCCTTTAGGGCAGATGGCTACACCATCCAGAGCAAAAGGTGTAGCCATCCCGAAAGAGTAATTATCGGATAAATTTAAAGTATTATAACCGGGTGGCATATCTAAATCAAAATATATATCTTTGCGGAAACGAAAAGTCCGATGCCCATGAAGATACTTTATTATATTTATCAAATATGTTTTGCATTGCCAATTCTGTTAGTATTAACTATTCTCACAGCATTGGTCACTATTATCGGCTCCCTGATAGGAGGTGCGCACATCTGGGGATACTATCCCGGAAAAATATGGTCGCAACTCATTTGTGTCTTCCTGCTTCTCCCCGTGAAAGTGCGCGGACGGGAGAAAATACATAAACATACATCATATGTATTCGTTCCTAATCATCAGGGAGCATTCGATATATTCCTTATTTATGGTTTTCTGGGACGTAACTTCAAGTGGATGATGAAAAAGAGCCTGCGGAAAATACCATTCGTGGGAAAAGCATGCGAAAGCGCAGGACACATCTTCGTAGACCGCTCCGGCCCGAAGAAAGTACTGGAAACCATTCGCCAGGCAAAGGCTTCACTGAAAAATGGCGTTTCGTTAGTGGTATTCCCGGAGGGAGCGCGTACGTTTACCGGACACATGGGATACTTCAAAAAAGGTGCTTTCCAGTTGGCGGACGAATTACAGTTAGAAGTAGTGCCCGTCACTATCGACGGGTCATTCCAGATTCTGCCCCGTACTGGCAAGTGGATACACCGTCACCGCATGATACTGACCATCCACGACCCTATCCCACCCAAAGGACAAGGTATTGAAAACATCAAGGCGACGATGGCCGAAGCCTACGCCGCCGTAGAAAGTGCTTTACCGGAAGAATACAAGGGAATGGTGGTCAATGAGGATCAGTGATTGCTTTCCTCCATACGCTGGTGTTCCTCAATCAATTTCATATTTTCTTTGGCTTTATCAAGGAATTCTCTCACCAAAGGACTATTCTTGAAAGTTTGAGGAGCCGTTCGGATGATATCCTCTATTTGCGGTGTCATGACGGGATAAGGCAGCGTACTACACATCATCATAAATACGCTGGGACCAAGAACATTTTCATAATTGGTAGAAATAAATTCCCTAATATAGTCATTCATCTCTTTCACCAGGGCTTCACCCTCCTGAGTCAGTTGTTCGTGGATGTCCTCCAATGCGGCACCATCCAGCACCATACGTGCCTCTTTCCTTTCCAGTTCTTCAATCTTCAACTCAAGCGCATTGCGCTTTTCGATGAATTCATACAGAGCATTGTTTAGCGGCGTACCTTTGGCGGTGAGTTGAGAATTGGATATGGAGACTTCAATCTTGCCGCTTTCGAGCACCAGAGGCATGATAGCCTCCTCATTCATGTAGAGCGTCACCATCATTACAGAGTCCGACGGGCCACTCGTAGAAAACAAACCGTGTACCACTTCGGCGGAATCAATTGTTATCCATTGCCCGTCGCGGAGCGTTTTCAGGTATAACATCTTGCCGTCGAGGCTGGTCACCGATGACACGCCCTCAACCTTATATTTGCGACTGCACGAAGCAAAAAGCACGAGCAAAAGCAATAAAGGCAAAATACGGTTCACATTCATTCTAATCATGCAGGAAACGATTTTTATGAAACACGATACAAAGGTACAATCTATTCACGCTGTAAAGAAACTTTTTATCAATATTTAATTTTTGGTCTCTTTTTTCCATTAATAATCCTTATAAGGAGGGAGAAAAGAAAGGATATTTCATTTAGTTTACTTATTTTTGCAGTGATAAGTAACAAAATGTAAACCGTATAACTAAAACAAGAGAGTCTCCCATGTCAACTTATGCCCCTTTTGCCAAACCTCTATATGTCATGCTGAAACCGGTAGGTGCCGTATGCAATCTGGCATGCGACTACTGTTACTACCTGGAAAAGAGCAAACTATATCAAAGCAACCCCAAGCATGTAATGAGCGAAGAATTGCTGGAAAAGTTTATTGAAGAATACATCAATTCGCAAACCATGCCTCAAGTGATGTTCACCTGGCACGGCGGAGAAACCTTGATGCGTCCTTTGTCTTTCTACAAGAAAGCCATGGAACTGCAAAAAAAATATGCCCGGGGACGCACCATAGACAACAGTATCCAGACCAACGGAACCATGCTGACGGATGAATGGTGTGAGTTCTTCCGCGAAAACAACTGGCTGGTGGGTGTCTCCATAGACGGTCCGCAAGAGTTCCACGACGAATACCGCAAAAACAAACAGGGGAAACCCTCCTTTGTAAAGGTGATGCAAGGTATCAACCTGCTGAAAAAACATGGCGTGGAATGGAACGGTATGGCGGTAGTGAATGACTTCAATGCCGATTATCCGCTGGACTTTTACAATTTCTTTAAAGAAATAGGCTGCCACTACATTCAGTTCGCTCCTATCGTGGAACGGGTGTTCGGACATCAAGACGGGCGACATCTTGCCTCGCTTGCCGATCAGGAAGAAGCGACCAAGCTGGCAGACTTCTCCGTCAGCCCCGAGCAATGGGGTAATTTCCTTTGCGCCATTTTCGACGAATGGGTGAAGAAAGATGTAGGCACTTATTATATACAGCTATTCGACTCCACCCTTGCCAATTGGATAGGCGAACAACCGGGCGTCTGCTCCATGGCAAAGACTTGCGGACACGCCGGAGTGATGGAGTTCAACGGGGATGTGTATTCCTGCGACCACTTCGTGTTTCCCGAATATAAGTTAGGAAATATCTATCAGAAAACACTGGTAGAGATGATGTACAGCGAGAAGCAGCAGGCCTTCGGACAAATGAAGCAACAATCGCTCCCCACACAGTGCCGGGAGTGCGAATGGCTGTTTGCCTGCAATGGCGAATGTCCCAAGAACCGCTTTACACGAACGGCAAGCGGAGAACCGGGACTGAACTATCTGTGCAAAGGGTATCATCGTTTCTTCAAACATGTAGCACCCTACATGGACTTCATGAAGGAAGAGTTGATGAACCAGCGCCCTCCTGCCAATGTGATGAATTTCACGAAATCTAAATCATAATAATTAAGTTACAATGAAAATTAGAACCTATTTAGTAGCGCTCGCAGCGCTGGCGTTCGGCTCTACAACACGTGCCGACGAAGGAATGTGGTTGCTGCAACTAATGAAACAGCAGAACTCCATTGAGTTGATGAAAAAGCAAGGGCTGAAGCTGGAAGCGGATGATTTATACAATCCGAACGGAGTTTCACTGAAAGATGCAGTAGGTATCTTCGGCGGCGGTTGTACGGGTGAAATCATCTCACCGGAAGGTTTGATTCTGACAAACCATCACTGCGGTTATGCTTCCATACAGCAGCACAGTAGCGTGGAACACGACTACCTGACAGACGGTTTCTGGGCTAAGAACCGTAGTGAGGAATTACCTACTCCGGGATTAAAGTTCCAGTTCGTTGACCGCATCGAAGACATCACGGACATCGTGAACCAGAAGATAGCTGCCGGCGAAGTAGACGAAGTTACAGCTATGACCCGCCCTTTCCTCAATAAGCTGGCTAAGGAATTATTCGACAAGAGCGATTTGAAAGGCAAAAAAGGCATCGAAGTGCAGGCACTGCCGTTCTATGCAGGCAATAAATTCTATATGTTCTATAAGAAGGTATATTCAGACGTACGCATGGTAGCCGCTCCCCCCTCTTCTATTGGTAAATTCGGTGGAGAGACCGACAACTGGATGTGGCCGCGCCACACGGGAGACTTCTCCATGTTCCGCATCTATGCCGACGCTAACGGTGAGCCCGCAGAATACGCTGCATCAAACGTACCTTTGAAAACCCCGAAGTTCCTGTCCATTTCCATCAAAGGACTGGAAGAAGGTGACTATGCCATGATTATGGGCTTCCCCGGAAGCACCAGCCGATATCTCACTGTATCGGAAGTGAAAGCACGCATGGAAGCAGAGAACCAGCCTCGCATCACTATCCGTGGTGCACGCCTCGGTGTATTGAAAGAGGTGATGGCTGCCAGTGACAAGACTCGTATCCAATATGCCAATAAATATGCCGGAAGCAGCAACTACTGGAAGAACTCCATCGGTATGAACAAGGCTATCATTGACAACGATGTAATGGGCACGAAAGCAGAACAAGAGAAGAAATTTGCCGAATTTGCCAAAGGCAAACCCGAATACGAAGGTGTAGTAGAAAAGATTGATGCCATTGTAGACCAGACGATGCCATTGACTCGTCAATATTACTATCTGGCAGAAGCTTTCAGTGGTGCCATTGAATTCGGCAGCACGTATATGATTATGGACAATCTGAAAAAAGGATTAGAAGAAAAAAATGACTCCATCATCAACAAATCCCTGGAACAGTTGAAGGAGGTCTATGCCGAAATCCATAACAAAGATTACGACCATGAAGTAGACCGCAAAGTGGCTAAAGCCATCTTCCCGGTATATGCTGAAATTATTCCGGCAGAACAACGTCCGGCTTTCTACCAGATTATCGAGAAAGAGTTCAAAGGTGATTATAATGCTTTCATCGACGCTATGTACGACAATTCTATCCTGGCCAATCAGGCTAACTTCGACAAGTTCATGAAGAAGCCGACTGTGAAGGCTATCGAGAAAGATCTGGCAACTCAATACTCACGTACCAAGATTGAAAAGCTGATGTCACTGGCACAAGAGTTGAACGGTACTTCCAAGGAACTGGCACTGTTGCATAAAGCCTACATCCGCGGTTTGGGCGAAATGAAAGAACCTGTACCCTCATATCCGGATGCTAACTTCACAATCCGCCTGACATACGGTAATGTGAAATCATACAATCCGCGCGATGCCGTACATTACAAGTATTATACCACTACGGACGGTATCCTGGAAAAAGAAAATCCCGAAGATCGTGAGTTCGTGGTTCCTGCCAAGTTGAAAGAACTGATTCAGAAGAAAGACTTCGGACGCTATGCACTGCCCAACGGTGACATGCCAGTTTGTTTCCTCAGCACAAACGATATTACCGGTGGTAACTCCGGCAGCCCGGTGCTGAACGCAAATGGTGAATTGATAGGTTGCGCTTTTGATGGCAACTGGGAATCTCTCAGCGGTGACATCAACTTCGACAACAACCTGCAACGTTGCATCAACCTCGATATCCGCTACGTGCTGTTCATCCTCGAAAAACTGGGAGGATGTGAGCATCTGATAAAGGAAATGAACATTATAGAGTAACAGGCCACCCTATGGAAAGATGCCTGTACGACTGAGCATAGATGACTATACGACTGAATAGGGTTCAGTCGTATAGTTAACCCTATTCAGTCGTATACTGATTCCCCCCCTCTTCAGAAGTATTTCTAAAGCACTTTTATATGAAAAGAATTATATTATCATTATTCCTGACATTTACAGTCTTCTCCGCCCGTGCCGACGAAGGTATGTGGATGCTCACCGACCTGCAAAAGCAGAATGAGGTTGCTATGACGGAGCTGGGACTACTTATCCCCGCAAACCAAATTTATAATCCTGATGGCATTGCCCTGAAAGATGCGGTTATCCACTTTGGTGGCGGCTGTACGGGTGAGGTGATTTCCGCCGAAGGACTGGTACTGACCAATCATCACTGCGGATACGGCTCTATCCAACAGCATAGCACGGTGGAGCATGATTACCTCACGGATGGCTTCTGGGCCATGAGCCGTGAAGAAGAACTTCCCTGCAAAGGGCTTACCATCACCTACATTGATGAGATATTGGACGTAACGGACTTCGTGAATGAACAATTGAAAATTGATCCGGACCCGAATGGTACGAACTACCTCTCACCCAAGTATCTGAAAGAAGTAGCCGAACGGTTCTCTTCCGAGCAAGGCATTGCCCTGACACCGGGACGCAAGCTGGAACTGAAAGCATTCTACGGCGGAAACTGTTATTATCTCTTCATCAAGACCACCTACAGTGACATCCGCATGGTAGGCGCACCTCCCTCATCCATCGGTAAGTTCGGTGCCGACACCGACAACTGGATGTGGCCGCGCCATACGGGCGATTTCTCTTTGTTTCGCATTTATGCCGACAAAGACGGAAACCCGGTAGAATACTCCAAGGATAATGTACCCCTGAAAGTTAAGAAGCATCTCACCATCAGCCTTGCCGGTTATAAAGAAGGTGATTTCACTTTCGTCATGGGTTTCCCCGGACGCAACTGGCGCTATATGATTTCCGATGAAGTGGAAGAACGTATGGAAACCACTAACTTCATGCGCCACCATGTGCGTGGAGTACGCCAGGAAGCATTAATGGAAGAAATGCAAAAGAACCCTGCCGTACGTATCCACTACGCCAGCAAGTATGCTTCTTCTGCCAACTATTGGAAAAATGCCATCGGCATGAACGAAGGTCTTGTCCGCCTGAAAGTGCTCGACACCAAACGTGCGCAACAGGAACAACTCCTGGCCCGCGGACGCGAGCAGGGTGACGATTCTTATCAGAAAGCATTCGACCAGATACGCAGCATTGTTGAGCACCGCCGTCCCGCCCTTTACCATCAGCAAGCCATTCAGGAAGCATTAGTCACCGGATTAGACTTTATGCGTATCCCCAACACTTCCGCCATGCTGACTGCCCTGAAAAGCAAAGACAAAGCACAGATTAAGGCAGCCGCCGACAGCCTGAAAATAGCTGCGGACAAGTATTTTGCATCCGTACCTTTCCCCGAAGTGGAACGCATCGTTGCCAAGAAAATGTTGCAGACTTACATGCAATATATTCCGGCAGAACAACGCATCAGCATCTTCGAAGTGATTGACAAACGCTTCAAAGGCAACAGTGACGCCTTCGTAGATGCATGCTTCGACTACTCTGTTTTCGGGAAGAAAGAGAATTTTGAGAAATTCATCCGCAAACCCGGTTCCTATAAGCTGGCTTTCGACTGGATGGTGCTGTTCAAACACTCCATCACGGACGGACTGTTGCAGACGGCTATTGCCATGGCAGATGCCAACAAGAACTATAATGCCGCACACAAAGTATGGGTGAAGGGCATGATGGATATGAAGCGGAGTGCAGGTATTCCCATCTATCCGGATGCAAACTCTACCTTGCGCCTCACTTACGGCAAGGTATTGCCATATGAACCGGCAGACGGTGTGGAATATGGTTATTACACTACCCTCAAAGGTGCTATGGAAAAAGAAGACCCCAACAACTGGGAGTTTGTGGTTCCTGCCAAGTTGAAGCAACTGTATCAGGCAAAAGACTTTGGACGCTATGCCATGCCAAATGGTGAAATGCCTATCTGCTTCATTGTGAACACGGACAACACCGGTGGCAACTCCGGTAGCCCGGTATTCAATGCGAAAGGCGAACTGATAGGTACAGGGTTCGACCGTAACTACGAAGGACTGACGGGAGATATTGCCTTCCGCCCGTCTTCACAGCGTGCAGCTTGCGTAGATATCCGCTATACACTATTCATTATTGAAAAGTATGCCGGAGCTTCCCATATCATCAAGGAGCTGACGATTGCGGAATAAACCAATAATCGTTCTCCCTCACTACCCGAACGAATGATTATTCGCCCCTACAAGCTATATGACCGCTAAATGCATATCATGCTTGTAGGGGCGAAATTGTTTTCACCTGTATATATACCCTTGAAATTATTTTCTCATGGAAAATGTTTCTTTTATGCAAGTATTCTAAAAAATACCCAAAAACGTATGTATTACAAGTATGAAAAACCATAATCCGTGAACAAAAAATACCATAATACGTTCTTACTACAGAAGTAATACAATTATTATATTAACAAAAAACATGTAGTAACAACAGAAAGGAAAAGATTATGGAAAAATTTGAAGAACTCATACAATCAGAAAAGCCCGTTTTAGTAGATTTTTTTGCAACTTGGTGTGGTCCGTGCAAGGCTATGCATCCGGTACTGGAAGAATTGAAAGGACAAATAGGTGAATCTGCACGTATCGTGAAAATAGATGTAGACCAGCATGAAGAACTGGCTTCCAAGTATCGCATACAAGCTGTGCCTACATTCATTGTATTCAAAAAGGGTGAAGCCGTTTGGCGTCATTCCGGAGTTATCAAAGGCAGCGAACTGAAAGCTGTCATTGAGCAAAATTCATAAAAAACAAGAAGATGAAGAAAACACTGACATTTGTAGTCTTGATTTTTGCAAGCGTACTCACATTTGCTTGCACCAATGGGACTAAAGCACAACCCAATGGGGTGGAACAAAAAGACGCCAAAAGTGGCGAAGTAGTCGTAATGAACAAAGATATGTTCGTAAAGGATGTATTTGATTACGAAAAATCCCAGGATTGGAAATACAAAGGCGATAAACCTGCTATTATTGATTTGTATGCAGACTGGTGTGGTCCCTGCCGTATGACGGCTCCTATCATGAAAGAACTGGCAAAAGAATATGCCGGTAAGATTGTAATCTATAAGGTGAATGTGGACAAGGAACGTGAACTTGCTGCGCTATTCAATGCAAGCAGTATTCCTCTATTCGTATTCATCCCGATGGAAGGAGAGCCGCAACTTTTCCGGGGAGCAGCCGATAAAGCTACCTACAAAAAGGCAATTGAAGATTTTTTGTTGAAAAAAGAATAATAAAAGGAAAAGTCACAGGAGTTAAGTATTAATAATTAGCGGCATATCTTTCCACTCATTATTATACCGCTCCGTGACAGTGTGATAACCCGACGCTTGCAGGGCCGCCAAGGCTTGCAGGCGTCCGTTGTTTATACGCTCCGGGTAGTGGGAATCGCTGTTCACCTGTACACGAATCCCCTTCTCAAGCAACATTGGGAAATAACGTTCATTGGGGTAGAAAGTACCTAAGTCAAGCCATGCCTTTGTATTGACTTCTACGATATATCCTTTCCGGGCAATAGCATTAAAATAGTCCTGCATCAAAGCATCATACCAAGGTTCATCCAGCAATCCGGGACGATAGGCGGCAGCATTATAATGCATCTTGTCTGCATGACCCACAATATCAAAACCACCCAGTTCCACCATACGCATCAAACGTTCGTAATAGAGATGCACAACCCGCATCAGGTCGCCGTCAAACTCCTTATTTACGATGGTGCGGAATTTATCTGCCGAGACATCTATATCCACTACTTCTCCTTTATCATTATAGAGCAGGTGTACAGAACCGATACGATAATCCAGTGGCAGCTCGCGGAAACGAGCTATGGAGGGGTTACTTTCTTCATTCAGATAGTCTATTTCCAGACCGATATACAGTTCTATTTGTCCGGCATATCTAGCTTTCAGACGGCGGAATTCCGCCAGATAGTCGTCCATAGAGTCCCACTCCATCGTCCATGCCGTAGAGAATGGCAGGGGGGCATGTGAAGAGAAGCCATAGGATGTAAAACCTCCGCTCAGGGCAAAGCGGACAAAGTCTTCCATATTGGCACGTCCGTCACAATACAAGCTATGACTATGATAGTTAGTTAAATTTTCAGTCCTCACCATCTGATATATTTCATTCTTAATTCTTTCATTCTCAATTTCGAACTTCAGTTCGATTCTATTTCGCTGAGTTCCAACCAACGCATTGTCTTTTCATCAATCAAATCCGTTACTTCGGGCAAGCGTTTTGATTTCTCCGTCAGTTCTTCTACAGATAAGGTTCCACTGCACAGAGCAGCTTCGATGGCTTTTTTTTCTTCTTCCAAAGCAGCAATCTCCTCTTCCAGTTGTTCAAATTCCCTTTTCTCCTTGAAAGACATCCGGCGTTTTTCGTTCATACGAACTTTGGCTGTTTTATCTTCCAGCGGCTTAGAAATTTCTTTCTCTTTCTCCTTTTCCAGACGAGTTTTCTCTTCTTTCCAATCACGATACTGGGTGTAGTTTCCGGGGAAATCGCGGATGTCCGCCTGACCATTGAACACCAGCAAGTGGTCTACCACCTTGTCCATGAAATAACGGTCGTGGCTCACCACAATAACGCAACCCTTGAAGTTCTGCAAGTATTCCTCCAGTACATTCAGGGTAATGATGTCCAGGTCATTGGTAGGTTCATCCAATACCAAGAAGTTGGGATTGCGCATCAGTACCGTACATAGATACAGGCGGCGGCGCTCTCCACCACTCAGTTTATAAACATAGCTATGCTGGGTTTCGGGAGTAAAAAGAAAATGTTGCAGGAATTGAGATGCGGTAAGCTTCTTGCCGTTACCCAGTTCAATGACCTCGGCGATGTCCTGCACTACATCAATCACTTTCATTTGTTCGTCGAATTGCAAACCATCCTGCGAATAATAACCAAAGCGCACGGTTTCACCAATATCAATCGTTCCACTATCTGCCTTCTGCTCTCCCATCAGAATTTTGATAAAGGTAGATTTACCCGTACCATTGTTTCCTACGATACCCATCTTCTCGTAACGGGCAAAGATATAGGAGAAATCTTCCAATATCTTCAGATCACCGAATGACTTGTACACATGGTCTGCCTCGAATATCTTGCTACCGATGTAGGATGCTTTCACATCCAACTTCACATTATCGTTGTTGGAACGCTGTTTGGCTACCTTCTCCAACTCATAAAAGGCCTCTTCACGATAACGTGCTTTGTGCCCACGGGCTTGCGGCATGCGGCGCATCCATTCCAGCTCTGTGCGATACAGGTTGTTGGCACGGGATATTTCAACATTGGCTGAATCAATCCGCTCCTGGCGCTTTTCCAGATAGTAACTGTAGTTACCTTTATATTGATAAATCTGACGGTTATCTATTTCAATAATTTCGGTACAGACACGATCGAGGAAGTATCTATCGTGTGTCACCATAAGCAAGCTGAGGTTCGTGCGACGCAGGTAGTCTTCCAGCCATTCAGTCATGTCAAGGTCGAGGTGGTTGGTGGGTTCGTCCAGAATCAGCAGGTCCGGCTCGGTGATAAGAGTGTTGGCAAGTGCCACACGTTTCAATTGCCCACCTGACAGATGATTCACTTGTTGATCGAAGTTCCGTATCTTCAGTTGAGACAGGATTTGCTTGGCTTTTTGCTCATAATCCCATGCTTTCTCATGGTCCATACGCACCAGGATTTCGTCCAGACCGGGATGTCCTTCCGTCTCCATGCAACGTTCGTATTCCTTAATCAGTTCTACGGTACTGTTGCCATGGTGGAAACAGGCCTCCAAAACGGTAAGCCCCTCGGGATATTGCGGATCTTGTTCCAAATACCCCACTCTGAGGTCACGGCGGAAAGAAATTGTTCCACTATCATAGCCTTCTTTACCGGAAATAATATTCAGCAAGGTAGTCTTTCCACTACCATTCTTAGCAATCAGTCCGATACGCTGTCCTTCGGCTACACCAAGAGAAGCACTCTCAAGCAATACCAAATCACCGAATGACTTGGTTAAATTTTCTATCTGAAGATAACTTATCACAATTAACAATTATAAGTTAAAAATTAAAAGAGGGTTTTGTAGGTCTCTGTCAAATTGCAGGATTCGCCGGCTTTCACTTTACTCCATACCAACTTCATGGGATCGAGCCATTCTCCGGTAGTTGAGTTTTGCAGTACAGGGGCTTCCCGGTTACCGTCTATCAATGTCATCCACTCCAGACCATCTACCTCATTGGCAAGAATAACGCATAAAACAATGCCGAACGACAACCATGCTTCTTTCTTCTTTGGAGCGATAACACCACTGTCAATGATCTGTTGCATGCTAACTAAATCTTCCTCAGCATCCTGAAAATCTTTTTTCAATTGTTCCTTTACAGTGGTCGTCACCCACTCAAAAGCTTCATTAATCTGGTAGATTTCAGACAAGCGGACAGGTATAATCTCCGCCGGATACTTCACTCCTTCCTTGCGTACTTCCAGCGAGGCGATGACAGCCTCGGCTTCCGTAATAGACGCTCCCTTGTTTACAGTAAAAGAACACTCGAAAGCAATATCACCTGTGCCGGCAATCCAGAGATGGGAAGTATAATATGCACCGTCTTCTTCAAACATCTCTCTACTGTAAGCACATTCCAGATTTCCTATTTTTACAGAAGTTGCCGAAGGGTTTTCCTTCAGTTCCTGGCAGACGGCTTCCTTGCCGTACGTAGCGCTGCCTTTATATGCGGAAATACGAAAATTTCCGGTCCATTCACTGGGATTATAGAAGAGAAAAGAGCCTTCCCCGTCTTCAAACTCATTCCATTCCGCGGGATATATCATGGAGAACCAAGCTCCCGGAGAGATAAATTTCTTACCTTGTGCCATTGTCATTCAGAGATTAATTGCGAGGCCATCTGACCTCGTCCGGCAAAAGTAACACTACCGCCGTTGATATGCAAACAAATAGAAACAAAAAACAGCCGATTCTCACGAACCGACTGTCCCAATCATCATCTATGAATGAAGACCACTATAGTCTTCAATATCTTATTAAATCCCTATGAAACTTTAATGAAAATCACATTTCTGTTTTCGAGCGCAAAGATAATCAATGAAATACATAGGTCCTCAATATTTTAAGATATTTAAATTAACATTCCATAAACTAAGGGATTTCACTCTGTTTATCGTCTAATGAATGAAGATTTATGTAATTCCCCATTAGGAAATCTTATTCAGCAACATCCCACCAAACTGAAACAGACCAGATATCATTATCTGTAGCTTTGGAATTAGATTCTTTCAAATTTTTAGCATTAAAATTCACCTCATGAGAGCAATGAGCCATACGACGCCACCAATAACTATTATCCACTTTTGTAGCACCCGGGAATTTTTGAGAAGCAGCCGTAGCACGAATACTCTTCGGACGATCGAAGTCAGGATATACAACCCCAAAATCACCAACATTACCCGCCGAGAAGTTGAAGCGACGCATATCATTCCAGTTTTGTTGTGAGAATGACATTGCAATAAATTTCTGCTTCATGATTTCTGCCATTGTCAACTCATTTACAGCTTGGGCAATACAGCCACTTGCTAAAAATTCATCAATCGCAGCTTGAGATATAGGATTCTTACCAGGATTATTATTTGTTCCGTAAGATTTTAATTTAGTGTTCATAAAATCAAGATGACCTTTAATAGCATTTTTATAAGCAGTCAGCGCACCACCTTTATCGCCTTGACGGAAAAGAACCTCGGCTTTGATAAAATCCATTTCATAACTTGTCATTAAGTGCGTGGGAGATTCCGGCAGTGTGTAGAAGGTTCCTGTGGATAAAATGGTACCATCAGCACCCTGATAAAAGCTTTCATCAGCAGCTCCACCTTGCTTACAGCATACTCCTTTCAAAGTCACATAGATAGTATCACCTTCACGTCCGGCAGTACTGACTGAGTAGGATTTCGTAGAAGCATTATATGTCTGCTGTGCAGGGCCTGAATTATTTAAAATATCAGAGTTAATAATATCAACACCGGCTGTCACCATGAAATAAGATTTTCCATTTTTATAATGCTCGTTCATAGGCAACATCTTTTCACGACGAGGATCATAAACTATACTTCCATCCGTTTGCGGATATTCAAATAAATCCGTGTAATATTTAGTCATACGAATATGATCGGACCATGCAGCACAGTCAAATAAGAACGATGTTTTCAAAGGGTCTCCCGCCAAAGCATCAGTACCTGTATCACCCGGATCATTCACATGATTCACAATGGTACTGGTGCTATAATCCTTAGGACCTTTTTCAATAGCAGATAATATCTCTGCAGGTTTATAAAGGGTACTCTTTTTGGAAAGATTATTAAGCCAACGCGCCTTCAACCCATAGACCAGCGCTTTCCATTTAGCCACATCACCATCGTTCCAACTATCTCCACTTTTCAGCGGAGTAGCATTAGGTTCCTGCGTCATATCGAAATAAGGCAAAGCAAGATCCAAGTCAGCCAGGCAACCTTCAAAAATAGCTTGCCCTGTATCATACTTCGGAGTAAGATAAGCTCCCAACGCTTCAGTATACGGACATTCTCCATACCAGTCAGTCATCAACATAAATCCCATAGCTCTGATTACATGAGCAACACCTATGTAATGATATGCTCCTTCTTCCTCAGCTTTTTTTATTAAATCTTCAAGATTACAAGCCGCACCTACAAACCAATGCTGGTAAGGAGTAGTAGAAATACCATTGCTGGCATCCCAATAAGGCATATAGTTATGCAGGTTTGTGGCCAAAGTGGAAACTCCCTTTCGAGAGGTAATTGTACCGTTGATAAAGCCTGCACGAAAACCAGCTGCACCGGCAGCATACCCATAGTGATGTTCAATCCACGGAAGCCTGGATTCCAAAGAAGCAACATCCTGCGTCGGAGTATTGGGATTATCATTCACCTCAAGCCAATCCTCACAGGATACAAATCCCATTGCTAAAACAAGGCTTAATCCTATATATTTTATCTTTTTCATAATTCTTACTTTTTATAATTCATATCTTTTAGAATGTCAAATTAATGCCGAAAGACATACTTGCCGTACTCGGCACACCACAATAGTCAATCCCCGTTGAACTTGAACCGGTCACACCGGAGCCAGCCACACTATTTTCGGGATCAAGTCCTTTATAGTTAGTGAAGAGCAATAAATTATTACCCGTCACATTGATGCTACATCCTTTTATAAATTTGGTCTTTGCCAATAAAGATTTATCAAATGTATATGAAAGAGAGATAGAGCGTAAACGCATCCAATTGGTTTTAGTGATAAAGTTCGATGATTCTTTCGTATAAATATTCGAATAATAATCCTGAATAATCTGATTACCGTTTCTCGCAGTTTTCACCGTGCCGTCAGGGTTCAAAATATCATAAATCTTTCCTGCCTCAAAAATAAATGTCGCATCTTTATAAATCGTATTGCCCTTTGCATCCGTCCCGTCAGGAACAACACCTGTGATTTCTAATCTATCACGATTTTGCGTGCGGGTACTTAAACCGTTAACGGTCAAATCATACTCCGTACCATTATATATAGCACCGCCAAAACGGAAATCCCACAACATGGATAGATTCCAATTTTTATATTGTATGGTGTTATTCCAACCTCCAGTCATAGTCGGTTCACGGTTACCGACAAATTCAGTTCCATTGCTGGTATACGTAGGCAACCCCGTAGTTGCATCCAATATTACTTTACCAGCATCTGTACGCTTCCATTTATTTCCGGTTAATGCCATGAAGTCACCACCATTAACTGAGGCAGCTTTCACCCCACCAATTTGTACGTCCGTAACATACAATAATTCCATACCCTGCAACAGATTCTCAACAGTACCACGGTTTCCTGCAAAGTTCAGAGTAGTTTCCCATCTCCAATCTTTCGTCTCAACAGGGGTTGCAGTGATAGAGAGTTCCATTCCTTTATTATACACATTACCAACATTAGTTGAATACATAATATATCCATTTGTTTGGCTTAACCGAGGAGACACAATCTGATCTTTACTGTTATTCGTATAATAAGTAAAGTCAAATCCGATACGTCCATTAAAAAAACGCATTTCCAAACCCAGCTCAGTAGATTCTGTAGTTTCAGGTCTCAGATAAGGATTACCACGCGTCCATGAATTACCAGTGCCTACCCCTGCCAGAAAACTTCTTGGTGCCCACAGTGCAGTTGTAGTGGCATAGGCATCAGTATCTTTACCTACACGCGCCCATGATGCACGAATCTTACCAAACGACAAAACATCATTCTCTGGTAACAATTCTGTAAAAACAAAGCTACCACTCACAGATGGATAAAAATAAGAGCGATTATTCACAGGCAATGTAGATGTCCAGTCGTTGCGTCCGGTAACTGTCAGATATGCAATATTCTTATAAGCTGCACGAAATTCTCCGAAAACACCCATCAATCTTTTACGACTCTGATAAGATTGAAACTGTTTGGTAGATTGATCTATATTTTCAAAGCTTGGAAATTCCGGAGTGATAAAATTATATCCTGTACGACGTTCGCGTTTTACTTTAGTATCTTCCGCTGAATGGCCTAACATCAGATTTAAATCGAAATCACCCACTTTCTTATTTGCCGTAATGATTAAATTGGAAGTCAAATATTCATAAGTAAAATCAGTAGTTGACAAGCGCCCATTCTGATAAATATCTTTCATTGCTGCCCCCGGAGCAATATAAGTATAATCATTAGTAGTATAGCGATCTATGCCAGCACGATAGCTAACATTCAACCAATCCGCTATTTTATAACTTGGAGCCACAGAACCTGTAAAACGGGTTGTTTTATCCCACATCTTATTCTTATTGATAATCCAATACGGATTGTCAGTGTCTGATACCAGATTCTGATTATCAGGATCTAACTCCTGAAAAATACGGTATTTACTGCCATCATCATTTATCCAACGCGACATATCCTCACTACGAGCCCAACCATACACAGCTTGCATAGCACCATTACCCCCTTTACCATCAGAATCCCAAAGTCCACTGGAAGTTAAAGTTTTATCTGTATTAGAAACCGAGAAAGCTACATTTGCTGCTATTGTAAAGTTACCATATTTACGGTCTCCATTAAAACGGAATGTAGTTTTATCATATCCTGTATTAGGCACAATACCATTTTGATCAAAACGAGAAATAGATAAAAAATAACTACCAGCCTTATTTCCACCAGATACAGTCAACGTATTATCATAACTTGCTCCGTTATTAAAGAAATTTTCGAGATTATCATATACTTTCTCTCCACTCTTGTATTTTTCTCCCCAAGAAGACGTAACCCAATCTGTTTCCAGATTCCCCAAATCATTATATTGTCCTCTTTTATAAGTATCTTGCATTTCAGGCAAACGATTTACCCAACTTGTAGTGAAACGGGTGTTAAAGGTTACTTCCGTATTACCATCAGTATTACCTTTCTTTGTGGTAATCACAATGACACCGGCAGCAGCACGCGAACCATAAAGGGCAGCAGCAGCAGGTCCTTTCAATACTGACATATTTTCAACGTCTTCGGGATTAATATCCATCACACGATTACCAAATGAAGATGCAGTACGAAGCATGCCATCGAAGCCAGAGTCACCACCAATAGCGGTTGAGTTATCATAAATAACTCCATCTACAACAAACAGCGGTTGATTATCACGTTCCAGAGAGGTACCACCACGCAATACAATTTGTGCACCGGCACCTGCAGAGCCACCAGACTGAGTTATATTAACACCCGCAATCTTCCCATTCAATGAATTGATTACATTGGCATTCTTATTTTTTAAAAGCTCCTTACTATTTACGTCTTGTACTGCATACCCCAACGCTTTACGTTCTTTTTTAATTCCCATTGCTGTTACTACAACTTCACTCAATGCCTGAGCATCATCTTGAAGAGTTACATCATAAGTCGCAGCAGCACCCACAATTATATTAACTGGCTTGTAACCCACGAAGGATATTACTAATGTACTACCAACTGTAGCATCCACAGAGAATCTTCCATCGATATCTGTCACTGCACCTGTACCCGCACCTTTCACTAACACACTAGCCCCAATGATCGGTTCACCTGTCGCGTCTACAACTTTACCCGTGATTTTCTTTGCTTGTTGAGTACTTTGGGAACTTGGCGTGTTTTCTCCATCGGCAGCTTTGACCAAATTCGGAGAAGACATCCCAAACAATACAAGCAATACTAATGATAAGCAATCATTTCTTTTCATAAGCTCTATAATTTGGATTTATTTGCAAACATATAAATAATTTTAGAAAACATTGCATATTCGTGATTAAAAATACCTAAATAAATATTAATTGATTTGCTTTTATACTTTAGCAAACATGAAATATATATTTAACAATAAAGCGATTTAAATAATCGATAATAAAATAATCACAATTATAAATTTTTAAAGTAGAAGTAATCATTTAGAAGCGTAATCCCTCAATTATCAAACAAAATAACACGCTATTATGTTTTTAATCAGCTTTATAGCAATAACAAACATGAAACATCTTTTATATTATATACGTCTTATTTAAAATAATAGTATAAGGCATTGCAATAAGAATTTAGAAATTAAAGAATTAAATAATTGAAAGACTTAACCTTAGAACTTAATTTTAATATTGAACTATTAATAAAAGTAGAATAGAAAAACAAAGCTTATTAACATAATCACAATATTTTAAGATACATAAATTTGAATAAAATGCAATCATCCACCATTAGGTAATATCCAAATTTTATCAAATAGCTATACTAATAAGATAAAAAAAAGATAGATATAGCATTTTATGAATTAGATGAAATGAGACAACACACATTATCAACAATCCTTCAACATATTACCCTGCTTGTTGAACATTGACACAAGGCAAGTAGATGATATATTATTAGTCGGACTATAAAGATACCACGGAGTTACTTCCTACCTCTATTTTTTAGTTTTAGATTTATTACATGGATAGTGTAAATTCAGAATTAAAATCAGATACATATTAAATATATCCTCATAGAAACTTATAATAAATATAGGTCATCCCCATATTAGTAGCACACAAAAATTACTAAAGCATACTTTATCATACAAGTACCAAGTTCTTATAAATAAAACAGTTTCTCTAAACAGGTGCTAACTCTTTAGTTAAATGAACTCACATCTCAGTTTATCTGTTTGACTATCAGCGATTAACCATATAAATATTGCTACTAATAGAATAGTTCTATATTTTATATTTAATTATTTGATTAATAGCACATAGCATACTTTGAGTTCCCAAAGTACTCAGCAATATAAAGAAATCACCAGTAAAGTTATGGACGCAACAGGTGAACCATTCATCATCGTCAGCGCATTAGTAAAGGGTACAGGTACAGACACTATGACGAACATCAATGACAACTTTTTGGTAGATACATCGATTGGTAGCACATTAGTAGCATCCATGTGATGGATATCAACCTGAAAGATATTGAGAATATATTATCCACTTTTCTTTCTTCTACTTTCCTATCGGTTGAATCTTCCTCCTCACATCCTTAGAAATCTCCAGAAACATATAGTTCAATTTGCCGGAATGAATGCCTTCTTTATTCTGCTCATACTTATTATTAGCATATTGCTTAGACTTATCAAATGTGAGACGCGACATCTGGTTCTGTGACTTACCTACCATCGTTGAATCCAGTTTTTCATCCGGAAAAAAATCATCCAGATCCACATCACCAATCATAGTAGTTTCCAGGAAATTCATACTCTTACGACCCGAATCGGTATAATAGCCTACAAACATATGCCCCGGTGTACGCACCAGTATCGGTTCTATATTAATGGCGCGAAGCAAGGAAGCAAACAATACGCTTCCGTCCACACAGTTTATTTGCGAAGATTCCAATGCATCATCAAACGTGCGGACACGCTGCGAAAAGACTACATTGCTGGACAAACTGGTATTGGAAACAGAACTGTAACGGAAGTTACGCTTTTGAAGAATATTCCATAAAGCATATACTTGCTTGTCCACACCTTCGGCATTGCCTCCCTGATAGCCCAAGAAGCGATTGACAATACGCGTATTGAGCGCCTCACGCAACAATTTATCAATCATCGGATTTTCCTCATTAACATACGCTGCAAAGAAGATTCCCGTATCATGAAACTTTGTCCCGTTCGTGACATACCCCAACAAACATTCATTAATGCTGCGGACAGAAAATGTACGCACCCTTTGCCCCAAGTCCTTATCATTCATTTCTGCTTTGATGGCCACACTGACCGGTTCTGCCTGATTATTATTCTTCAGCGCCTCATAATTCCATATAATATCGGGGTATATAGTATATTCTGTCCGCGGTTTTGCCAGCACGAACTCGGATACGGAACGGGAAAAGAATGGAGTCTCGGCAACTTCAATACGTACCCTGCTATACGCCTTTCCCGAACGAATCCGAATAGAAATACAGGATTTAGAGTTACCCACATACAAAGAATCAGCCGGAACAATGACTTGTGCATCCGTTGTTGCAACAGAAAGGATACTGGAAGGAAAGATATTGCCTCCCAACTCATCCGTTATCTCAAACCCGGAACGGAACGGAGCCGTATTCAGCCAAAAGGAACCTGCCACAACAATCACCAATAAAGCTATCAGAGCGGGTAAACGCCATTTATATCGCCGAAAATTTATATTAGTCAACTCTTTCATAACAATATTATTTATAGTAAGACAAAGGTAAGTATAAAAACTGAAAAACTGGGATGCAAAAGTAATAGTTTACAGTTCTTCACCTTACCAAAACCGTGCCAAAACATTACCAACTCCATGCCAGATCCGTATCACCTCCGTACCATCTCCGTATCTATACGCTTAAACCTGATATGAACCTAATACGGAATTAATACGGACCTGGTACGGAGGTGATACGGACCTGACATGGAGTTGGTACGGAGTTGATACGGAGTTAGTATGGACTTGATGCAAACCGGATTACCTTCAGTACATACTAAAATGTAACCAATTTGTAACACGTGTTTCACTTTCCCGTAACAAAATCGCCCCATCTTTGTCGGCGAAAAGAAATAAAGTATAACTTTGTGGTAGGAGAATTTGTTTTGAATACCTCATTTTAAATGAAAGAGCAATGAACGATTACCGTATTTTAGTTGTAGACGACGAAGAGGACCTTTGCGAAATCCTGAAATTCAACCTTGAGAATGAAGGGTATGAGGTGGATACGGCTAACTCCGCCGAAGAAGCACTGAAAATGAATATCAGTAGTTATAACCTTCTGCTACTGGATGTGATGATGGGAGAAATATCCGGATTCAAAATGGCCAGTTTGCTGAAAAAAGACAAGAAGACCACCCAAGTCCCTATTATTTTCATCACAGCCAAAGATACGGAAAATGATACTGTAACGGGATTCAATCTGGGTGCGGACGATTATATTTCCAAACCCTTCTCGCTACGCGAAGTCATTGCCCGTGTCAAAGCCGTATTGCGCCGCACGCAGCAAGGGGAAACGGAACGTGAACCGGAACAAATCACCTACCAATCACTGACGATTGATATCACCAAGAAGAAAGTAAGCATTGACGGCGAAGAAGCCCCACTCACAAAAAAGGAATTTGAGATATTACTCCTGCTCCTCCAGAACAAGGGACGTGTATTCTCGCGAGAGGATATACTGGCACGCATCTGGAGCGATGAAGTCTATGTGTTGGACCGCACGATTGATGTCAACATCACCCGCCTGCGTAAGAAAATAGGTATTTATGGAAAATGCATCGTAACCCGCTTAGGATATGGATACTGCTTCGAAGCTGAATAATACCCCGCATTTCCTGTCGTTCAGCCGGAAGTTGTTTCTTTCGGTCATTTCGCTGTTTCTGGTATTTGCCGGATGCTTTCTAGCCTATCAGTATCAACGCGAAAAAGAATATAAAGTAGACTTGCTGGATATACAGCTACAGGACTATAACGAACGATTGCATCAGGAACTGTCCCATACTCCGGACAGCTTGTGGAGCGAAGTACTTGAGCAATATTTGCAAAAATATATCACCCAAGATTTGCGCGTCACCATAGTGAATGTACATGGAGATGTCTTGTTCGATAGCTATGAGAGCCAGAAGCTGGGCAATCACATTGGCCGTCCGGAAGTGCAAAAGGCGCTGACAGAAGGAAAAGGATATGACGTGCGCCGCACTTCGGAGACTACAGGAGTGCCCTACTTCTATTCCGCCACACTTTATGAGGACTACATCATACGCTCTGCCCTACCCTACGACCTCAACCTGATAAGACATCTGGCAGCCGATCAGCATTACATCTGGTTTACCGCCATCGTGTCGCTGTTATTAATATTCATTTTCTACAAGTTCACCTCCAAGTTGGGAACTGCTATCACCCAATTGCGCGAGTTCGCCAAACGTGCCGACAAGAACGAACCTGTAGAGACAGATATGCAATCCGCTTTCCCCCATAACGAATTGGGAGAAATCTCTCAGCACATCATCCAGATATACAAGCGCCTGCGTGAAACCAAGGAAGCGCTATATATTGAACGTGAAAAGTTGATTACCCACCTGCAAACCTCCCACGAAGGACTGGGTGTATTCAATAAGGATAAGAAGGAGATATTAGTTAACAATCTGTTCACACAGTACAGCAACCTGATTTCGGACTCCAACCTACAAACTACAGAGGAGATATTCTCCATCAGTGAATTCCAGAAGGTTACGGATTTCATCAATAAATCCCCCAAGCGTCCGGGCAAGGAGGAGAAACGTATGTCCATCAACATCAATAAGAACGGGCGCATGTTTATCGTAGAATGCATCATATTTCAGGATTTGAGTTTTGAAATCTCTATTAATGACGTCACTCAGGAGGAAGAGCAAATCCGACTGAAACGGCAGTTGACGCAGAACATAGCGCACGAACTGAAGACACCGGTCAGCAGCATACAGGGATACTTGGAAACCATCGTCAACAACGAGAATATTTCCCGTGAAAAGATGCAGACTTTCCTGGAGAGATGCTACGCACAAAGTAACCGCCTGAGCCGGCTGTTGCGTGATATTTCCGTATTAACACGTATGGATGAAGCTGCCAACATGATTGATATGGAGAAAGTGGATATCAGCATGCTGGTAGGCAGCATCGTAAATGAGGTGTCATTAGAACTGGAAGAGAAACACATCACTGTAGTCAACTCTTTAAAGCCGAAAATACAGATACGCGGAAATTACTCTCTGCTATATTCCATTTTCCGCAACCTGATGGATAATGCCATCGCTTATGCAGGTATGGATATACACATCAACATCAGTTGTTTCCGTGAAGACGAGAAATTCTATTATTTCAGCTTTGCCGATACCGGTGTAGGTGTTTCGCAGGAACATCTGAACCGTCTGTTCGAGCGCTTCTACCGTGTAGACAAAGGGCGTTCGCGCAAATTGGGCGGTACAGGACTTGGACTAGCCATAGTCAAAAACTCAGTTATCATCCACGGCGGCACCATCTCAGCCAAAAATAATCAGGGTGGCGGATTGGAATTCGTATTCACTCTGGCAAAAGAAAAGTAATTAGCGGTTAGTGGTTAGTGATAAGTGATTAGTGATTAGTGATTAGTGCGAGAGGATTGAAAAATTAATCACTAATCACTAACCACTAATCACTTTTTTCGCTATCTTTGCGATGCATTGGTTTGCCATCTTTGTTCGGAGACGGCAATTAAAAGGGAATTAGGTGAAAGTCCTAAACAGTCCCGCTGCTGTAAGTTTCATGATATGTTGCAGACAAAACAACCAATAGCCACTGGAAGCATGCTTCCGGGAAGGCGTCTGCCAACAGAAACAAGTCAGAAGACCTGCCATGCACTGTTTTTATCATTGCTTTCGAGGAAAAAGCGTTGAGTCTAATGAACCGGGCAAGTAGTCCCATCATTTTATTCATCCACCCTGTTTCAGAGAAAGTAAAGCAACAATAAACTCTGCCAAGTTTATTTGAATGATGTCCGGCCGAAGGGATTTCGTCCGGACATTCTTTTTCAGTATTTTCCCAAAAACAAATTCCATAGTCCGCGTGTTATACATACAGTAAACAATTAATACGTACAGTTATGGAAAAAGAATATGAACTTATCGACAATGAAGAACGTCATCAATACGAATTCCATGTCGAAAAATATACTCCCAAAATAGAGTATATCAAATCAAAAAACGGAGAAATCTATCTGACACATACCGAAGTACCCCCTCAGTTAGGCGGCAAAGGCATCGGTAGCCAGTTAGTAGAAAAAGCATTAAAAGACATCGAGAAGCAAGGACTCCGATTGGTTCCGCTATGTCCCTTTGTGGCCGGATACATTCATAAAAATCCGGAATGGAAAAGAATTGTATTAAGAGGAGTACACATTGGGTAAATTGAGAATTGAGAAATAAAGAGTGGTTACAGTAATAATGAATGATTATGAATATAAAGAAAGAATATACAAACGGTGAGTTGACCATCATTTGGCAACCCAGACTATGCCAACATGCAGGCATTTGTACCAAGACACTTCCCAATGTATATCATCCGAAAGAAAAACCCTGGATAACGATTGAAAATGCAACGACAGAAGAATTGATTGCACAAATCAAGAAATGTCCGTCCGGAGCTTTAAGCTACAGAATGAATAACGAAAAAGAAGAAGATAAATAAAAGTAATGAGGCTGCCAGTTTGAAATTGAATCCGGCAGCCTCACTTTTTTATTATGAAAAAGAAAGAGTTAAGTGCGTTCCAGTTGTACGGTGAAATGACGCATCAAAGGAGCCTCCCAAACAATACGAACTCCATGGGTAATACTCTCGCGGCGGTCGAAGACATTCTTCAATGCAACAGCTATCACCGCCATGTGGTTATCCGTATAAACACGGCGAGGAATGGCAAGACGCAGTAAATCCAGTCCGTTAAAACGATTCTCACGGGTCACGGGATCACGATCGGCCAGAATGTAGCCAATTTCACATCCTCTGATACCAGCTTCAAGATATAGTTCAACAGTCAACGTCTGTGCCGGAAATTCATTCTTCGGAACATGCGTTAATACTCTCGTTGCATCTACAAAGATAGCATGTCCGCCTGCAGGACGCTGATAAGGGATACCATATTCGTCCAGTTTCTTCGCCAGATACTCCACCTGACGGATACGAGTTTCCAGATTATCGAATTCCGTATTTTCATCCAGTCCTACAGCAAGTGCGCTCATATCACGACCATTCATACCACCATAAGTGAGATAACCTTCATACTGCACACAAAAACCTTTGGCACCTTCATACCAATCTTCTTTCCGTGTAGCAATGAAACCTCCCATATTGACGATACCATCTTTCTTGGCACTCATTGTCATACCGTCAGCCAAGTCAAACATTTCTTTTGTAATCTCCTTTATCGTCTTCTCTGCATATCCTTCCTCACGCATCTTAATGAAGTAAGCATTTTCAGCAAAACGAGCGGAGTCAAACAACACAGGTTTATTGTATCTATCAGCAAGAACACGGACTTCACGAAGATTTTGCATAGATACAGGTTGCCCGCCCGCGGTATTGTTCGTAATAGTAACAATGATAAATGGGATCCTGTCACCATATTCCTGCAATGCCTTCTCCAGTTTGACAGGGTCTACATTTCCTTTAAAGGGTATTTCCAACTGAGTATTCTTCGCTTCATCAATGGTACAATCCAAGGCAACCGCTTTCCGGCCTTCGATGTGCCCCTTGGTGGTATCAAAGTGAGAGTTACCGGGAACGATGTCGCCCTCGTGCACCAGATAAGAGAAAAGAACATTCTCGGCAGCACGTCCCTGATGTGTGGGAATGACATATTCGAAACCGGTCAGGCGAGTGATTACTTCTTTCAGTTTAAAGAAAGAGGAAGCTCCGGCATAACTTTCATCGCCCAGCATCATTGCTGCCCATTGGCGGTCGCTCATTGCTCCTGTGCCGGAGTCGGTTATCAAATCGATATATACTTGTTCGGATTTAAGCTGGAACACATTGTAATGAGCTTCTTTCAGCCATTGTTCACGTTCCTGGCGGGTACTCTTCCGAATGGGTTCCACCATTTTAATTTTCCATGACTCTGCAAAGGGTAATTCCATAGTGTTTACTTATCATTTTTGACATTTAGTTAACAAAAAGACCCGTATAAGTTCTTATACGGGTCGAATATACACATTAATACAGAATTCTCCAAGATATTTTATGTCTTTCTGTCAAAGAAATCACTCTTTTGATAAGAATTTCTTCTTCGCCTTCTTACTCATCTCTTGCATAATGAGGGGAACCGGATGTTCTGATACATAAATTTCACGCACTTCAGGTTTACCGGTCTTTTCGGAAGAGAGATAGAAGTCTGGTATATATGAATAGTCTTTCAGATCAGGACAATAAACATTGAAACGCAGATGAGAACCCTGCTCATAATTCTCTCCACCAATAATGCCGAGAGGTTGCCCGGGAATAACATCTTCGCCCGGAGAAACAAAAATCCCTCCATCTTGGAATAACTTATAACGAGCAAAAGTTCCATCCTTATGAAACACCTCCACATAATTCTCTGTTGCCTGAAAAGCAGTACTTTCAGACGTAGAAGCAGAATTATCGTTGACTTCCGTCACTTCTCCGCCACGGGCGGCAAAAATGGTATCGCCTACAGTCGTACGAAAGCCAAGTCCTGTCACACGTTTCTGTCCTTCCTTCCCAAGAAAATTATCCAAAGCAATCATACGGTTCACACGCACTGTTTTGCCTTCTGCCAGCGGAAAAAGATATATGAAGTTGGTATCTGCTTTCAAACGATAATTTCCCTTTCTATAGGTATAACGATATGAAAAGCCAATAGAAGCATTTTCAACAGCAGGACGCAAAGTTAAAAGACGAGTTTTACCAAAATGCGCAAGAGCTTCATGAACAGTTCCTTCAGGATAAGTAGTATTAGTCAACCTCGAGAAACTCAAAGAGACCGTATAGGGCGTATGAGAATCAGTTTCAGCATAGAAAGTTACTTCACCTTTGGAAGAACGTTCATAAGAGACCTTAACAACTCTGTCCGACTGGGCAGCGGCCAGTACAGGTAACATAAGGAAAAGAAAGAGATTATGTCGTAGCTTCATGGTATTATATTGTTTAAGATTAATCAGTCTGCCAAGTCAATACAAAGTCTTGATGCAATATATAATGGATGTGAAACTTCCGCTGTTCCGGTGTACGGTACTCTTCGGCAGAGAAGTCTCCTTTCTCAGAGACCGTGAACGGAAAGATATGCAGATGTTCCCGAAAATCCACTTCCGGTGTATTCATACATTTAAACATGACTTCTTTAGCTGACCAGTGGAGCAATAAAGACCAAGTATCCGTCCCCTGATAAGAAGAAACAATTTCATCGGTACGCATATACTTATGTGCCACTTTGTGCACCCGTTCACCGTATTGCTCTATATCAATCCCAACTTCCTTGTCGGGCTCGCCAATAATGACCGATACATAACCACGGGTATGGGAAATGCTGATAGAAGCAGTATTATCTGCCAGATAAGGCTTACCACTGGGACGATAAGCGATTTCTTTCTCTTCTCCTAACAAAGTGAACAGCAATACGCGGACCGACAACCACTCCAAACGACGATGTTCCGCAGAGAAGCACTGCATACCTTGCCGATATGTTTCTTGTTGCGGAAGCATATCCAATAGCTCGTCCAGTGTCTCGTCCATCTTCCAGACACCCCACTTATACGATGGTTCTATATGTTGTATGAAAAGAGACATATTCAATCAATCCTTCTTATCGGAGTCTGCCGGGAGTGGCTGGATAGTGAATTTGACTTTAAGAATACGACGGTTGTCCATCTCCAGCACTTCAAATTCATAGTGACTGTAAGTCACCTTTTCATGCAGAGCAGGAAATTCCCCTTTCAGTTCCAGCAACAATCCCGCAAGTGTATCAGCATCGCCCGCCACTTCATCAAAAACATCCTCGTCTATCTTCGTTATTTTATAGAAGTCAGTCAACTGTGTCTTAGCTTCAAACACCCACGTACACTCATTGAGAACCGCATACGTACGTTCTTCATCGTCATATTCGTCATGAATCTCACCCACAATTTCCTCGATGATATCTTCCATTGTCACAATACCCGACGTACCGCCAAATTCATCAACAACAATAGCAATATGAATTTTATTGGCCTGAAAGTCACGCAACAAGTCATCAATCATCTTCGTTTCCGGCACAAAATAGGCAGGGCGTATCAATGACTGCCAACGAAACTCACCCTTGTTCAGATGAGGAAGCAAGTCCTTGATATATAAGATGCCTTTAATATTATCTCTATTCTCAGAATAAATGGGAATACGGGAATAGGCATTCTCAATAATACATTTCAGCACATCCTTGAATGGCGTGCGAATATCCAGATCCACCACATCCAGGCGGGAAGTCATCACTTCCTTCGCCGTTTCACCACCGAACCGGATAATACCTTCCAGAATATTGTTTTCTTCCTTCAGCTCCGCTTTATCAGTCAATTCCAAAGCATGCGAAAGTTCATCTACTGAAATATTATGATTCTTACGGGCGAAGTGCTTATTCAGAAAAGAAGTGGAACGCACCAGCACGGAAGCCAGCGGATAGAAAAGGGAACGGAACATCCAAATGCCTTTAGCTGAGAAACGGCAGAATGCCAGCGTCTTCTGTGCCGAATAAATCTTCGGCATGATCTCACCGAAAAGAAGCAAAAGGAAGGTCAGGATAACAGTCAGTATCAAAAACTCCGCAATAGGGGAATGAAACTCAAACACACTCATAAAAAAGAAATTGCAGAGCATGATAATGGTTACATTCACAAAATTGTTTGTTATCAAAATGGTCGCCAACAGGCGTTCTGTATCATCCAGAAGTTTACGGATTTTTTCATCCGAGGGGTGCTTCTTCTCGTCAATAGCATTCAAATCTGACGGAGAAAGAGAGAAAAAGGCTATTTCTGAAGCAGAGGCAAAGCCGGAAACAAGCAACAGCAAGCCTGCCAACACAATGGCGATAATTGCCGAAATAGTAGGGGTATGTACGGATATACCATTAAAAACTTCTGCCAACTGGCATGAATAAGCGTCTGGGTCCAAAGATTTTGGTTTTAGTTAAACAATTAGAACGGTAAATCGTCCGTTG
>OGIE01000191.1_pt1 | contig 88787 bp, 78 predicted proteins | sample 1571581 | NCBI WGS metagenome assembly OGIE01 (sample SAMEA2582021, study PRJEB24529) | metagenome | biome: Human gut stool | place: China | collected 2011
AACAGTACTGGTGGCTTAAGAAATTTTGTGTCTACTAACTATTGACTACTTCAGAGGCGTTATGCCTCCGTCGGCTTTTTCAGTACCGGAAAAATCTGCAGATCCTCGCGCGCTGCGCAGGCGGCGATGACCTCCGGGCGATCGGTGCGCAACCGATAAGCGCCCTCGTTATCAAACCGCACGCTCACCTTTTTGGTGAAGCCGCCCAGCGCCACCTGCTCGTCAATGTCGATGCTGGCGCGGCAGCTCGCGGCGATCTCAAACAGGCTCATCAGCCCGATGCCGCTGCCGCCGGTATCCGCGTGGGTGGTGGCTTTTTGTTTGCCCGCGTTTAGCAGCGTAACCGCCTGAAAGGGGATGCCGCTGTCCAGCACTGACAAAACATAATGCTCTTCTTCGATGCCGATTTGCAGCAGAATGCGGCGCTGCTCCTGCCCGCGCACCGCGATCAGCGCGTTTTCCAGCAGATCCGCGGTGATGGTGGAGAGGGGCTCTTCCGCCAGAATATGCTCCGCCAAAAACGGTACATTCGCCGAAAACGCCGCATCAAAATCCACCTGCTCGTCCCGGGCGCGCGCCAGAAAATAGGTCGTCAGCGAATCAATGGCTGCCACACCGGTGCTCGGCAGCGTTTTGCTGTCGGCTTCGTATTGCTTGACCATGCCGCTGCGTTCGGAGGACATATTTTGCAGCCGTTTCAGCAGCCGTTCGGCGTTTTCCCGTTCCTCGTCGCTGATGGTGGAGCCAGCCAGCAGCTCCCGCACCGCCAGCTCCATGGCGGGAATCAGCTTGTTGTCCTTGTGCAGCACCTGCGCCATGGCGTCGTTGTTTTGCAGAAGCCGATCCAGCTCCTGCTGCTGTTCGGCAACGGTCTGCCGCAAGGTTTCCTGCTCCCGCTCGCGCAGCTGTTCCTGATACCCGCGGGTGATGTGCCGCCGCCACCAGCTGTACAGAAAAACGCCGCAGATCGTGACCACAAACAGCATCAGTGCGACAAGCTGGTCGCTGGGGTTGTTTTCGGTCAACACCAACGCGAAAAACAGAATGATGACCATGCTGATCAGCGCGCCCAGCTCGCCAAACTGTTGCCGCTGCAAAAAAGGCATACCGTTTTTCAAACGGCGGATGCGGAACAGCAAAAAGACAAGCAAGGGTTGGAGGACACCAACGACCACTTCACAAAGAAAATCGTTCCACTCGGTGCCGATCATCTCTTTGCCAAAAAAGGCATAGGGGATAAGAAAAGTGACGGGTGTGGATATCACGGTGGCAACCAGAAACGATACATAACTGCCGCCAAAGGCGATGGTGGTCGTGGTGAGGGTGGTGTATAGCGGCTTTTTGAACAGCCATTGATGCACCGCCACCGTCAACGCCACCATCAAATAGATGCTGGCAAAGGTGGCGTATTGCCGCGCGATGCCTGTGGCCACGCCAATGCCGACCGCAGCGGTGATAAGGGCAGCCACCGTCTTTTTGTTGGTGGGCAAATGCAGCAGCTTTACAAAAAGGTAGGAGCTGCAAAGTGTCTTAAAAAAGTATATGATACAGGTATGTATCAATAGGCTCATCTCCTATATACATAAAAGGTGAAAAAAACAAACGAAAACATGGCACTGCCAACAAATGGGAAAAAATCCTCTCGCGCTCTAAGATAAAGTCATAGAAAACGAGAGGGGGCAGGCGCCACATGGGGGACTTTTGGGAATGGCTGAAACGCCTTTTGGGTAAATAAGAGCGCGTTTCCGCAAACAGGCTGCACGGTTGTGCGGCCTGTTTTTTTAATATTCGGTGTTCAGCTTGTTGGCGTAGTAATACACAAATTCGGTGATGGACGGCACACCCTTGTCCGGGTTGATGTGGGCGGTGTAATGCCGAAGAAGATCCTCCGGTGCCGAGACCTTCCATGCACGGTCGATCGCGTTTTTCATCGCGCGCTCCACGCTGCATTCGGTCTTGCCGTGCTTTTGACCGATGATGCTGCTCAGATTTTGGGTCGGTTTTTGCATCACGATCTCGATCGCATCCACCAAATAAGCGTAACCGACCGCTTTGGGGCTGATGCCGACGGCATTCAGCTCGCTCATAATGCGGCGCGTGATGCGCTTTTGCTGCTGCGCCGGTGCTTCGGTGGTGGCTTGCGCCATGCCGGCTGTCTGGCGTTTGGTTTGGATGGATGCGCCCATCAGCCGCAGAAAATCCAGCACATATTGTTCCGAATAATCGGTCTGGTGCTTAAACAGGATAAAATCCGCCCCCAGCTGCCGCGCGCGTTCATAAGTCGGTTGGCTGCAATTGTTGGTGGTGATGACCACAAACGGCGCCGCCGCCAGCGCCATTTGCTGCATTCCTTGCAGCACCTGCAGCCCGTTGCCGCCACCAAGGTGCAGCTCCAAATCCAAAATGAGCACACCGGGGAGCGTGTCGCGAAGGTATGTCAGCGCCTGGGCGGCGTTGTTGGTCACCCCCACCAGCGCAAAATCGTCCGATGCCTCGATCAGCCTTTCAAACCGCTGGCATGCCGCGGGATCGTCCTCTACCAGCACAATCGTTGTTCGTTTGCCCATAACGGGAAAACCTCCTCTCGTGGTTTACCGCCTCTATGCTTCGTATGATAACACAATTTCCAACAAAAAGCAACGAAAACCAACGAAAGAAAAGTGCCCGTCGACCGTATAGACAGCAAACAGCAGCGCCGCCTGCATTGCGCGGGCGGCGCTGCTGTTGGTGGTGGGAAAGAGGGCGGTCAGCGCCCCTGGATATCCACGATCACGAATTCCGACCGGCAGCCGGTCTTGAATTTGACCGCCCAATCCGAAATGCCGGAGGTTACGATAAAGTCGGTGCGGTCGTGGCGCTCGGCGCCGTAAATGTTGTTGTCGCTGCTCAAATGGAACCAGCGCATAAACTGCATCAGCGGGATCATCTGACCGCCGTGGGTGTGACCGGACAGCACCAGATCCACTCCCACTGCTGTTTCGGCAGCGTAATCGCGGGGCTGGTGATCCAGCACAATGGAGAACTTATCGTCATCCAAGGGGCGCGCCAGATCGGCGATGCTGGCGCGGCTGCCGCCAAAGTCCACTTCTTCGGAGGCGTCCTGACGACCGATCAGATAAAAACGGTTGTCGATCAGTACCTGTTCGTCCTGGAACACCGTGACGCCGTTTTTCTGAAGCTCGGCGGCAAGGTCGTCGCCGGTATAGCCGCGCTGACCGTTGGAATATTTGCCTTTGTCGTGGTTGCCGAATACATAGTAGACACCGTGGGGCGTGTTGAGCGACTGCAAGGCGCGGCAAGCCGCGATCATATCCTCTTTGGAGGTATCCTCGTCCACAAAATCTCCTGCAATCACCACGATATCCGGCTGCTGCTCCTGAATACGCGCCACATGCCGGGCGAGTCCATCGCCGTTGAAGGTCGTGCCGACATGGGCATCCGCCAGCAGAGCCACCCGCAGCGTGCCGACCGGCTTGTCAGTGTTGACGGTGTAGTCCGTTTGCCAAACATGGTGCGCCTGCGCCCAGCCGACGCCGAGATACACGACCGTGGCGAGTACCGCCACCGCGACGGTGCGGTTGTGGCGCAGCGGCTGCCGGCGGCATTTTTGGACGATGCACCGAACGAGCGCGGCGATTCCCCAAAACACCGTGAGGTGCAGCACGATCACGATGACATTCATATATCCCCATGCTATCCACAGCAAGGCAGCGGGCACCAACACAACGATGGCACCGATGCCAAAGCCTGCCGCTTTGCTGCCGTGTGCCAGCGCCGCAACAAAGGGGAGCTGTCGCACTCCGTTGATCAAAATGATCAGCCCGACAAGACCGAGCAAAAACAGTCCTCCGAAAATAAAAGCCCACACCACGAAACAATCACTCCTTTGACGATACGAACACCTGATCCGGTTTTGGCATCCGCCATATATGTCGGTATTTGATAAAGTAGAAGATGGCCATGGCGATGCTCAACACCTCGCCCACCGTGATGGATAGCCACACGCCGTCCATATCCAACAGCCGCGGCAGCACCAGAACCGGTATGACCATAAAGATCAGGGTGCGGCAAAAGGACAGAATCGCCGAGGTTTTGCCGTCGTTCAAAGCGGTGAACCAGCCGGAAGCAAACACATTGTAAGCCATCATGGCAAAGCTGGTGGCGACAATGCGAAACCCGTGCAGAGCGATCGTTGCTACATGCTCGTTGCCTTTGGCAAAAAAGTCGATCACCGCTCCGCCGAACAGATAGCTGACCAGCGTCACCACGGCGGAGGTGACCCCGAGCGCCCCTATGCTGATACGAAACAGGCGGGATAGCCGCTCTTTGTCGCCGCGCCCGAGGTTGTAGCTGACCACCGGCGAGATGCCGTTGATATAGCCGCGGAACAGCCCGCCGAACAGTCCTTGCGCATACCAGATGATGGTCAGCGATGCCACGCCGTCCGAACCGCCCAGATCCATCAAAATCCGGTTGAACAAGATGGTGACAACCGAAAAAGCCAGCACGCTGACCATCTCCGATGATCCGTTGATGCAGCTGTTCAAAATCGTGCGTCCGCGCCATTTGGGGCACACCACATACAGCACCTGTTGGCGATTGATGCAAAACCAGATCGCCCCCACCACCGACGGCACTGCATAGCCGATGCTGGTGGCGATGGCGGCGCCCGCCAATCCCCATCCGAACACGCCCATAAACAACCAATCCAAAACCATGTTCAATACGCCGCCCATCACAGAAAAAGCGGCGCCCAGTCCGGCTTTGCCAACCGTGATAAAGCTGAGCTGGAACACCATGCCGAACACGGCAAAGGGGAGAGAAATCAGTACCGGGATCATATACTCCCGGCAATAGTGCAGCAGCGCGTCGTCCGACCCCAAAAAGCGGCACAGGGGATTCAGAAAGATAAAACAGAGCAGCGTCAGCACCACACTGAAGGCGAAGGCCACCGCCATCATCAGGGAGAAATCCTCGCGGGCTTCGTGGCGCTTGCCCTCGCCGATCTTTTTGGCGACCAGGGCGTTGCCGCCGCTGCCGAACATCATTCCCAGCGCCGACGCCAGAAAGGTCATCGGCATGGTGATGTTGATGGCGGACAGGGCATCCGTATTGACCCAGCGGGCAACGAAGATACCGTCCACGGTGGAATACAGATTGGCAAAAATGCTGGATAAAATCGTCGGAAGAGCAAACAGGATCAGCCAACGAAGGTTGATCTTGTGCTCCATTTTCATTTGTGCTTCCAAGTGTTCACCTCATCAGATCTAACAGTTTGGACGGCTGGCGCGTAACGAATGGTTCCCCAAAAGCCGTTACGGCGCTTTCATAGACTCTTTGCAGGCGGTGATATAGCGTTTGGTCAGCGACAACAGCTGCTCCCGCTCGGCGGCGGTCAGCCCCGCCATGGCTGTCTGTTCACTGTGGTGTACCCGGCTCAGTATCTGTTGCGCTTGCCGCCGACCCTCTTCGGTGAAATGGATGGTTTTGTTGCGCCGGTCCTCCGGCCATTCCCGCATGGTGATCCAGCCGTTTTTGTATAGGGTCGTTACCGCCGCGTTGACCGTTTGCTTGGGAAGAAAGCACCGTTCGCACAGTGCTTTTTGCGTGCAATTGGGAGTTTCGTCAATAGCGGACAGAATGGACAGGCTGGTGAAGGATAATCCCACCGAGCGGGCGTAATCCTCGTACGATGCGTTCCATTCGTGGATGCAGGAGCAGTAGCTTTGGATATAGTCGGCAATGTTGGTACTCATAATAAACCTCTTAGTCCAATTTTTATAAAGTAATGATTTGGGACTATTATACCGTCCCGATGCCGGTTTGTCAAGAACGCAAGAAGAGCGCGGTTGGGATAAAAAGAAGCTGCCCGCGCGGCAACTGCACGGGCAGCAAAAAAGCCTCCGTGCCGATGGTTCGGCACAGAGGCTTGGGGTGCGGGGGAATCTCACTTCTGGGGCGCAAAGTTGACCTTGTCCAGCTCGTCGATCACCATTTGGGTGATGCGGTCGTAGACAGCGTGGTAGGAGCATGCGCCCGGCTCGGAGCAGTTGCAGGTGTAGCCCTCTTCCAGACAGCGGCTGAAGCGATAGGGACCTTCCATCGCTTCGATCACCTGCCGCAGCGTGATTTGGTCGGCGGGGCGCGCCAGCGTGTAGCCGCCGTGCGCTCCTTTGAACGAGCGCACAATGCCCGCGGCTCCCAGCTTGCGCATGATCTTCAGCGTAAAGCGGGGGGACACATGGGCTTGCTCCGCCAGCGTTTGCGCGTCCAGCCGGTCGTCTGCGGCGGCCAGACGGTTGACAATGCGGATCGCGTAATCCGATTCCAGATTGATATGCATGAGCGACCTCTCCTTAGTGTGTTCCGATCAATCGAGAAAATCTTTCAGCTTTTTGCTGCGGCTGGGATGACGCAGCTTGCGCAGCGCCTTGGCTTCGATCTGGCGGATACGCTCACGGGTAACATCAAATTCTTTGCCGACTTCCTCCAGCGTGCGCGGACGGCCGTCCTCCAACCCAAACCGCAGGCGCAGCACCTTTTCCTCGCGCGCCGTCAGGGTGGACAGCACATCGCCGAGCTGCTCCTTCAGCAGCGCATGGGATGCGGCATCCGCGGGCGCGGGCGCTTCGTCATCCGGAATAAAGTCGCCGAGGTGGCTGTCCTCTTCTTCGCCGATGGGGGTTTCCAACGATACCGGCTCCTGCGCCACCCGCATGATCTCGCGCACCTTATCCACCGGCATATCCAGCTCGGCGGCGATCTCCTCCGCCGTCGGCTCGTGACCGTTGCGGTGCAGCAGCTGGCTGGACACTTTTTTCACCTTGTTGATGGTTTCCACCATATGCACCGGAATGCGGATGGTGCGCGCCTGGTCCGCGATGGCGCGGGTGATGGCCTGGCGAATCCACCATGTCGCATAGGTGGAGAATTTGAAGCCCTTGGTATAGTCGAATTTTTCCACCGCTTTGATCAAACCGAGGTTGCCTTCCTGAATCAAATCCAAAAACTGCATGCCGCGCCCGACATAGCGCTTGGCGATGCTGACCACCAGACGCAGGTTGGCTTCCGACAACCGCTTTTTGGCGGCCTCGTCGCCGTCCATAATGCGCATCGCCAGCTCAATTTCCTCTTCCGGCGTCAGCAGCGGCACGCGACCGATCTCTTTCAGATACACCTTGACCGGGTCGTCAATCACGACGCTTTCGGTGCCGGTTTCCACCGGCGTGGCCGCCTGCTCGTTGGTGTCCAGCACAAAGTTCAGATCGTTGAGCGAATCGTCCGCGAAATCGTCCACGATCTCGATGTTTTGCGCTTCCAGCATTTCGTACAGCTTGTCGATCTGGTCAATGTCAAAATCCAGATCGTCCAGCGCGTCCATGATCTCCTGGGTGGTCAGCCGACCTTTGGCTTTGCCCAGCTCGACCAGATCGCTCAACTGGATTTTTTTGCCCTTGGTCAGGGTGGGGACAGCGGCGTCTTTATCGGTGGCGCCGGCGGCGGTTTTGGTTTCTTCCGCCTCGGCGGTGGTTTTGACTTCCTGTTTGCTCATAATGGATACCTGGCCTTTCTTTTTTTATACATAATGATTGACGATCCGCCGGTGGGCGGTTATTTTTGTTTTCGCATAATTTCCAGCAGCTTTTGCATCTCGTCCGGCGACAGCGCGGACAGATCACTCGCGGCGTTCAGCTGGCTTTCCTGTTGGATCACCTGTGCCAGCTGCTGCGCCTCCTCCAGTGTGTTGACCGCGTCGCGCGCCTGAATCATCAAATGGGTGATATAGGCGCTTTGGTCGGGCGAGGCATCGCCCGCCAGCAAAGCGGGGTCGATCGCCGCGCCCTGTTGCTGGCGCGCGATCAGCTGCTCATACAGCTGCCGGTTGAGCGAGGTGGCAAAGCAATCGGGTGACAGCTTGTCCGCGATCGGACGAATAAAGTCCGGGTTGAACATCAAAAGCCCCAGCAAGCGCTGTTCGGCGCTGGCGGCGCGGGGATGCTGCGCCGCTTCGGGGTTGACCTTTTGCACCGCCGCTTCGTTTTGCCGCACCGCTTGGATCAGCGTATTGTCCTTCTTTTTGCGCTGCCGCTTGCTGATATAATACGCGATCTGATTCATCAGCGACTCTTTGGTCACTGACAGCTCTTTGGCGAGCTTGCCGGCGTATATTTCCCGCTCAACCGGATCGCTCAGCTCCGCCAGCATTTGCGAGGCGGCGCGCAAATAGGCGACCTGCCCGTTTTCGGTGCTCAGCGGATATTGTTGCCCCAGCTTCATCAGCCGGTATTCCACATCGTTGGCGGAGCACTCCAGCAGCAGCTTGAACCGTTCCGGTCCGTTGCGGCGGATAAATTCATCGGGGTCTTTGCCGTCCGGAATGGTGACCACCCGAATGTCCACACCGGTATCCCGCAGAATACCGATCGACCGCTGGGTCGCCTTTTGTCCGGCGGCGTCCGCATCGAAGATGAGGATGACCTCGTCGGCGTACCGCGCCAGCAACCGCGCGTTTTCAACCGTCAGCGCGGTGCCCAGCGCCGCCACCGCGTTGGTGAATCCGGCTTGGTGCATCGCGATCACATCCATATATCCCTCGCACAAGATCAGCCGGCGCTCCTTGGTGGCTTTGGCGAAGTTGAGCGCGAACAGTTGGTGTGTCTTTTTGAACACCGGCGTGTCGGAGGAGTTGAGATACTTGGGCTTGGAATCGTCCAGTACCCGCCCGCCGAACGCGATCACATTGCCGCGCACATCGATGATGGGGATGATGACGCGTTCGCGGAAAATATCGAACAGCCGTCCGTTTTTCTGGCTGCGCTTCGCCAAAAAAGCGGCTTGCAGCTCTTCGTCGCGAAATCCCTTTTGGCGCAGCGCGTCAATCAAAAAGTGAAATCCGCCGGGCGCCCATCCCAGCCCGAAGTGGCGAATGGTGCGGTCGGTGTAGCCGCGGCTGTGGTAATAATCCAGCGCCTGCTTGCCTTCGGGGGAGTAGAGCGCCTGGTGATACAGTCGCGCGGCTTCCCGGTTGGCTTCCAGCACACGGGTGCGCAGCCGCGCCGCAGCGTCGTCCTCCGCCGTGTCCGGCAGCCGCATGCCTACCCGCCCCGCCAGCAGCTTCACCGCGTCCACATAGTCCAGGTTTTCGATCTTTTGAATAAAGGTGATGGCGTTGCCGCCCACCCCGCAACCGAAGCAGTAAAACGAATTGTTTTCGGGATACAGCGTGAACGACGGCGTTTTTTCGCCGTGGAACGGGCACAGCCCGATCAGGTTGCGCCCCCGCCGTTTTAACCGGACATAAGGCGACACCACCGATTCGATATCGCAGCGACCGAGCAGATCCTGTATGAAATTGTCGGGGAACCGCATACGATCACCTCATTTTCTATATGTTACTTAGACGGAACGGTCTTGACCGCCCATCCGCGGGGAATAAACAAATCGTGATATACATCCAGCGCGAAATTGTCGGTCATGCCGGCGATATAATCGCACGCCGCGCGTTCGGCGCCCTCGGTTTCGCAAATCATCCGGAACTCGTCCGGGATGGAATCGGGGTGCTGCACAAAATACTCGAACATCCGCGACAGCAGCCCGGTCACCTTGCTTTCCTCGCTTTTTGCGATGGGGTTGCGATACAGCGCATCAAACATAAACTCGTGCAGCGCGTTGTATGCCTGCTCCACATCCGGTGCCATAGTGATGACTTCGCCGCTGTTTTCCACAATGGAGGTGACCAGCGTATCAATACGGGTGGTGCGTCGGTCGCCCAGCGTCGCGCGGATGTCGGCGGGTACATCCTCTTCGGTCAGCACCCCGGCGCGAATGGCATCATCTATGTCGTGGTTGATATACGCAACCCGATCCGCGACCCGCACGACCCGCCCTTCCAGCGTTTCCGCCCAGTCGCCGCGGGTATGTTTCAACACACCGTCTCGCACCTCATAGGTTAAATTGAGTCCGCGGCCGTCGTTTTCCAGCCGATCCACCGTGCGCAGACTTTGCTCATAATGCCGGAACCCGCCGGGCATCATTTGATCCAGCGTGCGCTCGCCCGCATGACCAAAGGGGGTGTGCCCCAAGTCGTGCGCCAGCGCGATGGCTTCGGTCAGATCCTCGTTCAGCCGCAGCGCGCGGGAGATGGTGCGGGCGATTTGGGATACCTCCAGCGTATGGGTCAGCCGGGTGCGGTAATGATCGCCCTCCGGCGACAAAAACACCTGTGTTTTGTGCTTTAATCGCCGAAACGACTTGCAATGGATCACCCGATCACGGTCGCGTTGAAATGCGGTGCGATAGCGACAGGGAATGTCCTCGCGCTGCCGTCCTTTGGAGCGCCCGGCGTGTGCGGCCAGGGGAGAGAGCAGCTGCTCTTCCAGCTGTTCCAATTGTTCGCGTACCAACATACCAGCACCTCCCGAAGCATTTTTATAAACAAGACAGAAAAATACTATAACAACTTATACTAGTATATACACCCCGAACAGGCGTTTTTCCTGCTTATTTTTTGAATTTTTTTGAAAAAAGTAAAAAATGTCGGGAAAAGTCGCGTTTCACGCTGAAAATTCGCAGCAACATTTGCCGCTGCGTGCCCGGCGGCTGTTTTTAGTGTAATCCACTCGATGGGGCTTTATCAAGCCATCGAGGATGCAGCTTTTCGCCGCGATGGAGAAGGTGGAAAAGCAGGAAATTATATGACACCGATGATTTCTCATGACAATGAAAATATGCGCAAACATTATGTTGATAAAATCGTATAGTTTTCTGACACCTCATTCGCTTCGCTGCGCTCAGCACCTTCTCCTCAAGGAGAAGGCTTTTGCCTGCCGCAAGTGAGCGCGTTCACCTGTGGAGCGATGCGGAAGAAGATTCTTCGCTGCGCTCAGAATGACAAAGAAGAAACCCATACCCCGCAAGCCTTTCTCTAGATGGAATTTTCCTCCACTTATGGCAAAAGATGCAACTTCGCAAGCCTTCCCCTTCGAGGGGAAGGGGGACCGCCGAATGGCGGTGGATGAGGTGTTAGGAACCTATAAATTTTATAAAAACCAACGGTGCGCCAAAGCCTCCCTTGTGTAAAGATGCTTTGGCGCAGCAAAAAGGCGAAGGGATTGTGATGAAACGCCGCTAGATGATGAAAACATTATCCGCTTTGCACAGCCCCCCGCAAACAAATGGCGGGAGGATACAGCATCCTCCCGCGTATTTCGCTATGGCGATCCGATTCACACATCAAACGGCGCGAAGGTGTGGTCGGTCACCGAAACCGAAAGCTGACCGGCGGTTTGTTCGGTCAGATGCTGCTGCAATCGCGGCAGCAGCGTATCCTCCAAATGCAGTGTCACCGTCACCTGATCGGTGAAAGCGGTGTCGTCGATCACCCCGCCGATAGCGGGAATCAACCGCTCCAGCAAGCCGTATTGCGCGTAAGGCGCGACGATCTGTGCCACGGTGCAGGGGCGCATCTCCACCGGTCCGCCGGCCTGCACCGCCAGCGACGCACCATGCGAATACGCGCGTACCAGCCCGCCCGCGCCCAGCAGCACCCCGCCGAAATAGCGGGTCACCACCACAGCGCAATCGGTCAACCCGGATTTTTGCAGCACATCCAGTACCGGAATACCGGCGGTGCCTTGCGGTTCGCCGTCGTCCGAATAGCGACGCACCTGCCCCTCCCGCAGGATATAGGCATACACATTGTGGGTCGCGTCCCAATGCGCTTTTTTCTTGTCGTTGATAAACGCGATCGCCTGCTGCTCGGTCGTGACCGGGCAGATCGCCCCGATAAAGCGGGAGCGACGCTCGACAAATTCATCCTGCCCTTCGCGGCGGATGGTGCGATAGGTGTCCATAGGGTGCCTCCCGGATAAAAAATAGGACAATGCCGAAAGGGCATTGTCCCGAAAAAGCAGCGCTTATTTCTTGTCCGTCAGACCAAAACGCTTGTTGAAACGATCCACACGACCGCCGGTATCCACCAGTTTCTGTTTACCAGTAAAGAACGGGTGGCATTTGGAACAAATTTCCACGCGGATATTCTCTTTGGTGGAGGACGTCTCGATCACTTCGCCGCAGGCGCAGGTGATGGTCGTTTTCTGATACTTCGGATGAATATTCTCTTTCATGATTGTCACCTCTTTCAGGGAACCCTCAACATTAACGATGGTAGTATACCATACCGTATCCTAAAATGCAACAGGAAATTTGCAATTTTTTTCGCCGTACCTTATTTGTCGCGTTTTTCCAATTCGTGTGCCATCATCCGGGCGCATTTATAAATGTCGCCGCCGCCCATGGTCAAAATCAGATCGCCCGGCTGCACATGCTCCACCATGTAGCGGGTGATGTCCGCAAAGGTAGGGGCATACACCCCGCCGGGAATGCGGTCGGTGATCTGGGTGGAGGACACACCGTAGGTGTTTTGCTCGCGCGACCCCATAATATCGCTCACCACGGCGTGGTCGGCTTCGGACAGCACCGTCGCAAACTCTTCCAGATGCTGGGCGGTGCGGGAAAAGGTGAACGGTTGAAATACCGCCCACACCTGATTGTAGCCCAGCTTTTTGGCGGCGGAGATGGTGGCGCGCAGCTCGGTGGGGTGGTGGGCGTAATCGTCCACAATGGTGACCCCGCCAAAGGTGCCCAAAAACTCAAACCGCCGTCCCGCACCATGGAACGCGGCAATGCCGTCCGCGATCTGCTCGGCGGAGGCGCCGCACACATACGCTGCGATCGCCGCCGCCATCGAGTTGCCGACATTGTGCTCGCCGGGTACACCCAGCGACATGGCGGCGAAGAATTCACCGTTGTGGTACAGGTCGTACCGACCGTAGGAGCCGTGCTCATAGGAGATGTGGCGGGCGGTCCACTCCGCCTCGCCCTGTGCGCTGTAAAAGATCACCTGCTTATCCGTCACGCCCTCCAGCGCCTTATAGGCGTGGGGGTCGTCGCGGTTGACGATCAGTGTGCTGGCGGTCAGCTCGGCGAAGTTGTGGAACGAACGAATCACGCCGTCGAGCGAGCCGAAATAGTCCAGATGATCCGCGTCGATGTTCAAAATGATGGAAATCGCGGGCGCCATAGACAGATAGTGATCCTGAAATTCACACGCTTCGCACACCATGATGTCGCTTTTGCCGGCGCGGCCGTTGGCGCCGATCAGCGGCAGCCGTCCGCCGATGAATACCGCCGGATCAAACCCGCCGCTCAGCAAAATCTGGGACAACATGGACGAGGTGGTGGTTTTGCCGTGGGTACCGGCGACCGCCACCGTGCGGGGATAGCGGCGGGTAATCAGCCCCAACAGCTTGGCGCGTTCCAGCGTGGGAATGCCCTTTTGCTCGGCTGCCAGCAGCTCCGGATTGTTTTTTCCTACCGCCGTGGTGTAGACAAACAGGTCGATGTCATCGGTGATGTTTTCTGCCACCTGCTGCATCACCACCGGAATTCCCAGCGACCGCATCCGCGCCAGATTGTCGGATTCGTTGACATCCGACCCGCTGATGCGGTAGCCCTGCGCGTGCAGAATATCGGCCAGCGGGCTCATCCCCGAGCCGCCGATGCCGGCAAAATAAATATGATGAACGGATTGCAAAAGATCCTTTTCCATTTACCGTAGCCTCCCGAACGAAAATACCGGTTTCGACTTTTTATTATAAGCCCAATCCGCCAAAAAGAAAAGCCTTTTTTATTTTTGCCCGCCGGTGCGCGATTGTTGCGTGGTGGGGGCGGCACCGAGCGCGCTTTCCAGCAGCTTTTTTGTCATCGTGTACCGCTGGCGGTCGGTGGAGCAGCCCAGCACAATGGTGATGATGCGGCGCTCTCCCTGCGCGGCGCACGCGATCAGACAGTTGCCGGCGCGGTCGGTGGTGCCGGTTTTCAGCCCGGTCACCCGCGGGTCATAATAGCGGCTGCTTTTCTGCAGCAGCAAATTGGAATTCTTCCATGTGATGGTGTATCCGGACGACAACGCGACCTGCCGCCGCGCGGTACCGGCAATGGCTGCCAGCTCCGGTATCTCCAGCACGCGTTGGGTGAGCGTCAGCAAGTCGCGGGCAGTGGTGTACTGCGCCTTGTCGTCCCATCCGTCCGGTGTGGAAAAGTGGCTGTTTGTCATGCCGATGTTGGCGGCGTACCGGTTCATCAGCTCGCAAAACCGCTGCACCGCACGCTTATCGGTCAACTTTTCGGCGGGGAACGCCGCCCGCGCGGTGTGCACCGCCACGGTATACGCCGCATCGTTGCCGGATTCCAGCAGCATGCCGTACAGCAGATTTTCCAGCGTCAGCCGCTGTCCCCGCCGGATATAGCATAAGCTGGAATTGGCGTGGACCATCCCGATTTCCGCGCCGACCGTCAGCTTAGCGTCCGGCTTCAGGTGTTGCAGCGCGACCGCAGCGGTCACCAGCTTGGTCAGGCTGGCGGGTGCCACCCGCCGGTCGGCGTTTTGCGCTGCTAGCACCGTTTGGGCTGTCGCGTCAAACAGCAGTGCCGCTGTGGCACCGCTTTGCGGAATGGTGGCGGTGGTGGTCGTGGTGGAGGGGGTGGTGCTTTTGACGATGGTGGAGGGAGTGGTGGCGATCGTCTGCACATCCACCAAAGCGGTGTCGCGGATACGACCCGCCAGCGCCACACAAACCAGCGCCGCCGCAACGACAGCCAGCAGTCGCAGGTATAGAGCATGAGGTGCTTGTTGCATAACCGAAATCCTCGCTTCGGGAGAATACGCCGCCGGTGTCGGCGAGCGTTTTCCTGTATTGTACCGTATAAGCGGCGGGGGATGCAAGAGCACCGGAAAAATATTTTGACCCCGCCACCCAAAAAGAGACACATTCGCAAATTTTTAACAGATTTTTGCATTGAAAAGCGCGCGCCTTTTTGTTATACTTTATTAGTTAATATCTCAGTGTAAGGATTTGGACTATGGAACAACAAAAAAAGGCGGGCTTGCTGCAGGAACAATGGGAACAGCAGCAGCCCTATATTGAGCGGGTGCGGGCGTATTACGCCGACCGCAAAGGCGATGAATCGCCGCTTTGCTATGTACGCACCTACGGCTGCCAGCAAAACGTGGCGGATTCCGAACGCATGAAAGGGATGCTGGCGGACATGGGCTTCGCGTTCACCGAAACGCCGGACAACGCGGATCTGATTTTGTTCAACACCTGCGCGGTGCGGGAACACGCCGAGGATCGCGTGTTTGGCAATGTGGGGGCGCTCAAAAACATCAAACGCCGCCGTCCGCACACGCTGATCGGGCTGTGCGGCTGCATGGTGCAGCAGGAGCACATTGCCGAAAAACTGCAAAAAAGCTATCCCTTTGTGGGGTTGATTTTCGGCACCCATGTGCTGCAGCAGTTGCCCCAGCTGTTGTGGCAGGCGCTGCAAAAGCAAAAGCGGGTGGTCGCTATCCCTGCCGAGGACGAGATCATCGCCGAGGGCTATCCCGTGCAGCGGGACAGCCGGTTCAAGGCGTGGCTGCCGATTATGTACGGCTGCAACAATTTCTGCACCTATTGCGTGGTGCCGTATGTGCGCGGGCGGGAACGTAGCCGCGATCCGGATGTGATCGTGCAGGAGGCGCGCGAGCTGGTGGCGCAAGGCTACAAGGAGATCACGCTGCTGGGGCAGAACGTCAACTCCTACGGCAAAGGCGAGGCGCACGGGGTGAACTTTCCCGAGCTGCTGCGCCGCATCAACGCGATCGAGGGCGATTTTCTCATCCGGTTTATGACCTCGCATCCCAAGGATGCGACCCACGAGCTGTTCGATACCATCGCCGCATGCGAAAAGGTGTCGCGGCATTTTCATCTGCCGTTCCAATCCGGCAGCAACCGGGTGCTCAAGGAGATGAACCGCCGCTACACGCGGGAGCAATATCTGGATTTGATTGCCTATGCGCGCAGCGTGGTACCGGATATCCAGTTCACCAGCGATGTGATCGTCGGATTCCCCGGCGAAACGCGCGAGGATTTTGAACAAACGCTGGATCTGATCGCGCAGGTCGACTTTTTGTCGCTGTTCACCTTTATCTTCTCCCCGCGGGAGGGCACGCCCGCCGCGCGGATGCCGGATCCCATTCCGGCGGAGGAAAAAACCGCGTGGTTCCAGGAGATGACGGCGCTGCAGGAGCGGATGTCCGCCGCGCGGATGCAAACGATGGTGGGGCGCACCTGCCGGGCGCTGCTGGAAAAGCAGGAAAACGGTGTGCTGGAAGCGCGTTTTTCGGATAATATGGTGGTACGCGTGCCGGGCGATCCCGCCGCGATCGGTCATTGGGCGGATGTGCGGGTGACCGAAGCGCGCAGCTGGATATTAAACGGCGAAATCGAGAAAATTTATGAATAAAACGGAGGATATTCAGATGGATCAGTTGGTAGAATTGGCAAAAGAAATGGGCTATACCATTCAGCAGGACGAGCGGTTTATCCGCACCCAGATGGCGCAGGCCGCAGCGGACGAGGACGAAGCGCTGCAAAGCCTGATCGGAGAGTTTAATCTGAAACGCATGGCCATCAGCAATGAGATGGGCAAGGACGAAAAGGACGAAGAAAAACTGAACGCGCTGGACACCGATATTCGTGCTGTGTACGAGCGCATTATGTCCAACGAGCATATGACCGCCTATAACGCCGCAAAAAGCGAGCTGGATGCGGTGTTGAATCAGGTGAACACCATTTTGATGATGGCGGCGCAGGGGCAGGACCCCGAAACCGCGTTGGAACAGGGCAGCGGCTGCGGCGGCAATTGCTCTTCCTGCGGCGGCTGTCACTAAGAACTTTTGAAAGACCCGCGGCGATCGCCAGTCGCTATGGGCGATCGCCAGTCGCTATGTTTGATATGTAGACACTTCGCAAGCCTCTCCCTCGAGGTGATTCCCCCGCGTGCGGGGGAAATGTCGGCGCAGCCGACAAAAGGGGCCCGTCTTCGGGAGAAAAAAGTGCTGAGCGCAGCGAAGCGGATGAGGTGGAAAAGCAGATACTTTCTGTATTGGGTGGCGTGCACAAGTGGGAGGCTTTGCAGAAGAATTGCTTTGTACGGCTCTCCTCGCGGGGCAGCAAGCATTTGAAAAAACCACGCGCTATGCAACAACCATAGCCTATGAAGCGGACAACAAGGATGTGAAACGATATGGCGGAATTAACGCCGATGATGAAGCAATATTTTCAAATTAAAGAGCAGTATCCGGAGTGTCTGCTGTTTTTCCGGTTGGGCGACTTTTACGAGATGTTCTACGAAGACGCGAAAATCGCCTCGCAGGAGCTGGAGCTGGTACTGACCGGCCGCGACTGCGGACAGGAGGAGCGCGCCCCCATGTGCGGGGTGCCGTTCCACAGCTACGAATCGTATGTTGCCAAGCTGGTGTCGCGCGGCTACAAGGTCGCCATCTGCGAGCAGGTGGAGGATCCCGCCACCGCGCAGGGGCTGGTCAAGCGCGATGTGATCCGCATCATCACCCCCGGCACCGTGATCGAGGGCAGCATGCTGGATGAGGAAAAGAACAACTATCTGTGCGCTCTGTATATGACGGCGGACGGCAGCACAGCGGGGCTGTGTCTGTGCGATTGCTCCACCGGCGACATTCGCGCCACCACGCTGACCGGTGCGGATGTGCCGCTGCGGGTGACCAACGAAATGGGGCGCTTTATGCCGCGCGAGCTGCTGCTGAATACCGCGGCGGCGGCGCAGCCGGTGGTGACCCGCTTTGTGGAAAACCGGCTGGGGATCGCGCTGGATGTGCGCGAGGATGCGGCGTTTGACGAAAGCGTCTGCGGCGACCGGGTGCTGTCGCATTTTCATGCGAACAGCCTGTCCGAACTGGATTTGGACGGGCAACCGGCAGCGGTGCGGGCGCTCGGCTGCGCGCTGAATTATCTTTACACCACCCAGATGGCGGGGCTGGAACGGCTGGATCATTTGGAGGTGTATTCCGACGCGCAGTTTATGCGGCTGGATCTGACCGCCCGCCGCAATTTGGAACTGACCGAAACCATGCGCAACAAGGAAAAGCGCGGGTCGCTGCTGGGGGTGCTGGATCGCACCAAAACCGCCATGGGCAAACGGTTGATCCGCAGCTGGGTGGAGCAGCCGCTCATCCATCCCGCGCCCATCACCCGCCGCCTGAACGCGGTGGAGGAGCTGACGCAGGATGCGGTTTTGTGCGGCGACATTGTGGAGCAGCTGACCGGCGTGTATGATCTGGAGCGCATCATGACCCGCATCGTCTACGGCAGCGCCAACGCGCGGGAAATGCGCTCGCTATCCCAAACGCTGCGCTGCATCGCGCCGCTGAAAGACCGGCTGGCGGGGTGCACCTCGCCGATGCTGTGCGACATTCGCGACCGGATCGATCCGCTGACCGATATCACCGATCTGCTGGAAGCGGCGATCGTGGATGACCCGCCCTTTTCGGTGCGGGAAGGCGGCATGATCCGCGACGGCTACAACGAAGAAGTGGACACGCTGCGCACCGATATGACCGACGGCAAAGGGGTCATCGCGCGGGTGGAAGCGGACGAAAAGGAACGCACCGGCATCAAAAACCTCAAGGTGGGGTACAACCGGGTGTTCGGGTATTATATCGAGGTTTCCAAGGCATATAAAGGCGATGTGCCGGAGCATTATGTGCGCAAGCAAACGCTCGCCAACGCCGAACGGTACATCACGCAGGAGCTGAAAGAGCTGGAAGCGCGGGTGTTGGGCGCGAAGGATCGCTCGGTCGCGCTGGAATACCGCTTGTTCCAGGAATTGCGGGACAAGGTAGCGTCGCAGCTGCACCGCATCCAATCCACCGCCCAGGCGGTGGCAACGCTGGATGTGCTGTGCTCCTTTGCGCGGGTGGCGGTGCGTAACCGGTATTGCCGCCCGTTGATCGACCTGAAAGGTCGCATCGACATCAAGGGCGGTCGCCATCCGGTGGTGGAATCGCTGTTGGATACGCCTTTTGTGCCCAACGACACGCTGCTGGACGAGGGGGATAACCGCGTGGGGCTGATCACCGGCCCCAACATGGCGGGTAAATCCACCTATATGCGCCAAACGGCGCTGATCGTGCTGATGGCGCAGATCGGCAGCTTTGTGCCGGCGGACAGCGCTACCATCGGGCTGGTGGACAGCATTTTCACCCGGGTGGGCGCTTCCGACGATTTGGCGGCGGGGCAGTCCACCTTTATGGTGGAGATGAGCGAGGTGGCATCCATTTTGAAAAACGCCACCTCCAAAAGTCTGGTGATTTTCGACGAGATCGGGCGCGGCACCTCCACCTTTGACGGGATGAGCATTGCCCGCGCGGTGCTGGAATATGTGGCAGACCCCCACACGCTGGGCGCCAAAACGCTGTTTGCCACCCACTATCACGAGCTGACGGTGGTGGAAAACGAGCGCCCGGGTATTCGCAACTACCATGTGTCGGTGAAAAAGCGGGGCGACGACATCACCTTTTTGCGGCGCCTTGTGCGCGGTCCGGCGGACGACAGCTACGGTATTGAAGTGGCAAAGCTGGCGGGGGTACCGGAGGGTGTGGTCACCCGCGCCAAAGCCATTTTGCACGAGTTGGAGCAGGACGATGCGCCTCGCTCCGCCGCACGCGCGGACGAGTTGGCACCGGAGGAGGACGGACAGCTGTCGCTGGACAGCTTCGCGGATGCGGCGCTGGTGGAACAGCTGCGGCAGCTGGATGTCAACACGCTGACCCCCATCGAGGCGATGCAAACGCTGTACACCCTGTGCCAACAGGCGAAACAGAGCTAACACCGCTTGCCCTTTATCTTCCCGCCACGCGGCGTGGATGAGAGTGACAAAGCAGACGAAACATAGATACGGCAATCCGATTAGGGAGGGACGATGCCATGGCGCATATTCAGGTTTTGGACAAGCATACCGCCGAATTGATCGCGGCGGGCGAGGTGGTGGAACGCCCCTCGTCTGTGATTAAAGAGCTGGTGGAAAACGCGATCGACGCAGATGCCACCACCATCACGGTGGAGATCGAACAGGGCGGCGTGGCGCTGATGAAGATCACGGACAACGGATCGGGTATCGCCCATGAGGAGGTTCCCACCGCCTTTTTGCGCCACGCCACCAGCAAGATCCGCACCGAAGCGGATCTGGATGCCATCGGCACCTTGGGCTTTCGCGGCGAGGCGCTCGCCTCCATTGCCGCGGTGTCGCATATGGAGGTCATCACCTGCACCGCTGACGAGCAAGCCGGCACCCATTATGTGATGGCGGGCGGCGAACCGGTGGAAAACGAAGAGATCGGTTGCCCCACCGGCACCACCATGGTGGTGCGGGATTTGTTTTACAATGTGCCCGCCCGCATGAAATTCTTGAAAAAAGATGTGACCGAGGGCAACGCCGTCGCCGCGGTGGTGGATCGACTGGCGCTGTCCCATCCTGACATTTCCTTCCGCTTTATCCGCGATGGGCGGGAAGAGCTGCTCACCCCCGGTGACAGCCGGTTGTATTCCTGTATATATACGGTGCTCGGCAAGGAATTTGCCAAGGGGCTGCTTCCGGTGGAATACACGCTGGCGGGCGTGCATGTGCACGGCTATATCAGCGCGCCGGCGAGCAGTCGCCGCAGCCGCGCGATGCAGCATTTCTTTATCAACGGGCGCTATGTCAAAACCCGCACCGCGATGGCGGCGCTGGAACAGGCGTTCAAAGGCAGCATTATGGTGGGCAAATTCCCCGCCTGTGTGCTCAACATCGACCTGCCCGCCGAGGTGGTGGATGCCAATGTACATCCCGCCAAGATCGAGGTGCGGTTTGTCAACGAAAAACCGGTGTTTGACGCGGTGTACCATGCGGTGCGCTCGGCGCTGCAAAGCGGCGACCAGCCGCTGCAAGCCAGCTTGTCTACTGGGGCGGTGCGCCCGCCCAAGGCGGAGCCGTCCGCGCCGATGCCGCAAGGCGAGCAGCTGCATATTCCGCTGGGCAACACCCCGGCGACCGCAATGCGGCAGCAGGCGGCGCAGCCGCTGCCGCCGGAACCGCCACAGCCGATGGCCCCGCCTGTGTCCGCTCGCCCGACGGCACCCGCGGTGCCGCCGCGCTCTATGACTTCGTCGCTGCCGGATATGACATCGCTATATTCCGAACGACGCGGCAAAGCACCGGAGATGGCGGTGCACGCGCCGCATCCGGACATTGTGCGGACTACCCCGCCGGTGACCGAAACACCGGCAGCGCCCTCTTCGGCGGCGCAAACGCTGGAGCTGACGATCGACGAGCCGCCCGCTGTGCGCTATATCGGCGAAGCGTTTTCTACCTATATTCTGGCGGAAATGGGCGATGCGGTCTTTATCATCGACAAACACGCCGCTCACGAGCGGATTCTGTATAATCAGCTAAAAAAGAACGCGCGCGTCGACGAGCAGATTTTGCTGCAGCCGGTCAGCGTATCGCCGGGGCGGGAGGCTGCCGCGGTGCTGCTGGACAACCGCGCGCTGCTGGCGGAAGCCGGATTTGAAGTGGAAGATTTCGGCGGCGGCACGCTGCTGGTGCGCACCGTGCCGATGATGCTGGACGGCGAAGATGTGCCCGCGCTGATGGACGAGATCGCCGAAGGCTTTTTGAACGGCGGCCAGTCGGTGCATATCGACAAGCAGGACTGGATCTATCATTCCACCGCCTGCCGCGCCGCGATCAAAGGCGGCGACAAAAGCCGCCCGGAGGAGCTGGAACGACTGGCCGAGCGGGTGCTGCTGCAGGACGATATTCGCTATTGCCCGCATGGGCGGCCGGTGTGTGTGGAAGTGCCGCGCCGGGAATGGGAGAAGCAATTTGGACGCATTGTATAATGGGCAGCGCCAGCCGCTGCCGGTGATCGCGGGCCCTACCGCCAGCGGCAAAACCGGCTTGGCGGTGTTTTTGGCGCAGCAGCTGGGCGGAGAAGTGATCTCCGCCGATTCGATGCAGGTGTATCGCGATCTGCGCATCGGCACCGCACGCCCCACACCGGAGGAGATGCAGGGGATCCCGCATCATCTGATGGGGTTTGTGCCGCTGACCGAGGAATATCATGTGGCGCGCTACACTGAACAGGCGCACGCCGTGATTCGCGCGGTGGCGGCGCGGGGCAAATGGCCGCTGCTGTGCGGCGGCACCGGGCTGTATATCCGCTCGGTGGTGGATAATTTGACCTATACCGATGAGCCGTCCTCGCCCGCTTGCCGGGAACGGCTGCGCGAGCGGTACGACCGCGAGGGCGGGGAAGCGATGCTGGCGGCGCTAAAGGAGATCGACCCCGAAACGGCGGCGCGGCTGCACCCGAACGATGCGGGACGCATCATTCGCGCGTGGGAGCTGTATCTGACCACCGGCATCACCATGACCGAGCAGCGGCGGCGGTCGCGTGAAAAGCCTTCGCCGTATAACGCGTATCTGCTGGTGCTGGATTGCCGCGACCGGCAGGTGCTGTATGACCGCATTGACCGGCGGGTGGATGCGATGCTGGAGTCGGGGCTGCTGGACGAAGCCCGCTTTTTGCTGCAAACGCCGCACGCCAAAACGGCAATGCAGGCGATCGGCTACAAAGAACTCGCGCCCTTTTTGGCGGGCGAGCTGCCGCTGGAAACGGCGGTGGACAATGTCAAGCGCGAAACCCGGCGCTACGCCAAACGGCAGCTGTCGTGGTTTCGGGGGATGGAGCATGCCCATCCGCTGTATATTGATGATTACGAGGATGCGCAGGCGCTGCAGCAAGCGGCGCTGCAGCGTATTGTCGCATATTATAAGGAGAATGACCGATGAACAATGTGCTGAAACGGCTGGCAACGGTGGTGGCGGCGCTGGCGCTGCTGGTGTATGTGGGTTATCAGGCGTATCAAATGCTGTTTTCGTCTATCCAGACCGAAACGGTGTATGCGTACAGCGAATACAAAACGGTGGATACGCAAGGACTGGTGATCCGCAGCGAAACGCCGGTGACCGCGAGCAAAACCAGTGGCTATGTGTATTACAGCGTGACCAACGGTGAGCGGGTCGCCAAAGGCGGCAAGATCGCGTCGGTCTACAAAAATGAAGAGGACGCGCTGGCATATCGCCAGCTGCAGCAGCTGGACGCCGAGATCGCCGATCTCAAAACCATCAACACCCAAGGCACCGCCAACCGGGTGAATCTGGAACTCATCAACAAGCAGATGTCGTATCAGATGAGCGAGCTGGTGCAGGCGGCGCATGCGCCCCGCACCGGCGATCTGCGGGATGCGCACACCGAGCTGTTGTCGCTGATGAACAAGCAGCAGATCACCACCGGCAAGGTGTCCGGCTTCTCCGATTATATTTCCTCTCTGCAAAAACAGCGCAATAGTCTGTCCTCCTCCCATGCGGGAGCGCAGTCGGCGATCACCTCGCCGGTGGCGGGCTATTTCGTCAGCGAGGTGGACGGCTACGAGCAGACGCTGGACTATACCAAAGCCACCACCATGCAGGTGGCGGACATTCAAAAAGCGCTGGCGGAAAAGCCCAAGGTGGACAGCAGCCAGTATCTCGGCAAAGTGGTGGGCGACTACGAATGGTATATGACCTGTGTGGTGCCGGAATCCGATGCCGTGCATCTGCGCAACGGCACCAGCCTGACGGTGTTGATGCCGTTTGTCAGCGACGAAGCCATTCCGATGGAGGTGGTCGCGACCAATTCGGACAAAAAAGGATCGGTGGCGGTGATCTTCAAATGCGCCCAGATGTCGGAGGTGCTGTCGTCGGTGCGGTCGGAAACGGTGCAGATCCAGATCGAGCGGTACGAAGGCTTGCGGGTGCCCAAAAACGCGCTGGTGTTTGATAAAAACAACGAAGCCGGTGTGTATGTGCGGGTGGGCAACACCGCCACCTTCCGCAAGGTGGAGATTTTGTACAGCGCCGCGGAATATTCCATTTGCAAAAGCAGCAGCGAATCCGGCAGCTTGAAGCTGTATGACGATATTATTGTAGGCGGAAAGGGGTTATACGATGGCAAGATCATACGATGAGCGCACCTTTGCGCAGATACGCGACAATTTGATGTATATTCAGGAACAGATCGCTAACGCTTGTGCCGCCGCCGGACGACCGGAGGGGGAGGTCACGCTGATGGGGGTGACCAAAACGGTGGATGCCGCCCGTGTGCAGGCGGCGCTGGACGCCGGTATTCGCCATATGGGCGAAAACCGTGTGCAGGAGTATATGGAAAAGAAAGAGGCGCTGGATCTGTCCGGTGTCACTACCCATCTGATCGGGCATTTGCAAACCAACAAGGTCGCCCGCATCGTGGGCGAGGTGGATATGATCCAGTCGGTGGACAGCGAGCGCATCGCCCGCGCCATCGACAAGGAATCCGCCAAAAAAGGGGTGGTGACCGATGTGCTGGTGGAAGTGAACATCGGTCACGATGCCGCCAAAACCGGACTGCCGCCCGAGCAGTTGGAGCCGCTGTTGTATCAAATGGCGGAAATGCCCCATCTGCGGGTACAGGGATTGATGACGGTGCCGCCGGTTTTGACGACCGAAAGCGACAAAAGAAAAGTTTTTTTGAATATGCATAAACTGTTTATTGACATAAAGGCCAAAAAGATAGATAATATAAATATGCATATCCTGTCCATGGGGATGTCCGGCGATTACCGGGAAGCTGTTTTGGAAGGCTCCACCATGGTACGAATCGGGTCCGCTCTGTTTGGCGAGCGAGTATACTAAAAAGATAATACGGAGGTTACAGCTATGGGAATGTGGGAAAATTTTAAGCGCATTATGAACGGCGAAGAAAGCTACGAGGATACCGCTCCGGAAGAAAACGAGATCCCCTTTAACGATAATACCGCTGCCCGCCGCGAGGCGCGTCCGACGCCGCCGGCTGACAATTTGAATGTAGAGCCGATGAAGCACGGCAACAAAGTGGTCAACATCAACGCTACCGCGCAGCTGCAGGTGGTGCTGGTGAAGCCTGAGCGTTTTGACGACGCGGTGGGTGTGGCGGATCATCTGAACGCCAAGCGCACGGTGGTGCTGAATCTGGAATCCGCCAACAAAGACATTGCCCGCCGGATCCTCGATTTTCTGAGCGGCGTGGCGTATGCCAACGATGGCCAGATCAAAAAGGTTGCCAACTGCACCTTTATTATTATTCCTTATAATGTCGGCATCATGGGCGATCTGCTCGACGAGCTGGAGAACAATGGCCTGTACTTCTGATCACGCGGCGGAGGACGCGCTGCTTAAAGCGCGGCTGTCGGATGCGGTGGATCTGTGCGATCGGCGTTCCTGCCCGCGGTTTGTGGGCTTTTTGGACGAACGCCAGCGCGCGGTCGCCGAAGCCTTCTTGCGCCCGTATACGGCGGTGAGCATCTGCTTTTTCGGGGGACATCCGGAAGCGGAGCGCACCATCGCCGGTATCTTTCCGCCCTTTTTGCCGGCGGAGGAGGACGCTTTTCCGCTTGCTGCCGTGGGGTTTACCTATCGGCGGGAGGCATCGCTTAGCCACCGCGATTTTCTGGGGGCGCTGCTGTCCTGCGGTATCAAACGCGACAAGATCGGCGATATTTTGTGTACCGAAGGGTTGACCGTGGCGTTTTTGGACGCGGACATTGCTCCGTTTGTGGTGGAGCAGCTGGAGCAGGTGGGGCATGAGGGCGTGCACAGCCTGTATCCGTACAGTGGGGAGCTCCCCGCGGTGCATACTTTTCGCGAAATGCGCGATACCATTGCCTCGCCCCGGCTGGATGCGGTGGTGAAAACCGCTGCCGGCTGTTCGCGGGAGGAGGCGGCGCGGCGGATCGCCGCGGGGCTGGTATCGCTCAATCATACACCGTGCCTGTCCGCTTCCGCTACCGTGCGCGAGGGCGATGTGCTGTCGCTGCGGGGTGTGGGGCGTTTTCGGGTGGAAACCATCGGGCCGCCCACCCGCAAGGGACGGTTGTTTTTAACTTTGCAAAAATACTGTTGAACATAACAAAGGAGGCTTTTTCATGTTGACGGTAGACGAAATTCGTAACGTGGAATTTACCAAAAACCTCGGCGGCTACAAAGCCGGCGAGGTGGATGATTTTCTGGATCAGTGCGAGGAAACGGTTTCCGCGCTGGTAAAGGAGAAAGCGGATATTACCGCGAAAATGAATGTGCTGGCCGACAAGCTGGTGGAATACCGCAAGGACGAGGACAGCTTGCGCACCGCGCTGCTGGACGCGCACAAGATGTCGGATCGCATTATCAAAGAAGCGCAGGAGAAAGCCTCGACCATTCTGGCGGACGCGCGCTATAAGGCGGGGCGTGTGCAGGAGGATGCGCAGGAGCAGATCAAAGCCGAGCAGGAGGAGCTGGCGCGCGTCAAAGACGAGGTGGCAAGCTTCAAGGCGATGGTGCTGCAGCTTTACCGCGACCAGATGGCGCAGGTGGAAAAACTGCCCGGCGAGGCAAAGCCCGCTGCCCCCACCGTGGTGGTGGCTCCGGAACAGCCGGAAGCGCCCACCGCGGTACCGGAAACGCCGGCCGAGCCTGCTGCCGAGCAGCCCGCGGAGCAGGGCGAATCCCGCTATGCCGATTTGAAATTCGGTGAAGATTACGATATTGCCGAGGACGCCGCCGCGGACGAGGGCAAGGGTCGTTTCAAACGCAAAAAATAAGGATAGGAGATACATCCCATGGATTACAATAAGACGCTGAATTTGCCGGTTACCGATTTTCCGATGCGGGCGGGTCTGCCCAAACGGGAGCCGGAGATGCTGGAGCATTGGGAACAAAGCCGCCTGTACGATAAGCTGATGGAGAAAAACGAGGGCAAGCCGCTGTATGTGCTGCACGACGGCCCTCCCTACGCCAACGGCGATATTCATATCGGCACCGCGATGAACAAGATCATCAAGGATATCATTGTGCGGTATCACAACATCGGCGGCTACAAATCGCCGTATGTGCCGGGCTTTGACACTCACGGTCTGCCCATCGAGCTGAAGGCGCGCGCCAAAGCCGGGGTGGAAAACGCGGCGGTGATGTCGCCGGTCGAGCTGCGCGCCATCTGCAAGGAGTTTGCCTTGTCGTATCTGGATGGTCAGCGCAACCAGTTTAAGCGTCTGGGCGTGCTGGGTGAATGGGATCATCCTTATATCACGCTGGATCCCGCCTTTGAGGCGCGCCAGATCGAGATTTTCGGCGAAATGGCGACCAAGGGTTATATCTACAAGGGCTTGAAACCGGTGTATTGGTGCCCCGAATGCCAGACCGCTCTGGCAGAAGCGGAGATCGAATACGCCGAGGATCCCTGCTATTCGGTGTATGTCAAGTTCCCGGTGAGCGACGATAAGGGCTTGTTCACCGCCAAGGGTATTGATGTGGCGAACACCTATTTCGTGATTTGGACCACCACCACCTGGACCCTGCCCGCCAACGTGGCGATCTGTCTGGGCCCGGATTTCACCTATCATGTTATCCGCTGCGGCAACGAAAACTATGTGATGGCGGACGGACTGTACGAAATCGCGCTGGCGGATGCCAAAATTACCGATTATGAGATTCTGGCCTCCTTCAAGGGCAGCGACCTCGAATATATGAAAGCGCACCATCCGTTCCTGGATCGGGAATCGCTGGTGATCGTGGGCGACCATGTGACGCTGGAAAGCGGTACCGGCTGCGTTCATACCGCGCCCGGTCATGGTGTGGAAGACTTTGTGGTGTGCAAAAATTACCCCGAGATTCCGATCGTGGTGCCGGTGGATAACAAGGGCTACATGACCGAGGAGGCCGGCCCCATCTGCGCCGGTATGACCACCGACGAAGCGAGCAAGGCGATCGCCATCCATATGGACAAAACCGGCTCGCTGCTGGCGATGAAAAAGCTGATCCACCAATATCCGCACTGCTGGCGTTGCAAAAAGCCGGTGCTGTTCCGCGCGACCGAGCAGTGGTTCTGCTCGGTGGAAAGCATTAAGGATCAGGCGATCGAAGAGATCAAAAAGGTGAAATGGACCCCCGCCTGGGGCGAAGAGCGCATGATCTCGATGGTGCGCGAACGCAGCGACTGGTGCATTTCCCGCCAGCGTCTGTGGGGCGTGCCGATCCCGATCTTCTATTGCGAGGATTGCGGCGAACCGATCATTGACAAAGATTTTATCCACGCGGTGGCGGAGCTGTTCCGCAAGGAAGGTTCGGACGCGTGGTATACTCACGAAGCGGCGGAGATTTTGCCGGAGGGTGCGACCTGCCCGCATTGCGGCGGTCACCATTTCCGCAAAGAAAGCGACATCATGGATGTGTGGTTCGATTCCGGCAGCTCGCACGCGGCGGTGCTGAACGACCGCGACTATCTGACCTGGCCGGCGGATCTGTATATGGAGGGTGGCGACCAGTATCGCGGATGGTTCCAGTCGTCGCTGTTGACCGCTGTGGCGTGGCGCGGCAAAGCGCCGTACAAGGGCGTGTTGACCCACGGCTGGACGGTGGACGGCGAGGGCCGCAAAATGTCCAAGTCGCTGGGCAATGTCATTGCCCCCAGCGAGGTTGTCAACCAGTACGGCGCGGATATTCTGCGCCTGTGGGTGGCATCGCTGGATTATCGCGTGGATGTGCGCCTGTCGCAGGATATTTTGAAACAGCTGTCCGAATCCTACCGCAAAATCCGCAACACCGCGCGCTTTATCCTGGGCAACCTGCATGGGTTCGACCCGAACAAGGATGCGGTGCCGACCGATGCGCTGGAGGATATCGACCGCTGGGCGCTGATGCGTCTGGACGAGCTGACCGCGCAGGTGCGCCGCGCATATGAAGCGTTCGAGTTCCACGATGCGCTGCATCGGATGCACAACTTCTGCGTGGTGGATATGTCCAACTTCTATCTGGATGTTATTAAGGATCGCCTGTATGTGGAGAAAGAGGACAGCGCGACCCGTCGGGCGGCGCAGACCACGATCTATACCATTTTGGATACACTGACCCGGCTGCTGGCACCGATTCTGGCGTTCACTTCGGAGGAGATCTGGTCGTATCTGCCGCACAAAACGGGCGACGACCCGGAATCGGTGATGTTCAACGAGATTCCGTCGCAGCCGCATATCACGCGGGACGATGCGTTCATGGACAAATGGGATCGCATCCACGCGCTGCGCGAGGATGTGCAGAAAGCGTTGGAGATCGCCCGTACCGCCAAACTGATCGGCGGTTCGCTGGATGCGAAGGTGACGCTGTTCGCCACCGGCGACCAGCTGGCGTTTATCCGCTCGATCAAAGAGATGCTGCCGGCGATCCTGATCGTATCGGCGCTGGAGATCGCGGAGGATGGCACCGGCGATTACACCGGCGAGGTGGAAGGCGTTTCCATCACGGTGGCTCATGCGGATGGTCATAAGTGCGGCCGCTGCTGGAGCTTCAGCGACACGGTGGGTACGGATGCCGAGCATCCCGAGCTGTGCGCGCGCTGCGCCGCCATTTTGCACGAATAAGTATCACAAGGTTTAGCGGCGCACCGGTTGTGGCGGTGCGCCGCTTTTATAAACGGAGGAACCAAACAATGCTGTGGATAGGACTGATGCTGGGTGTGCTGGCGCTGGTCGGGCTGGATCAGCTGACCAAATGGCTGGCGACCACCTATTTGATGGAACGCCCGCTGGTGTTGATCCAAGGTGTGCTGGAGCTGCGGTACAGCGAAAACGAGGGCGCTGCCTGGGGCATCTTCAGCGGTGCACGCTGGCCGCTGGTGGTGTTGACGGTGGTGCTGATGGCGGCGGTGATCGCGATGCTGTGGAGCCGCCGGTTCCGGTCGTATAAGCTGGCGACCATCGCCGGTGGGTTGATTCTCGCCGGCGGTGTCGGCAATCTCATTGACCGCGCCGTGCACGGTTTTGTGGTGGACTTTATCTATGTGCGCTGGATCGATTTCCCCATCTTCAATGTGGCGGATTGCTGCGTGGTGATCGGGGCGGCGCTGATGCTGATTTTTTTGATGTTCGTGTACCGGGAGGACGATCCGCCCGCCGGATCGGACAAGTCTAACGGAGAGGAACAGGCGACCGATGAAACAGGAAACATGGATGGTTCTGCCGGAACAGGCGGGGGAGCGGCTTGATCGCTATTTGAGCGAAGCAATGCAGGCGACCCGCGCGGCGGCGCAGGGCTGGCTGACGCTGGGATGTGTAGACATCGGCGGCGTGGCGCGCGCCAAAAACTATAAAGTCAAGGCGGGCGATGTGGTAACGGTGCGGATTCCCGATCCGGTATCCTGCGACATCCTGCCGGAGGATATTCCGCTGGATATTGTGTATGAGGACAACGACTTGCTGGTGGTCAACAAGCCGCGGGGGATGGTGGTGCATCCCGCGGCGGGGCACACCTCCGGCACACTGGTGAACGCGCTGATGGCGCATTGCGGCGACAGCCTGTCCGGTATCAACGGTGTGCTGCGACCGGGCATTGTGCACCGCATCGACAAGGATACCAGCGGCTTGCTGATCGTTGCCAAAAACGACGCGGCGCATCAGGGCTTGGCGGAACAAATTAAGGCGCACAGCTTTTCGCGCGTGTACGAAGCGGTGGTGCGCGGACATATGAAACAGCCGTCCGGTACGGTGGATGCGCCGATCGGTCGCCACCCCACCGAGCGCAAGCGCATGGCGGTCACGCCGGAACATTCCCGCCCCGCCCGCACTCATTACGAGGTCTTGGCGGAATATCCGGGCTATTCGCACCTGCGTCTGCGGCTGGAAACCGGACGCACCCACCAAATTCGGGTGCATATGGCGTATCTGGGACATCCGGTGGCGGGCGACCCGGTCTACGGCGGGCGGCACCGCGCGCCGGAGCCGGAGGGGCAGTGCCTGCACGCCCGCGAGATCGGGTTTGTGCACCCTATCACCGGGGAACAGCTTTCTTTCACCTCGCCGCTGCCCGATTATTTCACCGACTTTTTGCGGCGCATCACACCCGCGTAAATAGCGTAACTTTTGGCGCGCCCCGGCGGAGATTTTCCTGCCGGGGCGCATCGCAATATATAACAGCGATTAAACGCGCGGATTTTCCAATAGATATTGCTCGGCGTAATGTGCCGCTACCGCGCCGTCGGCGACAGCAGTGACCACCTGCCGCAGTGCTTTGGCGCGCACATCACCCACAGCAAACACGCCGGGCAGGTTGGTTCTGGTGGATTCGTCCGCGACGATATACCCGCCATCATCCAGCGTCAGCTGATCCCGAAACAGCACGGTGGCGGGTGCCCGTCCTATTTCTACAAACACACCATCGCAGGCGAGGATGCGCCGCTCCCCGGTGAGAGCGTTTTCCAGCACCAGCCCGGTCAGCCGATCGGTATGCTGCAGTGCGACCACCGCGCTGTTCCAGCAAAACTCCAGATTGTCTGTGCTTTGCAGCGGCTGGTGATACACCTGCGTGGCACGCAGCCGATCCCGCCGATGAATGAGGTACACCTTTTTCGCCATCGCAGCGAGTTGGTCGGCGGCAGCCGCGGCCGCGTTCCCGCCGCCGACCACAGCCACCGTTTTTCCTTTGTAAGCCCACGCGTCACAGGTAGCGCAATAGTGGACACCGCGCCCCACCAGAGCGGCTTCGCCCTCGATGTTCAAAGGACGGGGAGTGGCGCCGGTTGCCGCTACCACCGCGCGGGCGTAAAGAGTTTCGCCGTCCAGATGAACTTGCTTGACCGGTTCGGTTAGCTGCACCCGGCGCACCGTGCCGATGTGGGTGATCGCGCCGAACCGTTGTGCACCTTGCTGCATCTTTTTGCCCAGCGTAACCCCGTCAATGCCGGTATCAAAACCGGGGTAATTGTCGATGCGGTCGGTCAGCGCCATTTGCCCGCCCGCCGCGAGTTGTTCCAGCACCAGCGTGCGCAGCCCCGCGCGGGCGGCGTACAACGCCGCCGCATAACCGCCGGGTCCGCCGCCGATGATCGCCATATCATATACGGTATCCATAAAGCGCCCCTTTCTTTTCTGTCAGTCTTTAGTATGGCGCTTTTCTCGTCCAAAAACCGCGCGGCGGACAATATAAAAACTTGAAAATCTCCTCTTGACAACTGCGTCGGGGTCTGGTATACTATTCCGGTAGCAAAACGAAGCAGAACTGCCTGTTCTCACCTGCGGATCTTGTTCTTAGCAGGTCAATAGCGAGCGATCTCCCCGCGGGGGAGTGCAAAGCGTTGGATACACGGGCAGGTTTCTGTCCGTGTTTTTTGCATCAAAAATCTATTTGGGGGTGCTTGGCTATCGCAACCAAAGAGCTGCAGATCAACGAACAAATTCGGGACGATGAAGTCCGCGTCATCGACGACAAGGGCGGTCAGTTAGGAATCATGTCCGCGCGCGACGCCCAGAAAATCGCCGACGAGCGCGACCTCGATCTGGTCAAGATCTCGCCCGCGGCCAAACCGCCGGTGTGCAAGATCATGGACTACGGCAAGTACCGGTTCGAGCAGGCCAAAAAGGAAAAAGAAGCCCGCAAAAACCAGCATGTGATGGAGGTCAAGGAGATTCGCCTGTCGCTGAATATCGATGTGGCTGACTTCCAGACCAAGGCGAAGCATGCGGCGAAATTTCTGCAGGCCGGCAACAAAGTCAAGGTATCCATCCGCTTCCGCGGTCGCGAAATGGGCCATCCCGAAATCGGGCTGGACACCATGAAACGGTTTGCCGAAGTGTGTGCGGAGCATGGTGCGGTGGAAAAACCCGCCAAGATGGAAGGACGTCAAATGCTGATGTTCCTGGCTCCGAAAACCGCCAAATAAGGTCATTTTTCTAAGGAGGAACAACAAATGCCGAAGATCAAAACGCACAGCGGCGCCAAAAAGCGCTTTAAGCTGACTAAAAAGGGCAAGGTCGTGCGGGCGCACGCCTACAAATCGCACATCCTGAACAAGAAGACCACCAAACGCAAAAGAAACCTGCGCAAAACCGCTATTGCCGATGTGACCAACGTGGCACAGGTGAAGCGCCTGATCCCCTATAAATAATTGAACGGACGGGCAAGCGGCCGCCGGCGCATCGCGCGGCAAGGGTCGCAACCGTACCACGACTTGAAACGGAGGTAATTGATCATGGCTCGTGTTAAGGGCGCTATGATGACTCGTAAAAGAAGAAAAAAGACGCTGAAACTGGCGAAAGGCTACTTTGGCGCAAAATCCAAGCTGTTTAAGACCGCGAAAGAAGCGGTTATGAAATCCGGCCAGTATGCGTACATCGGCCGTAAACAGCGCAAGAGAGATTTCCGCCGCCTGTGGATCACCCGTATTTCGGCTGCGGCGAAAATCAACGGTATGAACTATTCTACCTTTATGAACGGCCTGAAAAAAGCGGGCATCACCCTGAACCGCAAAATGCTGGCTGAGCTGGCTGTGTCCGACGCGGCGGCGTTTGCTGCGCTGGCGGAAAAAGCCAAAGCGGCGCTGAAATAAGACTGTATCGCACCCGCAGGAGCATGTCCCCTGCGGGTGTTCTTCGTTGGAGGAAACATGGATAACATCACCAGCCGGGACAACCAGTATGTGCGGCAGACCCGTCGTCTGCTGGGCGAAACCAAGTACCGGCGGCAAACCGGACTGTTCGCGCTGGAGGGTGCCCGCCTGTGTGGCGATGCGGCCGCATCGGGTATCCCGATCCAAACGGTGCTGGTCACCCGCCGCGCCGCCGAAACCTATGCTGCCACGCTGCAATCGCTGCTGGCGACCGGGGCACACGCGGTGGAAATCACCGACGAGCTCGCCGCCTATATGGGGGATACCACCTCGCCGCAGGGATTGTTTTGCATTGCCAAGGGGCTTGACAAGCCTGCCGGTTTGGATACAATAGAAAAGAATGGGAAGTATTTGGCGCTGGAAAATATCCAGGACCCCGCCAATTTGGGAGCGGTGATCCGCACCGCCGAGGCGTTGGGCGTGCGCGGTCTGATCGTGTCGTCCGGCTGCTGCGATCGGTACAACCCCAAGGTGCTGCGCGCCAGCATGGGCGGCGTATTCCGGCTGCCGTTGATCGAAGCGGGAGCGATGCCCACCGCAATCGACGCGCTGCAGGCGCGGGGAATGACGGCGTTCGCCTGTGTGGTGGATGCCGCCGCGCAGCCCATTCAACAAGTGACCTTTGCTCCCGGTTCCATCGCCGTGATCGGCAACGAGGGCAACGGCTTAACACCGGAAACACAGGCGGCTTGCCGCCAGCGCATCACCATCCGTATGGCGGGGCGCGCCGAATCGCTGAACGCATCGGTGGCGGCTTCGTTGGTGGCGTGGGAGATGATGCGCGGCGACGCGCTGCTGTAACCGAACAACAAAAACGCGGGGGTGAGCGCTTTGGACAACCGGCTTTACTGGATATGGCTGCAACAGGCGCTGGGCGCCGGCAGCCCCAAAGCGGATCCGCTGCTGCGGGTCATGGGTTCGCCCGCCCGCGTGTGGGAAGCGGACGATGCTGCCCTGCGCGATGTGGGATTCCATGCTGCCGAGCGGGAACGCCTGGGCCGCAAATCGCTGGAGCCCGCCGCCGCGATTCTAAAAGCGGCGCTGCGGGATAACGGCTGGGTGCTGACACCCGATGACGCGCTGTATCCCGATGCGCTGCGCGAAATTTTTGCGCTGCCGCTGGTGCTGTACGGCAAGGGCGAATGCCCGCGGGTGGACGAACGCCCGACATTGGCGATGGTCGGCACCCGCAAGCCCACTGAATACGGACGCCGTATGGCGTGGTATCTTGCCGCCGGAGTCGCGGCTGCCGGTATGACGGTGGTCAGCGGCGGTGCCGTCGGAATTGACGCGGCAGCCCACCAGGGAGCCTTGGATGCCGGTGGGGTCACGATCGCCGTGCAGGCGTGCGGGCTGGATGTGAACTATCCGGACGCCAACGCGCCGCTGCGGCAGCAGATTTTGCAGCAGGGCGGGGCACTTATCAGCGAATACCCGCCTGGCACCACGGTGCAGCGCCACACCTTTCAGGCGCGCAACCGACTGATCAGTGGGTTGGCGCAAGCCACCTGCATTGTAGAAGCGCCCATTCCCAGCGGTTCGCTAATAACGGCGACCCACGCGCGGGAGCAGGGGCGCGATGTAATGGCTCTGCCCGGTCCCGCCGGACTGGGCGCGTATGCGGGCTCGCATGCGTTGATTCAAAAGGGTGCGTATCTGGTGGGAAGCCCCGCCGATATTTTGCATCAATATCGCGACCGGTTCGGCGATCTGCTGAAACCGGAGGAGGCGGATAAGGTGCCCGCGCCGCGGTGGCAACCGCCGCAGCCGCAGGGACAGCCGCAGCCTCGCCATGCCGCGCAACCGCCCCGGCGGGAACCGCGGTTCAAAAAGCATAAAGAAGCGCCGCCCGCCACTTCGCCGGAGGTCTGCACTACCTGTCCGGAGGGTGCGTCGGAAAACGGCCGCCGGATGTTTGCAGTGCTGCAGGAACAGCCCCGCCCGGTGGATTGGCTGGCTGCCAAAGCGGAGCTAAGCCCCGCCCGCGCGATGGCGGTGCTGACAGAATTGGAAATTTTAGGAGGAGCGCGTTGTCACGCCGGTCAGCAATATAGCCGGTGACTCGCCCCCCGTTTAGATTATAGATGAAGGATGATGAACAGCATATGGCAAAGCTGGTTATTTTGGAATCCCCCGCCAAAGCCAAAACCGTGCAGAAATATCTCGGTTCCGGCTATGAGGTGACCGCGTCGATGGGACATATCCGCGATTTGCCCAAATCGCTGCTGGGCGTGGATATTGAACACGATTTTAAGCCGCGCTATACCGATATTCCCGGCAAATCGGCGTTGATTCGGCAGCTGAAAGCGATGGCTGCCGAAAGCGACGGCGTGATTCTCGCAACCGACCCTGATCGCGAGGGAGAAGCCATCGCGTGGCATTTGATGCAGCTGCTCAAGCTGGATCCCGCGGACAACAACCGCATCACCTTCAACGAGATCACCAAAAGCGGCGTGCAGCAGGGGATGGAGCATCCCCGCCAGCTGGATATGGATCTGGTCAACGCCCAGCAGGCGCGCCGGATCCTCGACCGCATTGTGGGTTATAAGCTCAGCCCCTTCCTGTGGAAAAAGATTCGCAAAGGGCTGTCCGCCGGTCGTGTGCAGTCGGCAGCGGTGCGCATTGTGGTGGACCGCGAGGAAGAGATCCGCGCGTTCGTCAGCGAGGAATACTGGACCATCGACGCGCTGTTTTCGGTGACCGAAAAGGGCAAGAAATTCGCCGCCAAGCTGTATGGTGACCGCAACGGCAAGCTGAAAATCACCGACAAGGAGCAAACCGATACCATTCTGGCGGCGCTGAAAGACGCGTCGTTCCGGGTGGACAAGGTCAAACGCGGCAAGCGGTCGATCTCGCCTGCGCCGCCCTTTATCACCTCTACCATGCAGCAGGAAGCCAGCCGCAAGCTGGGTTTTGCCGCGCGCCGTACCATGAAAACGGCGCAGGAGCTGTACGAAGGCGTGGAGGTCGAGGGTATCGGTGCGGTCGGTTTGATCACCTATATGCGTACCGACTCGCTGCGTATCTCGGAGGATGCGCGCCGCGAGGGCAACAACTACATCCGCGAACGCTACGGTGACCAGTATCTGCCGGAAAAACCGCGCTATTTCAAATCCCGCAGCAACGCGCAGGATGCGCACGAAGCGATCCGTCCCTCGATGCCGGATCTGACCCCCGACCGGGTCAAAGGGTCGCTGACCTCTGACCAGTACCGGCTGTATAAGCTGATTTGGGAACGGTTCATCGCCAGCCTGATGGCCAACTGTGTGCAGGATACCTGTCAGGTGGATATCGGAGCCAACGGTTATGTGTTCAAAGCGTCCGGCTACACCGTGCGGTTCGACGGCTACACCGTGCTGTATGTGGAGGGCAAGGACGAAGAAGAAGAGGACAGCGGTGCGCTGCCCGCGTTCGAGGAGGGCGATCTGCTGTTCTTGCGCGATCTAAAGGGCAACCAGCACTTCACCCAGCCGCCCGCCCGCTATACCGAGGCGACGCTGATCAAGGCGCTGGAGGAAAATGGCATTGGCCGTCCCTCCACTTTCGCGCCCACCGTCAGCACCATTTTGAACCGCGAATATGTGGAGCGCGAGGGCAAAGCCCTCAAACCCACCGCGCTGGGCGAAGTGACCACCCAGCTGATGAAAGAGAATTTTGCCGAGATCGTGGATGTTGAATTTACCGCCAACATGGAGCGCCAGCTGGATAGCGTGGAGGCGGGCAAACGCGATTGGGTGAGCATTCTGGACGATTTTTACAAGGGCTTTGCCGCCACGCTGCAAAAGGCGGAGGACAATCTGTCGGGCGAGCGCATCAAGGTGCCGGAAGTGGAAAGCGACGAGGTGTGCGAGCTGTGCGGGCGCAAAATGGTGATCAAATCCGGGCGCTACGGCAAGTTTTTGGCTTGCCCGGGCTATCCCGAATGCAAAAACACCAAGCGCATTGTGGAAAAGACCGGCGGCATCTGCCCCAAGTGCGGCGGCGATATCGTCGGCAAAAAATCCAAAAACAACCGCAAGTTCTATGGCTGCTCCAACTACCCGAACTGCGATTTTGTGACATGGAGCGAACCGGTGAGCGAGGTCTGCCCCAAGTGCGGCAAGACCCTGTTTAAGAAAAAAGGCCGCAACGCCGGACTGTATTGCCTGACCGAGGGCTGCGGCTTTGAAAAAGAGGCGGCTCCCAAGAAAAAGGAAACCGAAGCATGAAACAAGCGATAACCGTACTCGGCGGCGGGCTGGCGGGCTGCGAGGCCGCCTTCGCCATCGCCGAACAGGGCGTGCCCGTTGTTTTGCGGGAGATGAAGCCCGACCACTATACCCCCGCGCATCACGAGCCGCTGCTGGCAGAGCTGGTGTGTTCCAATTCGCTGAAGGCGCGGCGGATCGACAGCGCCGCCGGTCTGCTGAAGGAAGAGATGCGCCGCATGGGCTCGCTGTGTGTGCCGGTGGCAGACAGCTGCGCGGTGCCGGCGGGCGGAGCGCTGGCGGTGGATCGCGAGGCGTTTGCTGCCGGGGTGACCCGGCGCATCGAACAGCACCCGTTGATCACGGTGGAGCACGGGCGGGTGGACACCCTGCCCGATGAGGGCATTACCGTGGTGGCGACCGGGCCGCTGACCGCCGAACCGCTGGCATCCGCGATTCGCGAAGTGTGCGGCGGCGCGCTCAGCTTTTACGATGCCGCCGCCCCGATCGTGGAGGCGGACAGCGTGGATCCGGAGCGGTTCTTTTGCGCATCCCGTTACGATCACGAGGAAAGCGGCGCGGGCGATTACATCAACTGCCCGATGAACAAAGAGGAATACGAAGCGTTCCATGCGGCGCTGGTTTCGGCGCAGCGTGCGCAGCTGCACGAATTTGATACGCCCGGCGACCGCAAGGTGTACGAGGGCTGTATGCCGATCGAAATTTTGGCAAGCCGCGGGCTGGATGCGATCCGCTTTGGTCCGATGAAGCCAGTGGGACTGCGCGATCCGCGCACCGGACACCGCCCGTGGGCGGTGCTGCAGCTGCGGCGGGAAAACGCCGCCGGCACGCTGCTGAATCTGGTGGGGTTCCAAACCAACCTTACCTTTCCGGAGCAAAAGCGGGTGTTCGGCATGATCCCCGCGCTGCATGACGCCACCTTTGTACGCTATGGCGTGATGCACCGCAACACCTTTATCGACTCGCCGCGTCTGCTGGGCGCGGATTACGCGATGAAAGCGCGTCCCGCTCTCTTTTTCGCCGGTCAGATCACCGGCGTAGAGGGGTATATGGAATCCGCGATGGCGGGCATTCTGGCGGGGCAAAACGCGGTGCGCCGCTGGCGGGGAGAAGCGCCGCTGGTGCTGCCCCGCACCACCATGATGGGGGCGCTCACCGCGTATATCAGCGATGGCACCGTGACCCAGTTCCAGCCCATGGGGGCGAATTTCGGTATTCTGCCGCCGCTGCCCGAAAAAATTCGTGACAAACGCCTGCGCTATGCGGCGCTGTCCGAACGGGCGCTCGGCGACCTGACCCCTTACCAAATCGGAAAGGATGAAAAGCTATGAAAGTGATCGTTGATGCCTTTGGCGGCGATAATGCGCCGTTGGAAGTGATCCGGGGTGCCGCCCAGGCGGTGGAGGCGTATGGCCACGATATTGTGTTGACCGGTGATGAGGCACAGATCCGCAAGGTCGCTGCCGACAATGGTATTTCGCTTCACAAAATGGATATAATACATGCGCCGGATGTCATCGGAATGGATGACGAGCCGCGCAGCATTCTGAAGGAGCACAAGGAATGCTCGATGGCGGAAGGGCTGCGGCAGCTGGCGGCGGGCAACGGCGACGCGTTTGTCACCGCGGGCAGTACCGGCGCTATGATCATGGGTTCCACCTTTATCGTCAAGCGTATCAAAGGCGTATCCCGTGCCGCGCTGGCACCGCTGATGCCCTCCAACAAAGGACCGTTTATGCTGATCGATTCCGGCGCAAATGTGGATTGCCGCCCCGAAATGCTGCTGCAATTTGCCAAGATGGGCAGCTTGTATATGCAAAGTGTGATGGGACGCGATGTATCGGTGGGACTGATCAACATCGGCGTGGAGGATTGCAAAGGCGGCGCGCTGCAGCACGAAGCGTTTGCGCTGCTGAAGGACAGCGGGCTGAACTTTGTGGGCAATGTGGAAGCCCGCGACATCCCGTTCGGCACGGCGGATGTGCTGGTGGCGGACGGCTTTACCGGCAATGTGGTGCTGAAAATGATGGAGGGCGTGACCGACGCGCTGCTCAAAAATATCAAAGAGATTTTTATGACCAACACCAAAACCAAGCTGGCGGCGCTGATGGTCAAGCCGCAGCTGGCGGGCTTCAAGAAGAAAATGGACACCTCCGAATACGGCGGCGCGCCGCTGCTGGGCGTCAGCAAGCCGGTCATCAAGACCCACGGCAACTCCAAAGCGCCTGCGATCCAGCACGCCATTCGGGTAGCGGCGACCTTTGCCGAAGAAGGCGTGATCGATAAAATCACCGAAGCGGTGAAGCAAAACCCGACACAGCAGGAGGCGGAATAACCCATGGTTTTGGATGTGGTGGCGCAATTCGCCGCCGGGCGGTGCGGCTGTGACCCCGACGAGGTGGAAATGGCATCGCTGCTGGACGATCTGAATTTGTCGGACGACGACCGCAGTGAGCTGGCGGTGCTGCTGGAGGCACAGTATATGATCGAGATCCCGACCGATGAACTGGAAGCATTTGAAACGGTGGAGGATCTGGTGGGCTATATCGAGGATAGAATGTAGGGATAAACGATATGAATACACGGTTACAACCATTGATGCAGGCGATGGGCTATACCTTTCGCGATCCGGAGCTGCTGGAGCACGCGCTGACCCATTCATCCTATGCGAACGAGGGCAAGGCGCGCCATTCCAGCAACGAGCGCTTGGAATTCCTGGGCGATTCGGTGCTGGGGTTCATCACAGCGGACTACCTGTTCGCGCACGATAAGGGCGCCGAGGGAGAATTGACCAAGCGGCGCGCGTCGCTGGTGTGCGAAAAGGCGCTCAGCGGCTATGCACAAACGCTGAAACTGGGCGATTTTCTGCTGCTGGGCAAAGGGGAGCGGATGACCGGCGGTGCCGAGCGCCCCTCCATCCTGTCCGACGCGTTTGAAGCGGTGATCGCCGCGATGTATCTGGACGGCGGACTGCCGCCGGTGCGGGAGTTTTTGCTGCCGTTTTTGCAAAAAGAGCTCGCCAGCCAAAAACAGCGCCGGTTCAAAGACTACAAAACCGCGCTGCAGGAGATCGTGCAGCAAAATCCGGAAGAGCAGCTGGAATATGTGCTGGCGGGCGAATCCGGTCCTGACCACCAAAAGAAGTTCACGGTGGAGGTGCACCTGAACTCCAATGTGATCGGTACCGGGCGGGCGCACAGCAAAAAAGAGGCGGAGCAGCAAGCCGCGCGCGAAGCGCTGCGCCTGATGGGCTATGACCGGCTCGACTGAGCCACGCCGCGCCCGCCACACCAATGTGGCGTTGTTTGTGCCGCACAAGGGCTGCCCCCATCGATGCAGCTTTTGCGACCAGCGGGTGATCAGCGGACAGACACAGGAGCTGACACCTGATGCCGTCACCGCGGCTTGCCGCCGGGCGGTGGACACCATGCATACCGCCGCGGCGGACAGCGAGATCGCTTTTTTCGGCGGCAGCTTTACGGCGGTGGATCCGGCGGTGCAAACCGCGCTGCTGCAAGCGGCGTTTCCGTTTGTACAGGCGGGGGTGTTCGGCGGCATCCGTCTGTCCACCCGCCCGGACGCGATCGACCCCGCCACGCTGGAACGGCTGAAACGCTATGGCGTGACGGCGGTGGAGCTGGGCGCGCAAAGTATGTGCGACCGGGTGCTGCGGCAAAACGAGCGGGGGCATACCGCCGCCGATGTGCGCCGTGCCGCCGCGCTGATTCATACATATGATGTTTCGCTGGGGCTGCAAATGATGACCGGCTTGCCGGGCAGCGATCCGCAGGAGGACATCCGCACGGCGCAGGCGCTGTGCGATCTGCAGCCGGACACCATGCGCATTTATCCCACCGTGGTGGTGGAGAACACCCGCCTCGCCGATTGGGTGCGGGATGGCAGCTACACATCTCCCACACTGGAACAGGCGGTGGAGCTGGGGGCACAGTTGCTGCGGCTGGTGGAATGGGAGCGGGGCATCCCGCTTATCCGCATGGGGCTGCACGCCGGCGGCGATGTGGAGTCGCACTATGTGGCGGGACCGTATCATCCGGCGTTTCGCGAACTGTGCGAAAGTCGGCTGTACCGCGAACTGGCGCTGACCGCTTTGCAACAGGCGCTGCCGACCGGTGGAGCGGCGCGGCTGCGGGTGGCGCCCGCGGCGCTGTCCAAAACCATCGGTCAAAAACGAGAGAATATTCGCTGGCTGGGGGAACAGGGCTACGCGGTCGCCATGTGCGGTGATCCTGCCGTTTTGCCCCGCCGCGTTTTGGTTGAAATCGAGAGTACATAACAATAGAGGTGACACCATTGATTCTGAAAGCCCTCGAAATCCACGGGTTCAAGTCGTTCCCCGATAAAACGGTGCTGCGCTTTGGGCAGGGCATGACCGCTGTGGTCGGTCCCAACGGCAGCGGCAAATCCAACATCAGCGATGCGATCCGCTGGGTGCTGGGCGAGCAATCCTCCAAAAGCCTGCGCGGCTCCAATATGGAGGATGTGATTTTCAGCGGTACCCAAAAACGCAAAGGCATGGGGTTTGCCGAAGTGTCACTGGTGTTTGACAACACCGCCCGCAAGCTGGATTTCGATGCCGACGATGTCAAGGTGACCCGCCGGTATTATCGCTCGGGCAAAAGCGAATACATCATCAATCAGGCGGCGGTGCGGCTGAAGGATGTGCAAATGCTGTTTATGGATACCGGTCTTGGGCGGGATGGCTATTCCATCATCGGTCAGGGTCGTATCGGCGACATTGTGTCGTCCAAATCCACCGAACGGCGCGAAATTTTTGAAGAAGCGGCGGGCATCGCTAAATACCGCTACCGCAAAAACGAAGCGGAGCGGCGGCTCGCCTCCACCGAAGATAACCTGCTGCGGCTGCGCGACATTGTGCAGGAGCTGGAAAACCGCGTCGGTCCGCTGAAACAGCAGGCGGAAAAAGCCAAGGAATTTTTGGAACTGGCGGGCGAAAAAAAGGAACTGGAGATCGGGCTGTGGCTGCATACGCTGCAAACCAGCCGCGACACGCTGCGGTCGCTCGGCTCCAAGCTGGAACTGGCGCGCACCCAGTATGAACAGGCGGGCGAGGCCATCAGCGAAGCGGAAGCGCATATGGAGGAATCCAGCCGCTTGTCCCAGCAATGGGCGATCCAGATGGATACCGTGCGCCGCCGCCAGCACGAGCAGGAAGAACAGGCCGCCGCGTTGGAAGCGCAGGCGGCAGTGCTGCGCAACGACCAGGCGCACAATCAGGAGAACATCGCCCGCATACAGGGTGAAATCGCCCAATCGGAAACCGGCGACGAGCAGCTGCGGCAGGAGATCGCGGCGCGCACCGCCCAAATAGACGAGCTGGCGCGTGCGGTGGCGGAAAAAGAGCATCGCCAGCTGGAGCTGACCGAGCAGATCGCGGCGCTGTCCCGCGACAGCGACCAGCGGTCGGGGCAGATGGAAACGCTGTCCGGCGAGGCGAGCGCCATTGCGCTGCAAATTTCGGATGTGCGGGTGGCACAGGTCACCGCGCAATCCTCGTTGAAAGAGATCGAAGAGCGGCTCGGCGAGCTGGAAACCGGCAAAGCCGCCCGCGAACAGCAGGTCGCCCGTGCCGGGCAGGAACTGACCGAATGTGAACAGGCGTATGCTGCCTGCTGCGAGCAGATCGAAAGTTTGCAAAACGAGCTGCGCGGCTATCAAATGCGGCTGCAAAGCCGCGAGGTAAAGCGGGACGAGCAAAAGCAGGTCGCGGATCAGCGGATGCTGGATGTGCAGGAAAAACAGCGCCGCGCCCGCATTTTGGAAGATTTGGAACGCAACATGGAGGGCTTTGGTCACAGCATCAAAATGGTGATGCAGCAAGCCCAGCGCGGCACTCTGCGCGGCATCCATGGGCCGGTGTCCCGTTTGCTGGATGCCGACGCGGCATATGCGCTGGCGGTGGAAACGGCGCTGGGCGGCGCGGGACAGCATCTGGTGTGCGACCGCGAAGAGGACGCCAAGCGCGGTATCGCGTATCTGAAAGAGAACCGCGGGGGACGCGCAACCTTCCTGCCGTTGACCACTATCAAGGGACGCACACTGACCGAAAAAGGGCTGGAAAACGAGCTGGGCTTTGTGGGGCTGGCGAGCGATCTGGTGACTTGCGACCCGCAATATACCGAAGTGGTGCGCAACCTGTTGGGGCGCACCGCCGTGGCGGAGGATCTCGACTACGCCGTGAGCATTGCCCGCAAATACAGCTACCGGTTCCGCATTGTCACGCTGGATGGACAGGTGGTCAACGCGGGCGGTTCCATGACCGGCGGTTCCAGTGTGAAAAGTGGGGGCATGCTATCTCGCCGCAACGAGATCGCCGCCCTGAAAGAGGAAGAAACCGCTCTGCGTCAACAGGCGGCGCAGGCGATGGAACAATACAAGGCGCTGCAGCAGGAGGTTGCCGCCGCCCAAGCGCAGTGCAGCGGTATTCAAGGCGAGCTGTCCACCGCGCAGGAGGATAAGATTCGCTTTGAAAGCGATCGCCGCCGCCTGACCGAGCAGGCACAATCCGCCGCCGCCGCGGAACAAGCGGCGCAGCGCGACATCGCGACCCTGACCGCCCGTGCGGAGGAAAACCGCGCGGCGATGCGGCAGGCGGACGAGCGCATTGCCGCCCTCACCGATGACAAACAGGCGGTGGAGCAGAAAATGACCGCCTTGAGCGGCGGTCGCCAGCAACTGGCGGAGCAGCGGGAAACGCTGTCGGCGGCGCTGTCGGATGTCAAGCTGGCGGTGCTCGGGTTCCAAAAGGAAAGCGAAGCCGCCGCCCGCGCTATCGAGGATTTGACCGCCCGCCGGGATGACGCGGCGGGCTATCGCCAGCGACTGGCGCAGCAGATCAGCGAGCTGGAACAAACCGCTGCCCGGCGCGATAAAGAGATCGAGGATACTCTCGGTCGCGCACAGGAGCAGCGCCGGCAGATGGCGCAGGCGGACGAGCAGCTGCAAGCGCTGGCGGAACGCCGCGCCAAGGAAGAGGAGCGCCAGACCGCTTTGCGGCGGCAAAGCCGCGAAAAAAGCGACGAACGCGAGCTGGCGGGTCGCGAGGTGGCGCGGATGGAAGAAAAATACGCCGCCGCCGAGCGCGAAACCGAGGATATTTCCCGCAAGCTGTATGAAGAATACGAGCTGACCCGCGCCGAGGCGGAGCAGATCGCCAAACCCATCGAGGATCTGACCGAAGCCTCCCGCCGGTTAAACGAGATCAAAAACCGTATCCGGCGGTTGGGCAGCGTCAATGTGGACGCAATCGAAGAATACAAAGAGGTCAGCGAGCGCTACGAATTTTTGTCCGCCCAGGTCAAGGATGTCGAAGTGTCCCGCGCCGATCTGCTCAAGCTGATCGACGAGCTGACCGTGCAGATGCGGGATATCTTCATCGAGCAGTTCCGGCTGATCAACCACCACTACGGCGAGGTGTTTTCCGAGCTGTTCGGCGGCGGCAAAGGCGAGCTGCTGCTTACCGAGCCGGAGGATGTGCTACATTCCGGCATCGAAATGCGGGTGCAGCCGCCTGGCAAGAAGATTCTGAATCTGGAAGTGCTGTCCGGCGGCGAAAAGGCGCTGGCGGCGATCGCGCTGCTGTTCGCTATCCTAAAGGTGACACCATCGCCCTTCTGCGTGCTGGATGAGATCGAAGCCGCGTTGGACGATGTGAATGTGGACCGCTATGCGTCCTATCTGCGGCGGATGTGCGACCAATCCCAGTTTATTGTCATCACCCACCGCCGCGGCACGATGGAAGAGGCGGATGTGCTGTACGGCGTGACCATGCAGGAGCAGGGCGTGTCCAAGCTGTTGGAGCTGCGCGCCAGCGAGGTGGAGCAAAAGCTGGGCTTGTCGGTATAAGACCTACCCAAGGAGGTTATCATGGGCTTTTTTAGTAAAATCGGACAGGGACTCAAAAAAACGCGCGATTCCCTGATGCATTCGGTCAATTCTATGCTGCATTCCTTTACCAAAATTGACGAGGAATTGTTTGAAGAGCTGGAAGAGATTTTGATTATGGCGGATGTGGGAGCCAACACCTCCGCGTTTATCTGCGACGAGCTGCGCAAGAAGGTGAAAGAGCAGGGTGTGACCGATCCCGACGAGGTCAAGCGTCTGCTGGCGGAGATCGTGGCGGAGATGCTGCGCGGCGGGCAGGAGCTGAACCTGTCCACCAAACCTTCGATCATTCTGGTGATCGGGGTCAACGGCGTGGGCAAAACCACCACCATCGGCAAGCTGGCCGCCGGACTCAAAGCGCAGGGGCACAAGGTGTTGCTGGGCGCGGCGGATACCTTCCGCGATGCCGCGATCGAGCAGCTGCAGGTGTGGGCGGACCGCGCCGGTGTGGATCTGGTCAAGCACACCCAGGGGGCGGACCCCGCCGCGGTGGTGTTTGATACCATCAGCGCCGCCAAAGCGCGGGGCACCGATGTCATCGTGTGTGACACCGCCGGACGGCTGCACAACAAGAAGAATCTGATGGACGAATTGTCCAAGATCAACCGCGTGATCGACCGCGAGCTGCCCGGCGCCGCCAAGGAAGTGCTGCTGGTGCTGGATGCGACCACCGGTCAAAACGCGGTGAACCAGGCGCGGGAATTCAAAAACGCCGCCGGTATCACCGGCATTGTGCTCACCAAGCTGGACGGCACCGCCCGCGGCGGTGTGGTGCTGGCGGTGAAGCAGGATCTGGATGTGCCGGTGAAATACATCGGCGTGGGCGAGGGAATCGACGATCTCCAGCCGTTTGATCCCGAAGATTTTGCCCGCAGCCTGTTCACGGAATAAGGAGGAACCGCTATGCGTTATATTGTGGCGACCCACAACCCCAAAAAGCTGATTGAGCTGTCGCGCATTTTGCAGCCGCTCGGTATTGACGCGGTGACCGACCGCGATCTCGGGCGCGAGCTGCCCGAGGTGGAGGAAACCGGCACCACCTTTGAACAGAACGCGTATCTGAAAGCCGCGTCCGCCTGTAAGGAAACCGGGCTGCCCGCCATCGCCGACGATTCCGGCTTGATGGTGGACGCGCTGGACGGTGCGCCGGGGGTGTACTCGGCGCGGTACGCGGGCGAAGGTGCGACCGATGCCGACCGCATCCAAAAACTGCTGCACGAGCTGCAAGGGGTGCCGGCGGACAAGCGCGGTGCGCATTTTGTCTCGGCGGTGTGCTGTGTGTTCCCGAACGGCGACACGCTGACCGCGCGGGGCGAATGCCCGGGCGTGATCGGCGAGGCTCCCCGCGGTGAGGGCGGGTTCGGCTACGACCCCGTGTTCGTGGTGGAGGACGGTCGCAGCTATGCCGAGCTGTCGGCGGAGGAAAAGGACGCGATCAGCCACCGTGGCCGGGCACTGCGGGCGTTTCGTGAAAAGCTGGCGGCGTATATTGCGGCAGAAAATGCCTGAACGGATATAGATACTTCATTTTTTGATAGATTAAAGGAGACCATCATATGACAAGCAAACAACGCGCGTATCTGCGCTCGCTCGCCAACCCGCTGGAAGCCATCGTGCATGTGGGCAAAGGCGGCATGGCGGATACCATTTTGAAACAGGCGGACGATGCGTTGACCGCCCGTGAACTGATCAAAGGCAAGGTGCTGGAAACCGCGCCGCTGTCCGCCCGCGAAGCGGCGGATCAGCTGGCGGCGGCGGTGTCGGCGCAGGTGGTGCAGGTGATCGGCCGGGTGTTTGTGCTGTATCGCCCCAACCCGGAGCAGCCGCAGATCAAGCTGCCGCGCTGACCGACAACATCCCCATCCAAAGGAGGAACCTGTCATGCTTTGGAAAACACGCTACGCCCCGGTGGAAGAGGAGCGCGTGGTGCCCTGTGACCAGTCAGAGGCCGTGTGCCGCGCGCTGTTGCAGCGCTGGTGCGTGCAAACGCGGGAACGCGTTCCCGAACCCGACAGCGGGCTGGTGGTCAAACCGTTTGGCAAAGAGGAGTTTCGGGTGCATTTTCCTTATGAAACGCCCGCCGAGCGGAACTATTACTATAAACACTATTTCCTGCGGGTGTGGCTGACGGCGCGCCCGGACGGCGGCTGCGACATCCATTTTCAGCGGGTGTTTGACCGCTTCACCGGGCGGATGTGCCGCCCGCTGGGCGCGATCTTGACGGTGACGGCGGTGCTGTGGCTCATTATTATGCGCAACACCACCCAGGCGTGGGTGTATGTGCTGTCGCTGTTTATGGTGTGGGCAGGGGTGCTGTTGATGCTGCCCACGATTGAAAAAGCGGAACAGGGCAGCCATGTGAGCGAGGCGCTGGAACAGGCGCTGCAAGCCGTCGATTGGTCGGCGGAGTAGGGGGAACTATGCGCATAGCCATGCTGGGCGGGACATTCGATCCCATCCACAACGGACATTTGGAGCTGGCGCGGGGGTTTGCGCGGCGGTTGTTGCTGGATCAGGTGATCCTGATGCCCACCGCCATCCCTCCGCATAAAGTGAAAACCTCCATGGCGCCGCCGGACAAACGGCTGCATATGTGCCGACTGGCGGTGCAGGACGATCCGCTGTTCACCGTGTCGGATTGGGAAATCGCCCGCGGGGGCGCGAGCTTCACGGTGGATACGCTGCAGGCGCTGACCGCGGCGCAGCCGCAGGCGGAGTGGTTTTTGATCACCGGCGCGGATATGTTTCTGACGCTGGGGTCGTGGTGGCGGTTCGCGGATATTGCGCGCATGGCCACCCTGTGTGCCGCCCCGCGGGATGCGCAAAACGCGGCGCAGCTGCGCGCTTACGCTGCCGAGCTGGAACAGCAGGGTGCGCGGTGCGTGGTGGCGGATCTGCCGCTGATGCCGGTGTCGTCTACCGCACTGCGCAAAGCGCTGGCGGCGGGGGAGGATACCTCCCGCTGGCTGCCCGTTCCGGTGGCGGATTACATTGCCCGCGAAGGGCTGTATACTACAAAAAAGGCGATGAATACGATTATGACCGACGAACAATTTGTGGACATCATCAAAGGGCGGCTCACCGAGCGCCGCTTTCATCATTCGCTGGAAGTCGCCAAGGAAGCGCGGCGGCTGGCGGAAAAATACGGGGCTGATCCGGCACGCGCTTACACCGCAGGGCTGCTGCACGATATTTTGAAGGACACCGCGGGCGATGCCCAGTTGCAAATCCTGAAAGATTTTGATATACTACAGGATGATGTGGAAAAACAGGCGCCCAAATTGTGGCATGCCCACAGCGGCGCAGTGTTTTTGGAAAAGGTGCTGGGCGTGGAGGATGAAGAGATCATCCGCGCGGTGCGCTACCACACCACGGCGCGCGCCGGCATGAGCTTGCTGGAAAAAATTCTGTATCTGGCGGATTTCACCTCGGCCGACCGGGACTATCCGGATGTGGACGAGATGCGCCGACAGGTGGAGATCGGGTTGGAACCGGCGATGGAATACGCGCTGTGCTATTCCATCCGCGATTTGGTGGATCAGAAAAAGGCGATCCATCCGGATACGCTGGCCGCGTATAACGAAGTGGTAATGAAACGCATATAAGGGGCGAAACCCGGTTTCGCCGTTAAGGAGGTCGTACCATGGCAAAAGACAGACGGGATAAAACGCGCAGCGGACAGGTGGATCTGTCCAAACGGGTGGCGGCGCAGCAGTCATCCTATGCGCCGCGCCAGACGAGCGGACAGCGCTCGCCCGCGCCCCGGCGGAAAAAGAAAAAGCAGTCCACCGGCAAAATTGTGCTGGTGTCGCTGCTCACGGTGCTGATTTTGGTCACCCTGTTCTTTTTGGTGCAGATCGGCCAGATTTTGTACAACACCTTCTTCACCAGCGATGAAAAGGTGGACAGCAACATCGCGACCGAAAGCTATGATATGACCCCCAGCAGCTATCAGAACAAGGTGTCCTATTATCTGCTGGGTCTGCTGGGCAAAAAGAACGACAGCAGCATGGAAATGCTGTCGCTGGCGTGCTTTGACCACGAGGCCAAAACCGTCAACTTCCTGGAAGTGCCGGTGGATACCTATCTGGGCGACAGCGGCACATGGGATGTCAAGCGCATCGGCAATGTGTGGAACAATCCCCGCCCGCTGCAATGGTGCGACGTCTGCCGCCGCGAGGTGAACGCGGACGAGATCAAGGACGGCAAGCACAACATTGAAAGCTGCGGTGCCGCCATCACCAAAAAAGCCGGATCGGCGTATCGCGATCTGATCCGGGTGTTCAACGACCAATACGGACTGCCGGTGGATCACTACTTTATCCTCTCCCAGAACACGCTGGTGCAGCTGGTGAATCTGGTCGGCGGTGTGGATATTCAGCTGAGCAGCTATATGACGGTGGGCGATCAGGAATACGCCACCGGTGTGCGGACTCTGGACGGCAAAGCCGCGCTGCAATATATCACCGACCGCTCGTCCGGGGTAAACGGCGATCTGTCGCGCATTATCAGCTGCCGCCAGGTGTATGCCGCGCTGCTGCAGCGCCTGATGGCGATGGATAAAGACACGCTGATCAACCTCGACCCCGATTCGCCGGAGGAAGGCGTGATCGGCGAGGTGATGAACGGCGAATCGCCGATGCGCACCGATACCGATGCCGAAACTATCACCGATATTTTGCTGGAGCTCAAGGATGTGCCGCTGTCGTCCATGACGATGTATCGTATGCCGGGCGAGGCCGCCACGCTGAGCGGTGCAACCATGTTCTCGGTGTATAAACAGGATCTGCTCAAGCTGCTGCGGCAGTCGTTTGACCCATACGGCAAGGAAATCTACGGCAAACAGATCGAAGAAACCGATCTGGGCGTGACCGAGATCATTACCGGCGGCAGCGGCGCCAGCACCAAAAAGCAGACGATGGCGGAAGTGATCGAAAAGCAAAAAGGCAAGGTCACGACCAAAGCGACCACCACCACGACCACTGCCGCGGCTGCCGCTTAAATTGAAGGAGAGCTGACTCTATGGAAAATAACGATCTGGTAACCCGCGTTGTCACCTCGCTGGATAAGCACAAGGCAGACAACATTCAGGTCATTCAGGTGACCGAACTGACATCGCTTGGCGATTATTTTGTGATTGCCAACGGCTCCAGCAACACACAGGTGAAATCGCTGGCCGATTATGTGGAATACGATCTGTCGCAGCAGGGGATTCAGCCGCTGCGGGTGGAGGGCTACTCCTCCGCCAGCTGGATTTTGATCGACTACGGCAGCGTGATGGTGCATGTGTTCCGCGAGGACACCCGCCAGTTTTACGATCTGGAGCGGCTGTGGAAAGACGGCCGCCAGCTGGATGTGCAAGAATTTATAGCAGATGAGGAGTAAAGCAAATGAAGTACGATCCGTCGTCCATTGAAAAGAAATGGCAGGCTGTTTGGGAAAAGGAAAACACCTTTGCCGCGTCGCAGGACACCGACAAGCCGAAATTTTACGCGCTGGTCGAGTTCCCGTATCCGTCGGGGCAGGGGCTTCATGTGGGACACCCGCGCTCCTATACGGCGCTGGATGTGGTGGCGCGCAAACGCCGTCTGCAGGGCTATAATGTGCTGTACCCGATGGGATGGGATGCGTTTGGTCTGCCCACCGAAAACTTCGCGATCAAAAATCATATCCACCCCGAAATCGTGACCAAAAACAATGTGGCGCGGTTCAAATCGCAGCTGCAGTCGCTGGGTCTGTCCTTCGACTGGACGCGCGAGATCAACACCACCGACCCCTCGTACTATAAATGGACGCAGTGGATCTTTTTGCAGCTGTTCAAGCACGGGCTGGCATATAAAAAAGAGATGGCGGTTAACTGGTGCACCTCCTGCAAATGCGTGCTCGCGAACGAAGAGGTCGTGGGCGGCGTGTGCGAACGCTGCGGCGGCGAAGTGGTGCGCAAGGTCAAGAGCCAGTGGATGCTGAAGATCACCGAATACGCCCAGCGTCTGATCGACGATCTGGATCTGGTGGACTATCCCGACCGCGTGCGGGCGCAGCAGATCCATTGGATTGGCCGTTCCACCGGCGCACAGGTCAAGTTCAACACCACCGCGGGTCAAACGGTGGAGATTTATACCACCCGCCCCGACACGCTGTTCGGCGCGACCTATATGGTTATGTCGCCGGAGCATCCGCTGATCGAGGAGTGGAAGGATCGCATCACCAACATCGACGAAGTGCGCGCGTATCAGGAAGAGGCGGCACGCAAATCCGATTTTGAACGCACCGAGGTCGCCAAAGACAAGACCGGTGTGCGGCTGGACGGCGTGATGGGGATCAACCCGGTCAACGGCCGCGAAATTCCGATCTTTATCTCCGACTATGTGCTGGTGTCCTACGGTACCGGCGCGATCATGGCGGTGCCCGCCCACGATACCCGCGACTGGGAGTTCGCCAAAAAATTCGATCTGCCCATTATTGAAGTGGTCAAGGGCGGCGATGTGGAAAAAGAGGCGTTCACCGATTGCGCTACCGGTGTGATGGTGAATTCCGGTTTCCTGGACGGTATGACGGTGGACGAGGCGAAAAAAGCCATCGTCCAGTGGCTGACCGATAAGGGCATCGGCGAGCAGAAGGTGAACTTTAAGCTGCGCGACTGGGTGTTCTCGCGTCAGCGCTATTGGGGCGAGCCGATTCCGATCGTGCATTGCCCGAAATGCGGCTTTGTGCCGGTGCCGGAGGATCAGCTGCCGGTGCGGCTGCCGATGGTGGAAAGCTACGAGCCGACCGATAACGGCGAATCGCCGCTGGCGGCGATCGACGAGTGGGTGAACACCACATGCCCGCATTGCGGCGGTCCCGCCAAGCGCGAAACCGATACCATGCCGCAGTGGGGCGGTTCTTCGTGGTACTTCCTGCGCTATTGCGACCCGCACAACGACAAAGAGCTGGCGTCCAAAGAGGCGCTGGAATACTGGATGCCGGTCAACTGGTACAACGGCGGTATGGAACACACCACCCTGCACCTGCTGTACAGCCGCTTCTGGCATAAATTCCTGTACGACATCGGTGTGGTGCCCACGCCGGAACCCTATGCCAAGCGCACCAGCCATGGTATGATCCTCGGCGAAAACGGCGAGAAAATGTCCAAATCGCGCGGCAATGTGGTCAACCCGGACGAGATCGTCAACGAATACGGCGCCGACACCATGCGTCTGTACGAAATGTTCATCGGCGACTTTGAAAAAGCCGCGCCGTGGTCCAGCGCCAGCATCCGTGGATGCCGCCGCTTCCTCGAGCGTGTGTGGGCGCTGCAGGACAGCATCGTGGCGGGCGACGGTGTGCGTCCGGAGCTGGAGATCGCGGTCAACAAGACCATCCGCAAGGTGGGCGAGGACATTGAAAATCTGAAATACAACACCGCTATTGCGGCGATGATGGCGCTGCTCAATGATTTTGCGGCGAACGGCGGCGTTACCCGCGAGGAATATCGCATTCTGCTGATCTTGCTCAACCCCTTTGCTCCGCATATGACCGAAGAGATTTGGGAAACGCTCGCTTATGGCGGACAGCTGGCGCACGCCGAATGGCCGTCGTATGACGAAAGCAAATGCGTCGAATCGACGGTGGAGATCGCGGTGCAGATCAACGGCAAGATCCGCGCGCGGCTGACCATTCCGGCGGATGCCGATCAGGCGGCGGCGTTGGCGGCGGCCAAAGCGGACGAGAAGATCGCTGCGGCGATCGCAGCCGGCACCATTGTTAAAGAGCTGTATGTGCCCGGCAAGCTGGTCAACATCGTGGTTCGCCCGCAGTAAAGCGCGGCAAAATCGCGGTCTGGACACGATGCATATCCTGCAATTGCACGGAAAAACGCTTTTGTGCGGCTGGTTTCGATGAAAATGTATAAAAACTCTTGACGGACGGGCAAGAGTAGTATATAATAACAGTTGCGCAATTTGTGTAATACCCCTGCTAGTTGGCGGAGGGAGGGAATACGGTATGTCGGAAATCAGAGTAAAAGACAACGAGAGTCTGGACAGCGCCCTGCGGCGTTTCAAAAAGTCCTGCGCTCGTGCGGGTACTCTTGCTGAGGTGCGCAAAAGAGAGCACTACGAGAAGCCTTCTGTGCGACGCAAAAAGAAGTCGGAGGCCGCTCGCAAGAGAAAGTACAAATAATTCACGAAAAAGCGGGCGGTTGCGCCCGCTTTTTTGCTTATGGGCCGCATGACGCGCACCGGCGCGCACACTAATCGAGGACAGGAGAACTGCCATGCCGCTGTTTTACCCTACGGTGCGCAAGCACCGCATCACAGATATCACCGCTGATGACCTGCGCGCGCTGGGCGTGCGGGGATTGCTGCTGGATGTGGACAACACCTTGACCCGCTACAAAAGTCAGGAGCTGGATCCCGCTGTGGCGGCGTGGCTGCAGCGCATGCAGCAGCAAGGCATCGCGCTGACGGTGGTATCCAACGGACTGCCGCGGCGGGTGCGCCCGTTTGCGCAAAAAATCGGGCTGCGCTGCATTGCTTTTGCCTGCAAACCGTCGCCGGTGGGGTATCTGCGCGGGGCGCGGCGGCTGGGCTTGCCCCGGCGGCAGTGCGCGATTGTGGGCGACCAGATGTTTACCGATGTGGTGGGTGCAAATTTGTGCGGAATGCGCTCCATCATGCTGGACCCGATCGAGCTGGAACAGGGCAAGCCCACCATTCAGCTCAAGCGCAAGTGCGAACGCTGGATGCTGGCACGCCGGTATCCGGACGACCGCACACCATCTTAAACACAGCGGGAGGATGGCGAAATGAACCCGAAATTCGGACCGGCGGGCAACAGCGATGCGTTTGCGGCCGCCGGATTCAAATCGACGATGCAAGCGCCCGGCTGGATCGCCCAGATGGGGCTGACAGCGTATGAATATCAGTGCGGGCGCGGGGTGCGCACCACCCAGGCGACTGCCGAAGCGTTCGGCAAAAAAGCCGCCGAACACGGCGTGGCGGTATCGGTGCACGCCCCGTATTATATCTCGCTCGCCTCGGCGGACGAGGAAAAGCGCCACAACAGTGTGCGGTATATTCTGGACAGCGCCCGACTGGTACACTGGATGGGCGGCGACCGCATTGTGGTGCATCCGGGCGGGCTTGGCGGCCGCAGCCGGGAGGAGGCGACCGCGCTGGCGTGTGAAACGCTGCGCGAGGCGCAGGCGGTGTTGGATGCCGAGGGATTGTCCGCGGTGCATATGTGCCCCGAAACCATGGGCAAGATCAACCAGCTGGGCGATCTCGACGAAGTGCTGCAAATGTGCGGGGTGGACGAACGGCTGTACCCCTGCATTGATTTCGGTCACCTCAACTGCCGCACCGGCGGCGCAATGAACAGCCGCGAGGCGTATGCCGCCGCGCTGGATGCGATCCATAACCGGCTGGGCGAGCAGCGCGGCCGCGCGTTCCATATTCATTTTTCCAAAATCGAATACACCACCGGGGGCGAAAAACGGCATTTGACCTTTGCCGACGATGTGTTTGGTCCCGAACCGCAGCCGCTGATGGCGCTGATCGCGGAGCGCGGGCTGTCGCCGGTGGTGATCTGCGAATCCAGCGGCACACAGGCGGAGGATGCCCGCACCATGCAGCTGCTGTGGGAGCAATTGGCAAAGGAGGAACAGCCATGAAACATATTCTGGTGATGAACGGTCCCAATCTGAACCTGCTGGGAATGCGGGAACCGGGCGTGTACGGCACCGATACCTACGAAGCGGTGTGCGACCGCATCCGCGACCATGCCGCCGCGCGGCAGATGCAGGTGGATTTTTTCCAATCCAACAGCGAGGGCGCGCTGATCGATCAGCTGCACGCCGCGATGGGTACTTATGACGGCGTTGTGCTCAACGCCGGCGCGTACACCCATTACAGCTACGCTATCCGCGACGCGATCGCGGCGATTCGGCTGCCGGTGGTGGAGGTGCATATGTCCAACATCCACGCGCGCGAGGAGTTTCGCCACACCTCGGTGATCGCGCCGGTATGCAAAGGGCAGATCGCGGGCTTTGGCGCCAACAGCTATCTGCTGGCGCTGGAGGCATTGGAGGCGATCGTATGACCCATGTGGAGGCGTTGGCGGCGCATTTGCAAAAAGGGGAAGCGCTGCTGGTGACCACGGCGCACGACCGGCGGTATCTCACCGGGTTTCCGTCCAGCGCCGGGTGTGTGCTGATCACGCCGGAATACGCGTGCTTTTTGACCGATTTTCGGTATATCGAAGCCGCCGAGCGCGCCATCACCGCGATGGAGTGCCGGATGTACAAGCGGCTGTCCGAAACGCTGCACGAGCTGTTTGCGGCGCACGGCGTGTCGCGGGTGTATGTGCAGGCATCGGCAATGCCGGTGGCGGAGCTGCGCCGCTGGCGCGAGCTGCTGCCGGAGGCGGAATGGGTCGGCGATGCGTCGCTGGATGAATGGCTGCACGCGGAGCGGTTGTGCAAAACGCCGCAGGAGATCGCCTGTATTCGTCAGGCACAAGCGCTGACCGAATACGGCTTTGACCATATTGTCCGCTATATCCGCGCCGGTCAGACCGAGCGCGAGATCGCGTTGGAGCTGGAATTTTGCATCCGCCGGCAAGGTGCCGAGCGGGTGGCATTCGACTTTATCGTGGTGTCCGGTGCCAACAGCGCGCTGCCCCACGGGGTTCCCACCGACAAGGTGGTGGAGCCGGGCGATTTCATCACGATGGATTTCGGCGCGGTGGTGGACGGCTGGCATTCGGATATGACCCGTACCGTGGCGGCGGGGCAGGTGAGCGACGAGCAAAAAGCCGTGTACAACACGGTGCTGCAAGCGCAGCGCGCCTCGCTCAAAGCGCTGCACGCGGGGCTGTCCTGCAAAGCCGGTGATGCGGCGGCGCGGGATGTGATCGCTGCCGCCGGTTACGGCGACTATTTCGGCCACAGCACCGGTCACGGTGTGGGGGTGGAGATCCACGAAGCCCCGGTGATGGCGCCGTCGGCGCAGGATACCTGCCTGCAGGTGGGCAGCGTGGTCACGGTGGAACCGGGCATCTACCTGCCCGGACGGTTCGGCGTGCGGATCGAGGATATGGCGCTGATCACGAAAGACGGCTGCGAAGACCTGACCGTCAGCCCCAAAGAGCTGCTGGTGCTGTAAAAAACACCGCCAAACCGTGAATAAACCGTGAAAATTTTCCGGTTTCGTCTTGAAATGTCGCGGCAAATACGGTATACTGGGTATACCTTTTATCCAAACAGTGCAACACAGGAGGATTATAGTATGATTTCTGCAGGTGATTTTCGCAACGGCGTTACCTTTGAAATGGACGGTAACGTGTACCAGATCATCGAATTTCAGCATGTGAAACCCGGTAAAGGCGCGGCGTTTGTCCGCACCAAGATCCGCAACGTGATCGCCGGTTCCGTGGTGGAAAAAACGTTCAGCCCCACCGACAAATTCCCGACCGCGTATGTCGAGAGAAAGGACATGGAGTATTCCTACAACGATGGCGACCTGTACTACTTTATGGATCAGGAAACCTTCGAGCTGATGCCGATCGGCAAGGATCTGCTGTCCGACAACTTCAAGTTTGTGAAAGAGAACATGATCTGTAAGGTCGCGTCCTACAAGGGCAAGGTGTTCGGTATCGATCCCCCCAACTTTGTGGAGCTGCAGGTCACCCAGACCGACCCCGGCTTTAAGGGCGACACCGCTACCAACGCGACCAAACCCGCCACGCTGGAAACCGGCGCGGAAGTGCGCGTGCCTCTGTTTATCAACGAGGGCGAAATGATCCGCATCGATACCCGCACCGGCGAGTATATGGAGCGTGCGTAATTTTTTGCGTACCACACACTGTGCAAAAGGAGGCATATGGTTATGACTATCACGGAAAAAGTAGCGTATCTCAAGGGCCTGATGGAAGGCATGAAGATTGACCCCGAAAGCAACGAGGGCAAGCTGTGGAAAGCGATCATGGACGTGCTGGCCGATCTGGCGCTGTCTGTTGAGGATCTGGAGGATTACACCTCTGAGCTGACCGAGCAGGTGGACGCGATCGACGAGGATCTGGATCAGCTGGAAATGGACTATTATGAGGACTACGAGGATTATGATGACGATTGCGATTGCGGTTGCCATCACGATGATGATGAGTTCTACGATGTGACTTGCCCCAGCTGTGACACCGAGTTCTGCGTGGACGAGGACACCTTGCTGGATGGCGGCGTCGAGTGCCCGAACTGCGGCGAGCATCTGGAATTTGATCTGGACGAGTGCTGCGAGGACGACTGCGGCTGCGGTTGCTGCGGCGAGGACGAGGACAACGACTAAAAGGGCATCGCCCTGCAAAAAAAGCCTTCGCCGAGAGGCGGAGGCTTTTTTATAGCATCCGAACAGGATGGATTTCCAAAAGCAAGGAAGGATCAAGTGTGCAGAAAAACGGTTCCGAAATTTTGATGGAATGCCTGCTGGAGCAAGGCGTGGACTGCGTGTTCGGATATCCCGGCGGCGCGGTGCTGAACATCTATGACGCGCTGTATAAATACAGCGACCGCATCCGCCATGTGCTGACCGCGCACGAACAGGGCGCGGCGCACGCCGCCGACGGCTATGCCCGCGCCACCGGCAAGGTGGGCGTTTGCATTGCCACCTCCGGCCCCGGCGCCACCAATCTGGTCACCGGCATCGCCACCGCGTATATGGACTCGGTTCCGATTGTGGCGATCACCGGCAATGTGTCTGTGCCGCTGCTGGGACGCGACTCGTTCCAGGAGGTGGACATCACCGGTGTGACCTTGCCCATCACCAAACATAATTTTATCGTCAAGCGGGTGGAGGATCTGGCGGATACCATTCGCCAGGCGTTCCTGATCGCCCGCAGCGGCCGCCCCGGTCCGGTGCTGGTGGATATTCCCAAGGATGTCACCGGTGCGCTGGCGGAATACACCCCCGCCAGGCCGGAGAAAAAGCGCCCCTGTCCGCCGCCGAAAGCCGAGCGGATCGACACGGCGCGCGAGCTGCTGAAAGGCTGCCGCCAGCCGCTGATTTATTTCGGCGGCGGTGTGATCTCGTCGGATGCCGAGCAGGAGCTGCTGGCGCTGGCGGAGCAGCAGGATATTCCGGTGTGTTCGTCCATGATGGGACTCGGCGGATTCCCGCCGGAGCACCGGCTGTGGCTCGGTATGGTGGGTATGCATGGCACCTACGCCGCCAACAAAGCGGCGCGCGAATGCGATTTGCTGCTGGTGTGCGGAGCACGTTTTTCCGATCGGGTGGCGGGCAACCGCACCCAGTTTGCGCCGCATGCCCAGGTGGTGCATCTGGACATCGACCATGCAGAATTTGATAAAAATGTCAAAGCAGCCGTGCGGGTGGGCGGCGATTTGAAACAATCGCTGGCGGCACTTCTGCAAGGGCTGCCGACCACTGCACATCATGATTGGACGAGTGAGGTGCTGTCGTGGAAAAAAGCGGTGGCGCTGCCGACCCAACCGGAGGATGCGCTGCCCGACCCGCTGACCGTTCTGAAAACGCTGCGCCGGTTGACCGATGACAACACCGTGATGGTCACCGATGTCGGTCAGCACCAGATGTGGACGGCACAGTATTACGATGTGCGCCGCGCGCGGGGCTTCCTCAGCTCCGGCGGACTGGGCACCATGGGCTACGGCATGGGCGCCGCGATCGGCGCGCAGTTTGGCCGCCCGCACGATCGGGTGGTGCTGGTATCCGGCGACGGCAGCTTCCATATGAATTTGAACGAGCTGACCACCCTCGCGTCCTATCAAATGCCGATCGTGGTGGTCGTGATGAACAACCAGGTGCTCGGCATGGTGCGCCAGTGGCAAAAGGTGTTCTACGAACGCCGTTTTTCCGCCACCGATCCGCATCGCCGCACCGATCTGGTGAAGCTGGCGGATGCCTTCGGCTGCAAAGGGATGCGCATTGAAAAAGCGTCCGAGGTGGAAACCGTGCTGCAAGCCGCGCTGGCGGACGGTGGTCCGGTGGTGGTGGACTGCCGCATCTCTCCCGATGTCAATGTGTTGCCGATGATCCCGCCCGGCGGCACGGTCAACGATATGATCGAAGAGATGGGAGAGTGACGGAAATGAATGGTAAAAAATCGATCTTTTCCGTGCTGACGGTGGATCACGAGGGCGTGCTGATGCGGGTGACAAGCCTGTTTTCCCGCCGCGGATTCAACATCGAATCGCTCATCGCCTGCCATACGCAGGATCCCGCCTTTGCACGGTGGACAGTGGTGGTCACCGGCGACGAAGCCACCTTTACCCAGTTCACCCGCCAGCTGCTGAAGCTGGAGGATGTCATCAAAGTGGAGCAGCTGGAGCCGGAAAAATGCATCCAGACCGAGCTGCTGCTGGTTAAGATCGCCACCGGCGGTCAGCCGGCACAGGCGCTCAAGCTGGTGCAGGCGCACGGCGGCCGGGTGCTGGATATTGGCAAAACCACCATCACGGTGGAATTTACCGGTCAGTCGGATATGGTGGATCGCGTGGTGGAGCAAATGGAAACGCTGGGCATTGTGGAAATGGCGCGTACCGGTATGACCGCGCTGGAACGCGGCGATACCACCATCCACGCCGATATGAATCTGTAAGGAGGCTTCCTACCATGGGCATGACAATGACGCAAAAAATTCTGGCCGACCACGCGGGCTTGGATCGCGTGCAGGCGGGTCAGCTGATCGAAGCCAAGCTGGATCTCTGCCTTGGCAACGATATTACCTCGCCGGTCGCGATCAACGAGTTTGAGCGCTGCGGTGCCTGCTCGGTGTTTGATAACACGCGGGTCGCGCTGGTGATGGATCACTTTACCCCCAACAAAGACATCAAAGCGGCGGAGCAGGTCAAGCGCACGCGCGAATTCGCCAACAAATACGACATCGTCAACTTTTTCGATGTGGGTCGTATGGGTATCGAGCACGCGCTGCTGCCGGAGCAGGGGTTGGTTGGTCCCGGCGACTGTGTGATCGGCGCGGACAGCCATACCTGTACCTATGGCGCGCTGGGCGCGTTTTCCACCGGCGTGGGGTCGACCGACCTCGCCGCCGGCATCGCGACCGGTTCCACCTGGTTTAAGGTTCCCTCCGCCATCAAGGTGGAGCTGACCGGCAAACTGCCGACGTTCGTCAGCGGCAAGGATGTGATTCTGCATCTGATCGGGCGCATCGGCGTGGACGGCGCGCTGTATCGGTCGCTGGAATTCACCGGCGATGGTGTGGCCAGCCTGTCGATGGACGATCGCCTGTGTATCGCCAACATGGCGATCGAAGCGGGCGCGAAAAACGGCATTTTCCCGGTGGACGAGGTCACCATGGCGTATGTGCGTGACCGGTTCCAGCGGGAGCCCCGCGTGTTTGAAGCGGATGCCGATGCGGACTATGACGAAGTGGTGACCATCGATCTGTCGACGCTGCGCCCCACTGTGTCTTTCCCGCATCTGCCGGAAAACACCAAAACGGTGGACGAATGCGGCGGCCAAGTCAAGATCGATCAGGTGGTGATTGGCTCCTGTACCAACGGTCGCATGGAGGATATGCGTGCTGCGGCGGCGGTGCTGAAAGGCCGCAAGGTCGCGGACGGTGTGCGCTGCATCATTATCCCTGCCACCCAGCAGATCTGGAAACAGAGCATGCACGAGGGCTTGTTTGATATCTTTATCGACGCGGGCGCGGTGGTGTCCACCCCGACCTGCGGACCATGTCTGGGCGGTCATATGGGCATTCTGGCGGCAGGCGAGCGCGCCGTGTCCACCACCAACCGCAACTTCGTGGGACGTATGGGCCATGTGGACAGCGAAGTGTATCTGGCCAGCCCCTATGTGGCGGCGGCCTCGGCTGTGACCGGGTATATCACCGACCCGGCCACCCTGTAAAAGGAGGTTGACAGCGATGATCGTGAAAGGACGCGTACATAAATACGGCGACAATGTAGATACCGATGTCATTATTCCGGCGCGGTACCTCAACACCTCTAAACACGAGGAGCTGGCGGCTCACTGCATGGAGGATATCGACAAGGATTTTGTCAACCGGGTCAAACCGGGCGACATTATGGTGGCGAACAAAAACTTCGGCTGCGGTTCTTCGCGCGAGCATGCGCCCATCGCCATCAAGGCGAGCGGTATCTCCTGCGTGATCGCTTCCACCTTTGCCCGCATCTTTTATCGCAACGCCATCAACATCGGGCTGGCGATTTTGGAATGTGACGAAGCCGCCCAGGATATTCAGGCGGACGACGAGGTGCAGGTGGATTTTGATACCGGTTTGATCACCAATCTGACCACCGGCAAAACCTATCAGGCGCAGCCCTTCCCGCCCTTTATCCAGAACATTATCGAAAAAGGCGGTCTGCTCAACTCCATCCGCGATAAAATGTGATGCAAAAAAGCGCTGTTTTGCCCGAAACAGCGTTTTTTTCTACTGGACACCCGCCCGGCGGTATGGTACACTGAGGGCAGGGGGTGACCGCATGAAGATTTTGGACATTACCCGCGAATGGACGGGCGCACCGGTGTATCCGGGCGACCCCGCGCCGGAGCTGACCATGCTGCAAAGCATGGCGATCGGCGATGCGTTTAATGTGCAGGCGTTTTCCGGATGCCTGCACAACGGCACCCATATGGACGCGCCGCTGCACGCGGTGCCGGACGGCGAGGATATGACCTCTCTGCCGCTGGACTGCGGCGTGGGCGAATGCTCGGTCGTGTCGTTTGACGGCGTGCTGCTGGGCGACCAGGCGGAACAGCTGCTGCCGCATTTGCAGCAGCGGGTGCTGTTTCGCGGCAATATGACCATCAGCGAAAGCGCCGCGTTTGTGCTCAGCGATGCGGGTTTGCGGCTGGTCGGGGTGGAGGCCCCCTCGGTCGCCTCGCCGGAGGAGGATGTGGCGGTGCACCGCCAGCTGTTGATGAACGGAGTGGCGCTGCTGGAAAATCTGGATCTGTCCGCGGTCGAACCGGGCATCTATTATCTGATCGCTGCCCCGCTCAAGATCGCCGGCGCCGAGGCGGCACCGGTGCGGGCATTGCTGCTGGAACGACAACTGTATTTGTAGATCATGCGTCGATAAACAGGGGAGGAGTGTTCAAAATGAGCATGGTTTTGTATATTCTTGTTATGCTGGTGCTGGAATTGATCAGCTTGTTTTGGATTCCGCTATTGTTGACCGATTTATTTGCTACGATAGCATCGCTTTTTTTGGCGTTTTGTGTATATTATGATGCGCGTGCCCGGCTGGACAGCTCGGCGATGACGTGGGCGGTGCTATCCGGATTGTTTCCGATCGCGGCGCTGGTATATGTGATTGCGCGCAGAAAATCCCAGCCCAAGTGGATACCCTGTACCCGTTGCGATCACCAAATTGCATCCGGAGAATTCTTTTGTGCCGCATGCGGCGCATCGCTGGTGGTGAATGGGACCGTCGTTACACCGCAGGAGGTGGAGGTTTGGCGCAGTCGTTCCAAGAAACTGCTGATCGTGTGGATTTGTTTGCAGGTTGTCACGACCATTGTTGCCGTTGTATCTGTGTCATGGGTGCTCAGCGATGTGTTGTCGACGACCACGTTTGATTGGTGATAGGCATCAACTATACAGATTAAGGAGGAACAACCAAAATGGGAATGGAACAATCTGAACAAATGGTATTAACCGACATGCTGGAGATGTTTCAAAGCATGCTGCTGCCGCTGGTGGGCATCAGCTTAGTCGGCATCGCTGCGTCGATCATACTCGCGTTTTGCGTGTATTACGATGCGCGCGCCCGGCGGGACAATATGGCGGTGCTGTGGGCGGTGTTGTCCGGCTTTTTCCAGATCGCGGCGCTGGTGTATGTGATCGCGCGCTGCGTATCCAAACCGAAATGGATGCCCTGTACCCGATGCGGTCAGTGGGTCGCGCCGAACGCGACGTTCTGCGCCTCTTGCGGTGCGCCACTGACGGCGAATGGTCACACCATAACGCAGCAGGAGATTGACACATGGCAGCATCGCTCCAAAGTGTTGCTGATCGTGTGGATCTGCATGGAAGCGATTATCGTGATCGGTTCCATTGTGTTCGCCCTGTGGTTTGTCAGCGATATACTGGGAAGTGCCCAGACATGGGTGACGTATTACTAAAAAACTTGAAAAAATTTCAAAAAAGGCTTGCATTCCCCGGATGAGTGTGCTATAATAACTCTCGCGTTCCAAAAGGGACGCCAGTTAGTCGGTGCCGATGGCGGTGAGGGTACACCCGTTCCCATCCCGAACACGGCAGTTAAGCTCACTTGCGCTGAAGATACTTGGCTGGAAGCGGCCTGGGAAAATAAGTAGGCGCCGACACCAAAACCGCTTGCATATTCTGCAAGCGGTTTTTTCATATTTGACGATACAGGGGGCACGCGCACATGGCGTTGACCAAAAACCAGATTATCCCGCTGACCATCACCGGCATCACTGCCCAAGGCAGCGGCGTCGGCCGCGCCATGGAGGACGGCAGTGCCGGAATGGCGGTGTTTGTGCCGTTTACCGCGGTGGGCGATGTGCTGGAATGCCGCATCGTGAAGGTGCAAAAGCAGCTGGCATTTGGCCGTATCGAGCGGTTGGTCGCCCCCTCGCCCGATCGACTGAACACCGCCGGCGATTGCCCGGTGTTTGGCCAGTGTGGCGGCTGTGTGTTCCGCCATGTAAGCTACGAAGCGGAAAAGCGCTATAAACAGCAGCGGGTGGCGGATGCCTTCGACCGTTTGGCTGGTCTGTCGGTTACGGTGGAGCCGATCCGCGGCAGCGCCGCGACCGATGGCTATCGCAACAAAGCGCAATATCCGGTCGGGGCGGGGGACACCGCGCCGCGCATCGGGTTTTATGCGCCGCGCAGCCACCGCATCGTGGAGCAACACGCCTGTCGGCTGCAGCCCGCCGTGTTTACGGCGGCGGTGGAAACGGTGGATCGCTGGATGCAAACGCACGCCGTGTCCGCTTACGATGAAACCACCCACACTGGTTTGGTGCGGCATATCTATTTGCGCCATGGCGAGGCGTCCGGGCAGGTGATGGTGTGCCTGGTGTGCACCTCCGGCAAGATTCCGGCGGCACAGGAGCTGGTGCAGGCACTGCAGCAGAAGGTGCCGGGGCTTTGCTCGGTGATGGTCAATATCAACCGCGCGGATACCAATGTGATTTTAGGGGATGATGAATTTTCGCTGTGGGGCGCGTCCGCGATCGAAGATACTTTGTGCGGACTGACCTTCCGGCTGTCGCCCCGCTCGTTTTATCAGGTCAACCGTCAGCAGGCGGAAACGCTGTATACGCTGGCGGCGGAGGTGGCCGGACTGACCGGCGATGAAACGTTGTTGGATCTGTATTGCGGCACCGGCACCATCGGGCTTACGATGGCGCATCGGGTGAAAAAGCTGATCGGGGTTGAAATTGTGGCGCCGGCGGTGGAGGATGCCCGCCGCAACGCGCAGGCCAATGGCATCGAAAACGCTACCTTTTTGTGCAGCGACGCGGCGAAAGCCGCCGCGCGGCTGGAACGGCAGGGCGAACATCCGGATGTGGTGATCGTGGATCCGCCGCGCAAGGGCTGCGATCCGGCGCTGCTGGAAACCATGGCGCAAATGGCGCCCTCCCGCATTGTATATGTGTCCTGTGATCCCGCCACGCTGGCGCGTGATTGCCAGCGGCTCACCGCTCTCGGCTATGCCGTGTCCCGCGTCATCCCGGTGGATATGTTCCCCCGCACCCCCCATGTGGAGACGGTATGCTTGTTGACCAAATCGCACGATGGGCGGGGGTCAAGTAAGTGATAATCCGACCGACAGGTCTGGTTATATATTTTCATTTTTAAGGAGTTTGCTGTTTGAAAAACAACACCTTGGAGATTGTGGGCTAAACCGGGAGGTTTGCGCCAAAACAATCTCGCACAAGCCTCCCTGCATTGCAGTCAACAATCATCAGGAGGAATAAATAATGAGAAAAAATGACTATTCGATTCGTTTGGAACGCCCCGCCGACTACCGCGCTGTGGAAAATATGGTGCGCGAATCCTTTTGGAATGTGTATCGCCCCGGCTGCTTGGAACACTATGTGTTGCACCGGCTGCGGAACGATCCCGCGTTTGTGCCGGAGCTGGCGTTCGTTATGGAACGACAGGGCGAGTTGATCGGGCAAACCGTGTTTGTGCGGGCGTGTATCCACGCCGATGACGGACGCGAGGTGCCGATCATGACCATGGGACCTATCTGTATCGCCCCGGCGTACAAACGCCAGGGCTACGGCAAGGCGCTGCTGGATTATGCGCTGCAGCAGGCGGCTGCACAGGGCTGCGGTGCCGTCTGCTTTGAGGGCAACATCGCCTTTTATGGGCACAGCGGCTTTACCTACGCCAGCCACTTCGGCATTCGCTACCACGGATTGCCGGACGGCGCCGATGACTCCTTCTTTTTGTGTAAGGAGCTGCAGCCGGGGTATTTGCACGGCATTACCGGCGAATACGCTACGCCGCAAGGCTATCTGGTGGACGAGGACGAAGCGCAGGCGTTTGATCGGGCGTTTCCGCCCAAAGAGGCGAAACGCCTGCCGGGTCAGCTGTTCTAAACGAACCTCGCGTGTGTAAACGCACGCATGACGGCTGCTCGCCGCGGACATCGCTTCGCGGCGGGCAGCTCCGACTCTATATGGCGCTGTTTGCGCCTGCTTTTATAGAAAAGGAGAGCAATCATATGAATATTATCACCGTCAGCCGGGAATTCGGCAGCGGCGGACGCGAGCTGGGCAAGCGGCTGGCGGATCTGCTGCAATATGACTATTACGACAGCGAGATTATCGCCGCGATTGCGCAAAACAGCGGGCTGGACGAGGGATATGTGGAAGCCAGTCTGAACGATCACGGCTGGCAGAATTATCCGCTGAATTTTCGCAGCACGCTCGGTTCGACCGCCTATGCGCGGCAAGGGCAGGTACAGCTGCTGCTGGAGCAGCGGCGGGTGATCGAACGCATCGCGGCGCTGGGCAAGGATTGCGTCATCGTCGGGCGCAACGCGGATGTGCTGCTGCAAGCGTATCATCCGCTCAATCTGTTTGTCTGCGCCACCGAGGACGCGAAACTGCGCCGCTGCGTGGAGCGCGCTCCCGCCGACGAGCATTATACGGAAAAGGAGCTGCGGCGACGCATGAAACACATCGACAAGGTGCGCGCCCAAACGCGCGAGATTTTGTCCGGCACCGCGTGGGGACAACGCGACGCGTATCATTTGACGGTCAACACGACCGATTGGGATATCAAACAACTGGCACCGGCGGTGGCGGATTTTGCCACCCGCTGGTTTGGGAGGACATAAATGCCTATTCAACTTTCGGATCATTTCACATATCGCAAGCTGATTCGCTTCACCCTGCCGTCCATCGCTATGATGATCTTCACCTCGATTTATGGCGTGGTCGACGGCTTCTTTGTATCCAACTTTGCGGGCAAAACACCGTTCGCGGCGGTCAATTTGATTATGCCGTTTTTGATGATCGTGGCAACGGTTGGCTTTATGTTTGGCACCGGCGGCACCGCGATCGTTGCCAAAACCTTTGGCGAGGGCGACCGCGAAAAAGCCAACCGCTATTTTTCACTGTTTGTGTATGTGGCGTTTGTGCTGGGCGTGGTGTTTGCTGTGCTCGGCATTGTGTTTCTGCGCCCCATCTCCATCGCGTTGGGTGCCGAGGGCGAGCTGCTGGAAAACTGCATCGTGTACGGCCGCATCATTTTGATCGCGCTGCCGTTTTATGTGCTGCAGCTGCTGTTCCAAAGCTTTTTCCCGACGGCGGAAAAACCGCAGCTGGGGCTGGCGGTGACGGTGTCCTCCGGTGTAACCAATATGATTTTGGATGCGGTGCTGGTGATTTTGCTGCCGCAGGAATACAAGCTGGCGGGCGCCGCCATTGCCACGGCGATGAGCCAGGTGGTCGGCGGTGTGGTTCCGCTGTTTTACTTTTTCCGCCCCAACAGCAGCATTTTGCGGCTCGGCAAAACCCGCTTCGACGGCAAAGCGGTGCTGAAAGCCTGCACCAACGGCTCGTCCGAATTTATGAGCAATGTGTCGATGAGCGTGGTGGGTATGCTGTTCAACCGCCAGCTGCTTGCATTTGCCGGTCAAAACGGCGTGGCAGCGTATGGCGTGATGATGTATGTCAGCATGATTTTTGCGGCGGCATTCATCGGCTATTCCATCGGCACCGCCCCGGTCATCGGCTACCACGACGGTGCCCAGAATCATACTGAGCTGCAAGGGCTGCTGCGCAAAAGCTTGCGGATGATCGGCGGGTTCGGCATCTGCATGACGCTAGCGGCGGAGGGGCTGGCGGTGCCGCTGTCGCATATGTTTGTCGGCTACGACAGCGAGCTGATGCAGCTGACGGTGTCCGGTTTCCGCATTTTTGCGCTGTCTTTTTTGTTCATGGGTTTCGCCGTGTTCGGTTCCGGTTTCTTCACCGCGCTGAACGACGGACTAACCTCGGCGCTGATCTCGTTTTTGCGCACGCTGGTGTTTGAGGTTGCGGCGGTGCTGATTCTGCCGATGATCTGGGGCATCACCGGTGTGTGGATCTCCATCGTGGTGGCGGAGCTGATGGCGTGTGTGCTGGTGGTCGTGTTTTTGGTTGCCAAACGCAAAAAATATCACTACTAAACCGCGCGGCTGCTTTTGTCGCACCTAGACAAAAATGCTCGTTTTCGGAAGAAAGGTATTGACATTTGTAGCACAGTCTTATAAAATTTAAGATGTGTGGGGCGCAGAAATCTGCGCCCGCGGCGGCCGCCTGTTCGCCGCCACAAATCAGCGGAGGAACCCCCTCCTCAGAGGTGAAACAATGAAGATTTATTCGATCAACGATCCTGCCTTTGCCGCTTACGGCAAGGTGCTGGAAGGGTACGATACCGGCGCGCTGCTGCAAACGCTGCGCGAGGTCACGCCGGTGCCGGACGGGGTGGATTATGTGCCGTCCCAGCCGGAGCTGGAGGCGTTGCCCATCGCGGCGCAGATCGCGTCCAACGCATACGGCGGTATGCCGGTGCAGCTGGGGTGGTGCAACGGTCACAACACCAAGCTGAACTGTCTGGAATACCACCGCGACAGCGAGCTGAACTGCGGCGTATCCGATTTCATTCTGCTGCTCGCCAAAATGGACGACATCGAAAACGGACAGCTGGACACCGATAAGGTGAAAGCGTTCCGGGTGCCGGCGGGCGTGCTGGTGGAGGTGTATGCGACCACGCTGCACTATGCCCCCTGTTCCGCGCGGTCGGGTGAGGGCTTCCAGGTGCTGGTGGCGCTGCCCCGGGGCACCAACGGTCCCAAACCGGCTATCTCCCCGCTGAACGCGGAGGATAAAACGCTGTGGGCTTGCAACAAATGGCTGCTGGCTCATGCCGAGAGCGCCGAAGCCGCGCAGGGAGCGCCTGTGCTGCTGACCGGCATTAACACAGATATCGCTGCCGATATTTGACGGCAGACAAAAAGGAGAAAGTGAATATGATGACCAACATCCCCGAAGTCAAGCTGGGTATTGTCGCTGTTTCCCGCGACTGTTTCCCGATTTCCCTGTCCGAAAGCCGCCGCAAGGCGATCGTCGACGCGTATGCCGGCGATGTGTATGAATGTCCGGTGACGGTGGAAAACGAAAAAGATATGCAAGCGGCGGTGGCCGATGTACAGGCGGCTGGCTGCAACGCGCTGGTGGTGTTCCTCGGCAACTTCGGTCCCGAAACGCCGGAAACGCTGATCGCCAAATTCTTTGACGGTCCGTGCATGTTCGTGTCCGCTGCCGAGGGCGACGGCGATATGATCAACGGCCGCGGCGATGCGTATTGCGGTATGCTGAACTGCTCGTACAACCTGGGCATGCGCCATCTGAAGGGCTACATTCCGGAATATCCCGTGGGCACCGCCACCGAGATTGCCGGTATGATCTCTGAATTTGTGCCGGTCGCCCGCGCGATCATTGGCGTGAAAAATCTGAAAATCATCACCTTTGGTCCCCGTCCGCAGGACTTCTTCGCCTGCAACGCTCCAATCAAGGGCTTGTATGAGCTGGGCGTGGAGATCGAAGAGAACTCCGAGCTGGATTTGTTGGTCGCGTATCGCGCCCACAAGGACGACCCGCGTATTCCCGCCGTGTGCGAGGATATGGCGAAAGAAATGGGCGAGGGCAAATATTATCCCGACCTGTGCGCCCGTATGGCGCAGTTTGAGCTGACGCTGCTCGACTGGGCGGAGGCGCACAAGGGCGCGAAACAGTATGTGGCGTTCGCCGACAAATGCTGGCCGGCGTTCCCGAGCGAGTTCGGCTTTGAGCCGTGCTATGTGAACTCCCGTCTGGTGTCCCGCGGCATTCCGGTGGCGTGCGAAGTGGACATCTATGGCGCGTTGAGCGAGTACATCGGCATGTGCGTGTCCGGCGATACCGTGACGCTGCTGGACATCAACAACTCGGTGCCGCAGTACATTTATGACGAAGACATCAAAGGCAAATTTGATTATGCGCTGACCGACACCTTCATGGGCTTCCATTGCGGCAACACCCCGAGCTGCAAGATGTGTGCCGACCGTGCCATCAAATATCAGCTGATCCAGCACCGTGTGCTGGAGCCCGCGGGCAGCGACCCGGATATCAGCCGCGGCACGCTGGAAGGCGACATCGCGGCGAGCGATATCACCTTCTATCGTCTGCAGTGCGACAGCGACGGCAATCTGCGCAGCTATATCGCGCAGGGCGAGGTGCTGCCGGTCAAGACCCGCAGCTTCGGCGGCATTGGCGTGTTCGCGATCCCCGAAATGGGCCGTTTCTATCGCCATGTGCTGGTGCAAAAACGCTATCCGCACCACGGCGCGGTCGCGTTCGGTCACTACGGCAAAACGCTGTTTGAGGTGTTCAAATTCCTGGGTATTCAGGATATCGCCTACAACCAGCCGAAAACTCTGCCGTATCCCACCGAAAACCCCTTCGCCTAAGTCAAACATAGCAGCAACCGAAAGCCACCCGCGCCAAACGGGTGGCTTTCGCTGTATCGCCGCGATACCACGGAGGACCGTATGAATTTGAATTTTGATTATTACAAGGTGTTTTATTATGTGTCCAAATACGGCAGCCTGACCCGCGCCGCCCATGTGCTGATGACCAGCCAGCCGGCGGTGACCCGCACCATCCACAATCTGGAAAACGAGCTGGGGTGCCGCCTGTTCATCCGCAGCAAAACCGGTGTGGAGCTGACCCCGGAGGGACGGCTGTTTTACGAGTATATCGCGGCGGGCTGCGCCCAGATTTTCCGCGGGGAGCAGGAGCTCAGCAGTATGCTGGGGCTGGACAACGGCACCATCACCGTCAGCGCCACCGAAACGGCGCTGCATTGCTGTCTGTTCCAAGCGGTGGAGGATTTCAACGAGAAATACCCCAATGTGCGGTTCAAGATTTTGAACAACAGCACCGTCGACAGCATCCAGGCACTGAAAGCGGGCAAAATTGATTTGGCGGTGGTGTCCTCCGCCCCGTTTCAGGTGGCGGCGCCGCTCAAGATGAAAACGCTGCGCAGCTACCACGATGTGCTGATCGGCGGCAGTAAGTTTGCCCATCTCAAGGGGCGACGGGTGTCGCTGGAGGAGCTGAAAGACTGCTCGTGGATCAGTCTGACCGCCGAAACCATCACCCGCAATTTCCTTAACAAGTATTTTGAGGAGCACGGTCTGCAATTTTCGCCGGATATTGAGCTGGCGACTACCGATATGATTTTGCCGGCGGTGCGGCACAATTTGGGGATCGGTTTTGTCCCCGCCGAGATCGCGGCGGAGGACATTCGCCGCGGCACCGTGTTCGAGATCACAGTGGCGGAAAAACTGCCCGAACGACACATTCTGTTGGTGCAGGATACCGAGTATCCGCAAAGCATCGCCTCCAAAGCGTTTCAAACCTTTTTGAGTCAGCGATAACCAAAAAAGGAGCGACCGTCGGGTCGCTCCTTTTTTAGTGAAATCTCGTTACAGCGCGGTTCCTTTTGCTGGTACAAACAACCGGCTGGTGTCCGCGTGTTCCAGTGTAAGCAGCTTCATCTTTTTATCGATGCCGCCGGCGTATCCGGTCAAACTACCGCCGGTGCCGACCACCCGATGGCAGGGAATAATGATGGAAATTTCGTTGTGTCCCACCGCGCCGCCCACCGCCTGCGCCGACATTTTGGCGACACCTTGCTGCGCGGCCAGCTGCCGGGCAAGCGCGCCGTAAGTGGTGGTTTGCCCATACGGAATTTGCAACAGCAGCTGCCAAACCGCTTGCCGAAAGGGGGAACCGATCGGGTGCAGCGGCGGGGTGAACGGCGGCTGCTGTCCATCGAAATACAGATCCAGCCAGCGGATGGCTTCGGTCAGGATCGCGGTGGTTTGTTCGGTGTGCTCGGCGGGAAGATTGTCGGCATAATACTTTTCGCCGTCAAACCACAAGCCGGTCAGCCCTTGCTCGTCCGCCGCCAATAAAATGTCGCCGAGCGGGGAGGCATAATGCTTGGTGTAGATCATCGCGTTCTCTCCTTTCCGAATTTATACCGATGCCGCCTGCCGGCGAAATTCGCCGGGCGACAAACCGGTGTTCTTCTTGAAAAACGCGTAAAAATAGCTGCTGTCCGCAAACCCCATGCGATCGGCGATGGTGTGGATGGGCAGGGAAGTGGAACGCAGAAGCAGCTTGCAGTTGTTCAGCTTTTGCCGGGTGATGTAGGCGTGCGGTCCCACACCGAAGGCGCGCTGGAACACCCGGGTGACCTTGGACATCGGCAGCCCCAGCATATCCGCTACCCGCGACACCGACAAATCTGTTTCCCGCATATGGTTGTCGATGCAGGTTTTGATCGCCTGCGCCAGCTCGGATGTGGAAGAGGCACCCGCCATCTGCGGCAGGGTGCAGGCGTGGATCAGCTCGGTCAGCAGCAAAATCGCACGGGATACCGTTTCGCCCGCGTCGCCGCCGGCGTTCAGCGCCGCGTGATAAGCGGCGATCACCGCGCGGGTGTCCACCCCCGCGAAAAACGCCGGGGTCAGCACACCATAGGTACCGGTCAGCGTTTCCACCGCCGCGCCACCCACATTGATCCATTGGGCGGTGAACGGATGCACCGGATCGCTCACCAGCACATGGCTGGTGCCGGCGGGCAGAATCACGGTGCCGCCCGCCGAAAAGGGAATGTGCTTGCCGTGAAACACGATCTCACCCTGTCCGCCGTCGCAATAGAAAAAGACGGCATAGGGGCATTTTTCGCGGGCGAGATAATAATCCTGCGATTGATAGGTGGTGCCGTATTCCATCAACGCGATCACCGATTGGTACGGCATATAGGTTTTGATATCCGGAAAAGTAATCAGATCGTAATCGGTGCGTACAGCAGCCACACCATCACATCCTTTCAAAAAGCAGTATATCACAAGATGCTGAAAAATGCAAAAAATCACAGTTTTTTGAAAATAATCGTTCTTTACAAGCGCTCTGCAACTTAGTACAATGAAAATAATGACATATCACGAAAAAGGAGATGTGTTTATGAGCGGTTGGAAAAATCTATGCAAACGCGCTGTGGCGGGGTTCTGCGCGTGCGGATGTATGGGAATGGTGCTGCCGGCGGGCGTGTCGGCGGAAGGAGGAACGACCATGGATCAGTCAGATGCTGTGTGGAGCCGCCAGCAGGAGGTGCTGTCCGGTTATGCATCGGAATGGACGAAGCCGACCTACGAAGGGCTGATTACCGACCGGGTTCCGCATACGGCGCTGCTCGGCAACGGCGATGTGGGCGTGGCGTCCGGCGGCGACGAGGTATCCAAGAATTTTTATATATCCAAAAGCGACTTTTGGGGCTATAACAACAGCCCCAAAGCGATCGGCGGCGTGATTGTTAAAGCGCAAAAGGAGGCTCCCGCACCGGCGGTGTCGTTGGCGCAGGGCAAAAAGGTCACCGCCAGCAGCCAGCACCCTCAATTTCCGCCTGCGCGGGCGGTGAGCGGCGACTATCCCCAAGGCTACGAGGGATGGGTCAGCGCAGTGGGCAATCCCCAGTGGATGGAGATCGACCTGGAACAAGCGACCACCTTCGACCGGTTTGTGATCCATCATAACGGCGCTACCCGCAGCGACGGAACCACCGACACCATGGCGTTTTCGATTGCGGTGCGTGCCACCGCTTCGGACGAGTGGACGCAGGTGTACAGTGTCACGGATAATCACGAGTCGGTGTCCGACATTACTCTGAAAACGCCGGTGACGGCGCGGTATATTCGGCTGGATGTGACCAAAGGCACCCAGGAAACCACCACCGACGGTCGGCAAAATCCCCGCGCGCGCATTGTCCAGTTTGAGGTATTCAACACGGCGGATACGGCGGATACGGACGAACCCACGGTCAAACCCACCCAGAAATTTTATGAACAGCAGGATATTTTGAACGCGCGCATTTTGACCGATATGGAGCTGGACGGCGTTCCGGTGCATATGGAAACCAAAATGATGGCGAACGATAATCTGCTGGTTACTGCGCTGACCTCGCAAGGGGATACGCCGGTGGATCTGGTGGCGCAAGCGTGGGCGAAAAGCGACAACGCGTCGATTCCCGCCATCGCCGATGTGACGGCGCAGCGCGCGGCGGTGACCCGCACCATCCGCGGTGCCAACAGCAATGACAAAAACTCGTATAACACGCAGGCGGCGCTTGCTACCCAAATCGTCGGCGCCGATGTGACCGCGACCGCGTCCACCGCGTCGACCGCCGATTTGGCGTTTACGCTGCCGGCAGGTCAAACGGTGTACATTGTTACGGCGATTGGCGGCGGCGGACGCACCTATAATTACAAAAACGAATTGCAGGGCACCGCACCGCTGGATCAGGCGGAAGAGCTGCTGGACAAAGCGCAAACCGCGTCCGCTTTGGCGGCGCTGGATGCCGACCACGCGGCGTGGTGGAAAGCGTACTGGTCCGCTTCGTTTGTGCAGCTGGATCAGCAGGACGAGCGGCTGGCGACCATTCAAAAATATTACTACGGCGCCCAATACGAGTTGGGCTGCTCGGTGCGTGAGGGCAAGGTGGCACCGGGCTTGTACGGCATTTGGCACACCACCGACAGCCCCTCGTGGCGGTCGGATTACCACCTAAACTACAACTTTATCGCCACCTTCTATGGCTCGGCGGCCGCCAACCGCCCCGATCAGCTGCTTCCCGCGATCGAAGCGATCACGGAGTTTGTGGAACACGGCAGCGCCGATGCCGCCACCCTCCGGAAGTTCGCGAACGAAAAGGGGAACGACGCGGTCAAAGCATTTGTGCAGTCGAAGATCGACAGCGGCGACATCAGTGCGACCGAGGGTATCCCCGGGGGCGTGCTGTTCCCGGTGGGGATCGGTCCGTGGGGGATGACGCTGGATACCAATTATCACAATCAAACCTTTAACGCACCGTTCAGCGCGGTTCCGCTGGTGCAGTATTACGAATACACGCAGGACGAAGCGTTTTTGGAAAATGTGCTGTATGAATATCTGAAACCCATCCTCACCTTTTTGGAGGCATGGGTCGTGAAAAACGAAAACGGCACCTACGATATTTACGCCGGCTACAACGAGGGCTCATGGGCGAAAAACTCGGTGGGCGAGCTGTCCACCTATCGGATGTGCCTGCGCTATGCAATCATGGCGAACGAAAAGATGGGGGCGGACGCCGACCTGCGTGGAAAATGGCAGGATCTTCTCGATCATTTGGCATCGTATCCCGTGATGGAGTATCAGGGCAAATCCGTGCTGGCGATGGCGGAGGACAATTACAGCGACGGACAGTGGGCGGGTCAGCCGCAAGGCCCGAACCGCCTGACGATGGAACCGATCTTCCCGGCGGGCGAGTTTGGCTATTATTCCGATGAAACCCAGCTGAGTCTGCTGCGCAACACCATGCAGGTGCTGGATGACCAAAACACCTGGCAGGGGATCAACTGCTTCCCGGAGCTGTATACCCAGGCGCTGATGATCCGCTACGACACGGATGTGGTGCTGGATCAGTTCTCTTCCAACATCCAACGCCTGCTGCAGCAAAATCTGACGATCGACGATACGGTGCACGGCGTGGAAAAAGCCGGTGCCACCGAAGTGGTGCACAGCATGCTGTTGCAGGCCGATCGGGGCGTGGTCAAGGCGTTCCCCGGTTGGTTGTCCGACAAGGATGCCTCTTTCAGCGGTCTGCGAGCCAAGGGCGCGTTTGTGCTGTCGGCGGATTATGACGGCGCGCGCCGCGAAGTGACCAAGCTGGAAATCACCAGCGAAGCGGGACAACCGCTCACCATTGCGTCGCCGTGGGCGGATGCGCAGGTGCTGGACGAAACCGGCAAGGTGATCGCTGCGACGGCGGGCACCGCCCCCAATCATCCCGAGGAGCGCACCTATACCTTCCCGACCGAAGTCGGCAAGACCTATCGTCTGGTCAAAGGACCGCAGGCGCAGCAGGTGGACAAAACCGCGTTGCGCGCGCAGGTGGATCGCGCCGACAGCGGGGCGTTGGCAGACGAGCTGTTTACCCCCGCCACACGGGACGCGTATCGCGATGCGATCGCCGAAGCCAAAGCGGTGTTGGACGCACCCGATGCCACCCAGGGTCAGGTGGATGCGGCGCAGCGCACGCTGACCCAGACGTTTGAAAAGCTGACCTATTTGCCGCAGGAGATCGCGCGGTTTTCGGATATGGAACAGACCTACACCATTCATAACACCGATGCCCAAAAGAAACTGCTGTACACCGATTGGAAAACGCTGGACGGTGCCGCACCGGTGGATCTGAGCGGTTACGATGCGCAGCATTTGTATCTGCAGCTGACCATGACCTTGTCCAAATCCGGCACCACCCAGTCGGACGGAGCCTTGTTTGGCGGCGGAATGGTCAAGCTGCGGTCGCTGGACGACAACGGCGAGAATAATGTCGGTTGGTCGCTGGGCAGCCGCGGGCTGCGCACCGGGCAAAATACGCTGGCATTTTGTTTGGCGGATGAGCCGAACAGCCGCACCGGCACGCTGAATTGGTCGTGCGTCAACCGGTTGAATCTGTATATTGATAGCCTGTCGTCGCATAACGGCGATTTCTCGATGACACTGGCGAATGTGGCGATTGTGGACACCACGCTGGCGCAGCAAAAGCAGCAGCTGCTGATGCTGTGGGGTACGGCGGTGGACGAGAATACGCTGCCGTCCGCCATTGCCGCCGTTTATCGCGAGGCGCACACCGCCGCGCTGCAAACGCTGAATAACGCCAAGGCGACATCGGACGAGATTGAGCAGGCGACAACGACGATGCAAGCGGCGCTGGCGCAGGTGGATGCCGCCACGCAGCTGGGCGATGTGGATCAAAACGGTCGGATCGATGCGGTGGATGCGCTGATGACGCTGCAAGCGGCGGCGCAGACCATCACGCTGGACGAGCCGCAGCAAAAAGCCGCCGATGTGGATGAAAGCGGCACCATCACTTCAGCTGACGCGCTGCTGATTCTCCGGTACGCCACCGGACAAACACGCTGTTTCTCTTAATTCTCCCATATTCCTGCGAACGAGCCGAAGGGGTACCCTTCGGCTCGTACGCGTTTGTGCAGAGAAAATTGACACCGCTCCGGCGGCGTGTTATGCTGGGGACAGAAGCATCGAAAAAGGAGAGATCGGGCATGGGGTTTCGGTTTCATGAGGATATTTTGCATATTCCGGGGGATGTGCTGGTGAAAATGTCCACCGTCGAGCTGGACGCCGGTTCGCGTATGGAGCCGCACATCCACCATACGCTGGAATTGTCCATGATCTTTTCGGGGCGCGGCGAATACCGGGTGGGCGATCTGACCTATCCGGTGGAAGCGGGGGACATGGTGTTGTTCAACAACATCGAATCCCACGCGATGTGGAACACCGGCGATACCGCTATGCTGAATATCGCGGTGGAGTTTGAACCGCGGTTCATCTGGTCGGATCCGCTCAACTCGTTGGATCAGGCGTTTCTGGCGATGTTTTTTACCCGCAATTCTCATTTCCGTCACAAGCTGGATCGGCAAAACCCGGCGTTCCCCGCGATCCAAAGCCACTTTCGTGAGATCCATCAGGAATTTGTGGATCAACTTCCCCGATACGAGATCGTTATCAAAGTGAAGCTGTTGACTATTCTGGCGAATATGCTGCGGTATTATGATATGACCAAAACCGGCGAATCCCCCGCCCAAGCCAGCCGCCGCCGCGAGATGGAGGGAATTTTGTCCTATATCGCCGCGCACTACGCCGAACCGCTGCCGTTGTCGGCGCTGGCGGAGCAGGTGCATCTGCATCCGTCGCATTTTTCGCGGGTGTTCCACGCAGCCAACGGTCTCAGCCCGCGGGAATACATCATCCGGGTGCGCATTACGGCGGCGACCCAGCTGCTAACCACCACCGATCGCGAGGTGGTGGATATTGCGCAGGCATGCGGTTTCAACAACCTGTCCAACTTTTATACCTCGTTCAAACGCATCACCGGCAAAAGCCCGGCCCAGTACCGGGTCCATCCGCTAAAAGGATAACGGCATCCCGCCCAATGTTGCAAAAAAATTGGAAGGGATTCTCCTGAAACCGGAAGAAACGGCTGCCGCCTTCCGCTATAATAACAGGGAAGGCGGTTGGTCGACCACCCAAACCACGCAGCCGGCGGTTGAATCGGGGAGGATTGTTTGATGAAAAAGGTGTTGAGTATCATGTTGTCTGTATCGTTGCTGATGGGGAGTGCAGCGCTGTCGGGCGCGGCGCTGCCAAGCGATGCCGCGTTGGCGGATCGGACGGTGGCGCACACATTGTATGTGGCGGTATCCGGCGATGATGCCACCGGTGACGGATCGGCAGATCGGCCGTTTGCCACCATCCAAAAAGCCAAGGACGCCGTGCGGGCGCTGGATAAAACGCAGGGCGACATTGTGGTGAAGATTGGTGCCGGGGTGTACGAGCTGTCGCAAACGCTGGCGCTTGACGAGCGGGATTCCGGCACCGACCGCTGCACCATTTATTATGAGGCGGCGGACGACACCAAGCCGGTCATCAGCGGCGGACGGCGGGTGCGCAGCGCGTGGGAAAAGGCCACCGATGTCACCTGGTTGAAAGACGGATTGGTCGCTTACAAAACGCCGTGGACGCGGGACAGCAAGCTGCGCGCCCTGTATGTCAACGGACAGCGCGCCGCTATGACCAAACGCACCGGTACGCCGCTTGGGGCGGTGGGGACCTATACCGTGACCAAGGGGCAGGCGGACTGGGCGTGGATCGGCGGCAGCCAAAGCGCCGGCAATGTGTTTGCGGCATCCTTCGGCTTGCCGTCCGACACCCGCAACCCGCAAAATATCGAATTGGAATCCGGCTCCACCTGGATCAAGCAGCGCATTTGCGCCGCGTCGTTGGAACCGGCTGCCGATGGCGGCACACAGGTGAATTTTCAAATGCCTTATGCCGCGATGGCACAAAATATGAACTGGGGCACTGCCTACAAACCCACCGGCAGCAACACGGTGTCCAATGTGTTTGAATGGCTGAGCCAGCCCGGCGAGTTCTATTTTGACCAGCAGGGCAGCACGCTGTATTACATCCCCCGCGCGGGCGAGGATATGGCGACCGCCGAAGTGGTGGTACCGCAGTTGGAAACGCTGGTGGACATCCAAGGCTCCGCTCCCCGCCAGGCGTATGCGCAGCACATGGTGTTTCGCGGCTTGACCTTTGCCCATTCGGATTGGAACCTGCAAAAGGTGGGCGATTCCTATGGCAACGCCACGGTACAGGCGTGCACCGTGCTGACCAAATACGCCAACGGCAACTGGCACAACGACCTTTATCGCGCCTATGATGTGCCGCCTGCCGCCATCCATGTGTCCTCGGCGCACGATATTGCTCTGCTGGACAATGTGGTGACCGCCACCGGCTATCAGGGAATTCATCTGGAAAACGATGTATACGACTGCCGGATCACCGGCAACTATATCGGTCAGATCGGCGGCTCCGGCGTGGTGGTGGGGCATCCCCAGCATATCTATGAAAACGATACGGCGGTGCATCAAAAGAACAAAACCAGCGCCGGACCGGACAAGGAAAAATTCCAAAACGGCACCGAAAAAGCGCCGTACAACATCTATATCCGCAACAACTATTTGCCGGAAAACGGCGAGCTGTTTCCCGGTTGTGCACCGATCACCTCTTTTTTCACCTATAATATGTGGGTGGAGCACAACTTCATCTACAAATGCTCTTACAGCGGGATGAGCATCGGGTGGGGCTGGTGCAACTTTGATGGTGACGCGCGTTCCGAGCTGCCGGGGGTACCGACCACCACCTCCCGCAGCAATCATATCAACTATAACCGCATTGAGGAAATTTGCGCATTGCTGCACGATGGCGGCGGCATCTACACGCTGGGACAGCAGGGGAACAGCGATTGGACGGACGCCAGCGAGGCCAACGGCAATTACATCAATTGTTTCCGCGGCAAAAGCAGCGGCGGCGGGGTCAATGGGTTCCATCCGGACGAGGGCAGCGCCTACATCACCTTTGACAGCAATGTCATCACCAACGCCACCAACAATGTTTACGAAATGAACGATTGGCAGCGCAAGCACGATTTGATCGCTACCAACAGCTATGCCAACACCAGTCGCACCAGCACCACGGCGCCGGGGTGCTCACTGGAGCAATATGTCAACGCCAACGCGGTCTGGCCCGGTGCCGGCAACGATGTGGTGCTGTATTCCGGCTTGGAGGATGCGTATACATATCTGGTCGGGCGGGATGTGTTGCCCGCCAGCTACTTTGAACTGGCTTCCCATGTCAAGCTGGCGCCGGGAGCAGCGCTGCACCGGCGCGGCCTGTTGTCGGCCGAAGATGAGGTGTGGCTGGCGCCGGTCGGCACCACTGCTTTTGTTCAAAGCGATACCATGACCCGCGCCGCCGGTAACGCGAAGGAGATCGCCGCGCCCGCCGCGATGGGGGAGTATACGCTGTATATTTGCTATGCCAACGGCACGGTGGAAACCTCGCCCTTTACGGTGACGGTTGGTCGGACACAGGATATGAGCAATGTGGTGAATGGGCAGGATTACGATGTGTGCCCCCTGCGCCCGCTGACCTTGACGCTGGATACCGATACCTATCGCTTCACGCTGAACGGCAAAGCGGTGACGAGCGGGGATACCATCGATACTGCCGGTGCGTGGACGCTGGTGGCGACACCGCGCAGCGGCGGCACCAGCGTGACCGTATCGTTCACCACCTCGGTGACGGCTGCCAACCGCTTGCTGCCGCAGCACCTGACGGTGCCGGTGGGGAGTACGGTGACTTTTGTCGAACCGCTGGCGGATGCTGCCAAAACCATTTGGCTGGCACCGGCGGGGCTGACAGCATTTGACGAAACTGACCCGACCCAGTCCAAAGCGAGCGGCGATAGCCGTACTATGCCGGTGCCGCAGGCGGAGGGCCGCTATATTCTTACCGTGGTGAACGCGGCAGGAAAAATCGAAAGCCAGTCGGATGCCACGGTGACGGTCAAGGAGGTGCCGACTGACAAGGTGCCGCTGGATGGCTTGGAGTTGTGGCTCGCGGCAGATAAAGGGGTCACGCTGGCAGAGGACGGCATCTCGGTGCGGGAATGGAAAAGTCAGTGGGGCAACACCACGCTGACCGCCGCGGACGGGGCGGCGCCGCGGCTGTCCCGTAACGAACATGTCGCAGCCGCCCTGTCGTTCGATGGGGTGAACGATAGCCTGTCGGCACAGGGGATGGATTTTAACGATCGGTCGCAAATGACCATCGTGATGGTGACCAGCTATGCCGGTGCCTCGGTCGGCAGCAACAACGGCGACCGCTGTGCGGCGCTGTTTGTGCCGGAAACCGGCTCGTGGGGCTGTGTGCTGGTGACTCCGCATAACGACCAGGTGATCACCCGCTTTGGCGCCGGTCAGACCAATGGGTTTAACCGCTATACCCGCCCGGAACCGATCACCGGCTCCACCATTACCGCCGCAGTCAAAAACGGCACCACCGAAAGCCTGTATGTGGATGGCAAAGCGGCTGGCGAGTGGAATGGGCGCAACGAAAAAACCGCCCGTAACGGCTCCGACTTGTATCTTGGCAAGGGAATCAGCAACGGAACCGACTATTTTTACAAAGGAACCATCTCGGAAGTGCTGATTTATCATCGGGCGCTCTCGCAGGACGAGCTGAACACGGTCAGCGACTATCTGGCGCAGCGGCATTTGGGTATGCCGGGCGATGTGGATCAAAACGGTCGGATCGATGCGGTGGATGCGCTGATGACGCTGCAAGCGGCGGCGCAGACCATCACGCTGGACGAGTCGCAGCAAAAAGCCGCTGATGTGGATGAAAGCGGCACCATCACCTCAGCTGACGCGCTGCTGATTCTCCGGCGCGCGACCGGACAAATCTCTCGCTTCTCCTAACTTTTACTATATTAAACGAACGCGCCGAAGGGGTACCCTTCGGCGCGTTCACGTTTGGAGCGATGTATAAAAAGCAGCGTCCCGCGGATTCGTTTGGGAATCCGCAGGACGCTGGCAGTTTTATGATCTTTACGACAGCAGCAGCTTGTCGTCCGCCTCGTCCGAACCGCTGGCTTTGTTGAACAGCTCCAGCAACTCGGGCACAGTAATATTCTTTTTGGCATCGCCCGCAATATCCACGACGATGCGCCCGTTGTACAGCATAATCAGCCGATTGCCGTGGGCGATCGCGTCCCGCATGTTGTGGGTGACCATCATGGTGGTCAAGCCATTTTCCTCCACAATGCGGTCGGACAGCTCCAGCACCTTGGCGGCGGTTTTGGGATCCAGCGCCGCGGTGTGCTCGTCCAGCAGCAACAGCTTCGGTTTTTGCAGCGACGCCATCAGCAGCGTCAGCGCCTGGCGCTGACCACCGGACAGCAATCCCACTTGGCTGGTCAGGCGATCCTCCAGCCCCAAATCAAACTTTTTCAGCTCCTCGCGATAACGGGCGCGCTCTTTAGCGTTGATGCCCCAGCCCAGCCCGCGGCGTTTGCCGCGCCGTGCCGCCAGCGCCAGATTTTCTTCGATCTGCATGGTGGGCGCGGTGCCCATCATGGGGTCTTGGAACACGCGACCAATAAACTTGGCACGCTTGTGCTCGGGCAGACGGGTCACATCCACGCCGTCGATGAGGATGCTGCCTGCGTCCACCGTGTAGGTGCCGGCCACCGCATTGAGCATGGTGGATTTACCGGCGCCGTTGCCGCCGATAACGGTGACAAAATCGCCGTCGTTCAACGTCAGGCTGACGCCTTGCAGCGCGCGTTTTTCGTTGATGGTTCCTTTGTTAAAGGTCTTGTAAATGTCCTTGATTTCAAGCATGGCTCTTATCCCCCTTGTGTATGAGTTTAGAGAAGTATTTCCCTTTCCAATAGGGGACCGCCAGGAACACTGCCACGACCAGCGCGGACAGCAGCTTCAGATAGTTGGAGTTGAGCCCCATCGCCAGCACCGCCTGGATCACGATGTAGTAGATGATCGAGCCGATGGAAACGGACACCAGTTTGAGCGCGAAGCTGTGGAAAATGTGACCAAACAGCACCTCGCCGATGATGACCGCCGCCAGACCGATAACGATAGCGCCGCGACCCATGTTGATCTCCGCCGAACTGTTAAAGGACGACATAAAGGCACCGGACAGCGCCACCAGACCGTTGGACAGCATCAGCCCCAGCACTTTCGCAAAGTTGGTATTGATGCCCTGCGCCTGCGCCATATGGCTGTTGGAACCGGTCGCCCGCATGGAGCATCCCAGCTCGGTGCCGAAGAACCAATACAGCAGCGCGATGATCGCCGCAGTGAACAGCCCCACCACAAAAATGGGGTGCATCCAGAAGGGACGCTCGCCGTTGGATACATCCGTCACAAACCGCAGCGACACCAGCAGCCGATCCAACACGTTCTTGTCGTTGATGCCGATGGACGCCATGGCGTTCATGCCCATGATAGCGAGGTTGATCGAATACAGTCCCAGCTGGGTCAAAATACCTGCCAGAATAGCGGGAATACCACAGAAGGTGTGCAAAATACCGGTGACCAGCCCCGCCAGCAAACCTACCGCAAAGGAAATCAGCAAAGCCAACCACACATTCATCCCGCCGGAAAACAGCACCACAAACGCCGCACCGCCGGTGCAAAAAGATCCGTCCACCGTCAGATCGGCGATATCCAGAATCTTATAGGTAATGTACACGCCGATCGCCATAATGCCCCAGATAAGGCCCTGAGATACGGCGCCCGGCAAAGCCGTTACAAAACTGCCCATAATGTATAAACTCCTCCTACTTGGGTGATCTTACAACAAAAAACAGCGGAAAACGGAACTCCATTTTCCGCTGTTTTTCAGCGAACAAAGGGATGAATTAGCTTTCGATCGCGGTGTAACCATCCGGCACTTTCAAACCCAGCGCATCGCAGATGGTTTTGTTGTATTTCTTGGTGAACTGCGGCGCATATTCGATCGGCATTTCCGAAACCTTGGATTCGCCTTTCAGAATCTTGGCAGCCATTTTGCCGGTCGCCACGCCCAGATCGTAGTAGCTGATAGACAGTGTTGCCACGCCGCAGCCGGAGCAGATGCCTTCCTCACCGGCAATCACCGGAACTTTGGCGGGGCGGCAGATGTTGTCCACCACACCGGCGTTGGAAGCCACCGTGTTGTCGGTGGGGACATACAGAACATCGCTGGCGTCCGCCGCCGCCTGGGCGATGGAAGCAACATCGTTGGTGCCGGAGAAAGCGTACTGTTTGCAGGTGTAGCCCAGTTTTTCCAGCTCTTTCTGCACGGTATCCACCTGATACTGGCTGTTGGGTTCCGCCGAGCAATACAGCAGACCCACATTCTTTTTGTCCGGGAACCACTCTTTGAGCATCGCGGCCTGCTGCGCCAGCGGAGCCAGGTCAGAGGTGCCGGACACGTTGGTGCCGACCGTACCGGTAAAGTCTTTGATGTTCAGCGCCACGCCGTATTCGGTTACCGAGGTGCCGAGGATCGGAATGGTGTTGGTGGCGGCGGTAGCCGCCTGCAGCGAAGCGGTAGCGTTCGCCAGGATCAGATCCACTTTGCTCGCCACAAAGCCGTTGACGATGGTGGTGCAGGTGTTGGAGTCGCCGGCAGCGTTTTGCTCTTTGAACTCCACCTGACCGGGCAGCTCTTTTTCCAACTGTTCGCGGAAGCCTTTGGTAGCGGCATCCAATGCCGGGTGGGTCGCCAACTGGCAAATGCCCACGGTGAATTTCTTGTCGGCAGTATTGCTGCTGTTGCCGGATTCGTTTTTGGTGTTGCTGGTGCAAGCGGTCATGCTCATGGCCATGGCGGCTGCCAGACCCAGCGCGATCCATCTCTTTTTCATATCGTCGTACTCCTTTTCTGATCAGGGGACATTCCCCTTAAGCCTATGTTTATTACTATACAGCTTTAACGCGATAAAGTCAATACCCATATTTGATAAAACCGTCGGTGAAAGCTGGCGATAATCGCTAAAAAAGAGGCGCTTCGGCATCCAAAACGGCGAAATTCCGCCCAAAAGGGATTGGAACCCGTCCGTTCTTGTGGTATGATAAACGCGAGAGCGCCGTCCGGGCGTGGAAAAGGGGGAGCCGATATGACCATCCAACAGCTGCACTATGCCATTGTGATCGCCGAAGCGGGATCGCTGAACAAGGCGGCGGAGCGCTTATATGTGTCGCAGCCGTCGCTGACCAATGCGATGCAAGAGCTGGAAAAAGAGCTGAATATCACCATCTTTCACCGCAGCGGGCGGGGGGTCACCCTCACCCCCGAGGGCGCGGATTTTATGCTGTATGCCCGCCAGGTGGTGCACCAGTACGAGGATCTGCTGGATCGCTACGGCAAGGGGCAGGGAATGAAGAAGAAATTCGGGGTGTCCACCCAGCACTATTCCTTTGCGGTGAAGGCGTTTGTGGAGCTGGTCAAGCAATACGACACCACCCAGTACGAATTCGCTATCCGCGAAACAAAAACGCGGGATGTGATCCAGGATGTGGCGCATATGCGCAGCGAGATCGGGCTGTTGTATCTCAGCGATTTTAACCGCGCTGCCATCACCAAACTGCTGCGTTCCGCCGATTTGGCGTTTCATCCATTGATTGACTGCCGCGCGTATGTGTATATGTGGGCGGGACATCCGCTGGCACGCGAGCAGTCGCTCACACTGGCGCAGCTGCAGGATTATCCCTGCTTGTCGTTTGAACAGGGGGACGACAGCTCGTTTTATTTTGCGGAGGAGATTTTGACCACCCGCGAATATCTCCGCACCATCAAAGCCAACGACCGCGCCACCATGCTGAATTTGATGATCGGCTTGAACGGCTATACCCTATGCTCCGGCATCATTTGCGAAGAGCTGAACGGTTCGGATTATGTGGCGGTGCCGTTTTGTGCCGATAATGCCGAGGATAACCGCGTGATGGAGATCGGGTATATCACCAAGAAGAACACCATCCTCAGCCAGACCGGCGAGCAGTATATCGAGGAAGTGCGGCGGTATCTGACCGCCGCCCAAGCTGGTTGACCAAACGATAGATGTGAAAAAAGCAGGAGCAAGTCGGTGTCGGCTTGCTCCTGCTTTTTGGGTTATGCGCCGGCGACCCAGGCGGCGAGACGGGAATCAGTCGCACCGCTGGCGCGCAACCCATCGCGCACGATGGCGTCCGGTTCGGCCGCTTTGATAGCGGCAACCGAGGTGCCGATGCCGCTGCTGCCGGAGGTGCAAAACGGCATCACCACTTTGCCGGACAGATCGTAGTTATCCAAAAAGGTGTTGATGATGCGCGGCATGGTGCCCCACCAGATGGGGTAGCCGATGAACACCGTGTCATATGCGGACAAATCCACCGGTACGCTGCCGATAGCGGGGCGCGCGGAGGGATCGTTCATTTCGCGATTCGCGCGGCAGTTGCTGTCGTTATAATTCAGATCTGCGCTGGTATACGGATTCGCCGGAACGATTTCATATAGATCGGCGCCCGCCTGCGCTGCAATCGCTTCAGCCACCGCTTTGGTGTGACCGGTGCAGGAAAAGTAGATCACCAGCGCGGACGGCACGGCGGGGGATTCCACCGGAAACGCCGCGATTTTTCCCGCGGCTTTCTGCAAAATCAGCAGCGCGTCGATCAAATCCAGCTGTCCGTTGCCGTCCACATCCCCGGCTTGCCGCTGATGATCCTGTGCTGTGCGTCCGGCTGTGGCGCATTGCAGCGCTACCAACGCGTCCTCACTGCTGACCTGACCATCCCCGGTCAGATCACCGTATACCACAGCGGGAACGGCTTCCGCGGCGCGGACAAACCAATTCCCATTCAGCGGCAACACCAGCAGCGCCGCCATCAGCAACGATATCCATTTTTTCATCACAAGCCCTCCCAAACATACATTGGTGTGCAGTGGATTCTGTACCGCTTGCTTTTTATTATAATGGAGGAGGCTGCATAATGTCTAATACTTATATAAAATCACCAGTTATGCTCTGCGTGTATGGTTATCAACCGCTTGGCTTGACAAGAAGGGTGGATTTCTTTATACTACCATATAATAAGCGGAAAACGACAAAAATCGCATATATCCTATATTTTCAATAGGTGAGGAGAGGTATTGTGGAAAGAGAGTCCTTTAAGTCGCGGCTCGGCTTCCTGCTGGTCAGCGCGGGGGGCGCCGTGGGTATCGGCAATGTGTGGAGATTTCCTTATGTGGTCGGACAAAACGGCGGCGGCTTGTTTGTGCTGCTGTATTTGGTGATGCTGGTGGTGCTGGGACTGCCGGTGTTATCCATGGAGCTGGCGGTGGGACGCGCCAGCCGCAAAAGCGCGGTGCTCGCGTATAAAGCGCTGGAAAAGCCCAAATCCAAATGGCATATCCACGGCTGGTTCGCGATCCTTGGCTGCTACCTGCTGATGATGTACTACACGACCGTATCCGGTTGGATGTTGAATTATTTTGTTAAATTTGCCGCCGGAACCTTTTCCTCCGGTATGAGCGCCGATGCCTGCGGTAAGGTGTTTTCGGACATGTTGGCCGATCCGATGGAAATGGGCATTTGGATGGCGGTCACGGTGATCGCAGGCGTGCTGATCTGCAGTGTCGGTGTGCGCAAAGGCCTGGAGCGCGTGAGCAAGGTGATGATGTCCGCGCTGTTTGTGCTGATTTTGGTGCTGGCGATCCATAGCTTCACGCTGTCCGGTGCCAAAGAAGGCGTCAGCTTTTATCTGGTGCCCAACATCGACAATGTGAAATCGGTGGGGCTCGGCAAAGTGATTGCCGCTGCGATGAATCAGGCATTTTTCACCCTGAGCTTGGGCATCGCGGCGATGGAGATCTTCGGCAGCTATATGAGCAAGGATAACACGCTGATCGGCGAAGGCGCGCGCATCTGTGCGCTGGATACCTTTGTGGCGATCTCAGCCGGTTTGATCATTTTCCCCGCCTGCTTCAGCTATGGCGTGGAGGTGACCCAAGGTCCCAGCCTCATTTTTGTCACGCTGCCGAATGTGTTTGTGAACATGGCTGGTGGGCGCGTGTGGGGCACGCTGTTCTTCCTGTTTATGACCTTTGCGTCTTTCTCAACGGTTATCGCGGTCATCGAAAACATTATGTCCTCGTGTATGGACAACTTCGGTTGGAGCCGCAAAAAGGCCGCCGTTATCAACGGCGTGGTCATTTTGATCGCCAGTATTCCCTGTGTGCTGGGGTATAACCTGCTCAGCGGCTTCCACCCGATCGGCGGGCGGGATATTCTGGACAGCGAAGATTTCCTCGTCAGCAATATTCTGCTGCCGCTGGGATCGCTGGTCTATCTGCTGTTCTGCGTGACCCGCTGGGGCTGGGGATTTAAGAATTATCAAGCGGAGGCCAACACCGGCAAGGGACTTAAAGTCGCTTCGTGGATGAAGTGGGTATTTCTGTTTGTCCTGCCGGTTATGATCCTCGCCATCTTCATCATCGGCCTGGTGGGATAAGACGGTGTCGACCGTTTTTAGTCGGCATAAAGAGTGTGCAAATAAAATGCTCGGGCGTTAAGAAACGCCCGAGCATTTCTGTGTTGTGTATGGGATTAGATACAAAAGTCGGGGCACCTGTTTGCCTGAAGTGATAAAATAATGGTAGACACGAAAGTGCCTACCATTATTTTTATGCTAT
>OGIE01000196.1_pt1 | contig 88066 bp, 86 predicted proteins | sample 1571581 | NCBI WGS metagenome assembly OGIE01 (sample SAMEA2582021, study PRJEB24529) | metagenome | biome: Human gut stool | place: China | collected 2011
TGGAGGATTTCCATACTTATCATGTTTGTACATTGGGCGTGTTGGTGCATAATGCAAGTAATGAATATAAAACAAAGACTGTCCGTACCGCCAAAGGAGAAGAAAAAATTCCCATTGTTGATAAACCAGGCTCTCCTTCTTGGAAACAAGCAGTTAAAGAATTAAGATCTGCTAGAAAAAAAGGAAACAATTATATTGCTTCAAATAGACAGCAAGCGGAACAACTTATAAATGAAGCAATGCCTGATTTGCCTAAAGCAGAAACATATGCAACAAATGCACCAAAATCTAATTATCAAATTCACCCTATTGATAATGAATATAACATGCCACATATTTGTTATCATGATTGGGCAAAGGGAAAACATAATGGCTCTGCAGGACATATATTTTGGGAGGAATAGATATGGATAAAAAAGAATTTAAATATGCTTGGAGATATACAAGCGAAAATTATGCGCTATTCTCTCCAAAGCAGCTATCAGAAATGAATGTTGTTAATGAAAACAAAGCAGTTGAAATTTGGAATAGTATATGCGATAATGAAATACTTCAAAAAAGTTCATATGTTCAAATGATGATTGATCATAAACTGACTGTTTTCATAGGTGACTGTGGTTGGGGCGATGAATCAATGGAGAAAGTAACTCAACAAAAATTAATGAGTTTATTCGAAAAAAGTATTTCAGACAAAGTAACATTGTTATATGATCATACTTCAGCAATAAGCATTACAGCATCTATTTTTTGTGAAAAATGGTCGGATTTTTGTTATCCTTCAGATGTGCTTCTTATTGTAAATAACAATATTGTTCTATTGTATTATGAAGATACATTATACGGACCTTTAGAATCCTTTGAAAATATAATATAATTACTATTTACAGAACATTTTTATCAACGATTTTGCAGGTACACCGACTTGAACTGTAAGTGTACTTGCTTCAACTGAAACGCACCCGTTTTATGTGAATGATCTTGGCTTTGCCAAAGCAGGAGAACTAATAGTTGGTGATGAACTTCTTGATGTAAACGGAAATGTTCTTTTAGTTGAAAAAATTAATGTCGAGTTGACAGATAAACCTGTAAAGGTGTATAATTTTCAGGTAGAAGATTACCATACTTACTTTGTTGGCAATTGCAAGATTTGGGTTCATAACAATGACTGTGTAAAGAAAGTCGAATCTGGTGAGATAGAATTGGAAACAAAAAAACAAAAAGGCAACTATGGTGAAATGAAGATGGATGAACACTATGACAGCAAGGGGTTTGAGAAAATGCATAATGGTGTTGAATCACTGGACGATAAAATTCATCATGGAATAGATGGTATATATAAGAATAACAATCCTAACGGACAGCCAAAATATGTTGTAGCTGAAGCTAAATATGGTTCTTCGCAATTGGGTAATATCCAAAATAGCGGAAGGCAGATGTCTGATGCTTGGATATCTAAAAATCTGGATAAAGTTGTTGGTCCAGAGGTAGCTGATGATATATTAACAGAAGGGTACAGCAGAGAATTATTTAGAGTTAAAACCAGTCCTGGAACTAACGGTGGGGTTAAAGCTACAACATCTGTTAAAACTATCGATAGTAAAGGCTATGTTGTAAAATAATCAAAGAGGCGGTATTATATGAGAGATTCTATACAAACAAAAGCGTATTTTGATGAATTTATTGCTCAGGATAAAGAACGAATTTGCAAATTTCAAGATAAGTTGAATTCAGGTTCGATTGATGATGAAAGAGTCCCCTTGATAAATAACAAAATAATATACTTAAAGACAGATCTCATAATAGCAAAATATTCAAGAGGAGATTCAATTAATGATATAAAAAACGAATTTGAAGAGTTGATAGATATGGTTTGCGAAAAAGGCGATGTGTCTATATATGAAGACAATCTATGTTTAGCTTCTTTGGCGTATCTCTTAGGTGTTAATAGCGATAAAATGATGCGTCTTAGAAGCAAACTGATGGAATCAGAAACCTATGATTATCTTATAGATTTTGTTTTTTTAGGCTTTGAAAGTGATATTGATATTAATAAGATATCTTTTCAGCGTGAGTATAAAAAGCTGACAAAATATATAGATGATAGGACAAAAGAAACATTTTTGAAGTATCTTCGTGGTTGGTATCGAAGTCACCTTCACAGTTCATGGTACGATTCACATAAAAATGAAAAATTCAAGCTGTATTTTGGATACTGGTGTTTTGAAGCTGGTGCTATTGCAAAAAGACTTGGTTTTATAGATGACGATTTGAAAAATGAGCAGTATTATCCTTATGATATGGTTCATTTCAATTGAGTATTGACGAAGTGATAAAATGACACTTTCGATAGATGGTCGCTTATCTGAACTTATAGCGAACTCCTGTTCTTGAAACCTACATAAGAGAGGTAACAACGCTTGTTCATCTCACTGTGAACGGTGAAGAAATCGTTACAACTGTTGACCACCCGTTTTATGTAAAAAATCAAGGCTTTATCAAAACAGGAGAACTAATAGTTGGTGATGAACTCCTTGATGTAAATGGAAATGTTCTTTTAGTTGAAAATTTTGATGTTGAGTTGACAGAAGAACCTGTTAAGGTTTATAATTTTGGGGTAGAAGATTTTCATACCTATCATGTTGGTGAGTTTAGAATATTTGTACATAACGCAGATTACAAAATTACATTATCAAGAGAAAAGTATCCAGAGTCTGCAAAACACATTGAGGATGCAATAAAAAATGGTCAGCCGAGGGAACTTACAATAAATAGAAGTGGAGCAAAATCTAATATAAAAGCGTCACTAAAGGGAATTAGCAAAGTTTCAGGTAAGGATTTGGATGAGTATCCTTTTGCAATGTGTAAAGAAGGAGGCAAAGGGACTCATGTTCGTGCAATCAAAAGATCCGATAATAGAGGTTCAGGTTCTTTTATTGGGCATAAACTAAGGGGTCTCCCCGATGGGGCTACATTTGAAATAATAATTGTTGATTAATGGAGGTTAATGAAAATGCAGGAAAATAATAAATTGTGGTTAGAGATCAAGGAAATGTTTGAAACGTCACAGACAGAGGTAACGATATTTAATGGTGCTGGGTCAGACAGTGCTAAAATATGTGATATGCTTAGAGTAACTTCTGCGTCTGCTATGGGTGCTGTCATGCTGAACACATCAGGAGTTGTATTTGATGATTGGATAAGACTTTATGGCGGTGATACATCTGATAGGGTAGGCATATCTAAAATAAATTTGCTGTCTAAAAACGGTACACCTGAGAGGGTCAAACAAATGCTTATCGTTGCCACTGATGTTGTGGGCGGTATATTTGCGATCAATTCAGGCAAATTTGATGAGGGCATAGGCGATGTGTGGTATTTTGCTCCTGATACTTTGGATTGGGAAGACCTTGAGTTAAGATACTCTGAATTTATTGCCTGGCTCGCTCAGGGGAATATAGATGAATTTTATAGTTCAATGAGGTGGACAAATTGGCGAGAATCTGCAAAGAATGTGGAATTTGATAAAGCCATTTTGATATATCCGTTTCTTTGGTCCGAAGAAGTTAACATTGAAACCGCGTCAAAATCAATAGTTCCATTTGACGAGTTGTTTGCTACAAACATGGAATATAGAGAAAAGTTTGGCATTGGCGATTAATAGATCTTAATTGGAGATTAATTTCTGAACTAATAGTTGGTGATGAACTCCTTGATGTAAATGGAAACATTCTTTTAGTTGAAAATTTTGATGTTGAGTTGACAGAAGAACCTGTTAAGGTGTATAATTTCCAGGTGGAGGATTTTCATACTTATTATGTCGGAGAAAACAATATTCTTGTTCATAATGCTGGGAAAGAATATAAAATTCCTAAATCTGGGACAGGGAAAGAGAAAGCAACAGACATTCCTAGCCGATTTAAAGGTGAACGTCCTTATATAAATGAATCTGGAAAAGATTTTGCAAAACGTTTATGTGATGAAGCATTTGGTAAAGGCAATTATGATACTGGTCCTAAATCTGATTATAATAGGTTGAAAAAATATGGCGACAGAGCCTTTACTAATCCAAAAAAATAGGAGCAAAGTTATGGCAAAATATTATTTGACAAAAATCATTTATAATGGATTAACTTATTTTTTGATATGGTATAGCAATGATGAAGATGGGTTCTTACTTTTTGATCAACAACTGTTAGTTTTTTTTAGTGTCGAAGAAGCAAATACATTTGCGGATAAAGAACATATTATTTTTGAAAAGGGAATAACAGTTTTTGATCTATCTGAAATTATCGAGTTAATAAATAATGTGGAAATATCGCAAAATTGTCGAATTTTGATAGATATATGGCATTTTTTTAGTGATTTATCAAAATCGCTAAATGAAGAATTTATAGGAGACTATAATGATGAAGAAATCATCGATATTTATAACAAGTTGTTCTATGGAAGTAATTTGGAACTTTTGAAAAATAAAGAATATCATCCTAGTTTCAATGTTGATGAAAAACATAAATGCTGGGAGATTTTTGAAAGTGGGTTATCGATACTTAACAAATATCTTAATGATGATTTCAGTATGAAATAAGGGGGAAATATGTTTAGTAAATTTTTAGACTTTGTGAAAGAAGAAAAGCACTATGATTTTGATAGTAGCGAACAATTTTTAAAATCAATGGGAGGAAGATCGTTCCTAAATGGTATGTATCGAATTTTTGATGAAAAAAGTATACCGAAATGGAATGATATAGTTAAAAAATCATTTCCAAAATACAAAAATCAAATAAGTGTCTTTGGGTATGACTGGTTGGGAAGAATTTTTGCTCTTGATACGCAAAGAGATGTAGTTTTGATATTTGAACCAGGTACAGGAGAGATACTTAATACAGAAGAAAACTTTGTGAATTTTCATGATAGTGAGATACCACAATATCATGACGCTTGCTTGGCGTCTGAGTTCTTCAATGAATGGTTTGAGGCAAATGGCAATTTTGTTTTGCCTCACAATAAATGTGTGGGTTACAAAGTACCACTATTCCTCAATGGGGAAGATGACATAGAAAATCTTGAAGTATCCGATATGGAAGTATATTGGGAAATAATGATGCCATTAATGAATCTTTAACCAATATACTTACGGAGGTGTAAAATTGCCAAGCAACCAAGAAAAAGTCTCACAGCTTTTAGATACTATTAGGAGTTGTAGTAAAATACAACTGTATAAACTCTGACTATTATTGAGAGCAAAGACGATTTTTACGACGAGTACTACTACATGAAGCCCGAATGTGAAAAAAGCCGTTGGGAGAAATTCAAAGACGGTTGCAAAAAGGTCGGCGAGTGGTGCAAGGAGTATTGGAAAGAGTTGGTTATAGGCGCTATATGTATTGTTATTGGTGCTGTTTTAACCGTATTGACAGGTGGCTCATTTTTAGCAGCAGGATTTAAGGCAGCTGCAATGGCAGGGTTTATATCTGGTGGGATTAGTGTGATTAGTTCACTGATAGTTTCGATTTTCAGTGGAGATAGTTTTAAAACGATTTTGGGAAAAGTGTTAAGATCATTTGTAGATGGTTTCGCTAGTTGATTTATGTGGGGTGAAATTTTTGCTGGTGGTGCGCAGACAATATCTGCAATATTAAAATTTTCTAGAAGCGGTACATTGATATTTGGCGGTGAACAACTGCAATTATTCAAACCAAATAATTTCTCAGGTAAAACTTTGGGTAAAATAAAAATATGGTCTCCAAACGGACTTAATAACCCTAATTCTGGTGGAACATTATTTGAAATTGGAGAAACTTTCAGATTGGATTTTGAGGCTGGAAAACAACTTTTTCATACGCATATTAAATATAATTTATACAATAGTATGCCTAATTTCATGAAATGGATATTTGATTTCGCTAAACGTGATGTACATGTTAGATTGACTTCAATATTAGGAGGAGTAATAGGTGTTACGCAGAAATAATGATCAAAAGAAAAAAGTGAAACAAGCATTTATAGATGGTGATGTTTCTACAAAGTTATTAACAAAAATAATTAAGCTAGCACCATCTTTTTTCTTTCTTGAAATTTGCGATATTTGCAAGAATGATGAATTAACAAAAATTATTACTAATTCTAAGCAAACATATGCATCATTGATAACTAAAAACGAAAATACTGATATTGTTATTGTAGCAAATAATGACTTTTTTAATATATCTGTCAATTTATTGTTTAAAAGCTTATGTGAAACTATAGTTATATATTTTCCTTTTGAAAATATTACGTTTCAACAATTTCTTTATAATTGTGAACCGTACTCAAACAATCCGCAAAAATCAGCTATTATAAAAGGTCTATGTTATATGATCTGTACATGGGTAACAAATGAAAATAGATTATATTTTCATTTTGATAATTTTAAGGGTATAGAAACGTTTGAAAAAATTAAAACGTTAATTTGAAACAATTATATAAATTTAATTTTTACCACAAATTCATTAAGAAAAGTTGAATCTTTTGAAAATACATTTCCGATGTTGTGACTATTGACCAAAATGCGGCTGATGCTATTGATTTTGCAATTGCTCTAAATGTGCAACATGGTTCTAATTATGAGAATATTGAATTACATTTTGGATTCTCACGAGAAGAGGGAAATCTTTTTAATGGGGAAAATTCTCCAACTGTTGAAGAGTTTAAAAGGAAAGCAAATGAATTGGGTTCGGAGGTTATGAAAGATTTTGTTCATGAGGCATTACAGTATGTTGAATTTAACGATAATTTAGACATTGTGGATTTTGCTAATGGAAGTACTGATAGAATGATATCCTATAGTGGAGATATTATTTCGACAAGGTATGACGATCAGGATTTTTTATCTGATATTGATCCGAATAATATACAGTATAAATTTGAGAACAGTAATTTTCTCAAAGTTCAACAGGAATATAATAAGGCTGTAATGGATGGCTGAATCGATCCTAAATCGGAGTTCATATTAAATAATGGTGGTATTGATCAAATTCGCAATAATATAAATTACGATGTTAAATCTACTTTTGGTGCTTATATTGATGGTGAACTTGTAGGAGAAAAAAAGAAGAGAGCAGATAAATATAAACAGCATATTGATGTCTTTATAACATTTTTGCAAGATTAACTTAATGAGGGATTTGTTTATAATGAAACATAAAACCATATTTTCTACGATGATAATTATTACTTGTATTCTTATAATATTTTTGGCTATTGTAATAGGTTTCGGAATATGGTTCTTAAACAGTGATAATGAAACAGAAGCTGATTTACAGTGGAAACGAAAAACCATTAACGACTGTATTAATCAAACAAGTCAGAATTATGATGAGATACGTGAGTTGGTTTGTGATCCGGGTTCTGATGTTGCACTTTTGGGACACGATTATGATTTGCTCAGCAAATTAACGAATCTTGAAACAATTACTATTGTCGGAATCAGTGACGCTTCAGATGCACAGAACTTTTTTGAAGAGTTAACTAAACTAAAAAAATTAACTTCTGTTAATATTGTAGATTCACCTATTGGTTCAATAAGAAAGCTGGCAGATATCAGAAGTCTATCAAGCTTATGCATTAGATCAAATCCTTATGGGGGTGTTCGTTTTAAAATTGACGATATTAACTTGCTCGGAACAGAGGGAAGCTTCAAGAATTTAAAATCGTTGGAATTATACGATGTTCAAATTGAAACCTTACCGGATTTATCCGAATTAACGGAATTGAAATCACTTTCAATTTCAGGAGCTGATTTTACCAAGCTGGATGATGAAAGTGTTAATTGGGAGAATATTGTATCCCTCAATATAAATTCTACGAATATACACTCAATTGATAAAGAAATTATAAATAAACTTTATAATCTAAAAGCTTTAGATGTTTCTTATTGTAATATTACAGACATAAGCTTTGTGTTAAACTTACCAAAATTAGAAGAGTTCTCATATTTAGGGCATGATACTCATGGAATTGATTTGAAATGCTTAAATGAACATCCAAATTATGATGAAGCTTGGATGAAAGATTAAAAAGTTTAATAGAAGATAATGTTATGAAAGTAATATCAATTGAATATCCAACTCCATTGAAGAATTGTAACATAAAAAATGATAATATTGATATTTTTGTCAAACTGGAAAACGGAAATAAATATTGCATTACTGTTGCAACAGTCGATTGGATAAGCGATCATGTGGGAGAAAGGCATTTACCAAGCGGATCACCTGATTTAATAGTTAAAGAATTACAAAATCAGTTGATTGAAGATGCTGTTAAAGAATACTCAGAAGATGACGCATACTGGCTGCGGATATTCAGTATGTCTTATGGGGATGAAGTTCCTGATTGATATAGACTTAAAACTTTATGACAATCAATATCAATCTTAGAAATAATCAATCGTGATAAAATATTTAATTATGCTTTAACTTTTATTCAAATGTTTTGAAGATAATGATGCTCAAGAAGGATCAGAAGTAAATGCTTTTCGACACACTTTTTGGATTTCAATTATAACAAATAAGTGGGGAGAGAATATAGGCTTACAAGCTGGTAATGCTCATGAAAAAATCAAAACGTTATTCATGAAATCAAAGATATATACTCGCATAGGTTTAAAACTTTAGGTGATGCTGATCAAGCAGTTGATTTGTTAAACAATGTTATTGGACGGGAAATTGGAAAAACAACATCAATTGATAGTACATCCAAAGATATAGCAAAAAAAGTATTAGATTACTATTATACAAATGGATTAAATATTGTGAAGGAAACCGATGATGGATATTATGTGACTGTAAAAGAACGACTTTCATACGAACGATACAAAGATGATTTAATTATATTGGAAACACTTGATGAAAACGGATTTCCACTAGATAATAAATACTATAATAAAAAAGGTGATTGAATTGGTCAAGAAATATATTAGAGTAATTTTGATTGGAGTATTGTGTATGGGAGTTATACTGAGCATTTTTTCAATAATAAATTATCGTCATTCAAAATCGTTAAAGGATAAAATTATAAAAAAATGTAATGATGATACCGAGATTATTATACATATGTCTGATTTTACTGGCTTTGAATGGGATAAGTGTATTGTATATGGACCGTCAACGCAAACGAAAGATATATGTGATGCATTTGATATAAATTATAATACATATCTCGATTTGAATTATGGGATTATTTTCCTTGATAATAACAATGTTACTTATGAAGAATTTTTCAAAGTCTCAGATTATGATTTTACAAATAAAATTCCAGAATTTATTATTTATCCATATAGACAAAACGAAAGTACGCAAGTAAAATATGCAAGTTTTGAAAAGAATGAAGCGGAATTTAAATGTATAAAGAAAGATTCTGATAATGGCTATTATTATAGGCTTTACCCTATTAATTAAGGCGACATCGCACAAAGATTTTGTGTTACACTTGATTTTAAATAAGAGCATAAAGTGGTAACAAATGATCCAACGGCAACAACGGATGTATGTTGGTGAGCAGAATGGTATGCGTTTTTGAAAAACAATTAAGGTGAGATGAGATGGAATATTTATTATTTGAAATATTGTATCGAGGTTTAAACTATGAGAAGATGCGAACCACTAAACACATAAAAAGCAAACAGATAATTGAACTTAGAAAACATATGGCACTATTGAAAATGGTTTTGCACCTTGTTAATGCTATATACCATAAATTTGGAAATGATTATTGCAAAGCAATAAAAAATAACATTACATCAATAATAAAAAATGATCCTGAATATGCCGTAAAATATTATCACCCTTTATTTATTAATGATAATGCTGATTTGAAATCACTGAAATCAAAAGTGCTTTCCATAGATGAAAGCATATACGACGTTGATGATGGTATCAGCTCGATAAAATCATCAACGCAGACCCAAGAGGACAAAATTAAATCACTTGAGTCATTGAAAGAAAATATTAGTGAATACATTTCCGATGTTGTGACTATTGACTAAAATGTGGCTGATGCTATCAATAAAAGCAAGAATGATTTTTATGATAGATATGAATACCTGAAACCAGACTGTGAAAAAAGCTGGTTGGAATAAAAAGTAGATAACGCTTGTGAGTGGTGCAAGGAGCATTGGAAAGAGATTCTCATCACAGTAACAATTGTAATAGGAGCAGTATTAGCTATAGCAATGGTAACAAGTGTTTCAAAGCTAGATAATTTTGGAACTAGCAATCAATTATTAATTAACATTCCAAGAACTTTTGAATTTACATCAGGTTTATCAGGTCTATTTTCATTAAATTGAAGCATCATCAATTGGTTAAAGGAGAAATGATAATTGAAAATGCATATGGAATTTGTAACAGTAGGCAAAGCAAGTAGCGATAAAATTCATGTAAAATATAATGATAAAATAGCAACATTTCATGGAGAAATAGGAATAGATTATTTTATGGTGCTTGCTAATAAAATAGAGTGGTATCCAAATAAAAAAGCAACAATTAATGAAAAAATAGAATTGATGACTATAGCAAACAAAACCTTTTTGGGTGAGAAACGGTTGTATTTTATAGCAGATGATGCAATATGGTTTGATTGGAAAGGTTCTCCATTAATTGTTATAGAAAATAATATTATAAAATCAATAAAAATATCATGTGTTTGTGAAGTACTAGCTGAAGTTGATGAGTTTAACGATATTTCCGATTTTTGTTATCTAAAAAAATATATTGCTGAATTAAAAAAAGCAAAGAAACTTTGTAAAAAACACTCCATTAATAAGTATGATGGTTATGGACATAAAAAATTTTATTATAAGTGTACAAAATGTAGAAGTGTTTGGGCTTTAACAGAACCTGACGGCAATTTTAACGGAAGATTGGAAAAACTATAGGTTTATAGCTTTAGACACGATAAAATATATGATCAATTATATTTCCAATCAAAAGTGTGGAATTGAAAAAATAAGCAGTAAAATAGCGGAATATATTTTACTTTTTGATAGTGCTGATAAGAGTAAGTACGTTTTTTTACGATAAGTATGAATACTTAAAAACCGGATATTGAGGATGGAGAATGGCGAGATCATGTATGAGGCTTTCAGAGATGCGACTGACGGAACTGCAGGGTGGTCATTCTCAGATGAGACTTACATAGCAACATTAGACTGGAAGGAGAAATAATAAATGAAAAAAGTCATCAGCCTTATTTCGAGCTTAGCATTGGTGATATCTCTGAGTAGTTGTGCCATTAAAGAAACGCCTATCATAAACGGTGTTGAGTATAAATACAACAATCAGTTCTACGCAGATACGGTAGATCAATTATTGACATACATAGACGATGGGGATAAAGACGGCGTAAAATCCTTACTGTGTAACGGTCTGAAAAATTCAGATGGTATTGACGCTGATATACAAGCGCTGATTGATGGATTTGAAGGCGATATAATTCGCACGACAGAGTATGAAAAGGATACTGTGAGCGCCAGTTCTTCAGGAAAAAATTATACCAGTGCTTTTCTTTCCAGATCATTTTATATTATCACGGATAAGCAAAAATATGGGGTATATATAGCAGTTTGTCCCATCGATGAAAAGCATGATGATGGGGAAGATCTGGTCGGCGTTTATAACATATCCATAAATACTTTGGATTATGAGTCCGGTGATATCGAGTGTAATACTGCCAATACTATTGAAATTGCAGACCATAACTGCTGCGTTGCTTCCGGTTATGGCGACAGCAGCAGTTATTTAGTGGCTCAGACGGGCAATAAGTACGAAGTTATAGATATTTACAGGATAATCAATCCACAAAGTATTGTAAAATATGATGATATAACCGCATGGAACAGCAGAGATTTTCTGAGCTTTAAGGAAAAATTCGGCGCTCCGTATGCCGAATCTCTTGACAATGACAAGGAACATGTTTTAGCCGATGTATATATGTATGAAATTTCAGACAGCAATAAATATGCGATCGTGGCTGTTGGCAGAGATGACGGCTCGATCAATGCGCTGTCTGTTAAGGATATAGACAGCCGTTGGAGCGAAGATAATAAATATGAATATATTTTAGAGAATGAATAGATTAAAGGCAAGGAATTAAATAACAAATGAGCAGCGAAATAATCGGAACAAAATTCAAGTACACGGTATTAACATTGACACCGTTTTCTTCACATCATTTATGCACTGTAAGTCCGCTACTTTTCTGTGCCTGGATCTGGGCTGACCATTCAGTCAGGCGAAATTCGTTCTTTACCATTGCGATCGTTGTTTTCATTATCATTATCTTTATCTCCACATCTAATTTGGTCTAAGCAGCTCTATAGACTTTTTGAGATTGGGTAATTTACTCTATGGAGTTGCTTGAAGTTTATTATACTTCTTTAGTCATCGGTGGGGTAGATGCGGAGGGTTTGACGGTTACATTCAAATTCACAACGTCAATGATAGATGATATTTTAGAAGATGTCCCCGTGATTGATACAAATAGATATACTTGATGTAAAAATAGAAAATGTTTATTCGTCGTTTGGTGGGAAAGGAAATGTTATGAAATTAGAAAAACAAATTACAAATGAAGAGCTGCTTGAACTTACAAAAAAAGCATTTGAAAATAACGAGGTTGCTGAGTTCCTTTGCGGAGAAAAAGGATATGCTTGTCCTATAAGTCACTTTGTTCCAGCAAATGTACCAACGGATTTTAGTAGAATTATAGATTTTGGAGTATACAAGCTTTATGAGGAAACTAAAAATGAAAAAATTGTTGCCAAATTCGAAGAAGCCATATTGTATCTTCTTGATTGCGATCCAGCAAAGAATTGGATAGCGTTTATGGTATGTTGGAATCAAATTAGGAATGAAAAAAGACACGAAGCACCATTTAAATTCATTAATCAAGAGTTAATTGAGAAATTGAAGGAAACGCTATTAAAACACGAAAAGGAGCTTCGTGTTTGTAAGGAATGGCAAGGTTGGAATGAAGAAAATGGGCTTTGGCAGGAAATTACAAGAATTAATAACATTGCAACTAAAAATTATGGGTTGAGTATATTATGAATATAGACGAAATATTTAGTAAAGGTGCATCTTATCTAATATCTGAAAAAGGTTAAGAAGACTATATTTCAGGCAAAGATGTTACATTGGGACGTCCTGTTGGAGATGATACTGTTGTTTGGGTTGCACCAAGTGCCGAAATTGATGAAGCTATAATTAAAACCAAATCCGGATGTTAACCCTAATATAGGAGAAATTGGCAACACGAATTCAATAAATGGAATCTCAACCAAACAATTAAATAATCTATATAATTCATTAGGAAGAGATTCTGAGTGCTTACGTTTTATTCATTGCATTTACTATACAAGCGCAGCAAGAGGTTTTATAAGGGTTCTCTTTAAAATACCCTTAAATACTTTTATTATTGTGAGGTTTAGACTATGGCATTTGTTAATGAAAAGCTGACTCCAACGCAAAGAGAGGAACTGGCTAAGAAAAAGATTAAGAACCCATACGGGAGCTTTAGGGACACGACAGAAGGTATCATGCCCCTGTACTTAACTATTGACAAAAATTCTGAAACATGGTTAGCACATTGCTATAACCATCATGACACGAATAATGATATAGAGGAATTTATCTTTATGTATAAATCAAATCCGATACCTGTTCAAGCAATAAAGAGTATTCATGAACAACAAGTTTGTTGGAAAATAACACGTATTGATTTCCCGAAAGGATTGCTAAACGATAAAGAACACCTTCAAATTTTGTTAACTGACGCGTTCAAAGCTTACAACATATCCGGATGGCCTGGCGAAGAAAGTGGACAGACTAAGGTAATATATGGCTATGAGCAAGGAGGTGTATTGTAATGTTGACGTTATTGGAAGCATTAGATGAGCTCAATTCAAAATCAGAAAGTGAACTTACGCTTGATTATCTTGAAGAACTTGCTAAAAAAGTATCTATCGAACCTGTGCCTCATTTAACGATTAAAGGCTCTGAGATGACCTAAAATTGGTCTTATCAGAGCCTTTTTTTACATTATGCTTTTTAACGAAATGTCATTTTAGGTTGTTCATTTATTCTGGCAGCAGGACGCAGGCACAGAAACCGGGTTCGGGCTGATAGCAATATATGGTGAGGTCTTTTCTAATCTCAGAGCTAAAATCCTTCAGCGTGTGCTTTGTGCCGTTGAGTGCTACATCTGCGTAAGATACCAGCCATTTTCGGTATCCGTTGCGAAATACTTCATAAAAAGACCGATTCAGCATTTCTTCCACGGGCACACCCTCAACTACCGCCATCTCCTTGTTGCAGTAGCGGAAAATAAAGTCAACGCCGTGACCATCCTCATCGAATACAAGCTCGATAACGCAGTAAGCCAGAGGCATTTCGTCCATAATACTGTACTTCTCGTAAAAACCCAACGGCGGGTCGAATTCCTCCTTAGGCGACGGAACGTCTAGCCCAAGCTCCTTACGCAGCCGTTGTGGATGGGCTGAATGGCAGCTTTGACAAGACCGAGTTTGATCTTGCTTCTGCAGAGAATACAACAATTGAAAACGCACCAACAGACACAACTGCTTTTGGCATTTCCGGAGGTGCGATCACAAAAGATCAGAAGATCGGAACTATTACAGTAAAGATCACCTCAGACACGTCAGATTCCTCAGACACCACTATGGTGAAAAATTTGGAGGATCTGCGCGGTGTATTTGAAAATGGTGGCAAGGCAAAGCTAAACAACGATCTTAACGGAGCATACGAGATGCTGACGGTTTCGTCAGGAAAAGATCTGGAGTTTGATCTGAACAGAAAGACGCTGAGTGTCGAATCTATTTCACTCTCAAATGATGGCAACGAAACGCTGACGCTGCGCAACGGTACTATCGGTTGTTATGTGCAGATGAATGGAAGAGCTGAACAACATCTGATCGTTGACAATTGTACTCTGGATGAGTTGTGCGACAATAATAATTACTCAGATGTGACCTTGAGAGATTGTGTCATCACGAAAGATTGCTTTACCAGCTATGGCGGCATTTGGAAATTCGAGAGTGTTTATAGGGAAGAGGCAAAGATCATCTGCGGTGTTGGTACATATAACTTTAAGCCGGATGAATATGAAACAGGCAGATATGGCGGTATTCAACTAGCAGAGGGATGCACCGTCAGCGGACCTGATGAGAACGGCATTTACACCGTTACAGCGGAATAAGGAGGGCAAAAAAATTAGGCAGCCGTTATGATCGACTACCTAAAGAACTTATTCTATTCTGCAATGACCTTGTATATGATAAATGCCCATAATGCAAGAGAAATTATCATCACCATATAAAAATACCAGTGTTTTGTTTTGTGACGGAAAAATTCCATGCCCAGAAATCCTCCCGCAAAGCCGCCAAGAAGGCTCAGACCAAGGAGCGTTTTCTCAGGTATCCGCCATTTGTGTGCTCTTGCCTTGTGCTTATCTGCACCAAAAAGTATGAACGTCAAAAGGCTCATTGCGGAAAGATATATTATAATGTATTTCAGCATATCTTTGCCCTCATATAAACAAAGGGCGGAAAAGCTCCGCCCTTGTATTTTTGTTTTTTACTTGAAGTAAGCTACGCCGCTCTCAAATATCTTCTGATCCTTTTCACCAGGAACGTTCTTTGATACGCAGCAGCCCTTACGCTCTGAGTGACCCATTTTACCAAGAACACGTCCGTCAGGTGAGGTGATACCCTCGATAGCCTGGAATGATGTGTTAGGGTTGCAATGAATGTCAAATGTAGGTTCTCCGTCAAAGTCAACATACTGTGTAGCGATCTGTCCGTTTGCAGCAAGCTGTGCGATCTCCTCTGCTGTTGCAACGAAACGTCCCTCACCGTGTGAGATAGCCACGCTGTGGATATCGCCTACCTCACAGCCTGCAAGCCATGGTGACTTGTTGGAAGCGATCCTTGTGTTTACCATTTTAGACTGGTGTCTTGCAATGGTGTTGAATGTAAGTGTAGGGGAGTCGTCTCTCATATCTCTTATCTTACCATATGGTACAAGACCAAGCTTGATAAGTGCCTGGAAACCATTGCAGATACCAAGCATAAGACCGTCACGATTTTTCAGCAGGTCATGGATAGCGTCTGTAAGTCTTGGGTTTCTCAGGAATGATACGATGAACTTGCCTGAGCCGTCAGGTTCGTCGCCACCGCTGAATCCGCCTGGGAGCATTACTATCTGTGACTCTTTTATCTTCTTCTCCATTGCGTCAACAGACTCCTTGATAGCCTGTTCTGTGAGGTTTCTTACAACGAAGATGTCAGCCTCAGCGCCTGCCTTTTCAAAGGCTCTTGCTGTATCGTACTCGCAGTTTGTGCCAGGGAATACAGGGATAAGTACCTTTGGCTTTGCCACCTTGATAGCAGGTGCAACTCTCTTGTCTGCCTTGTAGCTGTACTTTTCAGGCTTTTCAGCAGGCTCTTTCACATGAACAGGATATACAGGTTCAAGCTTGCCCTCCCAAAGTGTCTGGAGCTTGTCAAGGCTTATTGTGTAATTGTCTGACTTTATCTCGTAGCTTTCTGTTGTTTCACCGATAACTCTCTCGTCAGTGTCAACGCCCTCTGCAAGCTCGATAACAAATGCGCCATAGCAAGCTCTGTAAAGCTCTTCTGCTGTGAGCTTGTCTGTGAACTTAAAGCCTATCTTGTTACCAAATGCCATTTTTGCAACAGCCTCAGATACACCGCCGTAGGATACAGCCCAGCATGAAAGCACCTTGCCCTCAGCGATAAGCTTTTCTACCTTTTCAAATACTGCCTTAAGTGAATCGAAGTTCACAAGCTTGTTGTCGTCATATTCAGGCTTGATAAGGATCACCTTAGAGCCTGCTTTCTTGAACTCCTGTGAAACTACCTTGTCTGCGTCTGTTACTGAAACAGCGAATGAAACAAGTGTAGGTGGAACGTCTATTTCCTCGAATGTACCTGACATTGAGTCCTTACCGCCGATAGAACCGCATCCCAGCTCTATCTGTGCCTTGTACGCACCGAGGAGAGCGGACATAGGCTTGCCCCAACGTTCAGGATCGTTCTGTGTTCTTTCAAAATACTCCTGGAATGTGAGCCAGCACTTCTCATATGTACCGCCTGTTGCGATGACCTTTGCGATAGACTCAACTACAGCGCTCATTGCGCCGTGGTATGGGCTTACAGATGAGAGATATGGGTCATAGCCCCAGCCCATAATGGACGTTGTCTTTGTATTGCCGTGAAGAACAGGGAGCTTTGCAGCCATTGCCTGTGTAGGTGTGTTCTGATATTTACCGCCAAATGGCATAAGAACTGTGTTTGCACCGATAGTTGAGTCAAATCTCTCAATAAGGCCCTTCTGTGAGCAGATGTTGAGGTTTGATATCATAGACTCCCAGCGGTCAGCAGTGTCAGCATCGTTGCTCTCTGCTGCGAAAACAGGAGCAGGGATAGAAATATCTGTGTGCTTTTCAGCTCCGTTTGAGTTAAGGAACTCTCTTGTAAGGTCAACGATAGTGTTGCCGCACCAGTTCATTTTAAGTCTTGGCTCAGCAGTTACTCTTGCCACCATTGTTGCTTCAAGGTTTTCCCTTGCAGCCTCAGCCATGAACTTTTCAAGGTCGCTCTTTGCGATAACAACAGCCATTCTCTCCTGTGACTCAGAGATAGCAAGCTCAGTGCCGTCAAGACCGTCATACTTCTTTGTAACAGCGTCAAGGTTGATAGAAAGTCCGTCAGCAAGCTCGCCGATAGCAACGGAAACTCCGCCTGCACCGAAGTCGTTACAACGCTTTATCATTGAAGTAACTTCAGGATTTCTGAACAAACGCTGAAGCTTTCTTTCCTCAGGTGCGTTACCCTTCTGTACCTCAGCTCCGCAGTTTTCAAGTGAGTGGAGGTTGTGTGATTTTGAAGAACCTGTTGCTCCGCCGCAGCCGTCACGTCCTGTTCTTCCGCCAAGGAGGATAACGATATCCTCAGGCTCAGGTCTTTCACGTCTTACGTTCTCAGCAGGAGCAGCACCGACTACAGCACCTATCTCCATTCTCTTCGCAACATAGCCCGGGTGATATATCTCGTGAACGTGACCGGTAGCAAGACCTATCTGGTTGCCGTATGAAGAATAACCATTTGCCGCACCTACAACTATCTTTCTCTGTGGAAGCTTACCTGTGATAGTGTCCTCAACAGGAACCAGCGGATTGCCTGCGCCTGTTACTCTCATTGCCTGATATACATATGAACGTCCTGACAGAGGGTCTCTGATAGCGCCGCCAAGACAAGTTGCCGCACCGCCGAAAGGCTCGATCTCTGTAGGGTGGTTGTGTGTTTCGTTTTTGAACATGAGCAGCCAGTCCTCAGGATTGCCGTCAACGTCAACAGTTATCTTAACAGAGCAAGCGTTTATTTCCTCACTCTCGTCAAGGTCTTTGAGCAGACCAGCCTTTTTAAGCTGCTTTGCGCCGATACAAGCAAGATCCATAAGTGTAACAGGCTTGTCAGTTCTGCCTGCGTAAAGGTCTTTTCTTGTGTTGATATAGTCTGCAAAGGTAGCAGCTATGTAGTCTGAGTCGATAGAAACGTTATCGACGATAGTGGAGAATGTAGTATGACGGCAGTGATCAGACCAATATGTGTCTATCATTCTTATCTCAGTGATAGTAGGATTTCTCTTTTCAACGTTCTTGAAATAATCCTGACAGAACTTGATATCGTCAAAGTCCATTGCAAGACCCAAGTCTGTGAGCATGAATCTCAGGTCATCGTCTGTTGAATAGATAAAGCCCTCAACAGTCTTAACTGTGGTAGGGATAGTATACTTGATATCGAGTGTATCGAAGCAATCAAGGGAAGCTTCTCTTGACTCAACAGGGTTTATCATATAGTGCTTGATCTGGTCAAGCTCTGCTTCTGTGAGTTTGCCAGAAACGATATAAATTCTCGCTGACTTGATAGTAGGTCTTTTTCCTCCAGTGAGAAGTGAGATACACTGTGCGCAGGAATCAGCTCTCTGATCAAACTGACCTGGCAGATACTCAACTGCAAAAACAAACTCGTCAGCTTTTACAGCAGGCAGGTGATCGTAAGTAACGTCAACAGCAGGCTCAGAGAAAACGACTGGTGCTGCAAGGTCGAAATCCTCTCTTGAAAGACCCTCTGCGTCATAGCGGTTTATAACTCTCAGACCTGTAAGGTTATCAAGTCCCAGAGCTGACTTTATTCCGCCGATAAGTGAATTTGCTTCAACTGCAAATTCAGGCTTTTTTTCTACATAAATACGGTAAACAGACATGGCTACATCTCCTTATAATAGTTACTTCTATTATACTACATTTTTCGCATATTTGTCAATAAAATTCTTATTATTCGGCAGGGCATATAATTATGTGTGACTAAGCGTTGGCTCACTTGTTGATTTTTTTAGTTCATAAAAGCAGAAATACCGCACCATTACAGTGCGGTATCCCTAAAATATTAATCTGCAAACGGATTTTCTGTTGGATAAAGCATACCCTTTGGCTGATTGAAGCCTATGTCTGTCATGCCAAGATATGCCATAACACTGTGGAGTGCCTTGCCATAGTGACCAAAAGCAACAGCACCGTGGTGAGGATAGTTCTTCTGAACGAGAACATGGCGGTAAAATCTGCCCATTTCGTTTATAGCGAAAATACCGATAGAGCCGAATGAACGTGTTGCAACAGGAAGAACTTCGCCCTCTGCAATATATCCTTTGAGCTGTGCGTCAGCCGTTGACTGGAAGCGGAAGAATGTTATATTTCCGTCAACGATATCGCCCTCAAGAGTACCTCTTGAAATGTTAGGTTCGCTGTCTGGTTCAAGATTTCTCTTCATGATACGCTGGAACTTCATCTCAGGCTCTTTTACAAGGCATGAAGCTGTGTTTCCGCAGTGGAAGCCCATGAATGTATCCTTATGTGTGTAAGGGAACTTTCCTGCGATATCATCATTGTATATGTCCGCAGGAACAGTGTTGTTGATGTCAAGGAGCGTAACAGGCTTCTGTGATACGCAAACGCCTATGTATTCGCTGACAGCACCGTAGATATCTACTTCGCAGGCAACAGGAATGCCTATCTTTGTAAGTCTTGAATTAACATAGCAAGGAACGAAGCCAAACTGCGTCTGGAATGCAGGCCAGCACTTGTTTGCAAATACAACATATTTCCTTGAGCCTTTGTGAGCTTCTGCCCAGTCAAGAAGAGTAAGCTCATACTGAGCAAGTCTTGGAAGGATGCCTGCCATTTTATTGCCCTTGCCAAGCTCTGCTTCCATGTCAGCCACAACAGCAGATATTCTCTCGTCGCCGGCATGGGCGTTGAATGACTCGAAAAGGTCAAGTTCTGAGTTTTCTTCTATCTCAATACCCATATTGTAGAGCTGTCTGATAGGTGCGTTGCAGGCAAGAAAGTCCTGTGGACGTGGTCCGAATGAGATTATCTTCAGATCCTTAAGACCGAGGATAGCCCTTGCAACTGGAACGAACTCGCTTATCATCTTTGCACACTCGTCAGGTGTACCAACAGGGTACTCAGGGATATAAGCCTTGATGTTTCTCAGTGCAAGGTTATAGCTTGCGTTGAGCATTCCGCAGTAAGCGTCGCCTCTGTTGTCGATAAGTGCATCACCGCATGGTTCTTCAGCAGCCGCAACGAACATAACAGGGCCGTCAAACTTCCTTGCTAGAAGTGTTTCTGAGGACTCAGGTCCGAAGTTTCCAAGATATACAACAAGTGCGTTGCAGCCTGCCGCATTCACCTCGCCGAGAGCCTTGAGCATATCATTCTCGTTCTCCACAACTGTAGGACATTCGTAGATATCTCCGTAAGCCTTTTTGTACTCCTGACAGACCTTGATACGTCTTGATTCTGAAAGCGACATAGGGAAGCAATCTCTTGAAACTGCAACGATGCCAAGTTTTACTTCTGGTATATTTTTCATGTTTTAACCTCCGATTTTCATTTATTTATGACTTTATTCTAGCATACCTTTGTGCTGTTTTCAATAGCTTTTTGTGCAAATTTTCGTGAAATTTAGTTAGCTGCCCAGCATGAAAAAGTGCGTTAGCCCAAGCCACTCTCTCACCCAATATGTGAACAGGTATCGTGGCTCGGTGTAGGCTGAATAAGCGGTGACATTCTCCACGCCCTGAGCCTTTGCGATAAGGCTTGCACGGTATTGATGAAAGCCGTCTGTGACGATAGTCATATCATGGCTCATGCCGAGTTCATCGAGTATCATGAGAGAGTTTTGGATATTTTCGTAAGTTGAAGTGGACTTGTCCTCCATTATTATCCTGTCGCTGTCCATGCCTTTTTCAAGAAGGTAATTTTTCATTGCCAAGGCTTCGCTTATTTTCTCATCATCACCCTTGCCACCTGAAACTATACAAAGCGTATCGGGATTGTCATTCATAGCCGTAATTGCAGCGTCAAGTCGTCTGCGTAACATTCGTGAGGGGCGTTCGCCTTTTACCTGACAGCCAAGCACAACTATAACATTGGCTTTTTCAGGGCGGTTTTCCTGTGCTTTGTACATAAGTATGGAAAGAATACCTACATATATTATCCCAGCAAGTATCAATGTGCTTACAAAGATAAGCCCGAATTTACCTGCGCCATGTTCCCATATTTTTGATATAATACCGCAGAATTTTGTCCAGTTTGCCGTTATGAGCATTAGCATCACCGAAACGATGATGCCAAGCAGGTTGCCCGAACATATAACTGGTAATGGTACAAGAAACAGAAACAACAGCAAAGTTTCCAGTGCAAGCAATATTATTTTTACGCTCATTAGTTATCTCCTTGTCTTTTTTGTACTATTATAACATATAGCTCTTGTGATTACAAGGGCAAAAGAGAAAAGCGCTCCGCAGCAGCAGAACGCTTTTATAAGGAATGATCTAAGTTGAGATCAGATCACCGAATTTTTCGAGAAAATCACGCTTGTCGTCATATTTAGCTACCAGCGATACAGTTTTCTTTGTGCCAAGACCGAAAATACCCATAAGTGATTTTGGATTGAGTATTTTTGTTCCTGACTGCACCACCAGATCGTATTTGCAGCTTAAAGCCGCTTCATGCAAAGTCTTGATGTCATTAAGATCGTTTATCCTGATATAAGCTTTGATCATGTTCGTGATTATGCCATTTGGCATATCCTCCTTTCGCAATAATAACCTCTGAAAAATTAAAAAGAACCGAAAATTTCTGAGATTTTCGTTTCTTTTTACATTGGCAACAGCAGTTCTATACTTATATGTCACATATCTTAATCCATATATAATTATATGCCGATGTGAACAAATAGTAAACAGATATTGTGTAAAATATTATATGCGAAGACATTAATATGAATTTTACTTATTTCGTGTTAATTTATTATATAAAATTTGGATAATTAGTCATATTTAAACGTTTTAGTTAATGTGGGACTTATATAAAAGCTATAACAAATCAGCTAAAAGTTTTCTTATTACGAAAATCTCAAACGTTTTATATGCGTTTTGAGTGAAAATACAACAAAAGTAGAAAGTGTATATTCGTAAATATATTAAACTATATGATGAGATTTTGCAAAAATGCGAAATCGTTTAAATTTTGCAACAAAAAAAGCACTGAGCTTTTAAAACTCAGTGCTTTCGTGATATCAAAGTTTAGTCAACAATAAATTCTTTGATCTCGTCAAGGAATTTAGTAGCGTCGTCTGTGTGTGCTACGAGCTGGATAGGATTTGAAAGGTCAAGGCTGAAAATACCCATAATTGACTTAGCGTCAACTGCATATCTTCCTGACGCAAGATCCACATCAAAGTCGTACATAGAAACTACGCTTACAAACTTTTTAACCGCTGCAATGGAATCGAGCATGATTTTTACCTTTGTCATAAATATTCCTCCTTCAGAATGATCGGTATATCCGATCTTGATTCCCACATAAATTCTGTAGATCTTTTCTCTACAATTTATATTATAAACGATTTTTTTGATTTGTCAATGGATATTTGCAAAAAAAATTAAAATATGGTACAATAGTCAAGAGTGATAAAAATCAAAGTTTAGATTTATGCGATATGCACATATATTATTGTGATTTATTGTGCATTATAAACATTTGGCTACTGAAAGGAAATCAAATATGAAAGCCTTTTTCTATACATTCGGCTGCAAGGTAAACCAATATGAAACTGAGAATATAAAAGAATCTATGCTGTCCGAGGGGTATGAGGTCACTGAGGATTATGCTGATGCAGAGGTCTGTGTTGTAAATACCTGCACTGTTACCGCTCAGTCGGACTCAAAATGCCGACAGCTTATCCACAAGATAAAAAAAGCCAATCCTGAGTGTCTGATAGTTTTGGCAGGCTGTTTTCCGCAGGCTTTTGAAAAGGAAGCTTCTGCTCTTGACGAGTGCGGTATCATAGTTGGCACAGGTGCAAAAAAGGAAATACCTGCCCTTATAAAAAGGTATATCACAAGTGGCGAGCGTATTATCAGGATAGTTCCTCGTGAGAGGGGAGAGGCTTTTGAGAAAATGACAAACTCAGGTGCTGACCAAAAAACTCGTGCGTATATCAAAATTCAAGACGGCTGTGATCAGTATTGCACCTACTGTATTATCCCCACTGCGAGAGGACACATCTGTTCAAAACCTTTGGAGGATATCGCCCCCGAAGTTCAGCAGCTCGTTGACTCAGGTCACAAGGAGATAATCCTCACGGGCATAAATCTTTGCTGTTACGGCAGAGACTTCAAAAACGGCACACGGCTCATTGACGCTGTTGAAGCCGCCTGCGGCTGTGATGGCGATTACAGAGTGCGTATCGGCTCTGTTGAGCCTGAGCTTATTTCAGATGAAGATATCCTGCGAATGTCAAAGCTTGAAAAACTCTGTCCACATTTTCATCTTTCCCTGCAAAGCGGCTGTGACGAAACTTTGAAGCGCATGAATCGCCATTATGACACGGCGGAGTATGCTGAGCTTTGCGAGAAGCTTCGAAGGCATTTTCCAAACTGCGCTATAACCACCGACATAATGGTGGGCTTTCCACAGGAAACTGACGAGGAATTTGAAAAGTCTCTGGCATTTGCAAAGAAGATATCTTTTGCAGAAACGCATATTTTCCCGTATTCACGCAGACCTACTACTGTTGCCGACAAAATGAAAGGTCAGCTCGACCGCAAGACCAAGCACAGTCGTGCGGCTCAAATGGCAGATGTATGCAACGAAACAAAGGCTTTGTATCTCAAAAGTCTTGTGGGCACAGTGCAGGAGGTTTTGTTTGAAAAGGAAACAAGCCCTCAGTGGCATCAGGGTCATGCGCCAAATTATGTGACAGTGAAAATACCGAGGACGAGCGAAGAAGTTTCCTTAAGGCGACAGCTTTTAAAAATAGAGATAACCTCGTCAGATGGCGAGTTTTGTTACGGAAAACTTATATGAGTACAAAAAAGAGAACCGCAAATGCGATCCTCTTTCGTTATATCAGATTTTTCTGCGCTCAGCCAAGCTTTGCAAGAATTATCTCTTTCATTTTTCCAGGGTTAGCCTTGCCCTTTGAAGCCTTCATGCACTGACCTACCAGATAGCCCAGAGCATTTGTCTTTCCGCCCTTGTAGTCATTTACAGACTTTTCGTTTGCGGCAAGAACTTCGTCAGCGATCTTTTCAAGTGCGCTGTCATCAGAGACCTGTGCAAGACCCTGCTCCTCGATAATGTCGCTTACCTTTTTGTCCTCCTCGAGAAGAACTGCAAAAACTTTCTTTCCGCCAGCGTTTGAGATAGTCTTTGCCTCGATAGCAGCGACGAGGTCAGTAAGATTGTCAGCAGTGAGCTTTGTATCTTCGAGAGTCTTGCCTGTTGCGTTCATGTACTTAACAAGGTCGCCAAGTATCCATGTTGTATAGCACTTTGCAGGGAACTTGTCCTTTGCCATGCAATCGTCAAAAAGCTTTGCAAGGGAAACAGACTCTGCTATAAACGTTGCGTCCTTTATGTTCAGACCGAACTTCTTTACATATCTGAGTATCTTTACGTTTGGAAGCTCTGGGATACTCTTTTTAAGCTCGTCAACACGCTCCTGCTCAACAACGATAGTGAGCAGGTCCGGCTCAGGGAAGTAACGATAATCCTGTGCGTCCTCTTTTGAACGCATTGGAATGCTCATGCCCTTTTCATCGTCCCAACGGCGAGTTTCCTGCTCGACCTTTCCGCCTGCTTCAAGAACAGCTATCTGTCTTTCTACCTCGTAGTCGATACCTCTTACAGCGGCAGAGAAGCTGTTTACGTTCTTCATCTCAGAACGTGTGCCGAATGGTTCGCCAGGCTTGTGAACAGATACGTTTACATCACATCTGATAGAGCCTTCCTGCATCTTACAGTCGCATATGCCAAGATACTGTAGGATAGATTTCAGCGTTTCAAGATAAACCTTTGCTTCCTGTGAGGAACGCATATCAGGCTCAGAAACTATCTCGATAAGCGGAACACCGCAGCGGTTAAGGTCAACAAGTGATACACCATGGAACTTGTCAGAGTGGAGAAGCTTACCTGCGTCCTCCTCGATGTGTATTCTTGTGATACCTATTCTTCTTTCCTCGCCGTCAACAAGGATATCAACATAACCCTTGCCGCAGAGAGGAACTTCTGCCTGTGATATCTGATAAGCCTTTGGCAGGTCAGGGTAGAAATAGTTCTTTCTGTCCTGCTTGCAGACACGGTTTATCTCGCAGTTGAGTGCGTGACCCATTCTTATTGCATAATCAACTACCTTTTCGTTAAGAGTAGGCAGTGTGCCAGGCATACCCATGCAGATAGGGCAAACCTGTGAATTGACTTCAAGACCGAACTGGTTCTTGCAGTCGCAGTATATTTTAGACTCGGTATTAAGCTCAGCATGAGTTTCAAGACCGATTACAACTTCGTAGCCTTTTACCATTTTTGTGACCCCTTTCCTTAAAGCTCAGGCATTTTGAATCCGCCAACAAGCTGCTCATAAGCATAAGCTGTGTTAAGCAGACGCTGCTCTGTAAACTTTCCGCCGATAAGCTGCATACCAACAGGCAGACCCTTGTCGTCATATGCACAAGGAATGCTTATTGCAGGCAGACCTGCAATGTTCACTGTAACAGTGCAGACATCGTTTGCGTACATTTTAAGGGGATCGTCAGTGTTTTCACCAATCTTGAATGCTGTTGACGGAACTGTAGGAGTAGCGATAACATCAACGTCAGCGAACTGAGATGCGAACTCCTGCATTATTCTCTTCTGAACGAGCTTTGCTTTCTTATAGTAAGCGTCATAGAAACCTGATGAAAGCACGAATGTGCCGAGCATTATTCTTCTCTTTACTTCGTCGCCGAAGCCCTCTGAACGTGTTCTCTCGTACATATCAACAAGTCCGTCATATTCTTCAGCTCTGAAGCCGTATCTTACACCGTCAAATCTTGCAAGGTTTGAAGAAGCTTCTGCAGAAGAAATGATGTAGTATGATGAAAGTGCATAATCTGTAGACGGCAGAGAGATCTCCTTTACAGTTGCGCCCTGCTTTTCAAGCTCTTTCACAGCGTTCATTACAGACTGCTTAACGAATGGGTCGATACCCTCGCCGAAATACTCCTTTGGAATACCGATCCTCAGACCCTTTACGTCAGCTTTAAGGTCAGCCGCGAAATCAGGATACTCTCTATAGGAAGAAGTAGCGTCATACTTGTCATGACCAACGATAGCAGACTGTACCATAGCAACGTCCTTTACGCACTTGCCAAGAGGTCCGATCTGATCCAGTGATGAAGCGAAAGCAACAAGACCGTATCTTGAAACGCTGCCGTATGTAGGCTTCAGACCTACAACGCCGCAGTATGAAGCAGGCTGTCTGATAGATCCGCCAGTGTCAGAACCAAGAGTAACGATAGCTTCCTTTGCAGCAACAGCGGCAGCAGATCCGCCTGATGAACCGCCAGGTATCCTCTCTGTATCAAATGGGTTTTTAGTAGGCTTAAAATGTGAGTTCTCGGTTGATGAACCCATAGCGAACTCGTCCATGTTGAGCTTGCCTGTTACAACGATATCGTCAAGCTTGTTCATTACAGTTGCATTGAAAGGCGGAACATAGTTTCCAAGCATTTTTGATGCACAAGTTGTTCTCAGACCCTTTGTTGAGATATTGTCCTTGATACCAACAGGTATACCAGCCAAAGGTGAAAGCTCCTCGCCCTTTGCAAGCTTTTCATCTATCTCAGCGGCTTTTTTCATAGCGTTTTCTTCGTCAAGTGTCAGATAAGCGTCTACCTTGCCCTCAACTGCTTTTATTCTGTCAAAAACAGACTTTGTAAGCTCTGCGGAGCTTATTTCCTTGTTCTTTATCATTTCTGACAAGTCGCAGGCATTTCTTTCAAAAAGTTCCAATTATAACACTCCTTACTCTACTGTTTTAGGCACGACAAGACAGCCTGCCTTTACCTGAGGGGCGTTCTGCATAAGCTCCTGTCTTGTGAATTTATCCTGAACAGCCACGTCTTTTCTGAGTATCATCGGGTTGTCAGGGTCAAGGGTCATTTCGTCCTGAATGTCGGGAAGTTTTTCAACCATTCCCACGATGTTTTCCATTTCTGACTCAAACTTATCAAGCTGATCGTCTTCGATGCGAAGTCTTGCCAGCTTGGCAATGTGTTTAATGTCAATGTTCATTTTACATTCCTCCTGTTTTATTTATATAAAAAGATATTGTCTTATTTTATCATATCCTTGAACTGTTCTTCGGTGATTATCTTGATACCGAGCTGCTGAGCTTTATCAAGCTTGCTTCCTGCTTCCTCACCTGCAAGAACATAGTCCGTTTTTTTGGATACCGAACCGCTTGCCTTGCCACCGTATTTCTCAATGAGTGCCTTTGCCTCACTTCTTTTAAGCGTCGGCAAAGTGCCTGTGAGAACAAAAGTCTTTCCTGCAAAGCGGTCGTCTATCTGTATCTTCTCATACTTTGTGTTTATCCCACATTCTTTGAGCCTTTGGATAAGCTCTATCATATGCTCTTCATGGAAAGCGTTGTAAACGCTTTGCGCCATTACGCCGCCAAAGCCGTCTATCTCGGATATCTGCTCTGCGGAGGCGTTCATGATGTTGTCTAGGTCGCCGAACTTGTCGCACAGAAGCTTCGCAGAAGCCTGTCCGATATTTCTTATGCCCAGACCAAACACCAATCTGTCCAAAGAATTGGACTTTGACTTTTCTATAGCACCGAGAAGATTGTTCACTGATTTTTCCTTGAAGTTGTCAAGCTGTAAAAGCTTGTTTTCACTCAGGGTGTAAAGGTCAGCCACAGAGGTGATAAGCTTATTGTCAAGAAGGGTGTGAACTATCTGCGGACCAAGACCGTCAATGTTCATTGCACCCTTTGAAGCAAAGTGAACAATGCTTCTGAATATCTGCGCAGGACATTCAACGTTCGGACACCTTACCGCCGCTTCTTCCTCGGACTTCACAAGCTTTGTTCCGCATACAGGACAGCACTCAGGAAGTGTGAAAACTCCGTCGCCATGCTTTTCCACAGAACCCAGCACCTCGGGAATGATATCTCCTGCCTTGCGCACCTTGATGATATCCCCAACGGAAATGTTTTTCTCTCTTATAAAATCCTGATTGTGTAGGGTCGCCCTTGAAACGCTCGTGCCTGCAAGAAAAACAGGCTCAAACACGGCCACAGGTGTTATAGCACCAGTTCTGCCCACGTTAAGCTCTATATCAAGGAGCTTTGAGGTCTTTTCCTCAGGCGGAAACTTGTAAGCCACAGCCCACTTTGGCACTTTTGCAGTTGCACCAAGTATTTCACGCTGTCTGAAATCATCGACCTTTATAACAACGCCGTCAATATCGAATGGCAGGTCAAAACGCTTTTCTCCGATAGCCTTTATGCAGCCTATGACCTCATCAGCGGTAGACACACGCTTGTAATCAGGGATAGTCTTGAATCCCAGTGTTTTCAGATAGTCAAGAGACTCCTTGTGGGAAGTAAGCTCCTTGCCCTCTATCTGCTGAACATTGAACACAAAGATATCAAGCTTTCTTTTTGCCGCTATCTTAGGGTCTTTCTGCCTGAGAGAACCTGCGGCGGCGTTTCTAGGGTTTTTGAAAGGCTGCTCGTCATTATCCTCCTGCTCTTTAACAAGCTTCAGAAAAACATTTCTCGGCATATATGTTTCACCTCTGACTTCTATCAAAGGCAGTTCCTCGTTTATTTTTATAGGAATGGACTTTACAGTTTTCAGATTAGAAGTAACGTCCTCGCCCACAAAGCCGTCTCCACGGGTCGAACCTATGGCAAGCTCACCGTTATGATATTCAAGGGATACCGAAAGTCCGTCTATTTTAGGCTCAACAACGAATTGCGGTTTATCCACAGCCTGCTGAACTGTTTCAATAAAGCTTCTCACCTGTTCAAAAGAAAAAACGTCCTGCAAAGAACCCATTTGCACATGGTGTGTGACTTTCTCAAATATTGATATCGCCTTGCCGCCTACACGCTGAGTAGGGGAGTCGCTTCTGATAAACTGCGGAAAATGCTCCTCAAGACCCTTTAGTTCCTGCTGGAGCATATCGTATTCATAGTCTGTGATCTCGTTCCTGTCCTCAACATAGTAAAGCTGAGAGTGATAATTCAAAAGCTTCACAAGCTCGTCTATACGTTTTTTAGCTTCCTGTTCGTTCAAAATAACACAACTCCATTTCTGCCAACTTTTTACGGCATATCATACGCAGGGCAATACCACATAAGGATTGTACGCAAGATGCGTAGCCAGATTTTTCGTTAGCTTGTATAGAAACGACGCAGGAATACTTCCGTATTTCAAGGAGTTTCTGTGCGAGATAACGGAAAATCTGCAAGCAGATTGCGTGCAAAGCCGTTAGGCGTGCCTTATGCGGTATTGCCCTTTATATTATACCATAATTGCTGGTGAAATACAAGCCTTTTTTCTATAAACTGCGAAAAAATCAGCCTTTTCCCTTGTCTAAGTACATATCAGGTGTCTCCCCTACGATAACAGTTTCGCTTACGGGATAGTCATAGCTCACCACGATATCCGTAGAGTGTGCAGGAAGAATGGCTGTCATTTCTATGGTCACAGTGAGATAAAGGCTGTATTTTGTCTGATTTATCCCTGCTTCCGTTAAACCGCTTTTAAGCTCGGTCTTTGCCGCGCCTATCTGATGAAGCCGCAGTGGTATGTCAAAACCTCTGCCTGTGAGGATATTTATTCCTGAAAGTGTGCCGATGGGTACGCTGAGTTTTGTACCCTCAAGCTGTGAAAGACTTTCGTTCACAGCCCTTGAAACACTGCTTTGAAGCCTGTTCACAGCGTTCGTATCGCTGTTTATGGAGGTTATCCTGCCGTCAGTTTCGGATATCTTTATATAACTGCTCTGGGGCAGTTTTTCCAGCTCTCTGCTTATGGCCGCATTTATCACGTCAAGTGCCGCCTGCTTGCTTTCAAACTCGCTTATTTCGCTGATGTGCCTTGAAAGCTGTGCAAAAAACACCGTCGTTAGCAGTGCAAGAATAATAACGACAGCAAGAATTATGTATGAAATTCTGTTCTTGAAAGAACGCTTGTGGACGCTCAAAAAAATCACCGCCTTTGGCTTATTATATACCAAAATGCGGTGATATGTGATTATTTTACTTTAATTCAACGATAGTTACGCCGTCCTCGCCCTCTCCGTAAACGCCTTTTCTGAATGATTTTACAGACGGGTGGTGTTTAAGCGCACGCCTTATGGCATCACGGAGAATACCAGTGCCTCTGCCGTGGATTATGGTGAGCATCGTCACTCCTGACATGATAGCGTCAGAAATAAACTGTTCCATTTCATGAACGCCCTCGTCAGCGGCATAGCCCCTGATATCAAGCTCGGTGGATACCTTTCTTGTCATGCGGCTTTCGATGCCGTTTTTAGATACTCCGCCTTTTTTCACAGGCTTTTTGGACTGTTTCTGCGGCTGTTGTTTTTCAATAAGCTGAAGCTTCTTTACATCTATCTTGGTTTTCATTATGCCTGCCTGAATGAAGCACATTCCGCTGTTGTCAGGGGGAGTTATAATGATACCCTTTCTGTTTGTGTCAACGATAAGCACGTTGTCACCCTTTTTCAGCGGTCTTGGCAGCACATATCCCTCGTTCCTGCTTTCAGAAACAGGGTTAGCCTCGCTGTAAAGCTTGTTCATTGTGGACTTCTGCTTGTGCCTTGCGTCAATGGCTTTCTGAGTGAAGTTCGGATTTTCTTTCTCTTTTCTCAGCTTGTCAAGTTCGTCAACAAGTGCCTGTGACTCACGCTGAACACGATTTACGATCTGCTGAGCCTCACGTCTTGCCTTTTCAAGCTCGGCTTCTTTCTGATCGTAGAATTTTTCTTTCTGCTCTGCAAGCTCTTTTCTGAGAGCCTCGCTTTCCACACGGTATTTCTCCGCAAGCCTGTTGTTTTCTTCAAGTTGCATTCTTGTGCGTTCAAGATTGTCTATGATAGTTTCAAACTTTCTGTTATCCTCAGAAATAAGCGACTCAGCGTACTTGATTATATCCTTGTCGATACCAAGACTTTCAGAGATAGCAAAAGCGTTGGACTTACCGGGCGAGCCTATGATAAGCCTGTATGTCGGGTGCAAAGTCTGCACGTCAAACTCGCATGAAGCGTTCTCAACGTCAGGAGTGTCGATAGCGTACATTTTAAGCTCCTGATAGTGAGTAGTTGTAACTAGCGTCGCACCGAATATCCTTATGCGTTCGATTATAGCCACCGCCAGTGCAGCACCCTCCACAGGGTCAGTGCCTGAACCAAGCTCGTCAAGGAGCACAAGGCTTTCGCTGTCCGCTTCGTCAAGTATGGTCTTTACTCTGCTTATGTGAGAAGAGAAGGTAGACAGATTGTTTTCTATAGACTGCTGGTCGCCTATATCAACAAGCACGTTTTTATATACTGATATCCTGCTTCCGTCTGACGCAGGAATGAGCAGACCACACATTGTCATAAGCGTGAGCAGACCCACAGTTTTAAGCACAACTGTCTTACCGCCCGTGTTAGGACCTGTTATTATCAGGGAGTGATAGTCAGTGCCAATAGAAAAGTTTATAGGCACGACCTTTTTGGGGTCGATAAGAGGGTGACGTGCCTTGTTCAGCACGATAACACCGTCATTGGATATCTCAGGGAGCATTGCTCTCATTTTTGCACCAAGGTTTGCCTTTGCGAAATAAAGGTTAAGCTCTGTTACCGCATTGTAGTTTGAAATGAGCTGGTCTTTCATTTCGGCACATTCCATAGAAAATTCTGCGATTATCCTGTGTATCTCGTCTTGCTCCTGACCCTGCAAAATGCGGATATCGTTGTTAGCTTCCACAACTGACATAGGCTCGATAAAGAGGGTTGAGCCTGTTGCGGAAGTGTCATGAACAAGACCGCTGACATTGCCCTTGAACTCAGTCTTTACCGGAAGAACGAAACGACCGTCACGCATTGTGACAATGCTTTCCTGCAAATATTTCTGCGTGCTTGGAGATTTTATCATCTTGTCAAGGGTCTCTCTTATCTTCAGCCCTGAACGTGTTATCTTCTGTCTTATGCTTCTCAACTCCGCACTTGCGTCGTCAGAAAGCTTTGTGTCATCTATGATAGCCGTTTCAAGTCGCTGTTGCAGATACTTGTTTGGATAGAGCATTTCAAAGAGATATGAAAGGGAAGTGTCCTTGTTCTCACACTGCTCATACCAGTGGTGAAGCTCATAGGTCTGCGCAAGCAAGCGTCTTATCTGGATAAGCTCTCCAAGAGAAAGCACACCGCCTGCCTCGGCTCTTTTGATGTAAGTTGATACGTCGTTTATGTTGTAAAAATTCGGCGTGCCGTATCTCACGCTGAGTTCAAGTGCTTCGGCGGTCTTGCCTGTTTCTTTCTTGACCGTGTAAAGATCAGAACAAGGCTTTATCCCCAAAGCCATTTTTTTTGTTTTTTCGTTGGAGCATTCTTTTGAAAGCATTTCAAGAATTTTGTTCAGCTCCAGCGAATCATAAAATCTTTCGTCCATTATATATACCTCAAAATATGACAATAGGCAAAGCTACGCAATGCCTACAAAAGTCTGTAAAAATCAAGCGACGGAAACTTGCCTTTCAGATTATATCTAACAAACCGCTCTGTAAAAGCGGTCAGCTTTTTCTGATATCTTTCGCTTATCTTGAAAGCAAAAAGCCGCTCATATTCCGTCAGTGCAATAAATCGGACTATGTATAGCATAGTCCTGTCTAATTCAATATCGTAAATACTGTCAGGATTGTAACAGCACTTGTCACACTCCAAGACCCCTGTTGACAGATTGAAGTGCATAATGTCAGCTTCATACGCCATGCAAACTGAACAGCCAAGAAGCGCAGGTCTTAATCCTGCTTCGCACAGCAGACGAAACTCAAATATAGATTTGAGAAGTTCGTTATCCCTGTCGCCCTTATCGAGAAAATAAAGTGTGTTCAGCGTCAGCCGCATTATCTCGTCACAGCCGCTTTCCTCTGTTCGTATATACATGAGAAGCTCAGAAAAGTAAGAGGCAAGAGCCGTTTTTTTAGGGTCGAGCCTGATGTTGTAAAAAAGCTTCTCTGATTCACTGCTGTTGAGAAAAAACATTGATTGGTCTTTAGCGTTCTTCTTTTCCTCAACGCACAGCTTAGAGTATGCAAAAAGCTGCGTTGATGACGCATTTTTCGTGCTTTTCCTGCCGCCACGAACAAATATATCTATGACTCCACGCTCTGCCGTGAGGACAGTGACGGATTTGCTTGTTTCGCCCCTGTCATTTTCCCTCAGTATCAGTCCCATAAAGGTCAGCATTGTCAGTATCCTCTTTTCTGTGTGCGGCATATGTGAGGTAATCCTCTATCCTGCCGCTTTCAAAGAACTTGTCCCATAAAGTCATGATATTCACCGCCTTACTGATATTATCAGCTTTTTTGGCGGTCATTATAAGCGGAAAAATATGTTGCCTTTATTCCAAACCGAAATTCTTTATCATGCCCTCACGGTTTCTCCAGCCCTCTTTTACCTTGACCCAGCACTGGAGATTTACTTTTATCTGGAAGAAATTTTCAAGGTCAGCTCTTGCTTCCTGACCTATCTTTCTAAGCATAGAGCCGCCTTTTCCGATAAGTATGCCCTTGTGTGACTCTCTCTCACAGTAAATAGTAGCGGTAACGTCAAGTATAGCTTCACCGTTTCTATTTTCACGCTCATTAAGATGTTCGATAGTCACAGCTATGCCGTGAGGAACTTCGTCATTAAGGTTATTGAGTGCCTTTTCTCTTATTATCTCAGCCATTATGACCTTTTCTGGCTGGTCTGTGAATTTATCATCAGGGAAGTAGTGCGGACCCTCCACAGCATTCTTTTCAAGATCTTCCATAATAATGTCAAGACCGTCCTTTTCAAGAACGCTCACCGGTACGATATCTATAAAATCAAAAAGCTTTGAATACTCTGCTATCACTGCGATAAGATCCTCTTTGTTTTCAAGAAGATCTATCTTGTTCAGCACAAGTATCACCTTAGTCTTGCCTGTCTTGAAGCCCTTTACAAGCTCACGTTCGTTTTCGGATATTTTCTTTGTGCAGTCAGCCATAAGGATAATAAGGTCAACCCCTGCAACAGACTCGTTCACAGCGTTGAGCATATGCTCGGAAAGCTTGTTTTTAGCCTTGTGCATACCGGGTGTGTCCATGAAAACGAACTGCGTTTCTCCCTTTGTGAGAACACCTGTTATCTTTGTTCTTGTTGTCTGCGGCTTGTCGCTCACTGCGGCTATCTTTTCGCCCACAAGTGCGTTTAGCAATGAGGATTTGCCTGCGTTCGCACGTCCAACAATGGTGACGAACGCATTTTTTGAATTTGCATTTTTCTTGTTCATATATATTTTTCCTTATCTTTTTTTATCTTTGTCAGCAGGCGTTTTGAACACCCATACGAGCCACAGTATCACACCTGCGGCTAAAGCTATCCCTAGCCATATGTTTCTTGCAAAATAAGAGGCTATAGCCATAAAAGCATAATAGTCCCAGAATATCCTTATTCCCACAGCCACAGAAGCTATCGCCGCAATGAGAACAGCCCCTGCCGCACAGTCTTTAGCCTTTTTAGCAAGGGGGTTTTTATCTTTACACGCCATATCCACAGCGGCTTCAACAGCCGTGTTCACAAGCTCTAGTGAAATAACAAGCCCTATGCAGATATAAACTGCGGCAGTTTCGGCGGCGCTAAGCCCGTAAAATCGCATTAGCAGTATCACAAGCACTGCAACGCCAACGTGAAAACGCATATTGCGCTCTGTTTTTATACAGCTCACAACGCCCTCAAAGGCATAAACAAAGCCCTTGAAGAAACGTCCTATCCCTGTTTTACCTGTGTTCATGCTCGCCTAAGAAAGTGGCGTCACGGGATATGCCCAGATTGCCAAGTATAGCTTCTTCCTTTTCACGCATTATCCTCTCCTGAAGATTGCTTTCTTCATGGTCATAGCCAAGGAGATGAAGCATTGAATGTACTGTCAAAAAGCCTATCTCTCTTTCAAGAGAGTGACCATATATCTCAGCCTGACGGTAAGCAGTTTCAAGGCTTATGACTATATCTCCCAGCAGGAAAGCACCTGTTTCGTGGTTCATGTCAAAATCACCGTTCTCGCCAAGAGGAAAGCTCAGCACGTCTGTTGAGCGGTCTATGTTTCTATGCTCCTTGTTAAGCTCATGTATCTGCTCGTCATTCACAAAAGATACAGAAACTTCAAAATCATCATTGTGACCCTCATATTCCAAAACAGCATGGCAACAGCGTCTTACAAGAAGCCTTATGCCAACAGGTATCTTTACCTCTGTCTGGTTGTTGGTTATCATTACTTTTACCTTGCCCATTACTTTTTCACATTCCTTTTTTGTTATATTTTTCATAAGCAAGGATTATGTCCTGCACAAGCTTGTGACGGACAACGTCCTTGTCGGTAAATCTGTTTATTGATATATCGTCAATGCCTTTGAGTACGTTCATTGCCTGGATAAGTCCTGACTTTCTCTGGTCAGGCAGGTCTATCTGCGTTATATCGCCTGTTATGACTATCTTTGAGTTGAATCCAAGACGTGTGAGAAACATCTTCATCTGCTCGTGAGTGGTGTTCTGCGCTTCATCAAGGATAATGAAAGAATCGTCAAGAGTACGTCCTCTCATGTATGCCAGCGGAGCGACTTCGATACAGCCACGCTCCTGCTGTTTAGCAAAAGTGTCAGGACCGAGCATTTCAAAAAGTGCGTCATAAAGCGGTCTGAGATATGGGTCTACCTTACATTGCAGGTCGCCCGGAAGAAAGCCCAGCTTTTCTCCTGCTTCAACCGCAGGACGTGTGAGGATTATCTTCTCCACCTCGTGTGCCTTGAAAGCCTTTACCGCCATTGCCACCGCAAGATAAGTCTTGCCCGTTCCCGCAGGACCAACGCCCATGACGATAGTCTTTTTCCTTATTGCTTCAACATATCTTTTCTGACCGAGAGTTTTCGGCTTGACGAGCTTTCCGCTCACCGTTACGCACACTCCGTCATCAGACATATGCTTTATCTCATACTGCTTGCCCTCACGCACAAGTGTGAAAACATATCTTATAGTCTGCTCAGTGATAGCCTCGCCCTTGTTGATAAGAGCAATAAGGCTATTTACAGCTTCCGAGGCGTTAAATACGTTCTCCTCATCGCCTGTTATCTTGATATCGTCACCTCTGCCGAGAATCACAACATTATACTCTTTTTGGATAAGATTAACATTCTCGTCATAATTGCCGAAAAGGCTGAGTACAGTTTCCATTCTGTCCACGCTGATAAGTTTTTCCGCCATTAGCACAACTTCCTCTTTTTTTGTTCTGATATACCTATTATACAAAGCTATTATATCACATTTTTCCTCTGATTGCAACAATCTCAGTAAGATTTAACACTTTTTTTATGCACCTTTTCACACTTTTTGATCATTTCTTAATAAAAAATTCCACCTCTCTGCAAAGCTCACCATATAGGGTGTATGTTACAGTAGCGGTTACTCCGTTTTCTGTCACATTATCCTCCACTTGCCGGTCTTTAATCTCATAGTCTGAGAGAAAATTTTCCTCATATAAATACGCCTTTTCATGAACGGCGTCAAGTGCCTGCTGTTCTGTTAGGGTGTCTTGTGAAAATTTATATTCTTCAAGTTCGCAGGTGGTTATGCCAAAAGGCATTTCAAGCCCGAAAAGCGACAGAGGAGAATATCTCTGCTCATTTTTCCAGTAACCCTCAGGCTTTGAGAAAAAAAGAGGTATATCAGCGTCAAATACAGTGAAAAAACGTTTTGTATCTCTCTTGCCTGTCGTCTTTTCTGCCTTGTCCTCAAAGGGCTGTGTGAATGTGACAGTGCGCTCAAAAGTGCCTAGTATCTTGCCCTTTGAGCGTGCATAGCTTGTCTTTGTTTCAACGTTTTCCTTGCCGTCTATCCAGCTTGATTTTGATGTGATGATCTCACCGCCTACAACGATATCGCCCTTTGTCACACCGCTTCCCACAGGTATCTTTAGCTGTCCGTCATAAACCTCGATTTTTTCGATAACTCCGTTTTCGCAGGCAACAAGATTTGAGGGATAGCGGTTTGACTCACGCTTTGTGTCGCCCTCAGTTTCGATAACGTCGATTATCAGCGTGTCACCCTTGCGTGTTATGCCTGCCCATGATATGCCCTCCACTTTTTGCTTTAACGCACGTTCTGTGACTATAAGGTCAATGCTTGGGATATAAGTGCCGGTTTCAACGCCCTCCTCTTTAAGCACCGACATAACGCCTTTTCTGATATTTTCATCATCACTGAGTATGTCAAACCTCACCACCACGTTTGATAGATAGAAGCACGAAAGCATGACAGCCGCAGTGCCTATGACAAGTCCTCCTCTTCCGAAAAAACGTTTTGCAAGAACAAAGCTTCCGTGACGTTTTGTGGCGGTGTATTCAAGCCCAAGTTCATCGCATAGTCTTTCAAGTGCCTTGCAGTGTTCCGCAGGCATACGCAAAGTGAGTTTTCCGTTCTTTTCACACATTTTGCTAACGGGAAGCTTATCCGACATTATCCTGCGGAAAAACTTGGTGAAGCTGTCCCCTGTGATAACATAGTCTATATAACCGAAAATCATTATCCTCTCTCCCTGATACTTCTTGACACAAGCTTGACCGACTCTATTTTTCCTCTTATCTCCACGCTGTCGGAGCAGAAATTTGACATTGTTAGTCCGCTGCCCCATATCTCTATCTCAAAAGAGCCTGTCAGCACCTTTGCCATTATCTCGCTGCACTCAACTATCTGCTTGCAGTTTTCGATAACGGCGGCTCTGTCGTCAGTTATGCTTATGTATGAGCTTAGTGCGGTCAATTCTTTTGCCATGCCGAAAAAGCTTAAAAATGGTATCTTCCTCATTTTTGCGTCCTCCGTTCATTGTCTTATGCTTAATTATATTATTAGACAGACTGACATATACTTAAAAAGTAAAAGTAGGGAGGTAATAAAAATGTTGAAAAGACTTGCAAAGGAGCTTTGCGTATACATACTTGCGGGGGTGGTCATATGGTTCTGCATTATCATCATATCAGGGGGCGAGAGCGTAAAGCTTGGTATCTCCGAAGCCGTTGACCGCTGTATGAATATCATAATCCCGTCGCTGTTCGTTTTTATGGCGCTGTCGCAGATACTTGTTTCAAGCGGGCTTTACTACTGCGTTTCAATGCCTTTTTATCCTATATCGAAATTTATAATGGGCATACCGCCTCAGCTTTTCTTTGTATTTCTTCTTGGCAATACCGCAGGCTATCCTGTGGGAGTAAAGCTTCTTTCGGATCTGTGTCAGAGAAAGATAATATCCCAGTGTACTGCAAAGATAATGTCCTGCTTTTGCTGCTGTGGAGGGCCTGCTTTCTATTCGGGTACAGTGGGTCTTGCAGTGTTTGGCTGTACAGGAGCAGGCATTGCAGTGTTCGTATCCATACTAGCGGCAAATTTTCTCACTGCACTTGTTCTCGGCAGAGCTATAAATGAGGATAAGAAAACATCAAAGCCGACTTTCAGACTTGACGGCAGAATGTTCACCGACAGCGTTATCTCGGCAGGAAAGTCGCTTTTTGTTATCTGCGTTATGATAGTTTTTTTCGGAGCGTTTATGTCCTCTCTTGAATACTGCGGAGCGTTCAGCTTTCTGAAAGATGTGTTTTCACTGTCAGAAAACGAACTTGTGCTTGTTAAAAGCTGTCTTGAAATAACCTCTCTCACTGAGCTTTCGGGAAGTCCATTTTATCTTCTGCCATTTATAGCCGCTGTCTGTTCCTTCGGTGGTCTGTGTGTGATTATACAAATATCTGCACTTGGCGTGGATTTCTCCCTTGTGCCGTTTTTTATCTCACGTTTGACATCAGCTTTTTTGTCCGCTGTCATATGCCGTTTTATCTATCCTTTCTTTATCCCTGATTCAGTTTTGACTTCTGTTGCAAATAATGTTAAATTCGTCAAAGTGAACAATTTTGTTCCCTCGTTTTGCTTGATTATGATGATTTTATTACTAACTTTGAAGAAAAGACTAGCATTTTCTAAAACAGTATGATATAATTAATAACAAATGAAAAAAGATTAACTTATCTTAAAGGAGTTGTATAAATCATGGCAAAGAAGAGCTATTTTGGTAACAGAATTTCACCGTCATGTTCTTACTGCCTTTTCGGCAACAGATCAAGAGAAGGAAATAAGGTCCTTTGTGAGAAGCAGGGTCTGGTAGACGCTGATTATAGCTGTAAGAAGTGGGTCTATGATCCTATCAAGCGTGTTCCAAAGAAACAGCTTAACATTCCAAATCAGGAAGACGATGTTATCTGATACATAAAATATGCCGTACATTTTTTGGTGTACGGCTTTTATATTGCAAAAGATCCGCAGAGCGTTTTGTTTCGCCCTGCGGATCTTTCTATCTTATATCTTTTTGATTTTCGTGTAATTTGCCATTATCTTCTTTGTGCCACGATTATCGAATGCTATCTCAACAAGAGTATCGTTAGCCATAGGTTTTGAGCTTAAAACAGTGCCTTCGCCGAATATCTTGTGCAAAACTCTGTCGCCCGGGGCGAAAGTTTCGGTATTAACAGAAAAATTGCTCTTATCAGCCTTTCGCTGAGCCAATTGCTGTTGCAGGCTCATGCTGTGAGGCTTTTCATAGCCGTTGAGATAAGGTGAAGCCTTAGTTTCCTCGGCTTGCTTTTCTATACAATCGGCAGGAAGCTCTTTTATAAAGCGTGATATTCTGTTTCTGTCAGTGCGACCGTAAAGCATACGTTCCTCTGCGTGGGTAAGATAAAGCTTTTCCTTTGCTCGTGTCACCGCAACATATGCAAGTCTGCGTTCCTCTTCCGTGTCAGCTTCTGATTCAAGACTTCTTGATGACGGGAAGATGTTGTCCTCCATGCCTACCACGAAAACTATGGGGAACTCAAGACCCTTTGCAGAGTGCATTGTCATAAGCACAACATAGTCAGCGTCAGAGTCGAGATTGTCAACGTCAGTGTAAAGTGATATTTCCTCCAAAAATCCCGACAGCGACGGCTCGTCAGCATTTTCTTCGTAGCTTGACATGGTGGATTTAAGCTCGTTGATGTTTTCAAGACGTGTAAGACCCTCGTCGCCCTGCATTTCAAGATGACGTTTGTAGCCTGTCATATCAAGAAGCTTGTCCAAAAGCTCCGCAAGTGGCAGAGTGTCAGAAAGCTCAGTAAGCTCTGAGAGCATATCGCCCACAGGCATAAGCTGTTTTGAACGCTTCACAAGGGGTGCAAGCATATCGGCTTCCTGCATGATGTGGATAGGTGAATCCCCAAGGTCTGAGGTTATCTGCTCAAGAGCGTTTACAGTGGCTTCGCCGATACCACGTTTCGGCTCGTTGATTATTCTTCTCAGACGGAGAAAGTCAAAATGGTTGTTTATTACAGAAAGATAAGCAAGTATATCCTTTATTTCCTTTCTGTCATAGAATTTCAGACCGCCTATTATTTTATATGGTATTCCGCTTTGTATGAACGTCTGCTCCAAAGCGTTCGATTGTGCGTTCATTCGGTAGAGAATGGCATGGTCGTTGTATTTTCTGCCTTTGTTTATGTCCTCTAAAATAGTGTCAGCCACGAATTTTGCTTCACTGCGCTCGCTTGAAGCCTTGTATACTGTTACCTTTTCACCGTCACCCGAAGCTGTCCACAGATTTTTGCCCTTTCTGCCCTGATTGTTGCTTATAAGCTGATTTGCGCAGTTTAGGATATTCTGCGTTGAACGATAATTCTGTTCAAGCTTTATAACATCAGTGTCAGCATTGCAGTCGAACTGCTCCTCGAAGTTGAGGATATTCTCGATAGTCGCACCACGGAACTTATAGATACTCTGGTCGTCATCACCAACAACGCACAGGTTGTTATACTTCTGTGACAGCAGTGAAACAAGTCTGAACTGAGCCTTGTTGGTGTCCTGATACTCGTCTACCATTATGTATTTATACAAGTTCTGATAGTGGTCGAGGACGTCAGGAAACTGCTCAAAAAGCTTGACTGTGTGGCAGATCATGTCGTCAAAGTCCATAGCGTTTGCGGCTTTGAGCTTCTTCTGATAGTGCTTGTATACCTTGCCTATGGTCAGATTACGATAATCTCCTGCGGCTGAGGCGATGTATTCATCAGGCTCTTGGAGCAGGTCTTTAGCGTGGGATATCTCGCTGAGTATGGTTCTCGGTGGAAACATCTTCTCGGATATGCCAAGCTCTCTCAATATGCTTTTTACAGTTCTCTGAGAATCGTCTGAATCATATATGGTGAAACTGCTTGAAAATCCAAGCTTGTCACATTCACGCCTGAGTATCCTTGCGCAGGCGGAGTGGAAAGTCGCCGCTGTAATGCCTTGACCTGCCTCTCCCAACATTCCTGCAAGACGTTCTTTAAGCTCGCCTGCCGCTTTGTTTGTGAACGTGATAGCAAGTATGCTCCACGGCTTTATGCAGTCATATGCCACAATGTCTGCGAGGGTAGAAGCGTCGTTTGTCTTGCCGTCAATGTAGTCTTTGAGAAACTGTATGTCCTGCTCAGAGGGCGTGCCGTAGGTCTGCTCTGTGTTGTATGCGTTGCCGAAGTATATCATGTTTGCGATGCGGTTTACCAAAACAGTAGTCTTGCCGCTTCCTGCTCCTGCCAGTATAAGGAGCGGACCTTTTATTTTGAACACAGCCTTGCGCTGTTGGTCGTTCATTCGTGAAAAATATTTTTCAAGTGCTTTTCTTTTAAGAGCCGTAAACTGCTCCATTATATACACCTCCGTAAAATTTCTTTTATGCCGTATCCTACATTATAGCATATTTTTTCTATCTTGAAAAGGGCGGCGGCAAATTTTTTTCACATGAATAACAGTGGGTATGTTTTCCAATAATACATTAAATCAAATATTATGAACGGAGGAACATATATGAAAGCTGTTGTTTTATGCGGAGGACGTGGAGAAAGATTGATGCCCATGACAGACAGGCGACCTGCGGCTCTTCTGAGATTATGCGGAAAAGAAATTCTGCTTTTTACTCTTGAAATGCTGGAGAAAGCAGGCTTTGAAGAAGCTGTCCTTGCGGTGGGCTATGGCTCTGAACAGGTAGAAAGGCTTCTTGATGAAAAATACTCAGGTAAGATAAAGCTCCATATGATAAACACCGCAGGCAAAAGCACTGTGCAGGCTGTTAGAACAGCAATGTGCGATGAAACAGAAATTCTTGCCGTGGAATGTAACTGTATCTGCACTCACCATCTTGATGAGATTATAAAAGTTCATTTGAGCAACGATACCTTTTGTACGGCTCTGACTTATGATACTGAAAACAAACCTGCTGGCATATATATAGTGAAAAGAGAGCTTTTTGATAGCCTTAATCCTGAAAAGCCTACGGATATGACGGAGGATATTATTCCCGAGGCTGTGAAAAGTGGCGAAGCTGTTCTGCTTGACGGAAAAGGCTATTATAAAAGGATAACCACGCCTGAGGCTTTTCTCGATTGTCAAAGGCATATGCTTTACAACGAAAATATGTCACAAAGGCTGACGGAAAATAATTTCAGCGGTGCGGCAATAGGTGAGCCTGTTTATATAGGTGAGAACGTTTCTGTCATGTCAGGGTCGGTCATAGAAAGCGGAAGCGTCATAGATGATAACGCTGTTGTAAAGGGCGGCAAGGTGAACGGATATGTTGGCATAGGCTCGGTGATATCTGAACGCTGTGATATAAACAGTGCAGTGGTATGCCGTGGGGCTGTCCTTGACAGCGGTGTGAAGTGCGGTGAATATTCCGTCATAGGCGAAAAGGCTCATATCGCAAGTGAAGCCGTCATTGAAAAAGGAGTGGGCATATGGTCTGGAAAAACTGTTGAAAAGGGCGCAAGGCTTTATGAAAACGTGAAAAGATCATCTGACAGCCGACTTGTCATAGACGAAAACGGCGAGTGCAGTTTGTGGGGCGGTGAAGCCACAGCGCAAAAGGCTATGCTTTTTGCACTGTGTGCCGCAAGCACTGCAAAAAAAGGCGGAAGTATAGTGACAGCCTATGGCTCTGACGAAAGCTTTTTGCTCAAACAAGCCCTTGACTGCGGCATATGTCAGGCTGGAGTGAACGTGTACAGTATAGGCAGAGCAGGCATTTCAGAGCTTTCTTATGCTGTGAACAGATTTGGCGGAGAGTTCGGCATACTCATAGGCGCAAACATTTCAGGTCACGCAAGGCTTATTTCGGTTGGGGGAATGTTGCCTGATGAAAAGCTTCTTGACCGCATTGGAAGCATAGCTGACGACAGGGCTTATCGCAGCGTGTGGCTTTCTCAGACGGGTTGCGTGACAGATTTTTCAGCGGTGAGGGAGATATACGTCGCAGAGCTTGAAAAAAAACTTCCTGACCGATTTAAAGGGGTAAATGTGGATATCCGCACATATGATGTTAGAAAGGCGACCCTTGCCGACAGACTTTTTCACTGCAGGAACGATATAGACGGTGAGCGTATAATATTCAATCTTTCCGCAGACGGCACAAAAGTATCAGCTTACAGTGAGGAAACAGGCTATGTCATGTGGGAAAAGCTGGTGGCAATGTATGCAGGGGTGTGCTTTGAAAAGGGGCTTGCGGTGGCATTGCCTGAGAATTTCCCCTCTAGTGCCGATGCCGCTGCTGAAGACCACTGTGGCAGGCTTTACCGATACAAAAGCAATGCTGACATAGCAAAGGACGTTGCCGTTTCGACCCATAATATGTTTGCCTATGACGGACTTTACCTTGCGTCAGCGGTGACGTCTTATCTGTCAGAGCAGGGGATAACGCTACAAAAAGCTCTCTGTGATGTGCCTGACGCATACACTTCAAGCCGATTTGTGGGCATAACAATGAGCCGTGAAAACAAGGAAAAGATGTTTTCAGAGCTTGGCTGTTCGGCAGAGGGTGAGATAACAATGGGTAAGACACACGCAGTTATCAGACCGCTGAGGGATAAAAAAGGTATAACAGTGTTTGCAGAAAGCGTGAGCTGCGAGCAGGCGGCTGCCTTTTGCGAGGATATAACAAGCAGGATAAAGGGCATATTCAGATAAATGTAATAAATTGCTATTGACATTGAGACGAAAATGGAGTACAATATAATCAGATATTTTTGTTCGGACAAAGGCGGCTCATGCCGCTGTATTTAAACTGCGTTCATCACACCATTTTGTCTTTCTTTGAGGCTTTAAGCGTTTTTGACAGCACATGATAATAAAGCCCAAACGCAGCGGTATATTGAATCTAAACGGAAAAATCGAATATTATTTGAGCATGATAAAATGCAGCAGGAAGGAGATAATTGCTCCTGCCGTATGTTTGTGCTGCTTTTTTGCGGCATTTTGTGCCTTTGAAGGCTTAAAAGCGGAGTACAGCAGGGCAAAGTACATTATTTTATGAACGAAAAGAACAACACAGTAAAAAATCCTACACAAAAACGTTTTTTCAGAAAAAAACAAAATAAGAGCGAGATACCTCTGGCTCAGGCTTCAAAAGAGCTTGACCGTGTAAAAAGTCAGAGAGCTTCGGGCAGTGTGAAAAAAACGCTTCAGCCGAGAAATGAAACTCCACAGAGAAAACCGCAGAATACTCAGCAAAGACGTCCAAGACCTGCGGCGAACAGAGTGAAAGAGCCTGTAAGAAGAACGCCTGTGAAGATAATCCCTCTTGGCGGTCTTAACGAGATAGGCAAGAATTTCACTGTTATCGAGTGTTCAAACGATATGTTCGTTATCGACTGCGGATTGGCTTTTCCTGACAGTGAAATGCCGGGCGTTGATATTGTTATCCCTGATTTCTCATACGTCGAGAAAAATCAGGAAAAGCTCAGGGGCGTTGTGCTTACACATGGTCATGAGGATCATATAGGCGGTCTGCCGTATTTTCTGAAAAAATTCAACGTGCCTGTTTACGGCACAAGGCTTACCCTTGGTCTTGTCGAGGGCAAGCTGAAAGAGCATGGGCTTTTAGGAACTGTAAAACTCAACGTTGTAACGCCAAGACAGACAGTTAAGCTTGGCTGTATGGCGGTGGAGTTTATAAGAGTAAACCACTCTATCCCTGATGCCGTGGGAATGGCTATCCATACCCCTGCTGGTGTGCTTATCCATACTGGTGACTTCAAGGTAGACTATACACCTATCGAGGGCGGTATAATCGACCTACCTAGATTTGCAGAGCTTGGAAATAAGGGCGTTTTAGCTCTTATGGCTGACTCTACAAACGCTGAAAGACCCGGCTATACCATGAGCGAGCGCAAGGTTGGCGAAAGCTTTGTGAAGCTTTTCAACAAGGCTGAGGGCAAGAGGATAATCATTGCCACTTTCGCTTCAAACGTTCACAGAGTTCAGCAGATAATAAATAACGCTGTCACACACGGCAGAAAAGTGGCTGTGTCAGGCAGAAGTATGGTGAATGTTATCTCAAAGGGTATCGAGCTTGGCTATCTTAAAGTGCCTGACGGTGTGCTTGTGGATATCGACACTATATCGAGATATGCACCTGAAAAAATGGTCATCGTCACAACGGGAAGTCAGGGCGAGCCTATGTCGGCGCTTACAAGAATGTCGGCAAACGAGCATAGGAACGTTACTATCACTCCTATGGACTTTATCATAATCTCGGCTAATCCTATCCCCGGCAATGAAAAATATGTCACAAAGGTAGTAAACGACCTTATGAGATTGGGTGCAGAGGTAATATATGAGTCAATGTACGAGGTGCACGTTTCAGGACACGCTTGTCAGGAAGAGCAGAAATTGTTGCTTTCTATCACAAAGCCAAAATTCTTTATCCCTGTACACGGCGAGTATAAACATCTTATGAAGCACAGAGATACGGCGCTTTCTGTGGGAATCCCTGAGAGCAATATAATCATTGCTGATATAGGCAACGTTATCGAAACAGACGGCGTTGACATGAAGATAACAGGACAAGTGCCTGCTGGAAAGGTGCTTGTGGATGGTCTTGGCGTTGGCGACGTTGGCGCAATAGTTCTCCGTGACAGAAAACATCTTGCTCAGGACGGACTTATCATTGCCGTGGCAACTATCGACAGGGCTTCAGGAGATATCCTTGCAGGGCCTGATGTGGTTTCAAGAGGCTTTGTGTATGTAAGAGAGAGCGAGGAGCTTATGACCGAAGCTCAGAAGCTTCTTACCGAAACACTTCAGGATTGTCTTGACAGAAATATGAAGGATTGGAATACCATAAAGGGCAGAATGAAGGACAATCTTTCGGACTTTATCTTCACAAAGACAAAGAGAAGTCCTATGATTTTGCCGATAATAATGGAATTATGACCGCCTGTCAACAGTGCGGCTGTTTATAGAAATGCAGGAGCTTTAAAATGAAAAGTAACAACGGATTACAGATCATAATAAGAATAACAGTGTGCGTTACCATGCTTTCGTCACTTATAGGCGCTTTTATGCTGCATTCTACTCCGTCTCACAGAGAGTCGGGCAGTGTGCTTATTCTAGTGTCTGTGGCGGCGGCTGTATTGTGGGTGCTTGAAGAAGTGGTTTTCCACAATCACACTCGCAAGTATGTGGCAAAGCTTTCCACGATGATCTCAAAGACGGAGAGAGATTCTCTCCTGAATTTTCCTGCTCCTGCTATAATAATCGACAGCGAAAACGTCATCGTGTGGTATAACAGACTTTTTGGCAGACAGGTCTACTCTGAGGAGGAAGCCTACGGAATCGACCTCACAGAGCTTATGAATATCGATATGGATAAGATATACACCTCTGACGGCGACCTTGTGTGCATAAACGCCCATTTTTATAAGGCGAAGGCTATACACACCGATGTGAACGGTGAGCTTTCAATGGTCTATTTCAATGACGTTACCGATTATGTAGAGCTTGAATATGAGTTCAGAATGTCCCACAAAGCGGTAATAATCATAACTATCGATAATTTTGACGAGCTTATGTCAAATATCAGAGAGAGCGAAAAAGCTCACGTTGTTGTTGAGATAGAAAAGCTTATAGAGGAATTTTTGGAGAATACTACTGCGGTGTCAAAGAAAGTAGCAAGCGACAAGTTCTATGTTTATATGGAGGAACGCCACCTTGCACCTATAATCGAGCAGAGATTTAAGATACTTGAGCAGGCAAGAAAAATAGCCGTTGGCGAGCGTTCTAACCTTACATTGTCCATAGGTGTGGGCAGAGATGGTGCAAACCTTGCGGAGAGCGAGAAGTTTGCGAAGCAGGCTCTCGAAATGTGCCTTGGACGTGGCGGAGATCAGGCGGCTGTCAAGGAGGACGGTGAGTTCAAGTTCTTCGGCGGCATTTCTTCTGCACCTGACAAGAACAATAAGACCCGTATCCGTATGGTGGCAAAGGCTATGCTGGAGCTTATCTGTAACCACGATAAGGTGCTTATAATGGGTCACAGATTTGGCGATCTTGACAGTGTAGGCTCTGCAACAGGCTTCTGCTGTGCTATCAGAAACATGGTAAAAGAAGCTTACGTTGTGGTAGACCCTGAGCAGAATTTGTCAAAAACGCTTATAAATTATATAAATGAAAATGAGTCGGAGCATTATTACATAACTCCTCAGGAGGGTCTTGAAAGACTTGACGATAACACGCTTCTTGTGGTAACTGATACCCATAACCCTGCACTGGTGGAGTCAAAGGAGATACTTGCAAGGGCGAAAAATGTGGTAGTTATCGACCACCACAGAAGAATGGTGAACGGTATCGAGCCGACTATAATGTCGTTCTTAGAGCCGAATGCGTCATCGGCCTGCGAGCTTGTGACGGCTCTTATCGAGTATTTCGGCGAGGATTCCAATATCACAGTCCATGCGGCGGAAGCTCTGCTTGCGGGAATAATGCTGGATACAAAGAATTTCATTATGAAAACAGGCGTAAGCACTTTTGAAGCGGCAGCATTTTTGAAGAAAAAGGGTGCTGATACCATAGCTGTCAAAAAGCTTTTTGCAAACTCTATCGAGACTTATCATCAAAAATCGTCGCTTATAAACAGTGCTCACCTTTATAAAGAGTGCGCAGTGGCTTATACAGAGGAAAGCTTCTCTGAAATAAGGATAGCGGCTTCACAGGCGGCAGACGAGCTGCTTGGTATAACAGGTGTAAAAGCTTCGTTCGTTATCTATGAAACGAACGGTGTGATAAATATCTCTGCACGAAGCATGGGTGCTTGTAATGTGCAGATCGTCATGGAGTCTTTGGGTGGCGGCGGTCATCTTACTATGGCGGCAACTCAGCTCAACTGTTCAATGAATGAGGCGAGAAAACGTCTTGCAGACGCCATTGACGAATACTGGGAAAATAATTCGCAGGAATAAAAAAAGAAAGGCAGAGTGAATAATATGAAAGTTATTTTGTTAAAAGATGTAAAGGGTTCAGGCAAGCAGGGAGATATCATCAACGTTGCAGACGGATATGCAAGAAATTTTCTTATCGGAAAGGGTCTTGCACTTGAAGCTACAGCTAAAAACCTTAATGACCTTGCAGGCAAAAAGGCTTCCGCTCAGCATAAGATAGATGTTGAAACAGCCGACAATAAAGCTATCGCAGAGAAAATAAAGGATAAGGAAGTTCTGGTAAAGGCTAAGGCAGGTCAGGGCGGAAAGCTCTTTGGCGCAGTTACAGCAAACGTTATTTCAGATTGCCTCAAGGCTCAGTATGGCGTTGTTATCGAGAAGAAGAAGATAAATCTTACAGCCGAGATAAAGGCTTTCGGTGACTATACTGCACAGATAAAGCTTACTCATGGCGTATCATGCAGCATTAAAGTAAAGGTCGTTGAGGAGTAATCATGGCTGATAATTTCCGTGGGCTTACCACAGGAGCGACCCTTGGCAGGGAGCTGCCTTTTTCTCAGGAGGCTGAGGAAGCCGTTCTGGGAGGAGTTCTTCGTGATCCTTCGGTGCTTCCGAAGGTCATTGAGATACTAAAGCCTGAAAGCTTTTATCGTCCACAACACCAGCAGCTTTTCACCATAATAGTGAGAATGTTCACCACAGGCAGCAAAGAGGACCTTATCACGGTAATTAATGAAGCTGTCACAATGGGTGTTTTTGAAACGTCTGCAATGGCTAAGAATTATCTTCTTGGTATTATGGAAATGGTGCCGTCAACGGATAATATCGAGAGCTATTGCAAGATAATCGAGGAAAAAGCAAGGGTAAGGTCGCTTATAAATGCCGCTAATCAGATTCTTGAAAAGGCATATGACGGCGGTGAGGATTCTCAGACGCAGCTTGACGCTGCCGAGCAGTCTATATTTGAGATAAGACAGGGCAGAGATGTTCAGGGCCTTACACGAATAAGCGACGTTATCGTTGATACATTCGAGCATTTGCAGGAGATATCAGGTCCTGACGCAGGCGAACATCTTGGCGCAAAAACAGGCTTCGGTCAGCTTGACGCAATCACAACAGGTCTAAACAGAACTGACCTTATCATTATCGCAGCTCGTCCTGCAATGGGAAAATCTGCATTTGCACTTAATATTGCGGTGAATACCTGCAAGGCGACAAAGCGTGACGTTGTTATATTCTCTCTCGAAATGGGTAAGGAACAGCTCGTGTCCCGTATGCTCGCTTCAGAGGCGCTTGTTAATAATACCCTGCTTAGGTCGGGCAATCTTGAGCCTTCCGATTGGGAGAAGATAGCAGGTGCGGCAGATACGCTGTCACAGCTTCCTATATATTTTGATGACGGTGCAGGCTGTACAGTGCCCCAGATGAAAGCAAAGCTCAGAAGAATGAGAAATCTTGGACTTGTGGTTATCGACTACATACAGCTCATGCAATCAGCAAATAAAAACGCCAGTCGTGTTGAGGCGGTGTCTGAGATAACACGTTCCTTGAAGCTTATGGCTAAGGAGCTTAATGTGCCTGTTATCGCACTTTCACAGCTTTCCCGTAGCTCGGAGAAGCGTGACGATAAAAGACCTATCCTTTCAGACCTGCGAGAATCAGGTTCTATCGAGCAGGACGCTGATATCATCATGTTCCTCTATCGTGACGCTTACTACAGCGATGAGGGCGACAAGTCGGTGGCTGAGTGTATAGTTGCGAAAAACCGTCACGGACAGACAGATAAGGTGCAGCTTGGCTGGATAGGCGAATATACCCTGTTCAGAGGTCTTGATTTCAGGAGAGATGATGAATAATTTTCTTGTAAAGGTAGCTTCTACCATAGAGAAATTTAATATGGCAAATAAGAGCGAACGCTTGCTCGTGTGCCTCTCGGGAGGTGCCGACAGCGTTACGCTCCTTTTGTGTTTATATGAGCTGGGATATGATGTATGCGCTTGTCATGTCAATCACCACCTCCGTGGTGAGGAAAGCGACAGAGATCAGCATTTTTGTGAAAAGCTTTGCGAGAAGCTTGGGGTCGAGCTGAAGGTGTTTCATGCCGACGTCGTGGGCTACTGCAAGGAACATTCTGTATCCACTGAGGAGGGGGCAAGAAAGCTTAGATATGACTTTTTCGATAGTATAGGCGCAGACAAGATATGCACAGCACACAGCCTTTCGGATTGCCTTGAAACTGCCATATTCAACCTCGCAAGAGGTACAGGTCTGAAAGGTATTTGCGGAATACCGCCTGTGAGGGGAAATATCATAAGACCGCTTATAAATTGTACTCGTCAGGAAATAGAGGGCTTTCTCAAAGAGAGAGGACAGGACTTTGTTACCGATTCCACAAATCTTACTGACGATTATACCAGAAATAAGATTCGCCACCTTGTTGTGCCAAGGCTTGCGGAGCTTAACAGTTCGCTTTTTGGCTCATATTCCATGACAGCTGACAGGCTTAGAACAGACAGCGACTATCTTGAAAGTCAGGGGCTTGAAGCCTTTGAGAAAGCGGTCTTGCCAAAGGGTTATGACGCATTGTGTCTAAGACAGCTCCACGAAAGTGTACGCCGTCGTGCAATAATGCACATTCTTGAGAAAGAGGGGCTTACTGTGAGCCATGACAGTATCGAGGATATCGACAGGCTGATACTTGACGTGGGTAAGGCGAACGTCAAGGGCGGAGTCTTTGCGGTCTGCTCAAAAGGTGTGCTCAGCTTTGCAAAGGGCGAGATGCTTGAAAACAGCACTCTCAGGAGCGTTAAGGTAAGCGACGAGGGCGTTTATCAGTTCGGCAATAAGGAGATAGAGTTCAAAATCTATCCTTTTGACGGAAAAATCGCAAATGTTCATAAAAAGTTTGCAAATTGCTGTCTGGATTATGATAAAATAAAGGGTGAGATTGTTGTCGAAAATCGCAGAGAGGGCGAGAAGATACGCCTTGTGAACAGAGATTTTGACAGCGATGTGCGAAAGCTGGTGAACAAGACCTTCAGACTTGAGGACAGGAGCAGTGCCGTTATCCTAAAAGATAGTCAGGGCGTTGTTTTCGTTGAAGGAAGCGGTGCGGCTGAAAGGGTGAAGATAGACTCTGAAACCGTTAAAATATTGGCTTTTACCATAAAGTGAGAGGAATATCACCCTAAGCTGAAAAGTTTTTTGTGTGAACTTGTATTTTTTCACTTTTCTGTCACATTGATAATATATAATCAGAGAGGTTGTTAGTTAATGAACAATATATCGGTTCTTTATTCTGAAGAAGAGCTTGCATTGTCTGTGAAAAAGCTTGGAGCAGAGATAACTGAGGAGTATAAAGGAAAAAAGCTTCTTGTTGTGTGCGTTCTTAAGGGAGCGTTCGTGTTTACTGCTGATCTTGTAAGAAGTATCGACAACGATATGCAGATCGCTTTTATTACTGCAAAGAGTTATGCTGGCACAAGCTCAACAGGAAATGTTTCAATTTCAGGAGATCATGATTTTATGGGTCTTGACCTGAGAGAGTGGGACGTTTTATTGGTTGAGGATATTCTCGACACAGGAAGAACACTTTGCGAGTTAAAAAAGAAGTTTGCGTCAATGGGTGCGCCAAGTGTTAAGATAGCTGTTATGCTTGATAAGCCGTCAAGACGTGTTGCAGACATAACACCTGATTTCAAATGCTATGAGATCGAGGACAGATTCGTTGTTGGCTGTGGTCTTGATTATGATGAGAGATATAGAAATCTTCCTTTTATCGGTATAGTTTCCGAATAAGGAGCCAAATATAATACAGAACAAAAGGTTGTGATCGATTGAAAAACAATAATAATGGAAAGACCCTGTTGATCTATCTGCTGGTATCGGTTGCCATAATCTGCGGATTGGTCTATATGCTAACAAGCATGAGCACAAAATCTTCCGACAAAAAATACTCGGAGATAATGGAACAGTTTGACAGCCTGAACGTGTCACAGTTTGAGCTTGATCTTGGCTCCGGACAGCTTAAGTATAAGCTCAAGGGCGAAGATAAGGTATATAGTTATACAGTTCCAAATGTTTCACTGTTTGCAAATGAAGTCCTTGGCGGTGAGGACGCTGAGAACTATCGTAAGAAATATAATACTGAAAATCCAGACGATCCTTTGCAGTATAATCTTATACCGATATCGGATAACAGCTTCTGGCTTAATCTGATACCGACGCTGCTTATGCTGGGCGTTATGATATTCTTCTTTGTGTTCATGATGAAGAATGCAGGCGGCGGAAAGATGTCATCTTTCGGAAAAACAAATGCCAAAATGGCACCAAGCAGCAAGAAAGCTACCTTTGATGATGTTGCGGGTGCAGACGAGGAAAAGGAAGAACTTAAGGAGATCGTTGATTTTCTCCGTGATAATAAGAAATATACCGAGATCGGTGCGAGAATACCTAAGGGCGTTCTGCTCCTCGGCCCTCCGGGTACAGGTAAAACGCTTCTTGCAAGAGCCGTTGCAGGCGAAGCAAAAGTTCCATTCTTCTCAATCTCAGGTTCTGACTTCGTTGAGATGTTTGTGGGCGTCGGTGCTTCAAGAGTAAGAGATCTTTTTGAGCAGGCTAAGAAAAACGCTCCTGCTATCATCTTTATAGACGAGATCGACGCAGTGGGCAGACAGAGAGGCGCAGGCCTTGGCGGCGGTCATGACGAGCGTGAGCAGACCCTTAACCAGCTTCTTGTTGAAATGGACGGCTTTGAGGATAACGATTCTGTTATTGTTATGGCTGCAACAAACAGACGTGATATACTTGACCCTGCACTTCTTCGTCCGGGCAGATTTGACCGACAGATACTTGTGGGCTATCCTGACGTTAAGGGCAGAGAAGCTATACTGAAAGTTCACACAAGAAACAAGCCCCTCGCTCCTGACGTTGACCTTGAAACTATTGCAAAATCAACTGTAGGCTTTACAGGTGCAGACCTTGAAAACCTTGTGAACGAGGCTTCGCTCCTTGCGGCAAGAAAGAATAAAAAGGCTATCACCAAAGATGAGCTTGAGGAAGCTTCTATCAAGGTTGTGGCAGGTCCTGAGAAAAAGTCTAAGGTCATCACAGAGGACGAAAAGAAGCTTACCGCTTATCACGAGGGCGGTCATGCACTCTGCACATACTACAGCAAATCACAGGATAAAGTTCATCAGGTATCTATCATACCGAGAGGTCAGGCTGGCGGTTTCACAATGAGCCTGCCTGTCAAGGATAAATCTTATGTTAGCAAGAACGAGATGTACGAAAATATCGTGGTTCTTCTTGGCGGACGTGTTGCTGAGAAGCTGATCCTTGACGACATCTCAACGGGTGCTTCAAATGACCTTGAGAGAGCTACTTCCACAGCTAGAAACATGGTAACACGCTACGGCTTCAGTGACAATCTTGGTCCTGTTGTATACGGTCAGGGCGATCATGAAGTATTTCTTGGCAGGGATTACACTAATACACCAAGCTATTCCGATAACGTTGCGGCTGAGATCGATAATGAGATAAGAACTCTTATTGAAAGTGCATTTACTGACGCTGAAAAGATACTCAACGAGCATATGGATAAGCTTCATGTTGTGGCTAAGTATCTTATGAAATATGAAAAGGTTGACGGTGCAACATTTGAGAAGCTTATGAATGGCGAGCTTACAGAAAGCGAGTTTATGGGCGAACCTGATAAAACACCAGAAATCCAGGATACTCCTGAGATAGTTGATGATATTTCAGTTGACGATAATTGATATGAAAGATCAGACGTGTAAAAGCGTCTGATTTTTTTTTGTAATGTCTGCTTGATTTTGCAGTAAGGATAGTGTATAATAAGGGTAACTGTAAAATGCAGTATAGAACGGAGATAGCAAATGAACTTACTTTTTATCGGAGATGTTGTGGGACAAAGCGGCTGCGATTTTCTTGAAAGCAGAATGTATAAGCTGAAGCGTGAATATGATATAGATGTGACCGTGGTGAACGGTGAAAATTCTGCTCAGGGCAATGGTATCACACCGCAGTCTTACAGACAGCTTCTCAACATGGGGGCTGACGTTGTAACGACAGGAAATCATTCTTTCAGACGACGTGAGGCTGAGGAGCTTTATGACACAAACGAGCAACTTTTAAGACCTGCCAATTACCCTGAGGGCGTTATGGGCCATGGAGTGACTTATATCGATATGTGTCCTTATAAGATAGCCGTGGTAAATCTTATGGGAACGATGTATATGGAAGCAGTGGAAAATCCTTTCAACTATGTTGACAAGCTTCTTGAAAGCATTGATACGCCTAATATAATCGTTGATTTTCATGCGGAGGCAACTTCTGAGAAAAAGGCTATGGGCTTTTATCTGCAAAAACGATGCACTGCTGTGCTTGGCACTCATACCCATGTTCAGACGGCTGATGAAATGATCTTAGGCGGACATACCGCCTATATCACCGATGTTGGAATGACAGGCCCTGAGCTTTCCGTACTTGGGGTAGATAGTGATATAGTCATAAATAAGTTCAAATATCGCACCCCTGTGAGGTTTTCAGAAAGCACAAACGATTGCTTTATAAACGGAGTTGTGGTAAAATTTGATGAAAAATCGGGAAAAGCAACAAATATACAGCGTGTTATTAAGCGATAATAACGAAAAGTATTAATAAAGCTTGAAATTTTATTATGTATGTAGTATAATATAATGTGTATAATAAGTGGGGTAAATTCTTTGAATTTACTTATGGAGGTATTCAAGTGGAAATTCTAAAGGTTTCTTCAAGGTCTGTCCCTAATTCGGTGGCAGGAGCAGTTTCGGGCGTTATCCGTGACAGCGGTGCAGTTGAGGTACAGGCAGTGGGCGCAGGCGCAGCCAATCAGGCGATCAAGGCTATAGCGATCGCAAGGGGCTATCTTGCACCATTGGGCATTGATCTTATTTGTATCCCTGCATTTGCAAGCGTTTTGATCGACGGTGAGGAAAGAACTGCGATCAAGCTTATTTGTGAAGAAAGATAATAATGCGGCAGCAAGGCGTGTTAAAGTCTTGCTGCTTTTTGCTACAAAGGAGGGGACAGCATGGAAACTGTTTTGCAGACTTATGGGCTTACAAAGCAGTATGGAAGCTTTACAGCGCTGAGCAATCTTGACCTTGCGCTGGAGAGGGGTAAAATTATCGGTCTGCTAGGGCCGAACGGAAGCGGAAAAACAACATTTATAAAGCTTTGCTGTGGACTTATAAAACCTACGGCAGGGGATATACTCATATGCGGAATGCCTATTGGCGTGGAAACTAAAAAAGTGGTTTCCTATCTGCCTGACAGAAATTTCATACCTGACGATATGAAAGTAAATGAGATGATTAGGTTTTTTCAGGATTTTTACAGCAATTTCAATGTAGCAAAGGCTCAGGATATGATGAACAGGCTGGGGATAAACCCTGCGGCAAAGTTCAAGACAATGTCAAAGGGTACAAAAGAAAAGGTGCAGCTTTGTCTTGTTATGAGCCGTGAGGCTGACGTTTATCTTCTTGATGAGCCAATTGCAGGCGTTGATCCTGCGGCAAGAGATTATATCCTCAACACCATAATCTCAAATTACAACGAAAGAGCTGCTGTGGTAATTTCCACCCACCTTATTGCAGATATCGAGCCTGTTCTTGACGATGTGGTGATGATACAAAATGGTATGCTAAGGCTGCATAAATCTGTTGACGCTATCCATAACGAAACTGGCAAGTCTGTGGATCAGCTTTTCAGGGAGGTGTACAGATGTTAGGCAAGCTTTTGAAATATGAGCTTAAACGCTCGGCAAGAAAGTTTTTCCCTCTTGTGTTGGGATATATGATAGTTGCACTGATATTTTCTCTGATGCTTCGTTATGGCGAGAGCGTTAAAAGCCCTAATTTTCTGGTGATATTCATTGTTGTGTGCATTGCCTATGGTATTGCCGTGGGGGCGTTGTTCACTGTGGGCTTTACCATATCGCTGACGAATTTTCACAAGACCCTTTTCACTGACGAGGGCTATCTTATGCTGACAATACCTGTCAAGCCATATTATCACATTTTCACAAAGTTCATCTCTTCTGTTATATGGTCGGCGGCAAGCATGATCGTTTTTGTGCTTTCGCTGTTGCTTATCGACCCAACAGAGTATCTTGACTCTGTGGGAGATTTTATAAACGCTTTGGGCAACGGCTTTGCTGAAGAACCGCTCACTTCGTTTCTGATATGCCTGTATACTCTGACGCTGTTTGCAGGCTTGCAGATTTTCTTATATTTTGTTATCTCTCTTTCAAACTGTTTCAAACACAAAGTTCTAGTAGGCTTTGCCATAATCTTCGCTTGCAATATGTTATCCTCGATGATAAGCAATCTGGCAGGCGACCTTTCTCTGTGGAATATGCTCTTTATGCCAACGTCACGATTGCCCGATACAGAAGCGGCATTCAACCTAAGACTTGTGTTTATGACAATGTATCAGTTCGCATATATCTTGGCATATTTCCTGTTGACTAACTTTATAATAACACGCAAACATAATTTGCAGTAAAAAAAGGCAGACGATGAGTCTGCCTTTTTTGTGTTGTGATCTTTAGTTAAGTATCCAGATCTGAGCTGAGTTTTCAGGGTCAAGGTCAGCAAAGGAGAGCTTTCCGCCCTTTGAGTTTGCAAGCACCTTTACATAGTCTGTGGACTCAGTGGATATTCTGAAACGCCTTTTTCCCAACGCAGTTACCCTGAACTGAACAGGCTTGCCGTCTATTTTCAGGTAGTCATAGCCCTTGCAGGATGCGTTTACATATCCGCCGTCGCCTATCTTTAAACCGAATGTGCCGTCCTCTGTAAGACAGACCGTCAGCTTCTGTTCAAGCTCCTTGTCAGGCTTTTCAAGCTGCAATCCCTTAGGAGTAACAGTGAGTACAAGTCCCGATATCTCGTTTTTGAATGTGTAAGCCTTGCCGTCAAGTATGTAATTCCCTGCGTCAGAGGTGCAATCGTCATAGAATTTCAGAAGGAGCGCTGTGACATTCTGCTGTGTAACAGGCAGAGTGTTCTTTGCAACGTCATCAAAAGCTCTTGGGTCAAGGTGAGAAATGGTGTCAACGAACTTGCCTGCGTATTTTACAAGCTTGTTTGCAGCCTCGCCAAAATTATCCTTGCCGTAGTATTTCAGCAGACGCTTGTCGAAGCTGTCGGCTGTGTGTCTTGTGCAGGTGGTGGAAACGTGCTTCTCAAAAGCGTAATGCACGTTGTTTGCCTTGTCCTGATATTTCATGTTTGCAACGTGAACAGTGCATCCCATGTCTGAAATAAAATGTGCGGCTCTGCCGAGAACACGCATGGCGTTTTTTATGTCACCGCTTTTGTAAAGAGATACTGCGGCGGTGTAGTTTTCTTCGAGGCAAGTTCTTGCGCTCACTGCAAGGTCACCAAAGCGGTTGCGGTAATAGCCGTTAGTTTCAGGAAGCTCCTTGCCCTTTGGATTAACGCAGGAGTAATAATGCTTGCCATGACCTTTGTCCATATCGTTCTCCTCGTCAGGCTGTGTGCAGCCCTTGAGTATCTCGCTGTGATAGTCTTTATAGAATGTCACCTGCTTCTGCTTTTTCTCCTTTTCCAGAAGTGCAAGTGATTTTTTCACAATGTCCTCGTGAGTAGTGCCGCTCCATGCGTACGCTTTGATAGGTCTGAGCCTATAGCATACAGCCAGCGCAACTGCGGCTGTGAGAATTTTTTTCATAACTCTATTTTCCTTTTCTGATATTTTTGTTGTTTTTCTTTTTCTTTACTGAGTAGCCGAACGTGCCAAGCTTTTTGCCAAGACCGTAATACTCTCCATGAGCGTAGGCAAGAAGCCCCGCTTTGTCAAGGCAAAGCTTTCCTTTTTCGTCAAGCAATTCTTTTGCAACGTCAAGCCCCACAATGTCAGCAATGAACATATCATGCGTTCCAAGGCTCACGACCTCTCTTACTTTGCACTCGATATTCACAGGGGACTGGGTCAGCAAAGGTGCCGATACCTTTGCGGACGGCTCTGCGGTAAGGTGCATTTCCTTGAACTTATCCACTTTTCTGCCGGTTTTCACACCGCACCAATCCACAGCTTTCACAAGCTCTCTGGTCGGCAGATTTATGACGAACTCACCGCTTTGAGTGATAAGCTCGTGGGAATATCTCTCAGGTCTGACGGAGATGTAGGTAACAGGCGGCTGAGTGCAGAGAATGCCTGTCCACGCAACTGTGAACACATTGGGTTTATCCATACTGCCGCAGGTAACGAGAGTAGGTGGCAGGGGAGAGGTTATGACGCTGCCTTTCCACTGCTCCTTGGTGTATTTTGTGTACTCCATTATTTCACGCCTTTCTCGTTGTCAAGTCCAAAATTATGTACTCGTCTGTATATTTTGTCATAGTCCTTATAAAGAAGCTGAGTCTGATTTTCAAGAAAATAGTAGTGCTTTATATAAGGCACAAGCAGTACGAGAAACGCAATGGCAAGGGGTATGAGTATCATGACCTGCCAAACTGCAATGGCAATGAACGTCATGACAGTACAAAGTGCAAAAAGCACCGTCACGATAAGATGTATCAGCCGTTCGTGCTGAAAAAAAGCGATATGTTCTTTGTGATAATCAAGGAGCTTTGCAAAGTCGCAGTCTTTATCCTCAAGACAGCTTGCAACAAAACTGCGGTAACGCTTGAAATATTCCGTCATGATATCACCTACAGTTCAATAAACTCAGCGTCTTGTATCTCAAGGTCACGGAGCTTGGTCTTGTATGAATTTTTCTTTTTAAGAGCAGCACGTTCCTGCTCTTTTTTCTTGACGTCCTTTGCAACTGTCATAAGCATTATATTGTCGATAGTTTTATAGTGCTTTGAAACACGCTGAGCAAAGCTTTTGCGCTTTGCAGGCTTTTTCTTTTTGCCGTCAAAAATAATGGCAAGAACAACGGATATCGTCATTGCAATAATAGTTTTCTCTGCATTTGAGTTCACAGAGATAACTCCTTTTTTCATACTATCACCATTCCTTCTGCCTGAGTTTTCCTATCAGGATAACAACATATAAAGCTATTATACTATATTATCCCGAAGATTTCAAGTATTATCTATTAATAAAAAAGTAACGGTGTTATTATGAGAGCTATCGTTTTTGTTGTGCTTTAACGGTCACGGAGATGTTGAACTGTCAAAAAATGAATGCCATATGTATCAAAAAACTACCGCTTGTGCATTATTATTACCACTTGTGCAAATGTTGTTGACTTTTTGTTAATAACAATGTACGATTATTGTGAACATTAATGCTATTTAGCAGGAATGTCTGGCTAATGCACAAGCAGGAGGATAATGATGGAGAATAATGAGAATAAAGCAAAAAAACAAAAGATCATAATAGCTGCACTTATTCTGGGTATGATGTTTTGCATAGGCATTACGATTTGGGCTGTGTTTTTCAGAAAGCCAGAAACAAAATCTCTAGTACCTGATTATGCACCTCAGCAGACAGAGCAGAATGCTGAACCTTTGGAGGACAACAGCAGAAGTCTTGATGTGCCTGAGGGTGGCGGAGGAATTTCTCTTGAATACGAAAATACAGTGAATATCAAGCTTTCTGATAAAACAGCTTATTTTAGTTATAAGCATCCAAGCAGTTCAACTCAGGATATCGTGCTTTGTATCGAGGTAAATGGTGAGATCATCGCACGCTCAGGTACTATAAAACCAGGTAATCAGCTTAAAACGCTTCCTTTGCTTGAGGGCGAGGCGGACAAACTTAGTGAAGGCACTTATACAGACGCAAATTTCAGAGTTTTAAGTTATGATCCGCAATCAGGTGAAAAAGCAATGGTCGATACGGTTGCAAAAATAACTGTCACTGTTGAAAAATAAATAACGGAGGAATTTATCATGAAAAACAAATTGGCGATCATTGCTGCATTAGTGCTAGCAAGCACTAGCGTGGTTACAGCATATGCGGTAAATTCAGAAAAAAATGACGGCAGCGAACCAACAAATATCAATGTTACAGGAAGCTATATTGATTCCAAGTCAACGACAATGTCTGTGGACGTTGAGTGGGAGGAAATGAATTTTACCTACTTTGGCGGACATAAGGTATGGGATCCTGAAACACATAGCTATACCACAGAGTCTGCATGCTGGTGGAATGAGCCTAAGGAGATAACTGTAACAAACCATTCAAATTCGGCTATTAAAGCACAGTTGAATTTTGCATCAAAGGTCGAAGGACTTAACGGCATGTTTGATGAAGATGTTATTTTATTGGAAACAGCCGAAGGCACTGCTGTTGACGCTGCACCTAAAGATTCAACACATTTCAGTGTAAGTGGAGCAGGGATAGAAACAAACAATACAGATCTTGGCACTATCACAGTAACGATCTCTGAAGACATTCAATAAGTAACTGACGCAGTGGTTGTTTCTACCCATGTTGATACAACTCTTTATTATGTAACAGGATCAAATGTAGCATGGAGGGTAGTAAGAAACAATGATATTGAGATTGTACCGATAGCGTAATTAAAAAGTATTCATATCAGGGGGCTTATGATGGATAAGCAAAAAAATGACGGGAAGCTGATCGTATCAGTGCTTATGGTCTGTTTTGCAGTTACCATTGGCGTGATGATATTTGCATTGTGCCGTCCAAATGATAAAAAAAGTGCAGAATTTACTCCACCGCCTTTTGAAAGCACAGCACAGCATGGCAAGCCTGAGGTTTCGGAAAATTTAGGCTATAGCTCTCCGAACAGAGATGATATGAGCTATGATTTTGCGGTGTGCGGAAACGTCACTATGGAAGGCGACAAGGCAATAGTATATCTTACAAATATCGAGGGCAACAATGCCTGGATAAAGCTCAGAGTGTTTGACGAACAGGGAAATATGCTTGGAGAAACTGGTCTTATCAAGCCAAACGAGTATGTGAAATATGTTACGCTCTCAAAGACGCCGGAGGTCGGTACAAAGATAAAGCTTAAGATCATGGGTTACGAGCCGCACACTTATTATAGTGCAGGTGCGGCTTCCTTGAATACACAGATAGGGGGTCAAATAGACCAATGAAAAAAATGACTTTATTTCTTGCTCTTGTGCTTGCATTAAGCATACCTTCTGGTGCTTATGCGGCAGAGGCAAAGCTTGATGATAATAATACAACTGCAAATGGAAATGTTTATGCGGTCTATACAGAAGATGTTCCATGGAACAGTGTGCCTGTTGACGACGATGGAAATGCTGTTATTGATTTTCCAGATGGCACAAGCGTGAAGATCGAGAATGCCGATAAAGATAAAAATCTTGCGGTGGATCAGGTCACAGAGAAGGAAGCTCTTGACTGGTTAAACAGCGTCATGGGAAAAAAGTCTGAAAACACCGTAGCATTTCATATTTATTACATTGACGGAGATTCTATTCTGCCGGCAAATGGAATAAAGGTCACGATAAACACAGACAAAGATCAGGTAAATTCCGTTAAAGGTGATGGTACAGTAAGCAGTCTTAAATGTGAAGAGTCTGACGCAGAAATATCCTTTGTCACAGACGATGCACCTTTCTATGTCCTTGGTACAAAAGCACATGAAAGTTCATCAGATATATCACCAGACAGCACTGGTAAAAAAGATGATAGCTTACAAAACAGTTCACAGACAGCAGTTCAAAATGTAAACAAAGATGGTGATAAGTCACCTAACACAGGCTTAGGAGCAGGTGCAGCATTGACAATGTTGCTGCTTGGTGCCGTTGCCGTAAGCGTGTCAAAAAGAACAAAGGATAAATGATCTGATATTCATAAGGCTCGCCGATTGCGTTGGCGTTATTAAGCAAAAAAAGACTCGCACGAAAATGTGAGGCGCTGATATAGCAGTATAGAATCAATCACTATATTAAGACCAAAACAGCGAGCTATGAAAACGAAATACCGATACTTCATGTTGTGTGAAGTATCGGTTTTTTTTCGTTATATATCAAGCCTTATCCGAAAATACTATCCAGCTTTGATTCCAATGTCCCATCCTTTGTCAGCGGTAGTGCATCACACTGACGTAGATGATGCTTCTCAATCAGCTCCCCGCCATCAAAGCCGAGAATGAAGTGCAGGGCAATCTGATAGATGATCTCTGTCGGTGCAAGCCCGTATACCTGATGTTCAAAGATGTGTTGTAACCGCTGTGCTTTGTCAGGAAATGCCTGTTTCATGCCGTCGCTGTTGAACAGCCTTTTTACGATCTCAGCAATATACAGACCTGATTTCATGTACAGGTCAGCAAAGGTCTTGCTCGGATCATCGAAACAGCCTGAATTCTCCTGCTCAAGCATATCGACCATCTGCTTCACAATACGCTTCGGCGTGAATATCTGATTGGTTTTCTGCGGCGGGATATAGTCGAAAATATCCTCTGTATGTGACTCGTCAAAGTAATTGCCCAACCGTGTACGCAGTGCGAGAAATTCTTTGATAGAATCATCGAATACCACAGGATCAAACAGCATTCCGGGATATCGCTTTTCTTCACCCGTCTCTGCATCCGTATAAGAACCTCCGTCACGTAGGAATCGGAATTGGTCAAGCGTGATACTGGTCACTTCATAGAATACATCATCAGGGATGATCATATCGAAGGTAGACAGCGTGGTCTCCTCATCGCCGTATGCCATAAGGAATGACGGGATCGTCCTTGCAAAGCCACGTAGATGGTCACGGACTGCCTCCTCAATGGTTTCCTTAGTACGCTCACGCTTCTTGGTCTCGACAGTCTTTACGACCTCCTCACACAAAGTTGGTACGGTTTCCTCCAGCACATTGCTGACACGCTCCTTGAAAGCATCGGTCGCCTCCTGCACCAGTGTATCGAACTGTTCATTGACCTCGGCAGCAGTCTGCCCTGTTTCACTCAGATGTGAAAGTGCGTCCTGCCGCTGTGCTTCCAGTGTTTTCTTCTGAATGGAATAATCGCCGTATTCCTGTGTAACAAGCCTGTCCGCTTTCTGTTCAAGTTGCTTTTGGAGCTTTTGTGCATCACGCTTTTTCAGGTCAGCGCCATAGGTATCATTTGTTACCTGCATCACAGGTGCAACAAGCTCTTTGCGGAACACATCTTGCAAATGGGATATCTGCTGATTTTCTGTCGATTCAGGGGTGGCAAGTATCTCCTCGGTCTTGCGCTCCAGCGTTTCAGAAATGTCGCTGTAGATCTTATCTCCAAATACGTCCTGTGCCGTGCCGATAACAAATTCGTCCGAAAGCTCGACTTCGCCCTCATCATTGACAGACAGGTCTTCTCTCGTTTCAGGCGATACATCGACCAGATCTCCCTCCGGCGCATTCGGCAGAGAGCTGATAATATCAACGACCTCTGGCGGTGCATTGAAGATATTGGCGATATTCTGGAACAGGAAATTCGACATAAAGCCACGGCGGACAACTTCCAGAGATCGAATCTTTCTCGGAATAGACAGCACTTTCTCTGCGTCCAGCTCGATCATCTCGCCGTTTTCGTCCTCTCCGATGACCGGGAAAAAGTTGAGCAGTTCACGGACATTCTGCTTGCGCTGGTCGCTGTCACCCTTTCCGCCAGAAGTGCCGCTGGACAGATCATTCGCAAATTCCTCGAAGATGATCAGCGTTCTTGCCGGATCAAAGTCGAATACATAGGCATTCTTCTTCACATGAAGCGTGCCGTTCTCCTGATAGCGCCACGGATTCTGACTGCGGAATGCCGCCTGCATATACAGCGCCGGAGATTTGATATTGGAGAGCATCAGCACCGCCGTCCACTCCGGAACGGTGATACCCGTGGTCAACTGTCCGACAGACAGCGTGATCGTCTTATCGTTGCGGTCGATGGCATCACGCACCTTGTCGTAAGCCTTCTTCGTTTCCTCTTCCTCGGAGAGTTTGCCGTCACCGGCAGCAAGCACGATTTCATATTCTCCAAAGACTGGGTGCGCCTTGAGCTTCTTTGCCAGAGCCTTTGCACTGTCTACACGATTCAGCAGCCAGAAAGTGTGTTTCAGTTCTGCGCGGAGTTCGGGTGTGGAGAATGGGAATTTCTCCTGTGAGGTCAGTGCTTCCAGGAAACGGTCAACCGACTCCTCATACACAAAATCTCCGTTCGCCTTGACAGAGAAGAACAGATTCAGGTCAAAGGCATACTCCTCTGTCTCGCCCTCGATCTCAACGCCCTGCTGTAATTCCTCACGGATGATCTCGGACATCTGATAGGTGAACAGATTGAGCTGTGGCAGGTTCTCGTATGGGTTATTGCGCTCCGCATCATTCCAGCCTGCCTTTGCTTTCTGTTCGTCGGCGTATGTCCAGTTATAGATTGCATCGGACGGGAATTTATCATTTGCCAGCGCCTTGAACGGAGTACCCGACAGGTGCAGGGTGTGATTACGCTTGATCTGATGAAACGCCACATCGGTCTTGGAAGTATCAACGCCCTCATGTGCTTCGTCAATGACCAGCAATTCCCACTGCATATTGACAAGCTCTTTCAGCTTGTCATGTTGTCCGCCGAAATACAGGGAGCCTTTCAGATTTTGCAGGCTGACAAATTCGATGCAGTCCGCCAATTCCTGCGTCAGACTTTCCGTGTATTCCTCACGGGACATCACAAAAGGCTTCCCTTTCAGGGCAGATACCTCGCTCACGAAGCGGAACCCCGACTCCGTGCCGATAAACTTGACAAAATCCTCATACCACGAATTTGCGATAGCTGGGCGGTTCGTCACGATCAGGATATTGCAGGCATAGTCGCCCTTGGTCGCCTGCAAGCGCTTGCAGAGGTCGTAGGTCGCAAGTGTTTTGCCGAAACGGGGCTTTGCATTCCAGAGAAATTCGCCCTTTTCGTGGCTCATAAAGTAGTCAAAGGTCTGCGAGACCGCCTGCTCCTGCTCGGCACGGAGTTCATAGGCGATCGTTCCGACCGTATCCAAAACGCCCTTGGTACGGCGGAATTTCGAGTACAGCGTGAAAGACTCATCGCCGCTGATGCGGAACCACTCAGGCTGTTTCTTGTCGCCGTTCATCGGCTTCATGCGCTCAACACCCTGCTTTTTGAGATAGGCGTGGAAATCGCTGTCACGAAAATATGTCCTGCCGTCGGCAAAAACAGCAACATCGCTCCATTCAGTATTATGCGGGATATGTGCTGTTTGCAGTTGCTGACGAATACGATACTCCACATCGTCCTGCTCTGTATAGCCTATCTTCACCCAGCCGTTATTGCTCAAAACTGTTGGAGTAGAGTAGCAATAACAGCGAGGCATAGCCGTTTTAGTCGTCTGAATGCTGATCTTTGCCATTTATTTCATCTCCTTTACATGGGTTTCGATGAAGGTGATCTCATCGGGTGTCAAGCCATATTTTTTGTAGAGTTGCCTGTCTATTTCAGCGATGGGTTTGCTCCAGTCGATGTCGCTGGTTGGAGTGAAGCCTTGGAGAGGGACGTATTTCCAAACAGGCTTTTTCCCGTTTTGCGTTACCTTTAGTACACCTAATAATGTTCTACAGAACTTTGATTTAATATATTTCATTGCATTACAAGCTGTTGACTCATGTTCAAATGAACCAAAGCTTATAAATGTTTGCGTATACCCCATAGATTTTGTACCCATCAATGGAGTGCTTAATATTTCGCCCAATAAACCGGAACCATTATTTGCAGTTACAATAACTTTATATTTATCAATATTCGGGTGAGGCAGTTCAATATATTTACGATTGATATATTTGTAACATCTTTTATTTGAAATAACGCCAATTATTTTAACATCTTCATCTGTTTGCTTTTCATCTGTAAAACACTCAAATTCCATACAACCACTTGTCATTCTTTTTTCTTGACCATTACTTGAAATTATCTCTTTTAAATGAGGAAAATCAGAATATAGCGTCTTAAGGTTGAATTTATTTTGATTGTGAATTATAGTAGTAATTGAGGTTTCTCCTTTTGACATAACTTTCTTTAACAAAGTATTCAACTCTTCATATTCTGTAAATTGATATATTGCTCCAAAATTCTGAGTAGCATCTCTATAATGAATTGAAACGCCACCTTTTATTTCAATATTAGGAAAAATTTTTGAACTATCTCGTTCATAAGTCAAAACCTTAAAATGATTATCAGAAAGCATTTTCTCATTCCATTGTGTAGGAGTGTTGCCATTGTTAAAAAGAAATCTTGCAGGTGTAATAAGTTCAACCTTATCTGAAATCCTATAAGCATCTTCCATAAAATAATTATACACCGATTCATCTGCCTTTTTGTTGCCATTTGATTGATCTTGATAGGGCGGATTTCCAATTACATAATCAAATTTCATGCCTTTTCCTCTTTTCTTTAGACTTTTGAACAGCTTTGAAATATCTTTTCGCCAGTCATATATTTTACAGTAGACGATCTCATCGTCCGCTGTTTCTTCTTCATCATCAAATAGCGACATCTGCACGACCTCATCGGACGGAATACCATAGGGCGGTGTGTCGTTCAAGCCGTCCATCTGCCAGAAGTTCCAGCAGATCACATTCAGGAACTTTTCAAGCTCCTTACGTGTCGCCTGCCTGTGCCATTTCGCTTCGATATAGTCCGCCAGCGTATACAGCAGATTTATTCGGGCGATCAGCAGGTTGTCGCCCTGATACTCATAGCCGTAAACGCTCTGAAATGCCCGGAACGCCCATTTGAACCACTCGGCTTCATCATCAGCGTTCTCGTTGACGATACGCAGCTTACGGTCAAGAATACCGATGCGCTGCCCGATCGGAATGATCTCTCCCGTAGAGGTATCATAACGGGACACAATGTAGGGCGCTTCTCCGCAGGTGATCTCCAGCCGACGGGAATCCACATACTGCTTCCAGTCTTTCCCCTCCGGAAACAGGATAGGCTCAGTGTTTATTTCCCAACTCTGCCCGTCCTGCTTGTTGAACACATCGGGATGCCCGAACCATTCCGCATCGCAGTGGTTGTTCATCTGATTGACGATCCACGCAGGCGTGAAGACCTCAGCACGTTTTCGGGTGCGCTCCGTCTGCTCCGCTGCCGCCTTGTATACTCTCGGTTGAATGTCACAGGAATCAAACCCCAGCAGCACACCCTCGGTCATTTGCGAATTATCTCTATATCCTGCACCGTAATCAGTGTAGCTGTCCGATGCAAACATGATGTTTTTCCTTGTGGTCTTATCCTGCAAAAGCCGACGCACCAGCCCTCTGATTGGATAAGCATCCAGTTTTATCAGTTCTTCCAAAGGAACACTCCTCACTTGGCTAAACCGGGAGTTATGCCTGCATACCTGATAAATGCGGTGTTATACTATGTAAAGTATCGTGTGTAGTGAGAGATTTCTCAAAATAGATACATTCAGGATAGCGCTCACAAAACATCGTAAAATCGTCACTATTCAATTTTCAAGATGCTGTTCTGACACCAATTTACAACTGCATACACATATTCATGAGCCTGCGTTCATAGGTGCGGTCAGGGTGGATATATCGGTTGAGTGTCAGGGTAACGCTGCTGTGACCGAGGACGGCGGACAGGGCTTTGACGTTGAAACCCTTCTCTGCGGAATTGGTCGCAAATGTGTGACGGAGCTTGTGATAATTGTGATCTTCCACCTCGGCAGTACGCAGTATCTTCTTATAGCGGTACTGCATCGTGCGAGGCTCAACAGGCTTGTCCGTACCCGATAAGATGAAATGATCGGCTTCGCTTCGGAACATTTCAAAGTATTTCATCAGAGCATCGGGGATAGCGATCTCTCTGAACGATGTTGCGGACTTTGGAGCGGAGATCACGATCTTTGTCTTCCTGTTGCCATTGGCAGAACTGATACGCTGAACAGTCCTGCGTATATGCAGTATCTTGTTATGAAAGTCCACATCTTCCCATTTCAGCCCACAAAGCTCACCGATACGCAGTCCCATATAAAGTGACAGCAGGATACCGAAAGCAGTAATCGACATATTGCCTTTTAGGTACGCAACAAGCTTTTTCTGCTGTTCATCACTGATCTTCTCGACCTGTTTTCTTTCAGCTTTGGGAAGAGTGACATTTTTCAGAGACAGCCTGAATCCGTATTCCTCCTGTGCATATTTCAGCATCGTTTTGAAAACAGTAAATATATCCCTCACATAGCTTGCAGATAGCCCGTCTGCGAGCTTTTTGTTTATAAAGGCATTGATCCTGCCTGCAGTCAGGTCTGCACACGGAATATCCCCGAATTCAGGCAGAATGTGCTTTTCAAACTTATTTTGATAGTTAGCAAGCGTAGATTCCTTGACACGGTTCACCACAGCATTCAGCCATTCCCGATACACCTTGCTGACTGTGATATATCTGCCCGAAAGATAGCGTGTGGCTATCTCACGTCCTATAAGCACCTTGTTTTCGGCTTCTTCGTAGGTCTTGCCGTAAACATAGTGATACTGTGCTTTGCCGTTATCGACGTATTCAGTGATGAACTTCCCGACATACCGCCCGTCTTTACGCTTTGTAATAGTTATACCTGTTTTCTCCATTCAGTAGCCCTCCAACGCTCTCAGAATAGCAATCTGCACATCTGAGTCAGTTTTCTTGTATACAAATCGCTGATTTTCAGCATTATACTTGAAATTTTAAGTGAAATCTTGTATAATTTCAATAAGGGGTAGTATGCCATCTGCCATTGAATTATTGCGGATTTCGTTAATGTATCTATTTTGAGAAATCGGCTTTTTGTATTATATACAGTTACTGCGCTGAGGTCATGTAGTATGCGCGCCGGTATTGCGCTACTTGTGCGCTGATTGTGTGAAAGTACTCTTGCTTATAACAACAAAAGTCGTATCCAACGAACTGTGCTGGACACGACTTTGGTATTGTTATAGAAGTCTGAATATGCTCAGGCTACATTTTTCATATAGGGATCGACGAGTGTTTGATGTTCTCCAAGTTCTATACCAATAGCTGCAGCCTGTGCGATTTTCTCGGCGGAAGGGTGCCAACCATCAGGAAGGTTACGTATAAATCCTTCAACTCCAAAGGGAACACCATTGTTTAGCGTTTTGCTGACGGTGATTGCTTCCGTTTCAACAGTAGTGATCACTTCGGTTGTTGTTTCGATCATCGAGGAATCAGCAATAGGAGGAACTTTACTTGCGAGCTTCTTGCCTCCTTTAACAAGTGCTATAAGTGCATCCTTGTTCTTAAAAATAAGAACACCTACACCAACGGCAACTACAACTCCGCCAATGATGAGAACCTTTTTCTTATTACGTTCCCACCAGGTGGTCTCGGTCTTATTCTGTTCGTTCATAGTGACTCCTCCTTTAGATTTAAGCAACAGCAATAACTGTTACCAGTGTTCGAGCGTGTCCCTTGTTACCCATAAAGAGAAAAGCGAACCCGTTCATTATCCTGACTTGCGACGAACTATAAAGGTGAGTGATATGCTTTATGTACCACTTGTACTCGGCATCGGTCATGTTTTCTTCACTCCTTCCTTCATACCGCGCCGTTTTGACCATATGTTGCCAGCTTTTAAAGCCGTCATAGTTCTTGACTCGTTCTTCGAGCCGCTGCATAGCGTGATGCGTGATCTCGATAGATTTTCGTTGTGGATAGTTCAGCATTTCTATCACTCCCTTCATGTTGTGAGCTTATTATATCATTTCTAACAGAGAACGTCAATCAGATTTGGGACTAACAAGTCCCATGGTCAACAACTCTGCTAAATCAAACGTTTTGTGAGTCATTAGAAAAGTACCTACTTCCTCTATGGTACTTAATCCAATCGTAAATCCTGCACAGAGATCATCAACAGACAGTTCTACCTGCATATCACCGGGAAGCGAGAATGATACTTTATCTAAACCGGTACCGTCGATTTCTCCATATTCAGGATCGTAACTGCATTGGAAAGCTTCTTCGACCTTATAATATGACAGCACATCGAGTTCATTATCATATATTTCTTTAAGATTACGAATATGCGCCTGCCCTGATATTAGCTTATCTATAAGAGAATTGATCTTATCCTGCGCATTTCGGTAAGCCCTGATTCGAAGTCGTATTATCTCCTTTCTGTCCGTACTTACCGAAGCAATTGCGTTTTCAATTTGTTCTATAGAAGAATAATGTTCATCATATTTGTCGGATATTTTTCCAAACAGGTCGAGATATTCTTGTTCGGAAAGATAATACCTCATAAATCGGCTTTTGTGTGACACATAGAGTATATACTCACCATTAACATAGTCCATGAGATAGTATTCACCCAGTTCAGGAACAGTGTAGTTGTAAGTTTCATAGAATACATGAAGTTCGTTTTTTATTACTTTGGCTGAAATACGCTCATGATAGTTACGGGTATCATTCAGCGGTTCTGCAATTCTTTTTTTCTCTGCCATTGCCCTCCGTTGCAGCTCTATAAAACAGTTTTTAAATATACCTGAATTTTCAGGACTGTCGTATTTATGATACCACTCACCCCTCATAGGATATTCAGTACATGACAAGAAGCCATCAGGCTCTGCACATAATTCATATCCTTTTCTGCCATTATCGTCAAGCCACATGAACGCATATATTCTGCATAACCTTTTATATGCAGTATCAAGAGAATCATAAGGATCGCCGTATATAAGCTCATCAGTTCTGCATTCAACGCTCGTCTTAATAACCCTGAAAGGATATTCAGGCTTTATAATATCTTTCTTTTTGCGATGATCAATAATATCCAGTTCAGGAAAGAATTTTCCGCTTAATTTCTGGTTTATTTCGTCTATGGTCAGGAAGCATTGGGTTTGTTCATCGAGTATGTCCATTAGCATTTCATCTCTCGGATCATAGTCATTTAATTCTTCCATATCATAATAGTATAAGCCATCATTTGTATCCGAAGTATCCGCTTGTAACATAGCGCATATGGCAATAATACAATCCCTTTTTTTCAGTACTTTACTTTTATTAACGTAGTGTCTGAACAATTCGTAATCTATATCAAGCATATCGGCAATGTCCTTTTTAGATATAGCTTGACCGGTGTGTTCGTTAAGTTTCTTCAACATACGGTCAAAGAAAAGAGAAAAAGATTGTTTTGTAACTTTTGTCCTATCAGAAAAGTCTTGTTCTTTGCTGACAACAAGGTTCTTTGCCTGCTGCTCGTTATTCATGCCAGTACCTCCTTGATTTTTTGTGAAATGTGGCTTTCGGTGATGTTTCTATAATAACATAACACGACTTCAAAAGTCAACAGAATATGGGACTAATTAGTTCCACTATGGTGAGTTTTTGAAATAATAAGAGCGAGCTGCCATAATGACAACTCGCTCTCTTGCTTATTCATCTTCGTCACTACATTCATCAAGTCCGTGCAGGAGTTGAATACAAACGCACTCCGTTAGTTTGAGAGCATACCGCCCGTTTCCGTCAGAAAAGCTGTCCCAATTCAGCATCGACCTTGACTGCAAACCTATTCTGGAAGTGTAGCTCCTCCACGATGATAACTACGGTATTATCGGGAGCCTTCCTGAGCGAGCCGACAAATGTTATCTGCCCGCCTTTTGATTAAAGGAAATTCACAGACTTAGCATTATCATCAAAGGCAATGCAGGTGAATGTATCCGTCTCGATGGTATCAATGCCATTTCGTTTTGGCTGATCTACGGCGATACTGAATTTGCAGTAGCTGTAATCTTCCTCAGTTACAAGTTTCAAATCAGTGGCTATTCGTCCTGTCATCATGATCTTGTTTAACATAGTCTACTCCTTTCAGTCTTCGTCAGAACACTCGTCAAGTTCGTGCAGGAGCTGAATATATATATACTCAGCTCTGTCATGCTCCTCGCCCTCAGTGGTCATCATGAGTTCAAGGAAATATGCTTTTGCTTCTTCATAGTCCGTCCAGACTTCACGCTTGCCATTGCAGACAGTAGTAATCTTGCGCGTTCTCGGCATTGCCAATTCTGGTGTTTTCAACATAACTGTTACCACCAAATCAATATTGTAGATACAGTATATACCATAATAGCACCAGAGTCCAGCATATCGGAATAATTGTAACCATTATTGTGAAAGGCGCAGCAAAATGTAGATTTTCCCCAGTGCATTGCGCTGTGATTCTGATTGACTTTTTCGGGTATTTATGCTATGATATGGGAAACAAGCTTATCGTAATAAAGTAGGTGAATGAAGTGATTAAAGTTTATGATATACAAAGCAATTCTTTCAGAGATATTAACTTCAGTATGAATCAAAATGGCTTCGTATTATTCAATCGCAGTGCCCTTTCAGTTTTTAAATGCTATTATAATATCTGTGGTTTTTTCTATTTAGATAGAATAAGAAGCAAAATACATCTAATTGATCTAAATGATTGCTTAATTGCTATTCCTGAGTACTCCTTTATTGAAATTATAGACGATTGCAAAAGCAGCTTAGTAGAATATAATATAACTGAAAGAGTGGATTTTCGCCCTTCACTTGGGTTTATTTGCTTATACTTGCAAGAAAAACTTGATGATATATCTGATTATTTTACTAAATTATGCTATAATATAATGCAAAACAATAGATTATTAAATAGCTTTGCAAAAATGAATGATAGTATTATATATCCTATATCTGAACAGGAGTTGTATGCTTTCGCTCAAAATGTTTTCAAGTTAACACACTTTGACTATATTTCTCCAGACTATGATACGAGTTTCAAGTATACTATTGATAGCTTGATAAATGGATATCACATTAATTTTACTAAAGATGACATAGAAAAATATGCATATAATATAAGTCGACTTGCTTATGAAAAGGTGGCGGAATATAATGGGTAATGCAGGAATTGGTACGCCTTATTGGTATGAATGGGAAATAGGAATCATTGAATGCTTACATATGATGACAGATGCATCAATCGAATCTGTCACGCTGCAATCAAGCAAATTCCAGTCGCTTGATGATGTGGTTATAAAATATGCTGATGGTAGCATAGCCAACATCCAAGTAAAGCACACTGATGTTAATGATTCTATGACATATTCTGATTTAGAATCCGATAAAATGATAAAATCATGGGCAGCAGAGTGGAGCAAAGTAAAAGCTAATTATAGGATTAAATCTCTAAGAATAGTTACTAACAGAAAATGGGGACCGAGGGCTACAAATGGCAAATGCTCTTTTTCGCATTTTATAACAGAAATACTCTCTAAGCTCAAAAGAGATCCAACTTATTGTGGAGAAAATGATCAAGAGAGAAATGCCATTGAGTGGTTCAGAAAGACTATTAATCTCAATGATGATGAAATTGACGAATTTATACAAATCATTGAATTTAAAAATCAGGAAGATCTTGCCGGTTTAGAGGCGCAAATCAAAGATTTATTATCTAAAATATTAGGCACTGATAAACAGGATGTTATTAATACAGCAATTGATAGATTGCGTTCAAGTTTAGAAAAATGGGCTACTTCTCGTCGAGAAAAGCCCGAAATTACTAAAGAGGATATATATAATTCACTATGTGAGCCGTATTATAGTTTACCTGAATATAAATTATCTCCTACAACTCCAATTCTTCCTTCCAGGCTTGATTTTGCAGATCAGTTCACAAAAAGGATAACTGAAAGTGATAAGAGTGTCATTTTTCTTCAGGGATTACCAGGTGCAGGAAAAACAAATTTTCTTAGTTACTTAGCTCAGGCTACAAACTCAATTGTTGATTTCAGATACTATACATATTTACCAGTCAATGCAGATACTCCGTCATTTAGTGATGATGAGGGATTTTATAGCGGTAAAGACCTTTGGAGCAGTATTCTATCTCAAATCAAAAGTAAATTTGAAGAGTTAAATCTACTCAGCGAATTAGAATTTCCACTACTATATGATTACTTGACTATAACGAAACTCAGAGCGGCAGTATTTAAGTTTTTACCGGTATATGCAGAAAAATGTGGGCGGACTTGCTATTTATTTATCGACGGAATGGATCATGCCGCAAGATCAAGTAAGACTAAAGATACATTTCTTTCTCAGCTTCCTCGTCCTGATGAAGTTGGCAACGGCGTAAAATTCATTTTAGTTGGACAACCAATAAATGATAAATACCCGAAGTGGTTAATAAAAAATCCAGATATTGAGTACATTGAACTTCCGACTTTAGAAGCGAATGATATCAAGACCATAATTGAAGCATATAATATTACAATAAAAAATGTTGATATTGATACTTTGTCTTCATCGTTGATACAGGTTGTAGGTAATAATACGCTTAATGTATTATTTGCAATTTTAGAGATAAAAAGATTGTCTGCTGATTCTGATTTTGATGGTATTATCAATCATTTATTGACACGGAGGCTAAACAACTATATTGACCGTTACTATGAGTGGATAGTGAATTCCATATCCTCAGAATCTGAGATTTTGTTGTTAAAATTAGAAGCTATTTATGCATTTGCTTCCAGAAAAATATCAATTGAAAACTTAGTTGATCTTTGTGAATCAGATAAGCTTACTGTTGAAGCAGTACTTCACAAACTTTATCCTGTTATTGTTTCAGATGACTTCGGATATTATGTTTTTCACAATGATGTCAGGCTCTATTTTAAAGAAGTTATACGTGCAAATAGCAACTTCGCAAATATCATAGACTCTGTAACTTCATCAATTATAAAAAACGAAACTTTGGATGAGTTTAAATACGATATTTTGTTCAACCTAAACCTTGAAACACATAATCTCGATAAAGTTTTTGAATTCTATAATCCTGATTATATTATTGGATCTATTAATTATCAAATTCCAATCGATAGATTGGTTGAACAATTCAGTAATGTGATTGATTTATTTAAAGGCGATTATGATTTTGAAATGACACATAGGCTTAGTTTAGTTTCAACTACAATCTCAAAATTAATAGAGTGTGTAAATTATTATGAGCAGGAAAAAAGATTTATAGAGGCAAAAATGTCGAGTAAGCTTACTCATTCCGAAAAATATGTACTAAAATCTTCTGACGCAATACCACAGATTATCGATGATATTTATAAACTCCTAAAAATGAATGAATGTGAAAGGGCTAACAAATTATACGTCGAATACTTTTCAGACCTGGGAATTGAAGAATCGCTAGCAGACGACGATGCCAATCAAGAAGAGTTTGAAAAAATAGGGTATATTTGCAGGTTTTATAATCCGGATGTACTCTGTAATCTTACTCTTGACAATTGTTATGTGGCATTTGTATCAGGTTGGTTAGATGCAAGTACTCATTTTTATGCTATTCCCGATATACAACAAACTTTCACTTTTTGTAAATATAATATTTCATCTCTGCACAACTATGTTTCTGAAATAACCAAAAATCCTAATATCAGTAATGAGACAATTGCTTTTTTATCCACGAAATTTTGCAGTTTTAAACATATATCTATACATACTCTGACAGAATTATGTTTCTCTATGTTATTGAAAAAGATTCCGTCCGAGGAAATACAATCTATTTTACATGAATCCGTTATCAAAATGGATTTTTTTGGTTCATTAGGCGGCGATATTTCAGAATATAAGATTCACGGTATTCAGGGCTTCTTTAAAGCATATTTTTGTTTGTATAAGTATGATAATACAATCGACTGGGATATGCTATATAAAGAGACTCTGAAAAACAAACGCATTAATGCTGCCAATCGTGGTTATGAGCCTGCAATACAGCTAAAAGAATTAGCGGAAAATATAAACTCGCTTTTTTATGATAGCGAAGGAACTTATAGTGATATAATAAGAATAGCTTGTGATTTGACGTACTTTACAAGAAATAGAGTTGGCTCATGCGATGATTGCGGCACATTTGAAGTTCTCCCATATTTCAAGAGAGTATTCTTACAATACTTTGTCAATGCATCTGAATATGCAGAAAATACAAAACTATGTATTGATTTGCTGAATATATTTACTGGAAAAGATCCGCATTATATCGATGAACTTGCACAACTCTACTATTTGTTTGATAAAAAGGAATTATTCTTACAAATAGCAGAATTTTGGTGCGGTTCAAACGGAATAGTATGGCAGAACGAATATGATGACTTGGAGTATATCTGCACGCACATAGCTTCCTTACTAAACAAGTTCAACGAAACTGAATTTGCAAATAAAATTCAAAAAATAATGAACCTACGAATTCTGGGCTATGTTGGCAGAAAGGATTACACATTAAGTGGCCTCTTAGAATGCTATAAGTTCCTTCCGAATAATTCTGAGAAGATCCTGTCTTATGGAATGAATCTCTTGACCCTATGTGATTATGTCAACGAAATAGGAGATAATCGAGTCAATGCAGATGATGCATTATTTGACGTAGCATGCGAACTCGGCTTTAAATATCTTGATGCCTTATTTGAGTTAAAAAACACACCAGATAATTTGACGTATTGGCGACAAGAAGTTCTTTCAGTGTTATATGATAAAATTGATAAACTGTTTACAAATGATGATCAAAGAATACTGTTATATAAGCTGACAAATGCTTGGTTGAAAGCAGAAATAGAAAACAATGAACATCGTCCTTACAACAACGAACTTGAAACGCTATACGACTATAACCATAGACTCATCGATTCAATATCTGATGCTGATATTAAAACCGAACTAATAGCTAATGGTAATTGCACACCTAATATGAAAGATGCGGATTACTTGCACTCACATGAAAAGAAAGATGAACAATATTCATATATACTTGATCGGCTTGATACAGAAGGTTATACAGTTGAAAACGAGAAAGAGATTGCCGGAATTTTGATGTATCATAATGGCAGTTTATATAGCTTAATCATTGAAATCGTAGAACATCTTCCTGATCAAAGCAAGAAAGAGTTTATTTCTAAATATGTTATCCCGTACCTTGTTTCTGATAGTGATTATGGCTTCCGTTCACATGGACAAATGTATATTATTGAACAAATTTATACTTACTTTGATATTTATGATTGGAAGGCATTATTTGATAATGCTTTTCAAAGAGCGAGTAAAGTTAGAAATGATTTGGATTATTTTTATTATTTGAATGATGATATTGAATTTTTGGCACTGCATTTTTATCTTCAAAACCATTCGGACAAGATAGTGCAACTATTTATGGACAGAAGTAAAATGCATCTCTCCTTTATTTCATCGTCCAATGCAATATTAATTGAGCATCAGCATATTAATGTTGATGAAAAGATAAACACATTTGATGATTTTATTAAAAAACAATTAGGTGATATATGCTAATCAAAGTATTATGTATATTTAACTTATCAGCGTTGATAGTCATTTGAAACACAACACACACAGCAACAGGGGAAGGAGTATAAATATCCTTTCTTGTTGCTGTTTTTTGCTTATACAGATTCATTATTACAGATACTCTCATACACATTTCCGGTATCATCGGCGAGCATATCTCCGCAAGCAATTTTTCATCTATTTCGCCTGTCTCTGCATACTGCTTTCCTGCCTGCTTCACAAGCTCAAATCTCGGCACAGTTACCTCTGCTGCTTCGGGAGCATTGAACATCGGACTTTCGGGGACGGTGATGATAGTGTGGTTATTTGGGAACATCAGCTTGAACTGCATGACTGCAGGCTCAAAATTCTGCTTGGTGTTCGGGAAACCGCAGCCGCAGGTCATCATGTATTTCAGACGCGAAAAATCCGCCTGCCCGACGTGAACATACCTGTCACCCTGCTTCTTCATCACCATACTTGAAAGCGGCATTGTACGGTCAGCAAAAGCCTTTAAAGACGCAGGCATTCCGTAGCAGTAAAGCGGATAGCTGAACAGCAGAAGATCACTCTCAAAAACTTCGTCGAGAGGTTCTTTCATGTCATCGTTATGGATGCACTCTCCGCCGTTATGCTTACAAGTGAAACAGCCCGTGTAATACTCGATATGCTTGTCGATTATATTGACGATGTGGACTTCCTGCGGAGCCGCTTCTTTCATGCCGTCAAGGAACGCTCGTGTTATGTGCATTGTGTCACTTTTTTTTACGCTTAGGACTGCCGTTCAGAACAAGTATTTTCATAGTGATCTTTCTCCTTCCGCTTCTCAGTTTTTCTGCTGATATTTTCATTATAAACACGTGCGGAAGTCACGTCAATCCACGCTTCGTAGAGTGGACGCTTTCAATGCTTTTTTCTCTGCTCAGGTCGGGACAATTGTGTCAGACACCAGAACTTCCCGCAAATTGTATTCACAGTTCTTGTGTACACAATACACCGAACTTGCTGGGTATGAATCTGAGCTTTAATTATTGTTTTCTTCCGAGCTGTTTAGCTCGGTTTATTTTTCCTTTTTGATGTTCGGGGTCCAAGGGGTGGAAACCTCTTGTAAGTTATGTATCGGAGCATTCAAATCTGAAAATTTGTAATGCGGAGATACCGAGCTTGCTGGGATTGATTATGCCCCCTTGGTACTTCTCTGTATCCGAGTCATCAGGCTCGGTGTTTTTGCTCACTTGTGGTCAATAATTTTGTATCAGATCTTCATCTATTGTCGTTCGGGGGCATAGGGGTAGAACCCCTGTCAAGCTATGTATCCAGCATTCAAATTTGAAATTTGTAGTGCAGGGATGTCGTGCTTGCTGGATTTGACTTCAATCGAAATTGATAGCCGTATAGAAATTAGCGCTTGGATGACATTTATTAAATAATGTGTAGTTTAGATATTGCAAATAATAAGACAAAATGCTATAATATGTGCATAGGTATATGGTTTTATTGGGAGGTATAACGGAAATGATAGATACACTCACGGCGTATAAATGCTCATTTAGATTTTTGCAGCGTAATAATCCATTAATAGGCGAACAGAGAAACGCCATAAAAGATGATAAAAAACCAGATTATTCCTTCTTTGAATTTTTGAATGACTATACAGAGTATACTAAGGATATTGCTGTGGGCGAAAGTTCTCATAGAGCAATTTCTTTATCTCAAGATAATATAGATTATTCAGAGCAAAACGATATTTGTAAATGGCATATAATTATGAGTGCTGGAAAACAAGGACAGCCTGTTACAGTTGTTAAAATACATACAAAGAAAAGATATAATTATGGATCGGATACGGCGGCTTTATATAACCATCATGTGTTTTTTTTATCAAAAATCTGATTCAATTATTGCTATCTTCCATAGACAGAATGGATCGGGATGTAAGAGCGTTTTCCTTGAAACCGCAAATAAAGCAATCAAATCTCGAGGTATTAAACTTGAGATGGAATTAATTATGCCTATGAGCAATTCAGTTATCGATGCCACTCCAACAAAGATTACTCTTCAGTATAAAAAAGATGTAATCTCATCAGATGTTGCTGATAATATAGTTAAACATAAGAAAAGCTATCTGGTGCGTGAATTAGGATTGAATTTAAGTGTTAATGAAAATAGTAGTATCATGCGGATTTTTAGAGATTTTCAATTACGCAGAATTCCTTCAAATGAAGCTTTTGCATTAATAAAGGCAGAAATCAATGATTCAAAAGAATACAATGACGCTGAAGTTAATGTTAAAATAGGAAATAGGCGAAGGAAAATTAAATGGAATGAATTTGAATCTATGATGGGCACTTATGATATTTCAGAAAAACTATATAATGCATATAGTAAATCGAAAGATTTTGTTCGTGAATTATACATATTAGTTGATGAATATTATAATATGATTACAGATTCAGAGGTGATTTAATATGCTTGAAAAAATAGCAAGTATATCTGTTATTGTTATTTTAATATGTATGCTATTCTTAAATCCCAAAGTCAGTATAATAAAAATCCTCATAAAACAGCTTTCGGTTTTTAAAAATGCTAAAAATGAAAAGATATCAGTATGGGATTTAGTCTGCTTTATAGTTGCCCCAATAGTATTAGCTATACTACTTGTTTTTATATTGGGATATGATATATCCAATAGTGTCGCCAGTGTTTTGACTACCGTGTATGCCTTTGTTTTTACAGTGCTATTCGGGTTTGCAGCTGTTCTTGTAGGAAAGATTGATAGTAAAAATGAGCTTGAAAAGCAAGTAACTGAGGAGACTTTTGTTTCAGTGCTAACTTCAAATATTCTATCATTGATTAATGCAATAGCATCTATAATCTTACTAAATATTAATGAAGACTCAGAATGCGTTCGCAATTTAGTATCTGCTATTATTTACAGCATTTCATTTATCACAATTATGCTTTTATTGATGATAACTAAAAGAACATTTATCATATACTGTGATAAGAAAAAGAAATAAAACCATATCTGAAGCAGTCTTTTTAGGCTGCTTCTTTGCATTTCCAGTATAAATTGCACCGGGGAAAACCGAAAATCATTCCAAAGTTCGTGCGCAATGCGATTGGACAATCGCCCTCATTGCGCACTATAATATTCATAGTCGCAAAATACTCGGTCGATCGAAAGGAAGAAATATCGACCTTGTGGCTGCATAGAGGGTAAGAGAGATAAAGCGATGCCCTCACCAATGCGTAGAGAGATAAAAGCAAAGGAAAAATCGCTATGAACAAAGACAACAATGTATACGAGTACAAGATTGGACGAACAACTTACATCGTGAAGTTAGTATTCAACCCTGCTTCAAAGGAACGCCTTACGGATATCCTGCAAAAGCTGATTGATCGTGAGTGTGAAGAAATGCTCGGTGAATCCGGACAAGAACCTGAGAAGCAGGCTGTGTAATATTAGCATTTCGGCGCATTGCCATTGACGGTATATTGCGCTATAATGATAACATAGCTCGCTTTATCTGTCGGAAAGGAAGGTTAATATGACAGACAAGATAACAGCGTTGTATTGTCGTCTTTCGCAGGACGATATGTTACAGGGTGAGAGCAACAGCATCACCAATCAGAAAGCTATCCTCAAAAAGTATGCGGAGGATAACGGTTTCAGCAATCCCGTTTACTACGTTGATGACGGAGTTTTGGGAACAACGTTTGAGCGAGACGGCTTCAAGGCGATGATGGCAGATGTTGAAGCAGGCAAAGCTGGAACGATCATTACCAAAGATTTGAGCAGACTCGGCAGAGACTACTTGAAAACCGGTGAGTACATTGAGATCATATTCCCTGACTATGATGTCCGCTATATCGCTATCAATGATAACGTGGATACTCTCAAGAGCGAGAATGAGCTGATGACTTTCAAGAACATTTTTAATGACTGGTATGCCAGGGATACGTCGAAGAAGATTCATGCTGTATTCAAGGCAAAGGGTCAGTCGGGCAAACCGATTTCTCTGCCTATTTACGGGCACAAGGCATCTGAGGAAGATAAGCACAAGTGGATCCTTGATGATGAGCCTGCTGCGGTTGTACGCAAAATATACAAGTTCTGTATCAGCGGTTACGATCCGACTCAGATAGCTCGAAAGCTGACGGAGAAAGGTATCCCAAATCCTACGGCTTATGCTATATCGCAGGGAAGAAACCCGGCCAACAAGAATTCAAGGCTTGACCGCTGGTGTACTGAAACTGTCATTGACATTTTAGAGCACCCCGAATACATCGGTCATACGGTGAACTTTCGTACACGCCGCAAGTCCTACAAGAACAAGCGTAAGATTGAAAATCCAAAAGAAGACTGGCTCATCTTTGAGAATACCCATGAGCCTATCGTCACACAGCAGGAGTTTGAGCTTGTTCATGAGATGCGTAAGAATAAGCGCAGAAATCAGAAGCAGGAAACTGTAAATCCGTTTTCGGGCATCTGTTTCTGTGCTGACTGCGGTAAAAAGCTATACCTGTGCCGTTCAAGAAGTCTTAGCGAAGATCAGTAACGTCTGAAATGCTCCACTCATTCAGCTGATAAGGATAGATGTTCAACCCATTATATCAGGACTGTTGTGCTGAAAGAGTTGGTTTTAAATGCTCTGAACAAGCTCCTTGATAGTGTTAAAGACAATGAATCAGAGTTTGTGCAGACAGCCATGGACAACTCTGCGTCAAAGCATTCCTCTGATGTATTTAAGGCAAAGGAAGCTCTTAATCAAGCTGAAAAGCGTATCATTGAGCTTGACAGACTGTTTACAAGGCTCTACGAAGACAACGTATCAGTGAAAATCTCCGATGAGCGATTTGCTGTCATGTCCAAAGGATATGAGAATGAGCAGAAGAAATTAAAGGCAAGCGTTACAGAGCTTACTGCCTATATCGAAACCGCCGAACAGAAGTCCGCCGATGTGACCACATTCATCAGCGTGGTGCAGAAGTATGAGCATATCACGGAGCTTACTCCTGAGATCATGCACGAACTGATCGAGAAGATCGTTGTTCATGCTCCCAATAAGAGCAGTGGGCACCGCACACAGCAGATTGACATTTATTATCGCTTCGATGTTGCAGTATCGACTGCGGTCGCTGACAGTATGAAGTACGACAAAAAGAGAAAGGTCGCGTAACCAAGGCAGTTACGCAACCTTATCTTCAAATCATAAAAACTTCTTTATTGGCGCTCCTCTAAAATGTGCGAGTTCTTTTTTATGTAGCAGATATATAAAATACAGTTATATTTCAATATAATCCCAAAGCTCGGAAACAAGTTTTTCTGTAAAGCCCTTGCACAAAAGAAGCTCGTTAGGGCTTTCGTAATAGGATATAAGCTCACGAAGTTCTATGACAGCATTCGCCTTGTCCATATCAATTAGCAGCTTGTCTGATATCTCCTGAGCGTCAGCCTTGTTTATGTTCACTTTCTGCCTGACTTTCTCAGTAGTTTCAGTCGTTGTAACAGTTTGCTCCTCTGTGGCCGGAGGCTCTGTTACAGTATCAGCAGGGATTTCTGTCTGAACAGGCTGAGTTTCTGCGACTTTCGTTTCCTGCGGCATATCATGGTAGTCTGCACTGTCAACATAAAAATAGCCTTTGAGAAGCGCAAGTGTAGAGTCTCCGATGCCGTTTACTTCAAGAAGCATATCTATGTTGCTGATAACACCAACTCTGTCACGATATGCTATTATCCTGTCGGCTGTTACCTCGCCTATGCCGCTCACCGCCATAAGCATTTCCTTGTCAGCCTTGTTTATGTCAGCAGGAAAGCTGTATTCCTCTTTGGTTTCAGCAATACTGCTTGTGACGGCTTTTGATGTCGTTGTTTTTCTGGAGGTGTGTGCTTTTGCAGTCTTGCTAATGACCTTTTCACTGCCTGAATTGTCCACCTTGTCAGCCTGAGAGCTGTCAGCAGGCGGTGTGAGTATCACCACATCATCACGCTGTGGTCTGTTAACAAGTGCAGAAGCGATCGCTGTAGTAATGGCGACCGCAACTGCGATCACGCCTACAAAAAGTTTTATTCTGCTTGTTTTTGCTTTTGAAGCATCATTTTCTGTCACATTCGATTTTTCGTCTTTGTTGCTGTCTAACTTGCTGTCCATAATTGGTTATTTTTCTGCAAGCATTTCGTTGAGATTTTCCACCATTTCTGACATCTTCGCTCTTGTGATGTCCGGAACATTTGCAAATGTAACAAGGGTTCTCAGTGGCATATCTCTTATCATTGCTTCCATCATTTCCTTTGCAGAAGCGCCAAGATCGTCGGAAGCCGTGTCGCCAAAACCACAGTCTATTTGGCTTAAAATGTCCTCGAACATAGCTCTGCCCTCTGGGATAGAATTTATCTCGCCACAGGTGGTGTTCAAGGTGAAATGCACTGGGAGTATTGTATCTGAAGATACATAAACAGAAGTCGAAAGTCTGATATCTCTTGAAGAAGAGCCTGCCTCTATAATAAACTCACCGTATTCAACGAACCAATCGTGTATATCGGGCTCATAGTATGCAAATGAACGCTTATCAAGGTGGAACACAGCCTTTTTGGTCTCGCCAGCTTTAAGGAAAAGCTTTTCAAACCCCTTAAGCTCACGGACAGGTCTGCGCACTGAGCTTTCCTTGTCGGAAACGTAAAGCTGAACGATCTCCATACCATCTCTGTCGCCTGTGTTTGTTACGTCCACCATGACCGTCAGGGTCTTGTCGTCTTTTATCTCGTTTTCTGAAACAGTAAGATTGCTGTATTCAAAGGTTGTGTATGAAAGTCCGTGACCAAATGGGAACAGTGGCTTTATGCCCTTTTCATCATAATATCTGTAGCCCACGAAAATTCCCTCGGCATAGTCAACATCGTCCATATTTCCCGGGAAATTAAGATAAGACGGATTATGTGAAAGCTTTTCAGGGAAAGTTTCCGCAAGCTTTCCGCTAGGGTTAGCTTCGCCAAAAAGCAGAGCCTTTTCAGCAGTGCCGATGTTCTGTCCGCCAAGATACATTTCAAGTATTCCCTTCACCTTATCTGCAAACGGCATTTCAACAGCCGAGCCGTTGTGGAGAACGATAATAACGTTCTCGTTTACCTTAGCAACTTCATCAATAAGCTTGAGCTGGCAATCAGGCATTCTCATATGCTTTCTGTCAAAGCCCTCAGACTCAAAGCTTTCGGGCAGACCTGCGAAGATAACGGCAACATCGCTGTTCTTGGCAAGCTCCACAGCTTCATCAAGAAGCTCGTCAACAGTTTCGTCACGGTCTGTGACGAAGCCCTGTGCGTATGTAATATTATCCATGCCCTTGACAGCTTCAAGAGCAGATGTTACCTTAAATGAATTTATGTGAGAGCTTCCGCCGCCCTGATAACGTGGCTTGTCGGCAAATTCGCCAATGAAAGCTATCTTTGCAGACTTGTCAAGCGGCAGTATCTTATCATCATTTTTGAGCAGTACCGCACATTCGGACTCTATCTTGCCTGCAAGTTCATGCTGTTTTTCTTTATCCCACTTTGTTGCAGGGGCATAGCCGTCCTCGGCTTTCTGAATAAGCGTAAGCACGTTTCTAACAGCCTTGTCAAGGTCTTTCATTGAAAGCGTGCCGTTGTTTACGGCTTCTATGATAAGCTCGTCATTTTTGCCGTTGCTGGTAGGCATCTCAAGGTCAAGACCTGCGGCAACGCCAAGAGGTCTGTCATCAACTGCGCCCCAATCGCTAACTACAAGTCCATCATAGCCCCATTCGTTTCTGAGTATATCAGTGAGCAGAAGCTTGTTCTGTGAGGAATATTCGCCGTTTATGCGGTTGTATGAACACATCACTGTCCAAGGCTTTGCTTCCTTGACTGGTGTTTCAAAGGCGCTTAAATATATCTCATGGAACGTTCTCTCGTCAACGTTGGCAGAATAGCTCATACGTCTTGTTTCCTGATTGTTCATGGCAAAGTGTTTAAGGGAAGTTCCTACGCCCTTGCTCTGAACGCCCTTTATGTGTGCTGTGGCAAGCTGTGAAGCAAGATAAGGGTCTTCTGAGAAGTATTCAAAGTTTCTGCCGCAAAGTGGTGAACGCTTTATGTTACAGCCAGGGCCAAGTATAACGGAAACGTCCTCAGCCTGACACTCCTCACCAAGAGCCTTGCCGAGAGTTGTAAGCAGCTTTCTGTCAAAAGAGCAGGCAAGTGCGCAGGCACATGGGAAGCATACCGCCTTGATAGCTTCGTTAGGATTATCCGTATCATCACGCATTTTTCTAAGTCCGTGAGGACCGTCAGACACCATTATGCTTGGTATATCCAGCCTTTTTATTTCCTCAGTGTGCCAGAAGTCAGAGCCTGAGCACAATGAAGCTTTTTCTTCAAGTGTGAGTTCCTTCAAAATCTTGTCTATGTTCATTGTGAAAACCTCTTTTCTATAAAACTATAGTTTGATTGTAACACAATTTTCTATGAAATTCTATATATTTTGTGCATATTTTACATAAAGTTAATATTATTTTCGATTAGTTTGGTAAGAGCCACCCTAAAATCCTTGTCCTGCTGTTTGGTGCGCTTTGGCGGACCTTTGAGCCTGCCACCGCTTCTGCGTATCTTCTTTGCAGTGTGCCTTGAAAGAAGCAGTGCGTCAATGTTGGAGCTGTCATATATCCTGCCGTTCTGGTCAAGAGCAAGAACGTTTCTTGCAAGACACATTGCCGCAAGCCCATAATCCTGCGTCACGGCAATATCGCCCTTTAGAGCGATGTTCACAAGCTTCATGTCTGCACTGTCTGCACCCTTGTCGACAGTTATCACCTGTGCATAGTCAGAACTGAAAATATGCGAGCTGTCGCAAACTATGATACATTCAAGCCCATGGCTTTTGCTTATAGAAACTGCGATATTCGTGACAGGACAGCCGTCAGCGTCTATAAGTATCCTCACGCCTTGCCGCCTTCTATATAAAATGTAGATTCCATATCTGCAATGTGGGTCGCCAGTGCGAGAGGATACATTTCAAGGGCAAGACCGATACTGTTCTTGTTTTCTTCTCCTGAAAAGCCCATGTGCCAGCGTATAGCCATGGCTTCCTCACGGGTCAGCCGCATATAGCTGCTTACTATGTAGACCGACTTTTCACCGTGACCATATGGCAGTGTTTCGTGAAATTCATAGTATGGGACTTTCTCCCACACGCCCTGTTCGTTCTTGGCGTTGCGGTAGCTTACCCTGTAAAGATTTACCTTGCAGATGTCATGAAGCAGTGAAACGATAGCAATGCTCTCGTCAGAGTATTCCATGTTGTAATCTTCCTTTACACGCTCACGCTCCAGATAGCTTTTCAGGCACTCATAAACGTGTATGCTGTGTTCGCACAAGCCACCCTCGTATGCTCCGTGGTATCTTGTAGAAGCAGGTGCAACAAAGAAGTCGCTGTTTTCTGAAAGCAGATAATTGAGCAGCTTTTCCGAACCCGGGCGCTTTATGTTTTCCGTGTAGATCTCAACGAATTTGTCTTTAAGTTCTGTTACCTTTGACATAGTTGACCTCCTGTAAAAATATTATATTATGATAAGCTTTAGCGTTTTAGTTTTACCAAACTAATTATAACATGTTTTTTGTAAGATTAACAGTACTTTTCGCTAATTTTTGCATTTTGTAGGTTTGTCAATCATATTGGACACTATTATTAAGAAATTCGATAGGCGAAAA
>OGIE01000200.1_pt1 | contig 87475 bp, 52 predicted proteins | sample 1571581 | NCBI WGS metagenome assembly OGIE01 (sample SAMEA2582021, study PRJEB24529) | metagenome | biome: Human gut stool | place: China | collected 2011
GGGGTATACACGCTTTCCAGGCGTGCCTCTTCAACCACTCGAGCATCTCTCCAATAGACGCCTTTTCTGAAATCGGGTGCAAATTACAAAAAAAATGCGAACCACAAGCGTTTTCAGCTACAAATGTATTCTTTTTTTCGTTCTTGCCCTTCATTCTCCCTGTTTTATCTTTAATAAAATCTCAAAATTAATAAACTTTAAAATCTTTGCGATGTTATTTGAGCATTCCAAACACTTTTAAAGCGTTTTCAGAAGTCACGTTTCCAACGGCCTCAGGAGACATCCGATAAATCTCGGAAACCTTCATCAACGTATCCTTCACATTAGCGCTCTCATTTCTTTTACCACGATTCGGCACTGGAGTCAGATAAGGAGAATCGGTTTCTAAGACAATCTTCTCTAAAGGTATTTTCAACAAAACTTCCGGAAGATGGGACTTTTTAAAAGTGACCACACCATTTATTCCAATGGAAAAACCAGGAAACTCAAGAATCCGGGCAGCCTCCTCGATAGTGCCTGTAAAACTATGAAATATTCCTTTTAAGCGACTATTTTTGTAAGGTTCCAGCACCTTATATATATAATCAAAAGCATCCCGACAATGAATAACAACAGGAAGATCATATTCCAATGCCCAGTTGACTTGTCTATCCAATACGATTTGTTGTTCTTTCAGGAAAGTTTTGTCCCAATAGAGGTCCATACCAATCTCTCCTATTGCTACATATTCTCTGGAAGATTCCAATTCACGCACTACAATATCCAATTCCTTTTTATAATCAGTATTCACTGAAGTTGGGTGTAAGCCAATCATGGGAAAACAGTAACCTTTATAAGCATCACAAGCCGAAAGCATTGCATCAATAGTCGTACTGTCAATATTGGGCATAAAGATATGAGTAACCCCCACAGCACGTGCACGTTCAATAACCTGCGGCAAATCTTCTGAAAATTCCTCTAAAAAAAGATGGGAATGTGTATCGATCAATCTCATTCGTTCGCTTCTTCCTTTCGTTTTTCGCCGGTACGGTAATAGTAAATCAGTCCGTAATCACGACACAAATTCAGACGTTTCTCATTAGGAGAGACGTCTTCAAATTTCTTTTCCACTTGATTCCAAATATCCAATATCAGCTCATCTGCAGTAGTCCGCATTGCAGAAAGGGCATCTAAGCTACGTGCTGTCAAAGCCTGCAGATTCTTCTGCCTGTCATAGCTATCTGTAAAGATATCATAATGTACCCTAACTTTTGCAATTGTAGGATTATAAATAGGAATACCACCTTGTGAAGTTCGCTTAGCCTCTCCATCAATGATTTTTCTCCCCCACTCCACTAATGCAGCCTCTGTCGACAAATCCGGAACGTTTGTACTATCGGATGGCAAACCATAATACGCTTTATGCGCTGCGCGCAGTTCTGAACGAATCACTGCCAGATTCAACACCTGAATAAAATGAGAAACGTACAGACGCGCCATCTTTACATTAGCCTGATGTTTATGTCCTGCTTGGGATTGGCGTTCAAAACATTGGGAATAGTAGGATTGAGCAGCTTCAAATCTTGTCAGAAAATTCCGGGCTTCGGTCAATGTCTTTAAAGAAACTGCCAAATCATAAAGATTATAGGTATCAGCTTTTGCAACCACTGCTTTCAGTGCCCGTATTCTCGCCTGGTCTGTATTTGGTAATCTTCTATAAGGCATACCTTCAAAAAGTACAATTACACTTCTCTGTGCATCAGATTTTCTATAATTTTTCGAAGTTCTTCTTTCTTTTCCTCTGCAATTCCGACTGCTGCAAGACTTTCCATTGCACGATTACTATACTCTGACATTTTATTCTCGCAGATCTCTTTCACACCAATCCGGTCATATAGTTCTGTGACGGCTGCAATCTTTTCAGCCGGTTGGAAAGTCTCTGCATTTATCCAACGATTCAATTGACTACGCTGTTCCACATCGGCATGCTCCAATGCCTTAATCAGCATATACGTTTTTTTATTGCAAAGAATGTCTCCACCAATATTCTTTCCAAACACCTTGGGATTACCATAAACATCCAAAAAATCATCTTTCAATTGGAAAGCAACTCCCACGTGCATACCAAAATCATACAAGCGCTCGGCATCTTCCACTGAAGCGCCGCCCAAGCGAGCCCCTATCTTCAGACTTGCAGCCAATAAAACCGCAGTTTTCAGGCGAATCATTTCCAAGTATTCTTCTGCCGCAACATCGTTCCTTTGTTCAAACTCCATATCCATCTGCTGCCCTTCACATATTTCAAGAGCTGTCAGACTAAAAAGGTCCATAACTTCTTTCAGAAAAGCCGAAGGACATTCTGCCATAAATTGATAGGCAAGAACCAGCATTGCATCTCCTGAAAGAATAGCCGTATTATCATTCCAAACTTTGTGAACAGTTTCTTTTCCTCTGCGACGATCAGCACAATCCATCAGGTCATCATGCAGAAGAGTGTAATTATGATAGACTTCAATACCAGTGGCTGGGGCATAAATTCTGGTCACATCTTCCTGATATAGATTGTATGCCATCAACATTAATACCGGGCGAATCCGTTTTCCGCCCATAGACAAAACATATTCTACCGGAGCATACAACCCTTTCGGAGTACGCGTAAACTGTAAACCAGCAATATGAGAATTAAAATTTTCGAGAAGCTCGGAAGCTGTAAACATAGTGATAGTAAATTAAGAAGAATAGAGGTAATAAAAAGAGGCTGCTTTTTCGGCAGCCTCTTTTTTATATCGATAACGTATTACTGCAATCTGAACATTACAGGCACCGTATACTTAACGCGTACAGGTTTACCACGCTGCATACCAGGCTTCCATTTCGGCATGGTACCAATCACACGAAGTGCTTCTTTATCCAAATACGGGTCAACACCTCTTATGACTTTAGCATCTACAATACTACCGTCCTTATTAACAACGAACTGTACTGTTACACGACCTTGAGTACCATTTTCCTGTGCGATAGTCGGATATTTGATGTTCTTACTCAAGAATTGCATCAAACCAGCCATACCACCATTCGGGAATTCAGGCATTTGTTCTACAACCTCAAAAATAGTTTGTTCTTCCGGTTCTTCCTCAACAACTGTTACAGGCACATACTTTACTTCTACTGCCTTACCAGTTTCTTCAGAAGAAGCGATAACTGTTTCTTCCACATCAGCATCGTCAGCTACAATTTCCAGAGTTTCGTTAATCGGAGCTACTTCTGGAGGAGGAGGAGCAACCTTTTCTTCCTGTTCAGTAATAGGAACCATTTCTTCCTCAAAAAAGAGATCAGTAAGGGCCTGGCTCGTATCAATTTTGATATCGCGCTTCGTCCATTCAAATGCTATAAACATAAAGGCAAGCACAATAACATAACCAATAAGCATCCAAGTCGATTTTTTGTTCTCCAAATCTGCTTTAGGTGTTTTCTTAATTTCCATAATTATAATATTATTTTAACGTGTTTCTCATTTTGGGCAAATATAGTACTTTTTCTGCAAAACGTTCAGCCGTACTATCTTTTTTAAGACAATATGCACCCATTTTTGTTTTTTTTATCCTTCACAAAGCACACCTGCGCTTTTGTGCCACAAATGTAACGAGATATTTTAAAAATACCGTATCTTTGGCAATAATTTTAAATGAAATGTTGAAAAAGTCTTTTATAACGGCGCTACTACTCCTGATTTTCTCCGTTTTACGTGCACAAGACGGAACCAGCGCCTTCCAATTTCTGAAACTTCCCTTTTCCGCCCATGCATCGGCGCTGGGTGGAGAAAACATTTCTATCATAGAAGACGATTTGACCATGGCTGTCCAAAACCCTGCCCTTCTTTCGTGCGTAGCGGATAAAACTCTCAATCTGAATTATATGCTTTATATGGATGGCGTAAACGTTGCCGGAGCCGCATTTGCAAAAACCGCAGGCGAGCGTTCCACGTGGGCAGTTACCGCTCAGTACGTAGACTATGGGGAATTGAAAGAAACCACCGAAGAAAATATTGAAATCGGAACTTTCTCTGCCAAAGACATCTCTATATCAAGCATTTACACCTATGATTTAAGTGATTATTGGAGTGGTGGTGTACGCACCAACCTCATCTATTCTCATTACGATAAATATTCTTCATTCGCCGTCGGCGTTGATCTGGGACTGAATTATTATCATCAGGAGTCTGATTTTTCTGCCTCACTCGTCGCGCGCAATCTGGGAGGGCAACTCAAAACTTTTGAAGAGCGACATGAAAAGTTGCCTATTGATGTACTGCTTGGTTTTAGCAAACGCCTGGCACATGCCCCGTTCCGGCTTTCCCTGACCTTGCATGATTTGACGCATTGGAGTGCCTCAGCCACGGCAGCAAACAATTTCGGAAAGAAATTGTTAAATCACATAGCCCTCGGAATAGATTTTCTTCCAACCGACAACTTTTATCTGGCAGCCGGATATAACTTTCACCGTGGAGAAGAAATGAAAATAAACGGCTCCAGCCATTGGGCCGGTTTCACCTGCGGTGCAGGTATACAGCTGAAACGGTTGAAACTGGGAATGGCATACGCCAAATATCACGTGAGTTCATCCTCACTCATCTTTAATCTGTCGTATACCTTATAATATATAAATAGTATAACTCAAAATGAAAAAGATAACTATTGCAATCGACGGTTTTTCCTCTTGTGGGAAGAGCACTATGGCAAAAGACCTTGCCCATGAAATAGGCTACATCTACATCGACAGTGGTGCCATGTATCGCGCAGTCACTCTATACAGTATAGAAAACGGTATCTTTCAAGGGAATGAGATTGATACGGAAAGACTCCGGAAAGAAATCGGTAATATCCATATCTCATTCCAACTGAATCCGGAAACCGGACGTCCGGATACTTACCTGAACGGAGTGAATGTAGAAGATAAAATCCGCGGTATAGTAGTTTCCTCCCGCGTCAGCCCCATCGCAGCTTTAGGATTCGTACGTGAAGCGATGGTAGCTCAGCAACAGGCAATGGGAAATGCCAAGGGGATTGTCATGGACGGGCGTGATATCGGAACTACTGTATTTCCTGATGCTGAATTGAAAATATTCGTGACTGCCACACCCGAAATCCGTGCACAGCGTCGTTTTGATGAGCTGAAAGCCAAAGGTCAAGAAGCCAGTTTTGATGAAATCCTGGAAAACGTGAAGCAACGAGATTACATTGACCAGAACCGGGAAGTAAGTCCTCTTCGCAAGGCGGATGACGCATTCCTGTTAGATAATACAAACATGACTATTCCTCAACAAAAGGAATGGTTGCAAGAGCAATTCAACAAAACCGTTAAGGGATAAAAGAAAAAGGGTGTAGCCCTATGTCACAAAGGATGTAGCCATCCGAGACAAAGGGTGTAGCCCTGGACAGTAAAAGGTGTAGCCCTTTTCAGGGCTGGTTTATTATCTTTATATCAAGCTATTAGATCATGGTAAAAGTAGAAATAGATGAGGGGTCCGGCTTCTGCTTCGGCGTAGTCACCGCGATAAATAAAGCTGAAGAAGAATTGACGAAAGGCGGTACGCTGTATTGCTTGGGAGACATCGTACACAACAGCCGCGAAGTGGAACGCCTGAAAGAGATGGGACTCATCACTATCAATCACGACGATTTCAATCACCTGCACAACGCCAAAGTGTTGCTACGTGCCCACGGCGAACCACCCGAAACGTATGAAATTGCCCGCCGTAACAATATTGAAATCATCGACGCCACTTGCCCGGTAGTACTCCGATTACAAAAAAAGATTAAGCAAGAGTATACCCAGAAAGATGACTCAGATAAGCAAATCGTTATCTATGGGAAAACCGGTCATGCAGAAGTCCTCGGACTGGTGGGGCAAACCACCGGAAAAGCGATTGTTATTGAGAAGTTGGAAGAAGCCCAAAAGCTGGATTTGAGCAAAAGTATTCGCTTATATTCGCAAACCACGAAGTCGCTGGACGAATTCCAGAAGATAGTGGAATACATTAAGGAACACATCTCACCTGAAGTCACGTTTGAATATTACGATACCATCTGCCGCCAAGTAGCCAATCGTATCCCGAATATAAGGAAATTCGCTGCATCACACGATCTGGTATTTTTTGTCAGCGGAAAGAAAAGTTCCAACGGGAAAATGTTGTTCAGCGAATGCCAGAAAGTCAATCCTAATTCCCACTTGATAGATAGCGCAGAAGAGATAGACGGTTCTCTGCTCTCCGGAGCTTCTTCTATCGGAGTGTGCGGGGCGACCTCTACCCCGAAATGGTTGATGGAAGAAATTTCCAAGGCTATTCAATCGCGACTTACAGGACAATAAGTCACCGCTTTGAAACAACAAATTAACATTAAATATGAATAACGCCCTCAGCTTTTTGCTATCTTTGCCGAGCGAAAACAGGCTGCAGTGCAGCGATTATTAACATCAAACTAAAAGATTGTTATGGGAACAGTTAAGTGCATAGGTATTTTGACATCAGGAGGAGATGCTCCGGGAATGAACGCCGCTATTCGTGCGGTAACACGCTCTGCTATTTACAACGGACTACAAGTAAAAGGTATATATAGAGGTTACCGAGGTCTGGTAACCGGCGAAATCAAAGAATTCAAAAGCCAGAACGTAAGTAATATTATACAATTGGGTGGTACTATATTAAAGACGGCCCGCTGCCAAGAATTCACAACACCCGAAGGGCGCCAGATAGCGTATGATAATATGAAAAAAGAAGGCATTGATGCCTTGGTTATCATCGGTGGTGATGGTTCGTTAACAGGCGCCCGCGTCTTTGCACAAGAATTCGATGTGCCCTGCATCGGATTACCGGGTACCATTGATAATGACCTGTACGGAACGGATACGACTATCGGCTATGATACAGCATTAAATACGATTTTGGATGCTGTAGATAAAATTCGTGACACCGCTACCTCTCACGAACGTTTATTTTTCGTGGAAGTAATGGGACGTGATGCCGGTTTTCTTGCTTTGAACGGTGCCATCGCATCAGGTGCGGAGGCTGCTATTATCCCGGAATTCAGTACAGAAGTCGACCAACTGGAAGAGTTTATCAAGAATGGCTTCCGCAAATCCAAGAACAGTAGTATTGTGATTGTGGCAGAAAGTGAATTGACTGGCGGAGCCATGCATTTTGCCGAACGTGTTAAGAACGAGTATCCGCAATATGACGTACGTGTTACTATCCTTGGCCACCTACAACGTGGTGGAAGCCCCACGGCTCACGACCGTATCCTCGCCAGCCGACTCGGTGCAGCTGCTATTGATGCAATCATGGAAGGACAACGGAACGTAATGATTGGTATCGAACATGACGAAGTGGTATATGTTCCTTTCACAAAAGCCATCAAAAATGATAAGCCGATTAAGAGAGAATTGGTAAATGTTCTGAGAGAATTATCTATTTAATTAAGAATAGTATTTTGAAATAACAGGAGAGGCGTAGAAAAACATCTACGCCTCTTCCTTTTATAACCATTTTTCAACAATCTCCTCCGTTTTGCCCCACAAATTCTTCATCTGTACATGATGGATATACTTTTCAGAAAGTGGTTTAGAATGGCAACTCACATTCAGTGTGCCGGTATATTGTCCTGCTTCTTCATTCAGTAACAGATTAATTGCGGTTGCCGCACCTTGCCGGGGAGTACGGATGAACGGACGGAAAAACAGATCTGTCAGAGGGTCAAACCACATATGCATCGTGATAATCTTCGTAGAAACAATACCCGGATCAGCAGCATTGACAACAATTCCTTTTTCTTTCACCTTCTCTGCCAAAGCTATTGTAAACAGAGTCAGTGCTAATTTCGTATTACTATAAATCGGAATACGCCAGAAAGCACCTTTCTTTCCATACAAGAAGAAATCCGGAAAATCCAATTTGCCAATGGCATACGTACAGGATACCATATTCACGATACGACTCCCTTCCCCCAGCAATGGCAATAACTTGCGGGTTAAGAGATAAGGACCTACATAATTGACACTGACGGTGCGTTCTAACCCATCTTCGGTAATGCACCTTCTGGTTTCCATGGTCCCGGCATTGTTCATCAACAAAGTAATTGTTTCTCCCCGACGAAGGAGTTCATCTGCAAAGGAAGCTACAGAAGATAAAGAAGCAAGATTTATCGGTACTATCTCAAGTGCTGTATTCCCGGTTTCCTGTATTAATGATTGCCGCTTAATTTCTGCAACTTGCGGATCACGGCATGCCATGATTACTTTATATCCGGCAGAAGCGACAGCACGTGTAATTTCCATTCCCATACCACCATCTGCCCCGGTTATGATTGCAAGTTTTTGGTTCATTCGGATTCTATTTTAGCAATTTCCCTCTTCAGAGAAGGGGGAAGTTCTTCCTTTAAATGTTGATGACATGCCATCTCGATGGAATACATCCGGGCAATACAGTAATTGCTATGTTTACAATTACAACGTGCATTCTCCTCTTCACGCATACGGTTGACAAAGCCCGGTTCGTTAAGTAAAGCGCGTGCCATTTGTATGGCTTCAAAACCGTCATCCAGTACTTCATCTATCTTTTCACGAGACACCAAACCGCCCACATATACCAACGGCATCTCTATTTCTTTCCGGAATTTCAACGCATCTTCCAGAAAATAGGCTTCTTCGAAGGGAACAGTCGGTATCATCCACTTTCCTACCATCCGCACACCATACCTCAACCACCAACAATCCATATAATGAGTCATAGAGCGGATAGGCATCCGACCACGCATCACATACATGGGAGCCTTACTGACAAAGCCTCCGCTCAACACCAACGCATGGACTCCCGATTGCTCCAGACGTTTTGCCACCTGCATCGTTTCATCCATCTCCATGCCACCACGAAAACCGTCGCGCATGTTCATCTTCACCAATACAGCCATATCGGTTCCGGCAGCTTTCGTCACTTCTTCCATCACGATATCCATAAAACGCATCCGGTTTTCCAGCGAACCACCGAAACTATCTTTACGATGATTGGTATAAGGAGAAAGAAACTGAGAAATCAGATATCCATGTCCGGCATGTATTTCAACGGCATCAAAACCAGCCTCACGCGCCAGATACACAGCACGTCCGTATGCCCGTGCCATTTCCGGCAATTCTTCTTTTTTCAAACCACGGACAAATGTCGGTGAATAAAGATTGAAACCGGTAGATGCCCCAACAGGAGTAACTCCACAAATACTTTTATGCGACATATTGCCACAATGTCCTAATTGGATAGCCGCAGCAGCACCTTCGGCATGTACGGCATCAGTTAATTCTTTCAATCCGGGAATAATTTCCGGGCGCATCCACAATTGCCGGTCAAATGACAACCCGCTTTGGGTAACGGCTGCATAGGCCACAGTAGTCATACCAATTCCTCCGGCAGCCACTGAACGGTGATAGTCAAGCAACATCTGAGAAGGAGCATTGCCCGGACACATACTCTCAAACGCCGCCGACCGAATAGTACGGTTTCGCAAAGTCAGCGGGCCAAAAGTTACAGGAGTAAACAGCTTGCTCATGATCAAGATTTATAATTTATGATTTATGAGGGGCGATTAGTAGAGAAAGGGGAAAACACGTTTCCGGTTTCCTACTTCATCTCCAAATTCCTTTTTATAACGATGCCAGATAGCATTGGCACGTGGAACCAAATTGGCCACAGTCCACCATAGAAAGACAAGTCCTGAAAGCGACCACGTCAGCATGGCCCATCCTGCCCATTCCACTATTTCACCAAAATAATTGGCAGAAGTGACATAGCGATACATACCTTGCGAAGGCAGGTAATGCCGCGTATCTCCCGGCTTGCGTAAATGGCGAATAATATAATCCGAATGCCAGTTGACAGCCATACCGATGAAAAACAACAATACTCCGATTATAAACTGGGGAGTCGTCAACCAGTCCGATGTATAAAGAGTAGCGGGTGCCAGATAAAAGAGCCATTCACCTTGCATAAAACCATTCAGCAAGTTGAACACCACTCCCATCAACATAATGGCAAGCGGCATCCTACCCTTACCTTTCAATAGTAAAGGGAAAATAAATGCACGCTGGAAATAGTGTAGTTGAAACAAAAGAAAGAAAATCAACGGGACAAGCGAATGATAACGTTCGGAATGCCACCAAAGTATCGCCATCACAATGAATACCGGTGCTTCCATCAGTATCCATGCCAACTTATTGTTAATTGAAAAGCCCCATGATGCCGTGCGGAACATTCCATATCCCGCCTTAATGAAATAAAGTGCGATAAAAACGAATAGTGCGATGATGCTCATCGCACCAAGAAATATCTGAAAAGTCTCTTGCTCCATACTCTTTCGATTTAAGTATAGGCAAAGATATAGAAAAAGGGGGAAAAAGAAAACTTTCTCCCCCCCTAAATAGTGTACAAAAATTTATCGTTTCTTAATAGGTATATAGGCTGTATCCTCGAGCACATTTTTATATGCCGGACGAATGATACGCTTGCCTTCAAAATTCAACTCTTCGTTACGATGGGCACACCAACCTACGATACGTGCCATAGCAAACAGCGGCGTAAAGATTTCCTGCGGCAATCCAATCATCTCATAAACAAAGCCGGAATAGAAATCAACATTACTCGAAACCGTCTTTCCGTTATTCTTCACACGACCAAATACTTCGATGGCACGCTCTTCCAACAATTCCAGGAAGGCAAATTCGCGTTGTTTTCCTTTCTCTTTGGCAAGGTCGCGAGCCAATTCCTTCAATAAGATGGCACGCGGGTCGGAAATCGTATAGACTGCATGACCAATACCATAAATCAACCCCGTCTTGTTATACACTTCCTTATTCAGCATACGGGTGAAGTACGTATCAATCTCATCCACATTAGTCCAGTCCTGAATATTCTCCTGCAAATGATGGAACATATCGGCTACCTGTATATTTGCACCACCGTGAAGTGGGCCTTTCAGCGAACCGATACCGGCAGCAATAGCCGAATACGTGTCCGTTCCTGTAGAAGAAGTGACGCGAACGGTGAAAGTAGAGTTGTTACCACCACCATGTTCAGCCTGGAGCACCAGTAAGAGGTCAAGGGTACGGGCATCCAATTGCGTATAATCGCGTTTCAGCATATGAAGGAAATTCTCGGCAATCGAAAGATTCTCCTGCGGATGGCGGATATGCAAAGAACGGCCGAAAGTGGCATGACGAAGCATATTGTATGCGTAGGCAATAATAGTAGGGAATTTGGAAATTAGGTCTATACTCTGACGCATCAGGTTGTCACGGGAAGTATCATCGGCCTCAGGGTCAAAACGGTACATCTCGAGTACGCTACGTGCCAGGATGTTCATAATGTTATTTCCTTCCAGTTCGATAATATTCATCTTGGTTTTCTGTTCCAATGGCATGTTGTCATTAATAAGTTCACGGAAAGAAGCCAATTCTTCTTTATCAGGCAGATTGCCGGACAACAACAGATAAGCCACTTCCTCGAATCCAAAACGTTTCTCCTTCACAAAAGCATGTACAATATCTTCCACATCATATCCCCGGTAGAACAACTTACCCGGAATAGGCTTCAAGCCACCGCCCGGAATACGTTCGTAACCCACTACATTACCAATTCTGGTAAGCCCAACCAACACACCCGTGCCGTCTTCATTACGCAAACCGCGTTTCACATCAAACTTGGAGAACAATTCAGTATCAATCCGAACCGCTTCCTTCATATTCTCGGAGAGCTTATAAACTATGTATTCCTTCTTCATTTTCGTATCGTTTTAATCGTTAGTATTATTTTTCTATTCTTTCCACTATCTCCCGGGTAAAAGCAGAAGTAGACAAAGAGACGCCGCCGGGCATGAAGCGCGCCAAGTCGGCGGTAGCACGGGCATCGAGGAAACTTCGTTCCAAGGCATGTTCTATCAGGGAAGCTGATTCTTTCCACCCCAAATACTCGAGCATCATCACAGCGGAGAGGATGATAGAACAAGGGTTCACTATATCTTTGCCTGCAATATTCGGTGCTGTGCCGTGTGTGGCTTCAAAGATAGCATGCCCCGTTTGGTAATTAATATTCGCACCGGGAGCAATGCCGATGCCACCTACCATTGCCGCCAACTGGTCGGAAACATAATCTCCATTAAGATTAAGGGTGGCAATTACAGAGTATTCCTCAGGAATCAACAAAGTGTTTTGCAGAAAAGCATCCGCTATGCAATCCTTGATAACCAAGCGTCCGTCGGCTAATGCCTCTCCAAATTCACGTTCCGCCAGTTCATAGCCCCACTTCTTGAAACCGCCTTCCGTGAACTTCATGATGTTTCCTTTATGCACCAGCGTAACAGAAGGTAACTTGTTTTCGAGTGCATAACGGCAGGCAGCACGCACCAGACGTTCTGTTCCTTCTTTAGAGACAGGCTTCACACCAAACGAAGAAGTCTTAGGAAAACGCACTTTCGTGACTCCCATCTCATCATGCAAGAAACGATAGAATTTCTCAGCCTCCGGCGTGCCAGCTTCCCACTCGATACCTGCATAGATATCTTCCGTATTCTCACGAAACACGCACATATCTACCTTTTCCGGATGACGAACCGGAGAATGAATACCTTGATACCAGCGAACCGGACGCAGGCACACATACAAATCCAGCGTTTGGCGCAACGTCACATTCAGAGAACGAATCCCCCCGCCAACAGGAGTCGTCAACGGACCTTTGATTCCCACTTTGTAGTCACGAAAGGCTTCCATTGTTTCATCGGGCAACCACAGGCCGCACTTCTTAAAAGCCCGTTCGCCTGCCCATACTTCCATCCATTCAATCTGCCGTTGTCCGCTGTAAGCTTTCTGCACGGCAGCATTCACAATAGTTTGCATAGAGGGGGTTACTTCAACTCCCACTCCATCACCCATAATAAAAGGTACTGTAATTTTATCCATTTCTTATCTTGCATTAAGGGCAGAGCCGGCACGGAACCAACTTATCTGCAATTCATTATACGTATGTTGAGCTTCAAAACTCTCTTTCGTACCATCTTCGTGATGAAGAACAACTTTAAAGTTGCGGCCGGGAGCAAATTCCGTCAGTCCGATTACTGAAATCAAATCATGTTCCTGAATTTTATCGTAGTCCGCTTTATCCACGAAAGTCAATGCCAGCATACCTTGTTTCTTCAGATTCGTTTCATGAATACGAGCAAAGCTCTTTGCCAGAATCACACGAACATTCAAGAAACGAGGCTCCATAGCAGCATGTTCACGGCTGGAACCTTCGCCATAGTTCTCTTCGGCAACCACAATGGAGGAAATTCCTTCGGACTTATACATTTTTGCCGTACCGGAAACCGGACCGTAAGTATTGGTAGAGCGGTTCCAAACACTGTTAGTCTCTCCATTGAAAGCATTCACAGCACCCATCAGCATATTATCCGAAATATTCTCCAAATGTCCACGAAAGCGGAGCCATGGACCTGCCATTGAAATATGGTCGGTAGTACATTTGCCCTGTGTTTTAATCAGCAGAGGCATATTCAGCAAGTCAGTGCCTTCCCATGCCGGGAAAGGTTGCAGGAGTTGAAGCCGTTGCGAGTGAGGATTAACCGTTATTTCTGTTTTCTCACTACGAGGAGGTATATACCCTTCACTGCCTTCGGCAAAGCCTTCCGGCGGCAATTCTTCGCCAACGGGTTCGGAGAGTTTCACTTTCTCACCTTCACGGTTCACCAATGCATCTGTCAGAGGATTGAAACAAAGGTCTCCGGCAATCGTCAATGCCATAGTCAATTCGGGGGAAGCAACAAAAGCATACGTATTCGGGTTACCGTCCGCACGCTTGGCAAAGTTACGGTTGAAAGAAGTCACGATGGAGTTCTTGCGAGTGGGATTGTCTGTTTCACGTTTCCACTGACCGATGCAGGGACCGCAGGCATTAGCCATAATAGTAGCGCCTACTTTCTCAAAGGTTTCTATCATTCCATCCCGCTCTGCCGTGGCCCGTATCCTTTCTGAACCTGGATTCACAATTAAAGGAGCGGCCACTTTCAGATGTTTTTTTTCAACCTGGCGGGCCAGAGAAACAGCACGGCTCAAATCCTGATAAGATGAATTGGTGCAGGAACCTATCAGTCCGACTTCCATCTTGCGCGGATAGCCATTTGCCAGTACCTTTTCAGCAAACTCAGAAATAGGCGTAGCAGCATCAGGAGTGAAGGGACCATTGATATACGGTTCCAATCTGGAAAGATCAATCTCAATTACCCGGTCGTAATAGTTCTCCGGAGCAAGCAGGATATCGGTATCTGCACGCAAATCGCCAGCAACAGAGTCGGCCATTTCGGCAACTTCCTCCCTTCCGGTAGCTTTCAGATAGGTGGCTATACGGTTATCATAAGGAAAAATCGAAGTGGTCGCGCCAACCTCAGCACCCATGTTGCAGATCGTTGCTTTTCCAGTAGCGGATAAGGAAGCCGTGCCCGGTCCAAAATATTCGATAATGGCATTCGTACCTCCTTTTACAGTCAGGATGCCTGCCAGTTTCAGAATCACATCTTTCGGAGCTGCCCAACCGTTCAGTTCCCCTTTCAGGTGTACCCCAATCAAGCGGGGCATTTTCAACTCCCATTCCATACCTGTCATCACATCTACTGCGTCAGCACCACCTACACCAATGGCAACCATGCCCAGACCACCGGCATTTGGGGTATGGGAATCTGTTCCTACCATCATTCCACCGGGAAAAGCATAGTTCTCCAATACCACTTGATGAATGATACCTGCTCCCGGCTGCCAGAAGCCGATACCATAGCGGGAAGAAACATCACGAAGAAAATCATAAACTTCTTCATTCGTCTTGGTAGCCGTAGCAATGTCTTCTCTTGCGCCTCTATATGCCTGTATCAGATGGTCGCAATGCACCGTAGAGGGTACGGCAACCTGTTCGCGACCGGCATTCATGAATTGCAACAGTGCCATCTGCGCCGTTGCATCTTGCATTGCTACCCGGTCAGGGCGGAAACTCACATAATCTTCTCCCCGTGTGTAGTTTTTCACCTCTTTTCCATCAAACAGATGGGTATACAAAATCTTTTCCGCTAACGTCAACGGGCGTTGCAGCACAGCCCGCACGCGTTCCATTTTCCCCTTATAAGCAGCATAAAAGGCCCTTAACATTGTTACGTCATACACCATAATCACATTCATTTTTAGTTTTCCAATATTGTAAAGATTACAAATTAATATAATAAACAATCTAAAATCGTTAAAGGTTTAACAAATTAAAGCATTTCTTCCTGCGGAAGGGAAGAATGATTACCTTTGCGGAAAATCTATGTGATAAATGATAATTTAGCGGTGTTCTTCTGATAGTCGGCATATCAATAAAATAAATACTCTACAATTATCATTTATCATCATCTATCATTATTTTATATGAACGAAAAACTTCTTTCCCCAACCGAGCACCTTCAACGGCAAGAACTCCTCCTGCGCATGGAATACGAATATGAAAAAGAAGAGTTCAAGCGACAGACAGAAACTATGGGCATAGCCCGCAAGGTGAAACGGGGACTTTGTTGGTATCCTGCCACTCCCGGACGAAGTTACTACAATTCACTGAATCAATTAGTAATAGAAATTACACATACCGAAGATACTGATATAGAACATAATTTTGAGTTCGGGCGTCCTGTATGTTTTTTCCGCCAATCAGTAGATGGAAAGATAACTTATATGAACTTCACCGGCACCGTCAGTTATGCCGATGAAGCGCGGATGGTGGTAGCAATGCCCAGTGCAGGCGCCATTCTAGAAGTACAGTCGACAGATAACCTCGGTGTGCAGCTTTATTTCGATGAAACGTCCTATCGCACCATGTTCGAAGCTCTCTCCGATGTAATACATGCCAAAGGCAACCGATTGGCAGAATTGCGCGACACCATGCTGGGAACCTTAAAACCGGCTTTCCGCGAACTTTATCCTGTCCGCTTCCCCTGGCTGAACTCTACGCAGGAAACTGCCGTGAACAAAGTTCTATGCTCCAGGGATGTATCTATTGTACATGGCCCTCCAGGGACGGGAAAGACAACTACCCTTGTAGAAGCTATCTATGAAACATTACATCGTGAACCTCAGGTTTTGGTCTGTGCTCAAAGCAACACTGCTGTCGACTGGATTAGTGAGAAACTCGTAGACCGTGGCGTCAACGTCCTGCGTATCGGTAACCCTACAAGGGTGAATGACAAGATGCTTTCGTTTACTTACGAGCGCCGCTTCGAGAGTCATCCCTCCTATACTGAACTATGGGGCATCCGCAAAGCCATGCGCGAAATGAATGGACGCCGCCGTGGCAGTTACGAGGAACGCGAAAGTGCCCGCAACAGACTGAGCCGCCTACGCGACCGCGCCACGCAATTAGAAATACAAATCAATGCCGACTTATTTGATTCGGCACACGTCATAGCATCGACCCTTGTCAGCAGTAATCATCGTGTACTGAACGGGCGTCGCTTCGGCACACTCTTCATTGATGAAGCTGCCCAGGCACTGGAAGCCGCTTGCTGGATAGCCATTCGCAAAGCCGACCGCATAGTATTGGCGGGCGACCACTGCCAGCTACCCGCCACCATAAAATGCTATGAAGCCGCCCGTGCCGGACTGGAACATACACTTATGGAACGTATTGTCACAACGAAGCCGACTGTCGTCTCTTTGTTGAAAATCCAATATCGCATGAATGAAGCTATCATGCACTTCCCTTCGCAGTGGTTTTATGACGGGCAATTGGAGGCTGCTCCCGAAATACGCCACCGCGGCATCCTCGATTGGGATACCCCCATCACATGGATAGATACTTCGGAAATGGAATTTAAGGAGGAATTTGTCGGCGAAACCTTCGGGCGCATCAATCGGGAAGAAGCTCATCTGTTACTGAAAGAGCTGGAAGCCTATATCCAACGCATCGGCGGGCACCGTATTCTCGACGAACGGATAGACTTCGGAATCATTTCACCTTATAAAGCACAGGTACAATATCTTAGAAACAAAATTAAAACAAGTGCCGCTCTGCGTCCTTACCGCAGCCTGCTCACCGTTAATACAGTAGATGGTTTTCAGGGACAGGAACGAGATGTCGTTTTCATCAGCCTTGTGCGTGCCAATGAGGACGGACAGATAGGCTTCCTGAATGACTTGCGACGGATGAATGTAGCCATCACTCGTGCTCGAATGAAATTGGTGATACTAGGCGAAGCGAATACACTAAAGCATCATAAATTCTATCACAAACTTATTGAGTATATCAATGAGATTTCAAAAACATAATAAAGATTGCGCAATCTCATACAAGTCATTCTCTGCATGAAGTTGCGCAATCCCTTTTTTTCTTATTTTTTTAGAAAAACCTCTCGCTTTTATTTCTTATACCAATCTTTGTATTCACTACCGTTAGATTTCACCCATTTGATAAAATCCGGATAAGTAATGTCGACACTTTCTTTCTCGGTTGTACTAAAGTCTTCGGCATCAACCAACTGAATAGCAAACGGATAATTCTCTGCCGCTACATAGTAGACACCACTGCTAGGCGAGGATAAGTCCTTGCCTGTATGGAACAAATCCATATTAGCTTTTTCCGTCGGTTTATAGTTTACCAAATGAACTTCGCAACGATTGCTACCCAGATTCTCATGAACCATAATAAACGGATTATAAGGAGCTACTCCAAAAGTTTCATGATCTACAGGAGTAGTCAGGGTATTTTTAATCGTATAAACGGTGGTCTTCGTATTATTGTCCGTGGCTACAAGAGCATTGGTAAACACATTTACCGTAGCCTTGGCAAGTTCAGAATCCAAACCGATACCGGCTTCAGAAGTCTCCGCAAATTCAGTAACCACATTGGAGCGATCGGTATTCATCTGATAAGCGAAACCATTCTTAAAAGCAGCACCGGACCAAAGTGCCGTAAATGTATCTTCCGTAGAAAGTACCTGGTTAGCTGTGTTAAACGCCAGAACAGAATTATACTTCACAACCACATCATTCAGGTCATAATCACCTTTATTGGGCCAGTTATCCTCGAAAGCCAAAATTCCTTTATAAGTCATACGATAAGCAACAGAACGGTCATCATCTGTTCCCGGATCAGGAGTTACAGGCGGAACATCAGGAGCAATAGCTTCTATCGGATTAGACCAGACATTAAACTGCACGTCGTTATAATCCTGATCAGTATAGTCTTCAAATGAAAGTACTACAAAATCATTGATACGGAAAGCAACCGTATGTGTACGCCTGTCAGAGTTCAAAGCGGTAGTTGAATAACAAGTCTTACCACCATCTCCGCCTTGAACATAAGCATTATTCAGAAGAAACCAACCAATTCTTATTCCATTAGGAAATACAGTACCTTTATCTACTCCATTCTCATCTATATAATGCAACTTTACACATTCTCCGCCTTTCAAGCCAACCGGCTTTTTAGAATTACCGACTGTATGTGTATTTGGAAAAACTATATATTTCTTTGCTGCACTTATTTCCGCAACAGATGCACCGTCTTTATAACAATAGTAACCGAAAACACTTGCAGCAGAACTGGTTCCCCCAATAAAGCGAACAGAAACCTCAGTATCTCTACCTTCAGGATCATTCACTTTAAAATCTGCAGACTGGCGGTATTTCTGAGGACAAGTCCCTCCTTCTGGGATTGTTTTTCTAATTGTATTCAATACAGAAGCCGACAAATTCAATTCTCCTTCACTATTCAGATAATTCGGACGACCATTATCCTGCCAGGTTCCCAAGGTACCATACTTGGTTGGCGGATCCCATTTAGTGGCACGTGTCTGTGGAGCGCCATCTGTCAATTTCCACTCAATATCAGCACTAATCACATTATCCGTGATAGTAGTCTGCACCAATCCCGGAACTCCGACATACGAAGTATAAATGTAAACATCCGAACCATGATCCGCCGCCACAATTTCCTTAGCGTGATACTCACCATTCTCATCAGTCATACGGGTAATTGCAGGACTTACATCAGCACGCAAAACAGTCTGTCCATCTTCATCCATCATAAACGGATCTTCAAAATAGACATTGAAAAGCACTTTGTAACCTTTGGGAACATCATACTTCACATTCAGTTGAATAGTAGAAGTAGTAGCAAAATCAAAAGAATTAGGCTTATCTTCACCACCACCATTAGGATCATAGACATCACGGGTACATCCCGCTGCCATCAAAAGAACCAATACATTGCATAGTAATAAATAGAATGCATTACGTATTGCATAGGAGTTTGCTTTTTTCGTCATAGCAATATGTTTTATGTTGTTTATCTGATGCAAAAGTAGCAAATTATATTCTATTATTACATCATTCGAAAAATAAATTATCAAAATATGCAATTTTCAGCCCAAAAGAATCAATGACTACTTCTTTTTTTCTAATTACGCCATTATACCAAAAGACATACACAAGATTGTGTCAAGAGCAAGTTTATGGAAGATTAACGAAGTTGAAGTAATCCGGATTTATCATTTGTTTTTTCTGAAAACAGATGATGTATCCGGGCAAAACAGATTATCTGTTGAAGAGACACAGATGATGTGTTTAGCCACAACAGACCATATGTTTTGAGAAAACAGACCATCAATTCCCCGCAACTGACGGCAATAAAGTCCCGCAGCTAACAAATGGTATAAAAAAAGGAGAGAAGCTTTTGCTCCTCCCCTATACTGTATATGCCCCGAACCTAAATCAGGATTACGGTTACAAATATACTACTTTGAAACGCCGAAGTCAAGCATTCAAACGTTTTTTATCACAAATCAATAGAAAATAAATACATGAAAAAATTATCTCAAAAGTATTTAAAATCGATCTTACTATTTACTTCCTTTACCTTTCAAGTACCAATCACTATCTGAAGCACCTTTAGACTTTGCCCAGTTTGCAAAAGCAGGATACTGGCCTTCTGCATCAATCCGATATGTTTCTGTAGCAGGAATAAAACCTTTGACAGGAATATCGATTGCAAATGGATAAATACCTCCTGCAGCTATGTAATAAGCATTGTCTTGATTCATCTTACTGGCATCAGCAGCCGATGTCATATCATGTTTAGGCAAGTGCACTTCAATACGATTGGCATCGGTATACGCCTTAGCAATAATGTACGGATTGAAATCTTCTAATACAGTATTTTTATCTAAGGCGGTTGCAAAACTTCTAGTAACAGTAAAACTCTTTCCTTTCACAGACTTTGCGCTCCCAGTAATCACAAAAGAACCTGTAGCAGTTTCTTTAATCATACCTGCATCCAGGGTAGGTGTTCCCATATTTTTTACCTGGCATGCAAAGAAATTATCATAAGTAGCACTACCATCAGGTTGCACAGGAGTAAAAGTTTCCGAAATCTTTGTAACTTTGTTATCTGTATTGTACGTAACCTTACGTGTATATTCTATAATCACATCATTTAAGTCATAATCGCCACCTGCAGGCCAAATATCTTCAAATGCTAATGTTCCTTCTTGCAACAATACGCCCGGTTCTTTGCCTGTATCTTCGTCGGGAATTTCTCCAGTAGAACCATCCACATCTTTATTAGACTTTACAACAAACAACAAGTCACTATAATCATCATTTGCAGCTACATTCTTAGAATCTTCAAAACCTAATACCAAAAGTCCGGTTTTTGAATCTTTCAGCAAAACAAAACGTCTGTTATCACCCGTATCATTGGAGGTGCAAAAATTAGCAAGTGGTCCTGAATAAGCAATATTTTGAAGGGTGCCATATTCATTTTGGTCATAGCCAGTTAATGAAGAAGAAGCTGCATTCCGGATATAGAACCATGCAATCTCATAACCAGCAGGGAATTGATTTACTCCCGGTTCTATTCCGCTATCCCCGAAGAATTTAAGTTGTACAGCTTGCTTTGCAGTTGCACTAAATCCGGCATATCCATCTAAGGAAGCATCAGGAGCTATTATATACTTCTTGACTTGCGACATATCTGTAGGCCGTTGCCCTTTTTTGTAGTAATAATAGCCAAACGTATTACGTTGTGCTGCACGTTCAACCAGAAAAGTAACTTGCAATTCCGTTCCATCTTCTTTGGTGGCCACATTCGTTTCTCCAGGTTGACCTAAAAGTGTATGTCCTTCCGATTTTTTTGAAACTTCGGTAAAATACTTTTGTGAACGATCAGCAAGAGGACCGGCTATGCCAGCTCCAAGAACACTTTCTGCATTCAACAAATAATTTGCCGGAGCTGAAAATTCGAACCATGAATTCCAAATACAAAGAGAATACAAATTCTGATCCCAAACCCCATCAGTTCTAAAATATCGATAAGGTGCAAAAGTACCGCTAAGTCCATTAACGGGGTTACCACCTCTTGTTGTTGGTCTCGAAATTACATCAGTTTCACTATCATAAGCAGCCCCCTGCTCACTCAATTTAAGTTTAACACACTGCGGAAGCCCCCAAGCATCAGTATACAGATAGGCTTCTTTTAGAACAACAGGAACAATCATAGTTCCATTAAACTTTCCATTTTGATCAGTATAAGCACTGTAAATAGATTGTACACCCTCTTTCTTTACTTGAGGGTTTTCTTCGCTCATTGGATCTTGATCATACACTTCAATAATAGCTTGAAATCCTGGTGCATGATAATCCACACTTAACTGGACCTTACCTCTTAATTCAAAATTAAAATAATTCTCTGCAGGGGGAAGTGGCTTTGTCTTTCCATTGTCCGGGTTATAAACCTCTTTTTCACATCCTGTTACAACGCCTATTAATGCCAATGCAAAAAAGTATGCAACTAAACTTGTTTTGTTTGCCTGTTTCATATTATGACTCATTATAAAGTTGATATTGTTACAAAGGTATTTCTTAATTGTATATGTTGGTCATTTCAAGAGCCTACAAATTAACGTCATTAACAATTATTACATAATCAATATGCAACTTTTTAATACATTATTCAACTTATATATACAATATTAACCAAAGCAATCATAATATTATAGAGCGCAAATCAGTTGTAGGAGCCTTTTTAGGTTAACATCCGTAAACAATTATACATAATCGCAAAATATACAACAAAAAAAAAGGAAAGACCTTCATCTTTCCTTTTTTCATTGTTGTATATTTCGTTCAGTGTTAGTTATTCTCCGGGCGCAATTTACGAACAGTAACAGCCGTCTGCCACATTTCGCTTTCACGCAATTGACGAAGTTCTTCGTTCAGTTTGTCACGATAATCGGGTTTAGAATTGCTGTCGATAGAAATCTGAGCCTCGTTGCCAGACTTAACGCTTGCATACAGTTTCTCTACGACCGGTTTGATGGCATCATGGAATGGAGTCATCCAGTCCAGCGCACCACGTTGAGCAGTAGTAGAACAGTTAGCATACATCCAGTCCATACCGTTCTTAGCGAACAACGGCATCAACGACTGAGTCAGCTCTTCTACAGTTTCGTTGAATGCTTCAGACGGAGTATGACCGTTTTCACGCAATACTTCGTACTGAGCCAACAGCAATCCCTGAATAGCTCCCATCAATGAACCACGCTCACCAGTCAAGTCAGAAGTGGCTTCACGAGTGAAAGTTGTTTCAAACAGATAGCCTGAACCGATACCGATACCCAGTGCGATGGTTCTGTCCATAGCTTTGCCCGTAGCATCCTGATAGATAGCATAAGAAGAATTCAAGCCACGGCCTTCGAGGAACATGGTACGCAATGAAGTACCGGAACCTTTAGGAGCAACCATGATAACGTCGATATCTTTCTGAGGAACAACGCCTGTACGGTCGCTCCAGGTGATAGCGAAACCATGAGAAAAATAAAGAGCTTTTCCGGGAGTCAGGTAAGGCTTGATAGTGGGCCATACAGACATTACGGCTGCATCAGACAACAAGCACATGATAATAGTACCTTTCTCACAAGCCTCTTCGATGCCGAACAGAGTTTCGCCCGGAACCCATCCGTCTGCCACTGCCTTTTCATAAGTCTTGCCCGGACGTTGTCCAACGATTACATTGAAACCGTTGTCGCGCAGGTTGCATGCCTGTCCCGGTCCTTGTACACCGTAACCGATTACTGCAATTGTTTCATCTTTCAAAATCTCACGAGCTTTTTCCAAAGGAAATTCTTCACGGGTCATTACGTTTTCAGTAACACCGCCAAAATTCATCTGTGCCATTTTCTTTTTTTTAGTTTTTATTTGTGACTTACGCCAACTAATTGATTAATAAAATTATTTCTCTGTAAATATCACTTTTGAACGGCAAACAACCTCGCTACCATTCTTTTTCACTTCAATATCGAAAGCGCCGTCTTCCAGTTCATCCTTATAGAAGGTGAGCTCATCGCCATAGTAGCTCTCGGCTACGTAGGCCATCTCGAAACGACGGATACGCTTTTCTTTATACATCTCTATCGGAAACAAATCCATGATGTGTTCGATATAACGAATACTATTCACATGGCCGTTGATGTCGATATCACTGTATTTCGCTTTCACTGCGGCTACCGGTTCGGTAGCAGTCACTTTGATGCGTGAAGGTTTCTCGATAGGGCAAGGTTCATCGCACACATAGTCCACGATGCTGCCTCCGTGCAGTGCCAGCAAATCGGCAGGCTTACGGGTATTGAGATTAATCATGGCCCATACGGAACGTGCATAACCTATCTTATTGCCATCTTTATTGAGCAAGGCAAAATTACGGTCAGTAAATAGGCGGTACACATTCTCTACCCAGGTCCAGATGGTGAAGTCTTCATATTGATAAGGCATTTCATCCAGTTCGATGGCAAGGCGCGAAAGTACCCATGTGTAGTTGTCCTCGTTCAGTGTAGCAATGCCGAAACCGCGGTCGCTGGCATGGAAGCCGGCACAGTTTAGCAAATGATTGCCCAGCACACCCATCGTGAGGCGTCCGGTGAAATCCACGTGGAAGGGTTCCGCTACGAACTTGTACTTTCCTATCTTATCATTCTCACTCATTATCTTGCTCCTTTTCTTTCTTCAAACGATATTTAGCTTCACGATCGGCAAGGTACTCGTTCACACGTTCAAAGCAACTGGTAGTGATAGCCACACGCCCTGAACGTACAAATTGGAGCACACAGTCGAGAGCACGCAATTCATCATAAAGGTTGGTGATTTCTTCACCCATCCCGTTCTTTTCCACAATAGCGAAGACTGCATTCACCTCTACAATACGTGCATTGTATTTACGGATAACCTTCGATACTTCCGGTTTTTCTTCCAGCGTAGGAGTGGTTATCTTGTAGAGTGCAATCTCATGTTGGTAAATCTCATCATCCGTGAAGTAGTGCGCTTGCAACACATCTATTTTCTTGGTGATTTGCTTTGTTACTTTCTCAATGGTGTCTTTATCTGTCCATGCGGTAATGGTGTACTTATGTACACCTTTGATGGACGAAGCCGATACATTCAGGCTCTCGATATTGATCTGGCGACGGGTAAACACAGCAGTCACCTGATTCAGCAAACCGGCGAAGTTCTCTGAATGAACGATTATCGTATATAATGTCTTGTCAGTCATAGCTCATCATTCATTAATTCAACATTCCAACAGCATCTGGTTTACCGAACCACCCGGAGGCGTCATCGGCAATACGTTGCCTTCTTCCATCACACAAGCTTCCAGCAGGAACGGACCATCCGTAGCAAGCATTTCTTCTATCGCCCCTTTCAATTCCTCACGCTTCATAACACGGCGCGAAGGAATCTCATAAGCGGAAGCTATCTTCATATAATCTGGATTCAACATCGGAGTGAATGAGTAGCGACGGTTGAAGAACATAGCCTGCCACTGGCGTACATTACCCAGGAAGTTATTATTCAGCAGGATAATCTTCACAGGGGCTTTTTGTTCCATAATGGTTCCCAACTCCTGAATGTTCATCTGCAAACCGCCATCACCCATAAATACGCATACTGTACGGTCGGGGCGTCCGAAGGTTGCACCGATGGCAGCAGGAAGTCCAAAGCCCATCGTACCCAGTCCACCGGAAGTAACAATGCTGCGTTCCTTGCTGAATCTGAAGTAACGGGCAGACATCATTTGGTTCTGACCAACATCAGTAACCAGTATGGCTTCATTGTTCGTAGCCTCACTTACCGCACGCACCACTTCGCCCATGCTCAGTGATTTCCCTGCCGGATGAAGTTCGGGGCGGATTACTTTTTCTTCTTCCATCTTTTCATAAGGCAGGAAACTATCCAGCCATTCCTGATGAGTGGCAGGATTCAGAAGTTCCGTAACGGCAGCAAGAGTTTCTTTGCAATCACCTAATACGGCAAGGTCTGTCTTCACATTCTTATCTATCTCGGCAGGATCAATATCAAAATGGATAATTTTCGCCTGTTTGGCATAAGTGTCTAGCTTTCCAGTCACACGGTCATCAAAACGCATACCTACTGCGATAAGTACATCACACTTATTGGTGTTGATGTTCGGGCCAAGGTTGCCATGCATACCCAGCATACCTTTGTTCAAAGGATGTGCGGTAGGCAATGCAGAAAGTCCCAGCATGGTGCAACCGGCAGGCATTCCGGCTTTCTCGATGAAAGCACGAAGTTCTTGCTGCGCACCACCCAATTCAACACCCTGCCCCACCAGTACAAGCGGACGTTCGGCATTATTAATCAGCTCGGCAGCCTGACGGATAGCCAAGTCATCCATTTCGGGAACAGGCTGATAGCTGCGGATATAATCCAGCTTTGTAGATATATATTCGGTCTTTTCTACCTGTGCATTCTTGGCAAAATCCAATACCACCGGACCGGGACGGCCACTTTTGGCAACATAGAAAGCACGCGCCACAGCCCAAGGTACATCTTCGGCACTACGTATCTGGTAGCTCCATTTGGCGATAGGCTGCGTGATGCCTACCAAGTCTACTTCCTGAAAAGCATCCGTACCCAAAAAGCCTGTGCCTACCTGCCCTGCAATAACTACAAGAGGTGTACTGTCTATCATAGCATCTGCAATGCCGGTTACAGTGTTTGTAGCACCCGGACCACTGGTCACAAGGCAAACCCCTACCTCACCCGATACGCGGGCAAAGCCTTGTGCAGCATGAGCAGCACCCTGTTCATGCCGAACCAGGATGTGGTTCAATGTCTTTCGATGGTCGTATAAAGCGTCGAATACCGGCATGATGGAACCGCCCGGATACCCGAAAATGGTCTTTACCCCCTGATGTTCCAGAGAGCGCATCAATGCCTCAGCGCCTGTTATTATATCTTTCATTTCTTCAATTTTCAAGTTTAACTCTCCACTCTCAATTCTCAGCTTTCCACTAAATAAGTCTCACAGCTCCTTTATCTGCCGAGCTCACCATACTTGCGTATGCCTTCAGGCTCTTTGAGACTTCGCGTTGACGGGTAACGGGTGTCATCGGACGGGCTGCCAGTTCTTCATCCGTCAGTTTGACGTTAATAGAACGTTCGGGAATATTGATTTCAATCATATCACCGTCCTGTATTTTACCGATATTACCTCCGGCAGCCGCTTCGGGAGAAACGTGTCCGATACTCAGACCTGATGTGCCGCCACTGAAACGACCGTCCGTAATCAGCGCACACTCTTTGCCCAAGTGGCGCGATTTGATGTAAGAAGTCGGATAAAGCATTTCCTGCATACCCGGACCGCCCTTCGGACCTTCGTGCGTGATGACGACGACATCACCACTGACGACTTTTCCGCCGAGAATACCGTCACAAGCAGCTTCCTGTGAATCGAACACTTTGGCAGGGCCGGTAAACTTCCAGATACTTTCATCTACACCTGCCGTCTTCACCACACAACCATCCTGGGCAATGTTACCCTTCAGAACTGCCAATCCACCGTCCGTACTATAAGCATGCTCCAAGTCGCGGATGCAACCTCCGGCACGGTCTGTATCCAGTTCCTTATAATAAACCTCTTGTGACCCCAGCACCAGATTGAATTTTCCGGCAGCAGCACTCTTATACTTCTTAACGGCTTCCTCGCAAACATTCGGGCTGGTAATACTGTATTTATCAATAGCTTCTGCCAGCGTCATACCGTCTACACGTTTTGCGTCCGTATTGACTAAGCCGCCTTTGGCAAGCTCGCTCATAATAGCGATGATGCCTCCGGCACGATTTACGTCTTGAATATGATACTTCTGAGTATTCGGGGCAACTTTACACAAACAAGGAGTCTTGCGGGACAGCATATCGATGTCATCCATCTTGAAATCAGCTTCCGCCTCATGTGCCACAGCCAGCAGGTGAAGCACGGTGTTGGTTGAACCACCCATCGCGATGTCCAGCGTCATAGCATTCAGAAAAGCCTGACGGGTAGCGATGCTACGGGGAAGTACACTGTCATCCCCTTCATTATAATATTTATAAGCGTTTTCTACAATCAGTTTGGCAGCATCCTTGAAAAGCTGCGTACGGTTGGCATGAGTGGCCACAATGGTTCCGTTGCCCGGCAACGCCAAACCGATAGCTTCGTTCAGGCAGTTCATCGAGTTAGCGGTAAACATACCGGAACAGCAGCCGCAAGAGGGACAGGCATGTTGCTCAATCTGGGCTACATCAGCATCGCTTACGCTTTCATCCGCCGATTTAATCATAGCGTCAATCAGGTCGAGATGCTGACCATTCCATTCTCCAGCTTCCATCGGTCCGCCGGAAACGAATACCGTAGGGATATTGAGGCGCATAGCAGCCATCAACATACCCGGAGTAATCTTATCGCAGTTACTGATGCAAACCATCGCATCCGCCTTGTGCGCATTCACCATATATTCCACACTGTCGGCAATGATGTCTCGCGAAGGAAGCGAATAGAGCATGCCATCGTGTCCCATCGCAATACCGTCATCAATGGCAATCGTATTGAATTCGGCAGCAAAGCATCCCAGCTTCTCAATCTCAGCCTTCACTTGTTGCCCTATTTCGTGCAGATGCACATGTCCGGGAACAAACTGCGTAAATGAATTGACTATTGCGATAATAGGCTTTCCTAATTGTTCTTTCTTCATGCCGTTTGCCATCCACAACGCACGTGCGCCTGCCATACGGCGGCCTTGCGTGCTGGACGAACTGCGTAACTGGTGTTTCATTCTCAAATCTCCTTTTAATAAAAAAGCCTCCCTCACTTATGGTGAGAAAGGCTCCTAAATTGATATCTTAACGTACGAGTACATACAATAACCTTTCTCACGCTCTTGACTCCAAGACCACGACGCGAATAATATGCAGGACTGCCAGGTTAATAGATGTATGTAGGTTCATAACTTTATTTACTTTACTATTCTTGTTAATTGTGCTGCAAAGGTAAGGGCTTTTTTATAAACTCCAAACAATTTGAAGAAAAAAATGAGATAAATATGATTAATCGTAAGTAAACATCGCTTTTAAATCTTATTTTATCACTTTCATATGTATAAAAAATAAGTGGTTAGTATTATCGGCAAACGCCTTCCTACTAACCACTCATCCCCAAAGACCAGCTATTATTTAATTTTCAGCTTCCTCCCATTCTTTAGCTCCCCGTTGCTTCAATTCGGCTGTGAAAGCTTCTGCTTTTTCTTCAGCCGCCTTTTCCGCTTCAGGGCTTGCATAAGCATGTTTATAACCTTTTACGACATTCCATTCACCACGGGTAAAATCAGGGAATGCCACAGCTGCACAATTATTATCCATAGAAAGTGTTCCTAATTCAGCAAGACAGCACCATTCCGCTAAGTCATATACATCCATATCTAACGGCAGACCATTTTGCAAACAGTACACCAGACGACAATCCATAATGAAGTCCATCCCCCCGTGACCGCCTACTTCCTTAGCCAGTTCACCATATTTTTTCAATATCGGATGCTGGTATTTCTCTACAAGTGCATCCATTTCGGCTTTAGGCAGAAATCCGTGTGAATTCAAGTCGTCTATCTTAGGCTGAACCCCCGAAGCAGATAACTGTTCCGCATCAAGAGCATATCCTCTGACCGGATATTTGTTGGCGAAACCTTTCGTACCCGTAAGCTGATAGAGGCGATTGTAAGGTTGCGGTGTCATTACATTATGTTGAATCTCGATTACCTTGCCATTCTCTGTGCGAATCATAGTCGTAGTGTGGTCGCCATTACGGAAGTTATTACATACGGAGTCTGTTCTTTCTTCCACCAATGCCTTACCGATAACAGATTTGGTATCCATAGCCACCAATGTTTTCATACGATCCCCACGATGGATATCAAGCACTTGAGCCACCGGACCAAGACCATGAGTAGCGTATACATCACCACGATGACGCATGTTATAATCCAAACGCCATCCCAATTTATCATTTTCGCCTGCCTTCCAGTAATGATTCCAGAACGGGGCAAGATTGTGAATATAAGCACCTTGTGCACGGATTATCTCACCAAACACACCATTCTGTGCCATATTCAACGTATTCATCTCATACCAGTCGTAGCAGCAATTCTCCAATATAAAACAATGCTTACGGGTAGTCTCGCTCAGGTTTATCAAATCCCAGCATTCCTGTAAATTCATGGCCGAAGGTACTTCAATAGCTACGTGCTTGCCGTTCTCCAGAGCACATTTAGCTACAGAGAAGTGATGCAACCAGTCCGCAGCAATATAAACCAAGTCTATATCATCGCGCTTGCAAAGTTCTTCATAACCTTTCTCCCCTGAATAGATAGCAGCTTTCGGCATAGATGCCTTTTTCAGATATTTCTGACACTTTTCAGCACGTGACTGTTCATAGTCGCATAACGCCACAACCTGCGTACCCGGTATATACGTAAAACGCTCTACTGCACCGGGACCACGCATGCCCAGACCTACAAAGCCAACACGTACACTTTCCATCTTCGGAACAGTCAATCCCAACACACTTTTTTGTCCAGCCGGACGTTCAGGTGTCTTCACTACAATAGTTCCGTTCTCCCATTGCCATTCTGTACCATACTCGTTGGTCATGGAAGTCTGAGTTTGCGCAGAGCATGCACACATTACAACGCAAAGCCCTAACAACAACAATTTAAAGTTCTTCATATTTCAATCCTAATTTAAAATTACAAACAAATTAATCATACATAATAAAAACATTACCAACTACCATGTTCTTTCTCGTATTCAAGAGAATCTGCTGTCCGTTCGCGTTCTCCATTATACATCCATTCTATTTCATCCGTATACTCTTGTCCTTGGCGAGAGACGGTCGCTTTCAGCACATTCTTACCATCGTTCAAGAGCACATTATCGAATATATAATGTACATCGGTATAGCCCTTCCGAACACCTGTCAGTTCCCGTCCATTGAGATACACCTTGGGAGTGCCTATATTGGAGTACACCGTCACAGTGGTCTCTTTCCTTTCACGCTCCACATTCCGTCGTTGTGTCAAATAAATAACCGGCTCCTTGCTCCAATTCGCTTTATACCAGAAGTAAGAATCTTTTTTGATTTTGCGATCAAAAGTCATCATTCCTTTCATATTACGAGCATCCACACTACCTCTTTTGGACGTCGGTACTGCAAAATCGAACATGTTCCACAAGTAAGAAGCGATAATATAAGGATGCTGGGAGATAATGCTCCACTGATATTCATGCGTTTTGGTCTGGAATGTTTCCGGATAAAAGGGACCTGTCCAATTCAGGGCATCACCTAAAATTTCTGTCTGATGCTTGATATTAGCATCCGCACCATACTCTGTCAGCATCAAGCGTTGCCAAGGATACTCCTGTTCCATCTTCTCTATCCACGGCTTGATATCTTGTACTTTCCTTTCATACCAACCGAAATAACGGTTCATACCTTGTATATCTGCATTCTGATTAACGGGATGGCCGGCATGCCCATAACCATTGACAGACACCGTATAACGACCCGGATCTTCCAACTTACAAAGGTCGTGAATAGACTGCGTAAGGGCTGCGGTGTAACCATGCGGATGATACACCTCATTATGAATTCCCCATACATAGATAGAAGGATGGTTGAAACTCTGACGAATCAGTTCACGCATCTGTTGGTGGGCATTATCCCACTCTTGTCCGGTAACACGGTTTACGAAAGGAATCTCAGCCCAAATAACCAGGCCCAGCGTATCGCAACGTGAATAAATGTAATCTGATTGCTGGTAATGTGCAAAACGAACAGTAGTAGCACCAATATCCATAATCTGTGCCAAGTCGAAATCATGTTCCTTATTAGTTAATGCACTACCCAGCCCCCACCAATCCTGATGGCGGGTTACACCATACATGGGGTATCGTTTTCCATTCAAAAAGAAACCTTTACCGGCCACAACTTCATAGTTGCGAACCCCCAACGGTTGAACAATTTCATCTATCACGCACCCATTCTGCATAAGACGTGATACAACCTTATATAGATAAGGGTCTTCACGTCCTTGCCATAAATGAGGATTGTGCAATCTAAACTGAGAAGTATAGTTTTGTACACCTTGTGGAGTAAGTTCAAAAGACTGCTTATGCGTCTTCACTAATTTGCCATCCATATCATATATGGCATTCTCCAGTTCCAATAAGGCAGGGGCCATGGTTGCATTATCCACTTTCACCTTTACAGTTACTTCAGCCGATTTCTTTGAAACATTCTTTTGAGTGATATACACACCGGAAGAAGCACAATCATTCACAACGATGTTGCAAGGTTCCGTCACAATCAACCACACAGGACGGTAAATTCCCCCATAAACCCCAAATAGAATGTGATTAGTCGGAATGACATCGGGACGTGAAGCATTATCTGCTTTTACTATAATCTCGTTTTCTTTACCAAACTTCACTTGCGAGCCAATCTCGCATACAAAAGCAGAATAAGCTCCCTTATGCGTGCCTGCCAAGTAACCATTGACATAGACTTCGGCACACGAACCAACACCCTCAAAGCGCAGAAAGATACGTTTACCTTCCATACTTTTGGGGAAAGTACACTTTTTCCGGTAATAGGCTACACCTTCATAGAAAGCAGACACTTTCTTCTGCATATCGTCTGCATTCCACGTATGAGGGATGGTTACTTCCTGCCAATCCGTATTCCATTTTTGTACAGCTTGCATAGCGTCTTTTGAAAACGGACCTTTCTTAAATTCCCAACCGTCATTGAATGATGTCACTTCGCGCGCATCCATCTTACCGGATACACCTGACATCAACAAAACAATCAGTAAAAACAATATATTATTTTTCATGGTTAGATAATTGATTATAAATTTGACATCCGGACAGCAAAAATGCTCCGACTCCATAAACCTCGGTCATGTCTCGCGTCACTTTACGCGGGTCGGCACCGATAGGCTGTACATAACCCAGTTTACCTGTTGGTTCCACCGCATCCACCAACGCTTGCCACCCTTTCTCTATCACCGGCATGAAAGTTTTTTTATCGAGAAGCCCCTCGTTCACACCATAAGCAAACGCATAAACGATAAATCCAGTTGCACTTGTTTCAGGTGATGGGTAGGATGCAGGATCAAGCAAACTGGCATGCCAATATCCATCCGGACTTTGCAAACCGACTACACGGGTAGCCAAGGTCACAAACAAATCCTGATAAAAGGCACGCGAAGGTTCATTCCGGGGAAGCACCTGCAATATTTCAGCCAGTCCTCCCAATACCCAACCGTTGCCTCGTCCCCAAAACACTTTCTTACCGTTAGCCTCCCGCTTGGCAAAATAACGGCGGTCGCGGTAGAATAGATGTTCTTCCTTATCATACAGGTAATCGTAAGTGGCTTTGTACTCTTTGTTTAGGAAATCCAAGTACTTTTTGTCTTTAGTTAGTGCATAAAGTTTGGCATATACAGGGGGAGCCATAAATAATGCATCACACCAAGACCAGCGATCCAAGGTTTCCAATTTGCCATAATCCAGTTCCAAAGTCGTTTCTGCCGGATTTTCTATTATCCAGTTAGCTCTCGCCATGACGGGTGCAATCATCTTCTTATTGCCATATTTATTGTAAAGGTCGATAAAAGGCTGTCCTACGGCAATAAAATCAGCATGGTACATCCACTTTCCTACTTGAAAATGATTACGTCGTCCTATACGGAGCAACCATTGGTAATATGAATCATCACCATCTTCTTTCTCCGTCAGTTCCGCCCAATCCAGCATTCCCATATACAAGGTTGCATGTGTCCAATCCAAATCGTCATGTTCCGCCCCTTTATTAGGATTGGCTATCTGCCAATCCGCCACTCGCTTCATGATGGATTTTATGGCAGCCTTGTCAAAGTGTTGCTGTCCAACGACCTGCATGACAGTTATCAGGAAGAAAAATATAAGAAGAAAAGGCTTCTTCATAACATTATATATAATTAAAGGTTAGAATATTCAGATTAAAAAAATGAGTATTGACGGAACCACATACTAACAGAAATCAGGTCAGTGCATCACGGTATTTATCTGTTACACTTGCATCTTCTTCTATCTGTAGCTTGATAACAAAAGGACCAGCAGGCGCCTTTGCCGGCATGTTCACATTATATTCATTACGTGCAGTTTCTTTCACACCGATATCTTTTCCATCCAACAAAACAGCTTTTGTTACTTTTGTACCTTTCGGCGTCTTTACTACTAAAAGTTTAGAATAAGGGGGATTGAAAACAACCATATACACATCTTTTCCTTTACGGGTGTAATACCCCCAGGATTGTTTGTCCCAGCCAGCATAATCACAGCCATAGATACACTCACCATATTCCTGCATCCACTTGCCAATGGCATCAGCCAATTCCTTCTCTTCATGACGGAAGTCACCATCAGCTTGCGGTCCGAAGTTCACCACCATATTTCCTCCCATAGAAACAGCATGTACTATGCGTTCCAGCACTTCTAATGGAGTTTTTACATAACTTATAGACCAATCTTTATGATACCCCCATTGGTTTTCGGGAACCGTCATACATGCTTCCCAGTCCCAACGAGTCACTTTCACATCTTTCACCGGATCGGGCAGGCGGCGTTCATAGCCTGATTCATAATCGCCCATCAAATGACCATTGCTGTCGAAATGACGTTTACCATAATCGTCAGCACGCAAGCGACTGTTGATTGTCACACCCGGCAACATATCTTTCAACATTTGTTCTACATGGGCCGTCCACCAACCATTCTTTTTAATACTAGCATCCCATGTACCGTCAAACCAAAAATCCTTTACGGTAGGATAACGGGTAGCAAGTTCCTTCAACTGATTGTCCGTAAACTCCAAAAAACGATTAAAAGCGGCCTCATCTTCTTTCGACTTAATGTCATACCGGTAATCCGGATGGCTCCAGTCCATCACCGAGAAGTAAAAATGAACGTCAATGCCTTCATCATTATAGGCTTTTATCAATTCACCCAAAATATCTTTTTTATAAGGTGTTTGCGCCACCGTATATTGGCTATATTTACTTGGCCATAAACAGAAACCTTCGTGGTGTTTCGTAGTAATTTTCACATACTTCACCCCCATCTTCTTAGCCATCTTCGCCCAAGCCTTGGCATTAAACTTCTCAGGATTCCACTGGTCCATCAATTTCAGCCACTCGTCTGCCGGAACTTTCGCCCACGATTTCAACCATTCGGCAGCTCCATTGTATACCTTACCATTCCACTCCCCTCCCGGGATGGCATAAAGTCCCCAGTGTATAAATGCGCCCAACCTATTATCACGAAATTTCCGCATAGAATCATCATGGCGTTTTCCTAAACGATCGGCACCATATTTTAAAGAGATTTCCTGGTCGGCAGGCAATACTTGTTGTTGCTTTTGAGCAAATGCACCAACAGTCAACAATGAAATTAAAACAGTTAATAGCAAAACGTTTTTCATGTTAGTAAATTTAAAAGTTTTTGCAAAGGAAGCCAATTCCTCCCTCAACGCTTTGCTCAATTTGCCATTTGTTTTATCCAAATCCATCTCCGGAACTACTTTTTATGCTTTGCAGCAAAGGATGTAGGCGTTTCACCAAACACTTTTTTAAAGGAATTGGTAAAGTATGCCTGGCTCTCTATTCCTATCTCCATCATCACTTCCCTCATCGTCATATTTTCTTCGATAATCAATTTAGCAGCCTTTCGCAAACGGCAATTCAAGACAAATTCCACAACTGATTTTCCTGTCAAGCTTTTAACCTTCGTATAAAGTTTACTCCTACTCATTGACAATTCCTCAGCTATCAAATTCACATCCATTTGCGACTGATCCATATTAGCTTCAATAAAAGCTATAAACTGCTTAAGGAATTTGCTGTCTTGTTCATTAGAAGATAACTCGTTACTGTCCGCATAATAATTCTTGGCGTAATGTTCTTTCAACTGCTGCTGATTTCTGAATATATTTTGAATCGATAATTTCAAATAAGTCAAATCAACCGGTTTCTCAAAATAAAGATCTGCTCCCGAATCAACTCCCTCAATCTTACTTTCAAGGCTGGTTTTGGCAGTCAGTAAAATGACAGGGATATGTGAAGTGTTCATATCATTTTTTATATCATTACACAAAGAAACTCCATCTTTGTTGGGCATCATGATATCACTTATAATCAAATCAAAATCCACATCTTCTATCAGTTTCAATGCTGCAACTCCATCACATGCCTGCATCACCTGAAATTCTTCCGATAAAGATTCAGCAATTAACATCCTTAAGTCTTCGTTATCTTCAACAACCAATATTTTCTTTTTATTCGAAAGCGAAAGCCCGTCCTCTATATCTTTTATATCAGTAGGTAGAACATTTTCACCTTTAGGTTGTACTGTCGCTTCCTGAACAGTTTCTTTTTGATTCATGAAATCTGCATCATCAAAGATATTGCTATCAAGAGGCAGACAGACAATCATATCCGTTCCCATCTCTCTTTCAGAAAAAATAGAAATATTACCTTTCTGTAGCAATACCAGACTCTTCACAAGTGCCAGCCCGATTCCGGTGCCCAGATGCGAATCTGCATTTACTGTATTCACTTTATAAAACCGTTCAAAAACACTACTGATAGATTCCTGAGAGATCCCCACCCCTGTATCGCTGACAATTATGGAAAAAACATCATTCATACTCTCTCCTACCGTATAGCTATTCTTATAGCGGGAAACAAAGTCCTTTCCGCGTCTTATTTCCAAAATAATTCTACCTTTATCCCGCGTATATTTAAAAGCATTGTTCAGCAGATTCATAACAATCTTCTCAATAATATTTTTATCAACATAAATATCAGCAGACAGAGTCTCGTCACACTTTATTTGAAAATCAATGTCCCGCTGTCCCGCATAATCAATAAAATCACTGGCTATTTCTTTCACAAAATGATTGATATTCAGCGGCTGCAATTCCAGATGCATCATACCATTCTCTATAGTCCTGAAATCCATTAATTCGTTTACCAAATTCAACAGACGTTGAACATTACCATTTAATATCCGATAATAATACTCCTTCAGACCTTCACGTCTCAACTTGTCCAAAGCTGCGAGAATAAGAGATAACGGAGTCCGGAAATCATGTGATATATTAGTAAAGAAGCGCAGTTGCGCCTGATGTATTTGCTCCTTCTTGTCTTTTTCTATATTCTCCTGATAAAGTAACATCTTCAGTTTCTTCTTTTCGGCATAGTGGCGATAAATCAGACAAGCAACTCCTAATACTGTCAGTACATAGAGAAAATACGCAGGCAAACTAAGCCATGGAGCAGTTTTTCTTATAATTTTAATAACTGTAGGTTTATCACTCCAGACACCATCATTATTGGCAGCATAGACTTCAAAATAATAAGTTCCTGCCGGCACCTTCGAGTACATCACCATGCGTTGCTGCGCATTCGCAGTAATCCAAGAATCATTATACCCTTTCAACCGAAACTTAAAACGATTTTTCTCAGGAATATGGTAATTATCAGAGGAAAACTGGAAACCAAAATTCACCTGCTCATAGTCGAGCATAACAGTATTAAGCGAATCATTCAACACATAGTTGGGGTGAACCGACTCATGGTCGATGAAGAAATCAGAAATAATTGCTTTAGGTTTATAGTTGTTAAGTGAAATCTTCTTCGGGTCAATAATTGTAAAGCCATTTGTTCCCCCAAAATACAATAACCCATCTCGCCCCTTCATAGATGCCAACGGATAATACACCTGTCCCTGCGTATTCTCTCTCTTATCAAAATTCATCAAATAATTACGAGCTATATCATAGCAAAATAGCCCTTCGTCAGTTCCCATCCAGACATTTCCGTCGTCATAACAAATACTATAGATAGAATAGATATTTTGCTGTAACCCTTCTTTCAGTGAAGTAAAGCTGTAAGTATTAGTATCAAACTTAATAAGTCCATTGCCTATGGTACCTATCCAGATATTACCTGAATCATCCAAACAAAAAGTAAACAGCCCTAAATATGTAGAATCATTGGGAACTATCTTCTCCACAGCACATGTATGCGTATCCATACGGTAAAGTGCTTCATTACTAATAGCCCATAACGTACTCTCTCCTTGCCGCAAAATATCGAACAAGTAAGCATAATTGCGAGTACTGTCCAAACTAAAATGAGTAAATGACTTGCTGCGATAAGAAAAGTAAGAGACTTCAGGCATGGGATACTGATAAGCCACCCACATTCCGGAATCTCCTTCGAGGATAGTTTTCCGCACATCATTTACCAGTAAAGAAGTGGAATCGCTCTTGGAATGCTTGTAATTAACAACTTTATGTCGCGCAGAATTATAAAGATCCATACCTTCCCTAAATGTAGAGATCCATAAATTATCATCGGCATCTATTATCAACGATTTTACATTATTAAAGGCAACATTATTCTTATGAGTAAAGGAACTGAACTCTCCGGTAGCCTTGTTCATACGATTAATTCCTCCACCTTCCGTACCGATCCAAAGATAATCTTGTTCTTCAGCAAATGAGCTCACCGGTGCATAACTCAGCCCGCTGTTTTGGGTATGATAAGTTTTGAAAGCACCATTCTCATCTATATTTACATAACATAAAGTTCCCGAATAAGTGCCAATCCAGACATTAGACTGCCTATCTTCACTTATCTCCCAAATAGAATTATGTGGCAAACTAAAAGGGTCGGTCCCGGAATGCTTATATTGTGTCAGTTTCCTATTTGAAGGATCAAGTATATACAGCCCGTCTATGGTTCCTAACCAAATCATTCCTTTCTTGTCTATATAGAATGCTCGCAATGAATTGCTATTGTATTCGGGCAGAGGTTCATAGTGGTCTTCTATATTGAAAGTGGACAAATCTATTTTATAGAGCCCCTCCTTATCGATAAACAACCATAATTTCCCCATATACGCCTGAGCAAAACGAATATATCCATTACCTACATTTGGTAATGTCAGGCAAAGTACAAACTTATTCTCCACATAATTAAATCGATAAACTTTCCGATGGATGAAAGTGTACAAATCCTTGTTATAGATACAAAAAGCGGTATTATTATAGGTGGGCATTTTTCCATCATAACAAGGCACGTTGAGTTCTCCCTTACTCGTATCCAGTATATTCCACTTGTTATTATATCTGATCCAAAGATTATCCATTTTATCTACCTTAACGTGCGAAACCGCATCATAGATTTTCTCAAACCGATCAGAAATTCGCTCGTAGCAATACAAACCATTATTCGTATTTACATACAGACGGCCACAAGAATCAGATGCCATATTGTTAAATATCCATCTTTGGGTAGGAGCCATCGAGGCAAAATAAGGATAGTATTTTTTATAATGATAGCCATCGAAACGATAAAGTTCATAGTCCATCATGATCCATATAAAACCTTCTTTATCCTGTTCTATCGCTTTTACTCCATCGTAGTAGAATCCTCCTTCGGGCGACATGGTTCTGAACTTATATTTCTCAGTGGCAGTGATAGAAGCCGGCATAAGATAAAAAAAAGTCAGCAAGAACAATAAGTATCTACTTTTCATAAAGCCTTTATCGTGTTAAAAGTTAAAGTTCACATTAGGGGGCTAAGTTACAAAAAAAACAGAACACAAAAGATTAAAATATTGAAGGAAAATCTCATAACAAGATTTCCCTTCAATATTATCTATTTTACGAAAGTAATTACCTATTATAAACGAATACTTGCAAGTCTCCTACGGAAACATTACCGGTTTCAGAATAATTCCAATCAGTCTTTCCATCTCTCAAATGACCTTTAACGAAGGTTATTCTGATATATTGGGCTTCAATAGGCTCAACCTGGAATAATTGGTAATCATCTACCTTTAAGGGCGTCGTAACAAACTCTCCTAAATCAGTCCATGCGTCACCTTCTGTTTTCTTGGCCTCCAATTTGAATGTATGGCATTGCAAATGAGAATAATTTAAGCTACGATGCCTATAGCCTAACTGACCGAACTTGATAGGCTCTCCCAGATTAATATCCAGATAACAAACCGGGTCATAAATGGGGCGCACTGTTATATCGGGTGCCCAAAAAGTTGAATTCTTATCATCAAATAAATTCTTCATATCACCTTCCTTGGTACCCAAATTAGAAGAATACCCCCAGTTATCCGAGAATGGGAAACCTACATACAACGGAGCTTCTGCAGCAACCTTCACCCTGCAAGTGGCAGACTGCTTACCTCTATCATTAGCTGTTATCACAATGTTAGTAGTCTGTCCCACCTCTCCTACAACAGTTATCAAACCATTCTGGTCAACCGTTGCCACGGTTTCATCTTCTGTAGTATAAGTAACGCTCTTGTCGGTTGCATTGGCAGGATTGACAGTCACATATTGAGATAAATCAAAAGTCTTACCGCTTTCCACTTCTGCGGTTTGTCCGCCTGATTGAATAGTAATACTTGAAACAAGTACTATATTGCTGACTACTCTGACCGGATATCTGACAAATGTACCTGATCCATCGTCAACTCTCACGATAATAGTATCCGTACCCAGCGGAGACGGAATAGTACCTTCAGCAGGCGTCGTCAACTTAGGAGTAATCAAGCCATCTTCACTCAAATCGATAGCACCGGTAGGTTCACCCGCAAAATGATAGCTTATAGCATTCTCTCTTGCACTTTCAGGCATAATGAACGGTTTCAACTGCAGAGGCTGACCTTCTGTCACAATGACACCAAAAATATCACTTTCAAGATTCGTTGCATTCTCAACCGTAATGTTCACCGCCTTGCCAAAGTCATCGTCATCGCAACTGGTGAACAGTGCTCCGAACGAAAGAATTCCTGCTAAGAAATATATATATTTTTTCATAATCTTATTCTTATATTTATCAGTTATCTATTAATATCTTTCCAACCCGGATTCTGTATCAACAGCGGATTCATAAGCATTTCATTCAAAGGTATCGGATAATAGTAACGTTTATCATCCCAAGGTAACTCACCTTTGATTACGGTAGTAGACGTAGGATAAGGAATAATGAAACCGTCATCATCCACAATTACTTTATTACCCACTTCTCCGATAGGTACTGTTATTTTGTATGGGAAATCCTTGTACTTCTCATCATTACGATTTTTACTATACAGTTCTATCTTTTCCTGTGTCATCTTCATCCCTCTTACAGGAACAGTAAACAGTCTGCCGGCTTTCCATCTCATCAGATCTTCATAGCGCATACCTTCCATCATCATTTCTACACGACGTTCACGTCTTATTTCGCGGATTATCGGAGATACGGAGTAATCCAGTTTCTGTGAATAAATAGCATCTAAACGCGGGTCTGCAGGAATATTGGATAAAGTCAGCTTGGCATTGGGATACTTAGCGAAGTCGAATCCGGCTCTTTCTCTCAACGCATTGACAGTAATATTCAAATCTTCATTGGTTATTTCACCTAATTCAGCTTTGGCTTCTGCATAAATCAACAGTAATTCTCCATAGCGAAACATATGTGCAGTCTGCACACCTTTGGAATTCGCTTCCCATTCTGCATAATCGGGCATCCAGTGTTTAATGAAACGATAACCGGTCACCGTTGAATTATACTTCTTCATTGGAGAACCACCACCTGTATCATAAGTAATCATCGGATAAATGACACCTGATTCCTCAAGACTGTATGTGTTATCATCCGCATCAAAGATAGAGGCATATTCGCCCGGTTTACAAACAGTTTGAGTCAAGCGGGGATCACGGTTATCCAATTCCTCCCACATTCCATCATATCCTTTGAACAAAGGGTTTACTTCGTAGTTACCTTCTGTACCTCCCAAGTAAATAGGCCGTCCGTCTTCACACAGATAATCTTCAAGCATGGCTACAGGAGCACCCAGGCAGTAGCGTGTGTGGTTATTGAATCCCCAGTAACGAGGATTGTCATGTCCCAATTTTACACCATCATAAACACGTGACAAGATAGTCTCATTATTGCCTTCTGTTTCGGGAGAGCCCTTTTGTATAAACAATTGCCAATAAGAATCTTTCGCAGTAGCATGTTTGAAAAGCGAATATCTATTCTTCTCAATAATCTTCCAGGCAGCATCACGACTCATACCTAACAATTCGTTAGCCGTAGATTGCAGATTTAATTCTGTATGATACTTTCTGAAAGTTCCTTCGAACAAGCAAAAACGTGCTTTCAGGAACAAAGCCATATCTTGATTGATATATCCGCAAGAATTATCATTGTCTTCCAAATTTTCTATGGCAAAATCGAAGCATTTCAGAATATTTTCAACTAGTTCCACACGTGGCATACGAGGGCCGTAAAGTTCCGGTGAAGCAGTATCCAATTCTTTGTCCAGCCAAGGTACTTCACCTAAAGCCACCAGTTTGATATAATAATCCCATGCTTTGAAAAAATAAGCCTGGGCAGCATATTTCTTCAATGTTTCAGGATCACCCACTTCTGCATAATGGTTCAGGAAGTAGTTTACTTTACGAAGTTTCTCCCACTGCCAAGGTGCGTCGAAGTTCTTGGAAGCCGAATTCGGAGTATCATAAGTACCTCCCAATTTACCATCAATACCACCTGCATAAACTGTATTGTCACTGAATGCATCTCCAAAAATAATCTGGCTACCGGCTTTTACAGCCAAGAAGCCTTTGTCGTGTGACGTATTATTAGTTCCGCCAATACCATGTCCATACACATAATATCTGTAAATTCCGTCCAAATATAGTTGCAAATCGGCTTCTTTCGTAAAGAAAGTACCGTCGGCCATATCATCTATCGGATCTCGTTGCATGAAGTCATCGTTACAAGACGACAAAGATGCCACCAAGGTCACGAACAAAGCTATAATCGAATATTTTTTCATAATCTCTATTGATTTAAAACATTAAAAACCTACTTGAATACCTACGCTGAATGTCCGTTTCGGAGGATATGCATCGGACAGATAATCCGAATCATAATACTTAGGTACATCCGAAATGGTAAACAAGTTATAAGCAGATACATTCAGTCTCAATTTCTCCAATCCAATTTTACCAATCAACGATTTTGGGAAAGTATATCCCAAGATCACTTGTTTCAGTTTGATGTAAGAAGCGTCAAGCAGATAGCCGGTTTGGGGATAGCTGCCAAGACCAGAACCATACATGGGGAATTTGGCATCCGTCCTTTCGGGAGTCCACGACTGATTGTAAGTCTCCCATGACCCGGCTCCGCCACCCCAGTAGCTTGAGACGGACGACAACCAATAGTCTCTCTTACCCACGCCTTGGAACATCAAATCCAAGTCGAAACCTTTATATTGGAAGTTGGCTGTAATGTTGTAACGATAGCGCGGTGCATTATTACCAATCACTTTTCTGTCACCCGGATCGTCTATAGTACTTAAACCACTTGTGATAACACCATCATTATCCAGATCTTTATACCAAACATAACCCGGATAGGCTTGCCCACCCTTGAAATACGGTCCATGATACAACGGCTTTCCGTTTGCTCCTACACCGTCAAAGTCACTTTCCTGAAGAATACCTCCGGTTACGTATCCCCAAATGTCGCCTACAGTGTATCCTTTATACAAAACACCGTCACCGATCTTATTGGTTGGGTTGGAGGGATAGCTTAATACTTTAGCCTTATCATCTGAAAGTGCAACACCTACGCTATAGCCAAATCCGTTAGCCAGTTTATCCGACCATTTAGCCTGAAGTTCAAATCCTGTTGTTTTCAGAACACCTGCATTTTCAAAAGGCAAATCGTCATCACCAATCAATGCCGGATAATCCTTTCCACCCGGTATTAAGATGTCAGTCACTTTTCTTTCGAAAACATCAGCACTGAACGTTAAACGATTCTTCAGGAAAGTGAAGTCGAAACCAAGATTCTTAGTCGTCGATTTTTCCCAAGTCAAGTTAGGATTGGTCAGTGAAGGAGTGACGATACCGGTCGGATAACGTGTTCCATCGAACAGAAAATACCCCTCTGAAGTTCCAAAAACAGACTGATACGGATAGTTTGAACTGGGCTGACTACCCAAACGTCCCCATGAAGCTCTAATCTTGAAATTATCTAACCAATCTCTCGACCAATCCATGAATTTTTCTTCCGAGACTCTCCATCCCAATGAAACTGTCGGGAAGAATTGGAAACGTGAATCTTTCGGGAATTTAGAGCTACCATCGTAACGAGCATCCAATTCAATCAGATATTTACTCATGTAGTTGTACATGATACGCCCGAATACGGCGCGTGAAGCAATCTCATAATGAGAATTGCCCGAGGTATTTGCTGTAATATCTTCTACCAGAGTAGGATTCAGGATGTACGGATCAAGCATTTTTGTCAATGTAATGGAAGAACCGGCATAAGTTTCTTGCTCCTGATTGATACCCAGCAGCAAGGACACGTTATGCTTTTCCTTGAAAGTCTGGTTATAGTCAGCATATACGTTGATAGAATATCTATCCGTATTGGTACGTTGGACATAACCCGTATTTTCTGTTGCCCAACGGTTTTCGAGGGCAGTCCATGAATTATTGACACGTGACTGCTTCGGATGAGTCTTTTCTCTCTGATAGGTAGTAGGAGCAAAAGAGAGATCAGCCTTTACTTTCAATATTTTAGGTATGATTGTAAACTCCGGACTGATAGAAAGAATAGTCTTTCGTCTGGAAGTGACATTACGCCCGCCTGCGTAAAGATAGCTGACGGGATTTTCTGTCACATGGTTTGGCAAAGGATCATCCGGGCCTGTTAATACCGGTTGATAAATATAGTTTTCCGGATAATAAGACTTAGCATAATTCCAGAGGTTCATTCCATCTGTTTGTTGCGTTGGCGCATCATAATCGAACACGTTATACGAAGCCTTGGCCGCCACTGTGAACCAGTTGGTCACTTTAGCATTCACACTGAGCATGGCATTGTATCTTTTCAGTTCATCGGTTCTGATTTCATACATACCTTTCTGGTCTTGCATACCCAAAGAAATATAATAACTGATCCTGTCACCACCACCGCTGATAGAGAGGTTGTGTTTCTGCGTCGGAGTCCAGTCTTTCACCAACTCTTTATAAGGATTCGTATTACCTACCCACTGAATGGCATCACCTTCCATGAAATAAGGTTTATTATTCACAGGATCTTTCATGTAAGCCAACATATGCTCCATCATGTCCTTGTCGTGCTGTGAATATTCGGCAATGGCACCTGTCCAAAGGTTCTTGTCCGCTCCTGCCTTATAGATATAGTATGAGTCCAGAATATCAGGCAATGCATAAGGTTGATCGAAAGCCAAATTGTAAGAATAATCTATTTTTGCTTTCTGCTTGAAAGTCCCTCCTTTTGTGGTAACCAATATTACACCGAAAGTAGCTCTTGTACCATAGATAGCAGCAGCAGAAGCATCTTTCAAGAACGACATATTGTCAATATCGTTCGGATTCAACTGATTTAAGTCTTCAGAAGTGATTTCAACACCGTCCAATAAAATCAGTGGAGAGCCTGAAACTACATCGAACTTATTCTTATCGTCATTAGATGTACCTCTCTGACGGAATGTCGTTGCACCACGGATATTCAATGAAGGTACCTTATTGGGGTCACCACCAGCGATACTAACGTTCAATCCCGGAACCATACCTTGCAGAGCTTGCCCAATATTAGAAACCGGTCTGTTTTCCAATGCTTCAGCCCCAACTGAAGCCACGGAGGCCGTCAGGTTTCCTTTCTTTTGGGACTGAAAACCGATGACCACAACTTCATCTATCATTTTGGAATCTTCGGATAAAGTAACATTGATAGTTTTTTGGTTACCCACCATCACTTCTTTAGTAGTATATCCTACGAAAGAGAATGTCAGTACACTCTTACTTCCAGGTACAGATACACTGTAATTACCGTCAATGTCTGTGATAGCACCGGTACCAGCCCCTTTCACCATTACTGTCACTCCAATCATGGGTTCGCCGTTGGTGTCTTTTACAACACCCGTAATCCGCAGATTCTGGTCAATCCCCATCGCAACATTCGAAGTAGCATGTACCACTTGAGAAATCCCTGCAGACAAAAAGAATAAGCATAAGAATAGCATCAAACATTGATGCTTATTCCAATCTCTAATTAACATTTTTACATCTTTCATAATGTTTAAATTAAAATTAACGCCGCAAATCTATGCCTATTAAAATATTTGATTTTACTGTTTTAGTTTTTTCTTTTACTCAAATTCAAGCGAAGAACATAAACTCCTGTAAATCAACGAACATTTGAGACAATAATTTATTTACAACATATATTTTTGCTCATGCAGATGAAACGGTTGCACCGATTTTTTTATTTATTATTCAAGTTTCGCAAGCCTGATTCATGGATTAATTTAATTAGTGAAATGAATAAAGCACTCTGCACATTAAGTTTTTACTGTAATATCAATTAGCCCTATCTGAACCACTATCCTGTCTCACTTGTTACCTACTTTCTCCCTACCTATAGACAAGGAGAAGGTAAGGAGTAGATAAGGAGTAGGTAGGGAGAAGGTAGGGAGTAAGTATAGTCCGGAAGCAGAAGAAAGATTCTTATTCTCATACTTTGCGCTCCCTTTCAAATTTATTTCGTACCTTTGACGCTTTTAAAAAACGAAGAAAATACCAATTTATAAAAAGAATATGGAAACAGTAGAAAACAAGTACATTACCGTAGCTTATAAATTATACGCTATAGAAGACGGTGAAAAAGATTTCACTGAAGAAGCAACTGCCGAACACCCATTCCAGTTCATTTCCGGTCTGGGCCTGACTTTAGACTCTTTCGAAGACCAAGTGAAAGACTTGAAAATCGGTGATAAGTTTGATTTTACTATCGCTTGTGACGATGCTTACGGCTCTTACGATGAAGAACATGTTATCGACCTTCCGAAGCAGATTTTCGAAGTAGACGGCAAGTTCGACAGTGAACGAATCACAGCAGGTAACGTAGTTCCTCTGATGACTGCCGAAGGCCAACGCATCAATGGAACCGTGCAGGAAGTTAAAGCAGACGTTGTTGTAATGGATATGAATCATCCGTTAGCAGGTTGCGACCTGAACTTTGTAGGTGAAATCATAGAAAGCCGTCCGGCAACCAACGAAGAATTGGCTGAAATTGCCCGTATGATGAGCGGCGGCGGATGCAGCTGTGGTTGCGGTGATTGTGGTGACGGTTGTGGTGACCATGAGCATGGATGCGAAGGCGGATGCTGCCATTAATAAATTGAGAATTAAAAATTGAGAATTGAGAATTAGCTGCGCTATCATGCTGCATAGTATAATTCTCAATTTTTAATTCTCAATTTTCAATTTACTAATTTTTTCCCGTCATTATCTCCAGCACCAGTTTATCCGTCTCATTCATTCCTTGTGATCCTATCTTTGTCAGGTTACGGATGCTTTGGTCTACATCTTCATCTATAATTCCCTCTACAGAAGTCACACAGCGGTTTTCCATAGCCATGATGGCGGAAAGAACGGCGGTAGAAACACCGGTGGTTACTTTTAGGGCACAACTGGGTTTGGCGCCATCACAAATCATACCGGTAAGGTTGGCTATCATATTCTGGACAGCATAAGATACTTGTTCGTAGCTTCCTCCCATCAGCCAAGTGATGCCACAACTGGAACCGGTAGCAGCAACCACACAGCCACATAAGGCGGACAAGCGTCCCAGACTTTGTTTAATATAGATAACCGTCAGATGGCTTAGCATCAGGGCGCGTATCAATTCTTCTTCCGATTTGCCATTCTCCTCGGCATAAACCAATACAGGTAGAGTAGCGGATATCCCTTGATTACCACTACCGGAATTACTCATTACCGGAATCATAGCACCTGCCATACGGGCATCACAAGCTCCTGAAGTATAAGAAAGGATATGTGAGAAAACGCTATCACCCATCACTTTGTGTTCGTAAGTGCCACGCAGAATCTTACCCAGACAATGTCCGTACTCTCCTTCGAACGAGCGTTCAGCCGCCACCTTGTTCAAACGGGCGGTTTCAAGAATAAAACTTATTTCGTCCAGCGGAGCATTTAAAGCGAAATCATACACTTTACGAAGGGTCAGCTCTACAGTTTCTTCTTCCTCTTCATTTCCTACGGTATGTTGTTTCTGTAACAGGACTTCCCCATTACGTTCTATATATATAAAGGTAGTGTGCCCTCCGGCAATCACGGCAGTCGCCCGGTTACCTCCGGCTTCACAGCAGATTTCAATATACAGTTTCTCTTCTATATTCTCCTTCAACGAAATATGGATGCGTTTTTCTTCAATGAAGCGCTTTCCTTCTTCCACAGCATCGGGAGTACTGTCTTTCAACACTTCCAACTGATATTCCGATTTCCCAATCAGTGCACCTAATGCAATTGCAATGGGCAAACCAATCATTCCGGTGCCTGGAATCCCCACTCCCATAGCGTTTTTCAGAATATTAGCACTTAGCAACACATTAATGTTTTCAGGTCTTATTCCCAGTGTTTCTGTCGCTTTAGCCACACATAATGCCACTGCAATGGGCTCTGTACACCCAATGGCTGGCACAACCTCCTGATGTATCAGGTCGATTATCCGTTTTCTCTCTAACTCAGTTATCATTATTTCACGGTTTTTAATGGACACAAATTTAGAAAAAATGTTTTTAATACAGGCGCAAAGTCTTCTATTTCAAAAAAGAAACTTAACTTTGCGCCTGAGTTTTATATTATTAATAACCAAAAACTGAATTAAATGAAGATTAAAACGCTGACCTCGTGTTTCTTTGTGGCACTTGCCCTATCTTCTTGTATACAAGACGAAGCGCTTAATTCTGAAGCAGCCATTGATGGCTGTACAGGTGCTGATGTACAATTGGCAAATATCAATGCGGACGAAAAGAAAGTCGATGTTTATGTGCACAAAGGTGCAAACCTCGCAAAACAACAACTAAACTTCACCTTGCCGGAAGGTGCATCCATCAAGCCCAATGAACGCAGAGATGGTGATATAGGAAATATATATAACTTTAGCGAAGGAGAGCATTCGCGGTCATTTACGGTGACTTCCGAAGACGATGTTTGGAAACCTGTTTATGAAATAAACGTCCAGCCAACAGAATTACCAACTTCCTATCATTTCGAGGAGTTGTTAGTTGCTAAAAATACTCCTTATCACATTTTTTACGAATTTGAACCTAGTACTTCACAAGGGATTTCAAAAGTATTGCAATGGTCCAGTGGTAATCCTGGTTACAAGCTAACTGGTATGTCCAAACTTCCTACCGACTATCCTACTGTACAAGTTACAGGAGGATATAGAGATAAATGTGCTAAGTTGGAAACTAAAGACACCGGAAGCTTTGGTGCCATGGTAAAGATGTATATTGCTGCCGGCAATTTGTTTATCGGAGCTTTTGACCTTGCTAATGCACTTAAAGATGCTCCTAAAGCAACAACTTTTGGTTTCCAATTCTACAAACGACCGAAAGCCTTGAAAGGATATTATAAATTCAAAGCAGGTCCAATTTATACTGAGAATGGAGAGCCTCAAAGTGGAAAGAAAGATCGATTTGATATCTATGCTGTCATGTATGAGGCTGAAGATAATTCATTTATGTTGGATGGAACCAATTCTCTTACTTCGGACAAAGTAGTATCTTTAGCCAGAATTAGTGCAGAAGAAGCATTGGAAACTGATCAATGGACAGAATTCAATTTGCCTTTCAAAACTCAGAATGGTAAGGAAATCAACGAAACTGAACTTCAGAAAGGTAAATATAAACTCGGCATTGTATTCTCTTCAAGCGTAGACGGCGCTTATTTCAAAGGTGCTGTAGGCAGCACTCTATATATTGATGAAGTAGAACTTATTTGCGAAGAGAACTAAAAAGAAATAATCATGAAGAAATATAACATTATTATCGTCGCATTACTGTTAACAGTAATTGGAGCTACATCAATAAAAGCTCAGGAAGATAGAACTCATATTCTCGGTCAGTCTTACCTTCGTGGTTGGGAATATTCATTGAAAGCAGGATTCAGTATCGGAGGAACCGCTCCTCTACCTTTGCCCGAAGAAATACGCAAAATAGACAGTTATGTACCCAGTATGGCAATCTCTATTGAAGGTAATGCCACCAAATGGCTGGATGATAAAAAAATGTGGGGCTTAACTGTAGGTTTGCGCCTTGAAACTAAAAATATGACTACCGAAGCTACCGTTAAGAATTATGGCATGAAAATTATCAATACCAATGGTGGTGAATTGGAAGGTCTATGGACAGGAGGTGTAAAGACTAAAGTAAAGAATTCCTATCTTACTGTTCCCGTTCTTGCTAACTACAAAATAAGCAAACGTTGGAAGCTTGTAGCCGGTCCTTATTTTTCCTACTTACTTGAAGGGGATTTTTCTGGTCATGTATATGAAGGTCATCTCCGCACGCCAGATCAAACAGGTTCACGCGTAGACTTTACTGATGAAAGTATTGCTACGTATGATTTTTCTAATGACCTACGCAAATTTCAATGGGGTATACAATTCGGTGGAGAATGGAGAGCTTTCAAGCATTTGAATGTTTATGCTGATCTTACATGGGGATTAAATGACATCTTTAAAAAGGACTTTGACACAATATCATTCGCCATGTATCCTATCTATCTTAATATAGGATTTGGATATTCATTCTAAGATATTATAGCAATAACTTTTCCTAAAGCTGTCATAGATTCTAAATATTAAAAAAGCTAGAAGTAAACTTCTAGCTTTTTTATTTTGGGGGATATTTATTATTCAGCCGCTACTGATTCTCCAATAACTTCTAATTCATCAAGAATCAAAGTACTACCTCCAGCACCCATGAAACTATCACCATCTTTACTTGAAGAACAAACAATAGCCAATTTATAAGTTTTGCTTGTTTCATACGCCTTACCAGTTAAAAAGGTAAAAGGGATATCAAAGTAGGTATACTCTGCTTTCGCTGTACCATCTTCTAATCTAGCAATTGCCACACGATAATCAGAAGTATTAATATCATGACCAGTCAAGATTACTTCTTTACCATCAGCATCTACAGCTTCATATAATACTGCTTGAATAGCACATTCATCAACTATATCCGGTTTTTCGATTACTTCTTCTGGCTTAGTAGCCTTAGAGCCATCAATATATTTCGCACCCGGAGTATATTTATACCATCCTCTGAAATAAACTGGTCGTTTATCATAAGCAATACCAAACTTAGAACTAGCAATACGATCGCCCGTATTCAATACAAACTTTCCAGTAAACACTGAACCTGATGTAATAGCAGGAACTAATGCATTAGCTTTATCACTGGTATCCATTGTTACTAATTTAATCGCCGACTCACCTTCCTTTTTATCATCTGTCTGGAATACTGGTAAATCCGTAACTTTGAACAGTTTAAGATAAGCAGCTCCCGGCGCGCTCGTAGCCAATAAATCTGTCGGTAGAGGAGAATAATATTCATTAGTTAAAAAAGTTCCAGGAACAGTTTCCCATTCCTCGAAAGAGAATTTCAATTCAGACTGGCTACCTGCTATAGAAACCTCATAAGCTTTAACTGTTCCATTTTCTGAAATTACTGTATAAATCACAGCTTTACCACCAGAAAAATCCTGCGCTACGCCACTTGCCGGAGTTACAGTAGCTTTTTCTGATATTGTGAATATAGGCTTTAAAGCTTTCAAATCATCATTAGTAGCCGTATCGCGTACTTTAAAAGTAATAGTACCAGTAGCCTCATCAATTACCGGCTGTTCTGTCACTAATTCACTATCGATAGTAAACGCTGTAATCTTTGCCTCTGAACTCTCAGATCCTGTTAATTTAGTACCTTTATATACAACCTTAACCGCTTGACCCAATTGTAATACATCAATATTCAGATTTGCTTCTGCTTTTCCATTATTAATAGTACCAGCTACATCTACATTACATTTACCAATACCACTTAAATTCAGTTCTTGACTACCTGCAAATGTATAAGAAGTACCATTTTGTTTCAGAACGCATTTTTCCAATTTGATAGTCCCCAAGTTCATTTCCATGAAATTAAAGTCCTTCAATTCCAAACTAATGATATTATTCCCAGCTTTCGCAATTGTAATGTTCTTTGGCATCCCATTTGCCATAGGAGTCCCATCCAATTCAATATCTAAAGTACCTTTATAGGTACCTGCTAATTCTTCCTCAATCGGATAAACAGGGTCATCATCATCACTACAAGCAGTGAACAAACTCATTGAACAAATCAATGCAAACAAATAAAATAAATTCTTCTTCATAAAATCATCTTGTTTAGTTAATATGAGTCTTCTCATCGAAGGCCACAATGTTCTATTTTACTTTAATAAAAATTTAAGTGTGCAAAGAAACAGCTTTTAAAGCACATAAAAAAGGTCTGTTCTACGTTTTAATGTTCCATTTTTAATCTAAATTTTAAGTACTATACGCATAATACAAGTTCAGAAGGCTCTTAACTATAAAAAACAATTAAAGGTATCTAATTGTTTTTTCATTTCAATAGAACTACTTATTAAACAAAAAAAGGAGCCGATTCTTTTCGAATCGGCTCCTTCTAATTTATCATAAAGATATTATCTCACCAAGTCCAAACCTAAATTAAAACTTGTTGTTACTGACCAATACCCACCTATCATCTGAATAAACATTCCAGCAGCTTGTGCTTCCTCCGGCACAATTCCACCTTCTACCAATGCATTCCAAAGCAATATTAAATCATTCACAGATACAGGATCTCCCCAGTCATCTGTTTCACCCGTATCACGAAGAGTGAAAAGATTGTCAAAGGCACTCTTATCCAAATAAATATAAGTATGACCATTATCAGCAGTCTTAATATTCATAGGTATTCCATCTTTAGCCCAACTTAATATCTGACTAATAGTAGCATCTTGTATACCACTAAGATCAACATTCAAAAGTCCACCAAGCAATGCTTTAACAGTAGCCGGATTTCCACTCAACACCTCATCAATAATATCAGCCATACCGCTGGCGTCAGCTCCAGTAGCTGCAGTCAAGATAGCAGGAATATTCAATTTTACAGTAAATTTCCCATTTCTCTCACTCCAATATGCCAAGTCCTTAGGAGAAGTAGTAAAGCCACTTGTAGCAAAAGTAGCTTTTATTTCACTTGCAGTAGGGAAAGCGCCTGTAAAAAAGATAGACATTATAGAATTTGGGTCCAGTGCTATTTCCGGACTAGCAACATAGTCAGCCATAATACTACCACTTTTATCTAAAGTAATTGAATTCAAAGCTTGAGGTAAAATAGAGCCTCCCAGATACCGTAATAAAGCAGAAATAAATTCTGGATAATTATCATCACCAGTAAATTGCCAATCTGTATACAATGCACTTGTCACAGGCCAATTCTTCATAGTTTCTTCTTCTGTCCATTTATAATCCGTAGCCGTGTAGTCTGCCATTTTATAAGTTCCAGCCCATGGGCTTACTTCATCGTCATCATCGCTACAAGCAGTAAACAAACTCATTGAACAGATCAATGCAAACAAATAAAATAAATTCTTCTTCATATTCTTTTTGTTTAATAAATAATAGCTCCCCATCGCTGGGTAGTCATGCTTTTTAATAAAATAAGATTTCAGGCTGCAAAATAACAGCTTTTAATAATACTAAACAAGGTCTATTCTAAAGATGGGCTGTTCTTTTTTTAAGCATCAAAGTTTTAATTATCACCTTTTATAAAAAAGAATTTGCTAGCAGAATGAACTCACAACCTCATTAAACATTTGCAGTTGCGTAATTATATCTGTAGAAATAAAGGCGCACACTCTCGTAAATACAAACTTACGCAGCTGCAAACATTTTCCAAAGAAGATATAAAAAACATCTCATTCCATAAAAAATATAATATTTCTTCCCCTTCATGAGAAAAAATCCATAACTATTCGTTATCTTTATGCATCCAAAAGCTTTTATTCAAAGGATTTGGCATGAATTAACCCTATACATAAACCATTAAAGCAAAAGATTATGTTCAACTCATTCGGCAACATCCTCCGCCTTACCAGCTTTGGGGAGTCACATGGTAAAGGCATTGGAGGCGTCATAGATGGATTTCCCGCAGGTATCCGCATTGACATGGATTTCGTGCAAGCGGAACTCAATCGTCGCCGTCCCGGGCAATCCCTCATTACAACGGCACGGAAAGAAGGTGATAAAGTAGAATTCCTCTCAGGTATTTTTGAAGGCAAATCAACAGGATGTCCCATCGGATTCATTGTATGGAACGAGAATCAACATTCCAATGATTATGATAATATGAAAGAGGTGTACCGCCCCTCGCATGCGGATTATACATATAAGGTGAAATACGGCATTCGCGATTATCGTGGTGGTGGACGTTCATCGGCACGTGAAACCATTTCACGCGTAGTGGCAGGTGCACTTGCCAAACAAGCACTCCGCCAACTGGGTGTACACATTACGGCATATACTTCACAAGTAGGTCCAATTCGCCTGGAAGAAAACTATACCGCTTATGACCTCGATTTAATAGAAACCAACCCTGTACGTTGTCCGGACCCGGTGAAGGCAAAGGAAATGGAAGAGTTGATTTTCAAAATTAAGGGACAAGGCGATACTATTGGCGGAGTCGTGACTTGCGTCATCAAGGGATGTCCCATCGGATTGGGACAACCAGTATTCGGCAAATTGCAGGCTGCTCTTGCTTCCGGTATGCTCAGTATCAATGCTGCCAAAGCATTTGAGTATGGCGACGGATTCAAAGGCTTAAAACAAAAAGGTTCGGAACAAAATGATGTATTCTTCAACAATTGCGGACGCATTGAAACGAAAACCAACCATTCAGGCGGTATTCAAGGAGGTATCAGCAACGGACAAGATATTTTCTTCCGGGTTGCCTTCAAACCGGTAGCTACGGTGCTAATGGAACAGCATACTGTCAATTTGGATGGTGTAGATACGACGTTGAAGGCCCGTGGGCGTCATGACCCGTGCGTATTGCCACGTGCAGTGCCCATTGTCGAAGCAATGGCTGCCATGACCATACTGGACTTCTATCTCATTGACCGTACAACGCAATTATAAAAAGTAGCAATAGAGTGGTAAAGTGATAGAGTGACCATCCTATCACCTTAGCATTTTATCACTCTACACCTATATTATATATATTATGAACGAAATACAGAAATACATTTCAGAGAACGAACCCAAGATGCTGGAAGATTTGTTCAGCCTCATCCGTATTCCCAGCATCAGTGCGAAACCAGAGCATCATGATGACATGCTGGCTTGTGCAGAGCGTTGGGCACAATTATTGCTCGAAGCAGGTGCAGATGAAGCACTGGTAATGCCATCAAAAGGCAATCCAATTGTTTTCGGGCAAAAGATAGTAGACCCTACCGCAAAAACGGTATTAGTATACGCACACTATGATGTAATGCCTGCCGAACCGTTGGACTTGTGGAAAAGTGAACCTTTTGAACCTGAAATCCGTGACGGGCACATCTGGGCACGTGGTGCGGACGATGACAAGGGGCAAGCATTCATTCAAGTGAAAGCATTTGAATATCTGGTGAAACACGGTATGCTGAAGAACAACATCAAATTCATCTTTGAAGGGGAAGAAGAAATCGGTTCGCCCAGTCTGGAAGCTTTCTGTGAAGATCATAAAGAATTATTAAAAGCAGATGTTATTCTGGTATCAGATACCAGCATGCTGAGAGCTGACCTGCCTTCACTGACTACCGGCCTCCGTGGACTGGCATATTGGGAAATAGAAGTAACAGGACCTAACCGTGATTTGCATTCAGGACACTTTGGTGGTGCAGTAGCCAATCCTATCAATGTGTTATGCGGCATGATTGCTAAAGTGGTAGATGCCAACGGACGGATCACAGTACCCGGTTTCTACGACGATGTAGAAGAAGTGCCGCAAGCAGAACGTGATATGATAGCTCATATTCCATTTAATGAGGAAAAATATAAGGCAGCTATCGGCGTGAAAGAGTTATTCGGAGAAAAAGGATACAGCACACTGGAACGTAACAGTTGCCGCCCGTCATTTGATGTTTGCGGAATCTGGGGCGGGTACACGGGTGAAGGTTCTAAAACAGTACTTCCATCTAAAGCTACAGCCAAGGTATCCTGTCGTTTGGTTCCTCATCAGGATCATCACAAGATTTCCCAGATGTTTGCCGATTATATAATGAGTATTGCTCCGGATACCGTACAAGTAAAGGTAACTCCTATGCATGGCGGACAGGGATATGTATGCCCTATCACTCTCCCAGCCTATCAGGCTGCTGAGAAAGGTTTCGAGAAAGCCTTCGGAAAGAAACCGCTTGCCGTACGCCGTGGGGGAAGTATTCCTATTATTTCTACATTCGAGCAAGTACTTGGAGTCAAGACGGTGCTCATGGGTTTCGGATTAGAATCAAATGCCATTCACTCACCAAATGAGAATATTCCGTTGGATATCTTCCGGAAGGGAATTGAAGCTGTGGTGGAATTTCACTTGAACTTTAATTAGTGATTAGCAGGTTAGTGATTAGTAGTAATTAATCACTTATCACTAACCCGATAATCACTATTTCACATACGTCGTTCGTAATACTTTAAATTCCGTGCGGCGATTAATCGCATTACAAATCTCCTGCTGTTCCAGTGGGAGATTTTTTATGAACTCTTCCGTCAAGACATCACCTTCTTTCAGAAAAGGCGCCGATTTAAGAGTAAACTTTGTCACAGTCTTGGGTTGTTGTTCTCCATAGCCTTTGGGTGCCAAGCGTTCCGAATCAATGCCACCTTTGATAAGATAACGCACCACAGATTCAGCACGACGCTGTGACAAGTGGAGATTATAGTCATCATTTCCCTTATAGTCGCAATGTGCAGCCAACTCAATAGTAACACTCGGATTATCACTCAATAATTGTATCAGTTCATCCAGAGCTACTGTAGATTCCGATGTCAGATCGGCACGGTCAAACTCATAAAAGATATTCTCTATCAATACAGGGCGGGTTATGGAAGCCAGAGCAAATTCCAGTTCATAACGCCGGTCTTCATTGACATTCTCTGTCAACAGTTCTTCCTTATCGTTAAGATAGCCACGGCAGGAAGCAAGCAGAGCATAACGGCAGCCCGGATTCAGTTCTTGCATAAAAGTACCGTCCTTCTTCACGTTTATTTTCAGATAAGTGCCATCATCACCAACTAGGGTAACAAGTGCATCAGACAACACATCCCCCTCCTTATCATATACCAAACCTTTCAGGACATGGTGCACTTCAGGAAGTTCGAAACTAAATATATGGTCCCAGCCACGGGCATCTCCCCGATTGGAAGAGAAGAAACCACGGTTAGGAGCACCCGGTTCGAAAGTCATACCGAAATCATCGCTCTGCGAATTTATAGGAGAACGCATATTCTCAATGCGCCAGCGTTCCGTCAGACTGTCGGGGATGGCACGGAAGATATCCAATCCACCCATGCCAGGATGACCATTGGAAGAGAAGTATAAAGTGCCGTCCGGCGCAAAGGTAGGAAACATCTCATCACCGGAAGTATTGATGTCAGGACCTAAATTATCTACATATCCAAAGCCATCACGGGTTACATTAATACGCCACAAATCCAGCCCACCTTGTCCACCGGGCATATCAGACACAAAATAGAGATAATCGCCTGCGGGAGACAGAACGGGATGGGCAACGGAAGAAAGGGTATCGTTCATGATAGCACACTTCTGAGGAGCCCCCCATTCGGCCCCGACACGTTGGGAAACGTAAATCTCAGCATAAGCAGGCGCATTGGGCAATGTCCGGCAACGAGTGAAATACATGGTTTTGCCATCCGCCGAAAAAGAACAGGCTCCCTCTTCAAATTCACTATTCACTTCGGAGGCAAGCGGTTCTGGCTTTTGCCATTGTTTCTTTTCATTCCGTTTGGAATGGAATATATCGGCACTCTTCATCCCGGTGATGCCATTCAATTCAGAACCTTTCACCTCATTGCGGGTAGAGGTGAAATATAAGACATCAGCATCACCACCCGCATACATTGGAGAATAATCGCTGCGTCGGGATACGAGGATAGGAACGCGCTTCACAATATGTCGGGTAGGATTCTTTTTCCATTCCTGAGCCAACTGGCAGGAAATAAGCCCTATATATGCCAGAGAGTCTTTGCACTCTCTTCTATCAGAAAGATGCTGCACATAAGTAAGGTAATTCTCATAATAAGGTGTAGCAGCTGCATATTCACCATTCTTCCGAAGCATTTCTGCCAGATAAAAATGAGAGATTGTGTCGGGATAACGATAGCGGACTGCGTTCATATAGGCAGCTCTGGCTTTCAATGTGTAATTAATACGTCGATAACAATCACCTTGTTTATAGGCAAGTACTCCACGTTGAGGACGGTCTTTGGGAGAAGTACGGGTATATGCTTGTTTATAATAACGGGCAGCATCAAAGTATTCTCCACAGGCATAGCTTTGTTCCGCCTGACGCAAACTCCGTCCTGCCCCACAGGAAGTGAGGAACAAACTTGCACCGACAAGAAAGAATAAAAGCTGCCTATATAATTTCATAACAATATGAATTAAATAAAGTGACAAGCTATGAGCTGCGAGTGGCAAACACCTTTCGGTATGATAGCCAGTCGAATAATTTCTCATCACTTATATATAAACTGAAAATCCTGTAGTTTATTGTATTTTTCCCTTCTTCTCACTACATTTGCAAGACATCAAAAATCCCTCATCCTATGAAAGACCTCAATATTCAAGCCATCGGTTTAATGTCTGGAACTTCCCTTGACGGACTGGACGTTTGCTGCTGCACTTTCCGCCGTGAAGCCAGAAAATGGAGTTTCCACATTGATTGCGCCAAAGGCTATACCTATCCTGATGATTTAAAACAGAAGCTTGGTACAGGTGCCCAACAAATGAGTGCTCTCGAATTCATCACATTCCACAGTGCCTACGGTAAGTTTTTGGGTGAACGGGTGAATGAGTTCATGCAAGAGTTCAATATACGTCCGGATATCATCGCATCCCACGGACATACCATTTTCCACGAACCTCAAAAGCGTATCATGTATCAGATAGGTGACGGGGCTGCCATCGCTGCCGAAACCCGTATTCCTACTGTATCCGACTTTCGTCGTCTGGATATCATGCTGGGTGGGCAAGGCGCTCCGCTTGTCCCCATCGGTGACCGGTTACTTTTTGCCAATTACGATTATTGCCTCAACATCGGAGGCTTCTCCAATATCTCCTTTGAAGAGGACGGTCATCGCATTGCCTTTGATATCAGTCCGGTAAATTACGTTATCAATCATTATTGTCGACAGGTTGGTCTGGAATTTGACAGAGATGGAAAGATTGCCCGGCAAGGCTCTATCTGCCAGCCGCTTCTAGATGAGTTGAACAATATGGACTTCTATCAGCAAGCAGGACCTAAATCTCTTGGGCGCGAATGGGTGGAAACATTAGTTTACCCAATGCTGGAAAAATACGGATTAAATTTAGAAGACAGGTTACGCACATTCTATGAACATGCTGCCCATCAAATAGAGCGCGTCATTACAACTCACTCCTGTCCATCCGGCAATAGCAAGCTGCTCATTACCGGTGGTGGCGCTTTTAATAAATTTCTGATAGAGCGCATAGATGCACTTTGCCCCTGTGAAATAGTTATTCCAGAACGACAAATCATAGAATATAAAGAAGCACTCATTTTCGCTTTCCTCGGCACTCTCTATATGGCAGATGAACCGAACTGTCTGGCATCCGTGACCGGAGCTCCAATAGACAACATAGGAGGAATGTTATTTAAATGACGAACTACGATTCAAAAGGTCTGCGGAACGTACATCCATTCCGCCATTCGGAACAGCCGTAAGCCGTCTTACCTTTGATAATAGTTCCCTTACCACACAACGGGCAAAGTTGTCCCTCAACAATCTGCGACTGAGAAGCATTTGCAAGAGCTATATCTGATTTTGCCTCAGCCGTATTATTTTTTGTTTCAGGTTCATCAGTTTTTGTTTCAGATGCTTTTTTGCGTGGTTTACTTTGTCGTTTAGGTTTCGGGGTATCTTTCCCTTTGCCCGCCTTTCCATCCTGCTTCTGTCCACCGGCAGATGCTTCCTGGACAGCCTGCACAATCGTGATATGCCGGTTACTATTATCTGAAAGCACACTCATGACAACTTCCGAGACCATCTGCTTCAATTCCTCCAGAAATTGAGCGGCATTATAGGTCTTCTTCTCAATCTCACGTAGTTTCTTCTCCCAGATACCTGTCAGTTCAGCAGATTTCAACAATTCCTCATGGATAATCTGAATCAGTTCCACACCTGTAGGTGTAGCAATCAGATTCTTCTTTTCCTTACGGATATAATTACGTTTAAAAAGCGTCTCGATAATTGCCGCACGCGTAGACGGACGGCCGATACCATTCTCTTTCAATGCATCGCGCAGTTCATCATTATCCACCAGCTTACCTGCCGTTTCCATGGCACGCAGCAATGTGGCCTCGGTGTAAGGACGAGGTGGTTGTGTCCACTTTTCATATAAATCAGGCACATGAGGACCGCTTTCACCTTTCACAAATGCAGGCAACACGTTTTCTTCTTCACCTATTTCCTTTTCTTCCTGCGATTGTGCTCCCGGAGTTCCAAAGATAACCCGCCATCCCGGTTCCAGTATCTGTTTGCCGGTAGTCTTGAATTCTATTTCCTCCACTGCACCCAGTACAGTGGTAGTGGCAAACTTGCAATCCGGATAGAACACTGCAATAAACCGACGCGCAATCAAATCGAACACACGGCGTTCCATATCTGTCAGGTTCTGCGGATATTGTCCGGTAGGGATGATAGCATGGTGGTCCGTCACCTTAGAGTTATCGAACACTTTTTTCGATTTTAATAAAGTGGTTCCTTCCAGGGGTTTTGTGAAAGTCTCATAATCACGCAACCCTTTCAAGATACCCGGACACTTCGGATAAATATCATCACTCAGGAAAGTCGTATCTACACGCGGATAGGTAGCGACTTTCTTTTCATATAATGACTGGATAAGTTTCAGTGTTTCATCAGCAGAATAAGCAAACTTCTTGTTGCATTCCACCTGCAGGGAAGTCAGGTCGAAGAGACGAAGCGGGGCTTCTTTGCCCTCTTTCTTGGTGACATCCGTAATCGTAAAAGGAGAGTTTCTTATTTGCTCCAATAAAGCCACACCTTGCTCTTGGCTGGCAATAGGGTCTATTCCCCGGTTCTCTTCTTCTTTTTTGGGTTTCTTTCCGGCAGCAATAGCCTCCTTGTTCTTCTCTGCTTCCAGAATAAGTTCTTCTTCACTCTTCCTGATTATGGCAGCGAAGGTGGTTTCTCGGTACACCGTTTTCAACTCCCAATATTGCTTGGGAACGAAGTTCTGTATCTCCAACTGGCGGTTTACGATTAATGCTAATGTCGGTGTCTGCACACGGCCGATGGAGAGAACTTGTTTGTTCTGCCCATACTTCATGGTATAAAGTCGCGTAGCATTCATTCCCAGCAACCAGTCACCGATAGCACGGGATAATCCAGCCTCATACAAGGGCTGAAAGTCGGAAGCATCTTTCAGCTTGGCAAAACCTTCACGGATAGCCTCTTCCGTCAATGACGAAATCCACAGCCGCTTCACCGGACAGCGTGCCCCGGCTTTTTGCATCACCCAGCGTTGAATCAATTCTCCCTCCTGCCCGGCATCACCGCAGTTGATAATCATGTCGGCTTTCTGCATGAGGGTTTCTATCGTATGGAACTGTTTTTCGTAAGTGGGATTGCTGATGAGCTTAATTCCGAAGCGGGGCGGTATCATGGGAAGGCTTCCCAGACTCCATGATTTCCAGTTCGGAGTATACTCATGCGGCTCTTTAAGCGTACAGAGGTGTCCGAATGTCCAAGTCACCTGGTATCCGTTCCCTTCAATGTATCCATCTCTCCTGTCTTTCGCTCCTAATACATCAGCTATGTCACGCGCCACAGAGGGCTTTTCGGCAATACAAACTATCATTCATCTCCTTTTTAGTCGGGCAAAGGTACAAAAAAGGGGGGAATGATAAAAGAATAAGTGATTATCCATGGTAATAAAGCAGTATTAGCACAAATGTGAAGGTCTATTACACAAGATTGAAACTCAAAAGAACATCCCACATTATAAAAAAAACATAGCTATCAGCCAAGACCTATCAAAAGTAGTAATTTAGCGACGATAAAAAATGCCTTTGAAAAAAGCTATAACTCTTAAAAAACTAATAATATGGTAAAACAAATCCCAATAAAGCATTTAGCATGCTTTTCTCTGCTCTGTTCATCTGTAGTTTCTGCCACAGAACGTCCCAATATTATCTACATTTTCACAGACCAACAGACTGCCAATGCTATGAGTTGTGCCGGAAACCCTGATTTACACACTCCCAACCTTGACAGACTGGCTGCCGCCGGTGTAATGTTCAAAAACGCATATTGCACTGCTCCCCTCAGTGGTCCCTCACGGGGAGCCATGTTTACGGGACATTATCCCGATGCAGTAGGGCTATCTGTCAACGGTTCAATAATACCGGATTCTCTCCAGACAAAGACATTAGGTACATTAGTAAAAAGTGCTGGATACGACTGTGCTTACGGTGGCAAATGGCACCTGCCGTTACTCGATGTTCCCGATAAGGAATATGGCTTCGACAACATCTATCAACATAGTGATGACGGGTTGGCGGAAGCCTGCATTGAATATCTCTCATGCGAACATAAAAAGCCATTCTTTCTGGTAGTCTCGTATGACAATCCGCATAATATCTGCGAATATGCACGAAGCCAAAATCTCCCTTACGGAAACATAGATATCCCTGATATGCGCGACTGCCCGGGTTTGCCTGCCAACTTCGCCAAAAATCCTTATGACGCCGATGTCATCGAAAGTGAAAAAAGAAACAATTATAATGTATATCCTACCGCCGACTTTACTCCTGAAGACTGGCGTATGTACCGATACAATTATTATCGCCTGGTAGAAAAGGTAGATAAAGAGATTGGAAAAATAGTAGATGCCATCGATAAGAATAATCTTTGGAAAAATACGGTGGTAATTTTTTCAAGCGACCACGGTGACGGTGTAGGTGCCCATCACTGGAATCAAAAATCAGCTTTGTACGAAGAAGTCATCAATATCCCCCTTATCGTCACACTACCTGGCAAGAAAAATGGGGGTAAAGTACTCCCCCAACTCATCAGCAATGGCATAGATCTCTTTGCTTCCATTTGTGAATGGACAGGCGCCAAGATGCCGGAAAGCGCAGCCGGAAAATCTTTCCGTAAAATTGTAGAAGAAGGAAATCCCCAAAATCCACATCAGGAATATGTAATCACCGAGACACGGTTCGACGGAAGCAAAACAAGAGGCTGGGTAGTGCGCAGTAAACGTTATAAATATGTCCTTTATGATAAAGGAAGATACCGCGAGCAATTATTTGATATGCAGCATGACAGAGGGGAAATGAGAAATCTGGCGATGGAAAATGCATACGGAGAAGAATTGCAAAAGCACAGAGAAATCCTTGAAAAGTGGATGAACACCTATAATATACGCCCGAGCCGCACGAAACTGCACGATGTGCCGGGCAAGAAGATTAAAAACGTTCAATAAGGTAAAGAAGATTATTCAGCTTAACACTCTCCAAATGAGGTTGAACTCCTCCCCCAAAAAAGAGTTCAACCTTTTTTTACTTATACGATAAATTGCTTGCACTTATCAAGCAAAAAGAAATATTTATTATACCTTTGTGTTACAACTTTATATACTATAGAACTATGATAAAATACTTTCTATACTTTCTGGTCAGTCTGCTTCTATTACCCCTCTCTGCCCAGGAGCCAGCTCCCATCACTTTTGCACATATCGGACTCAATGACGGTTTGTCGCAAAGCACAGTGGTTGATATCACTCAAGACAGAAAAAACAACATGTGGTTTGCCACTCATAACGGACTAAATAAGTTTGATGGTTACGACTTTACTGTTTACCAACACAATGCTCAGAACCCATATAGCATAGGCAATGACATCATCCGCAGTTGCATTACAGACAAGCAAGGTAGAATTTGGATAGGAACGGATGAAGGGCTATCTCTTTATGATGTCAACATGGACCAGTTTGATAATTTCAGCTATCAGGAAAATGGTAAGCAACTATCTATCGACGGAATAGTGGAAGCCAACAATAAATTACTGCTCTGTTCCCGGAAAAAGAAATTATTACTGTTTGATATGGAGAAAATGCAATACTCCGAAGAACTGCCTGTCCCGGCACTTTTCTCCATTGTGCCGACCTCTGTCTATCGGCAAGATGACCACATCTATATAGGAAGTATGCAAGGTTTGTTCATTTACTCCATCCAAACCAATACTCTGGAGAACATCGCGCCCAAGGAACTGACAAACAAAGAAATATATGCCATCTTACAACAGTCTCCCATACGTCTATGGGTAGGTACGGAAGGAAGCGGATTGTTCTGTATCAATCTTCAGACCCAAGAAGTAAGTAATTATACGCATAATCCACAGATAAAGAACTCAATCAGTTCCAATTATATCCGTTCGCTCTGTCTTGACTCACAAAACACGCTATGGGTAGGTACACTGAACTCGCTGAATATTTATAATGAAAAAGACGATAATTTCAACGTCTATACCAGTGACCCGTTGGAGAGCGGCAGCCTCTCGCAAACATCAGTTCGCGATATTTTTAAAGATTCGCAAGGGGGTATGTGGTTGGGAACCTATTTCGGAGGGTTAAATTATTATCATCCTTTCAAAGACCGCTTCTCGAACATACAATCCACTTCCAAAGGAAATTCGTTGAATTGCAACATTGTGGGATGCATCAAGGAAGATTCTCAAAACAATCTCTGGATAGGAACAAACAGCGGTGGCGTAAATTTCTACAACCCACGTACACGTACCTTTAAACACTATACTACCCAAGAAGGTATCGGCTCAAATGATATAAAAGTTATCTACATAGATGAAGAAAATGATTTAATCTATATAGGAACGCATACGGGCGGCCTCAGTATTCTAAACCGTAAATCGGGACATATTGAAACGATCTGCAATAACAAGACAAATAATATCTATACTTTCGAACCTACCGAAAACGGAGAATTCTGGATCAGTGGAATCAGTGAGCTGCTACGCTTTAATCCTAAGAATAAAACTTTCACCGCCATAGCCACACAGGCTGATGGAAGCCCCTTCTTGCATAAACAAATCACAGATATTGTCCGCGACAGTAAACAGCGACTTTGGTTAATCGGTGAAAAAGGCTTGGGAGTATATACCGAAAAGGACGGGCTATTACAGCACTGTCCCATATTACCGGAACAATCACCGGTCACCTATAAAATGACTAATTGTGTATGCGAATCCAAACAAAAGGGCATTTTTTGGATTGGTACTCGTGACGGCATCTACCGTTTTGACGATAAAACAAAAGAAATCAAACAATACACTACTATCCACGGACTTCCCAACAACGTGGTACATGGAATTATGGAAGACTCTTACGGTTACCTTTGGCTCAGTACAGACAAAGGCCTGAGCCGCTTCCAGCCACAAACGGAAAAATTCAGAAACTATACAAGCTATGACGGTCTGCAAAGCAACCAATTCTCCAACAATGCATATTGCCGCACTCAAGACGGATTTATGTATTTCGGAGGTATCAACGGTATCACCACTTTCCATCCTGAGCAGTTGCCAGACAATCCATACATACCGTCCGTTGTCATCACACGCCTAAAGCTGTTTAATAAAACCGTTACCCCCAAAGACGACTCTGGCATATTAGACCAGAATATCAGTGAAACCGGCAGCATCACGCTGACAGCCAAACAATCCATGTTTTCACTGGAATTTGTTGTATCCAACTACATATCCGGCAATCATAATACTTTCGCTTATACATTGGAAGGCTACGACAGAGAGTGGTATTACACCCATAACTCTCGCACCGTTTCCTATTCAAACCTGCCGCAAGGGACTTACCATTTCCTGGTAAAAGCCGCCAACAGTGACGGAAAGTGGAATGAGCAACCCACCGAACTGGAAATCATTATCCTTCCCGTCTGGTACAAAACCTGGTGGGCTATATTGTTGTTTATCATTCTTTTCATCGCTGCCACCGTCTTCATTTTCTATTACTTCTGGATGAAGAAAAGCATGAAAGCGCAAATACAAATGGAAGTTGCCGACAAGGAGCGACAGAAAGCAATGAATGAGATGAAACTACAGTTCTTCATCAACATCTCCCATGAGCTACGCACCCCGCTCACCATGATACTGGCTCCTCTGCAAGATGTGCTCGATAAAGTGAATGACCGCTGGATACGCAAGCAACTGGAACATGTTCAGAAAAACACAAACCGCTTGCTGCATCTGGTAAACCAACTGATGGACTATCGTCGTGCCGAGTTAGGAGTATTCCACCTCAAAGTCAGACCTAATCCCATCCATCAGGTCATAAAAAGAAGCTTTCTTCTTTATGACCGGATAGCACAGCGCAGAAACATAGCTTACAACTTCTATTCCGAAACAGAAGATTGCCAGATATTGTGTGACCCTAACTATCTGGAACTAATCATCAATAATCTGATATCCAACGCATTCAAATACACGAGCGAAGGACAAAGCATCACCGTCACCCTGAAAGAAGAGAATGACAGGCTAATGCTACAGGTAAAGGACACCGGCAAGGGTATCCCGTTCAGTAAGCAAAGTAAGATATTCGAACGCTTTTACAAAGTGGATAACGAACAGATCGGCACAGGCATCGGTCTTTCCTTAGTGCAACGCTTGGTGGAATTGCATCATGGAGAAATCGAACTGGAAAGTTCTGAAGGTGCAGGAAGCACTTTCACCATCTATTTACCCACAAGCAAGGATGCTTATGAGCCCGAAGAAATAGCCACCGAAAAAGATAAGGGAAATGAACAGCTCATTCATTCAACCAATAGTGCAGAGATGCTAATCATAAGTACGGAAGTCTGTGAAGCAGAGGCAATACCGGAAGAAACCATTGCAGAAGCGCCTGCGGAAGAAGCAAGCAAGAAACGTGAAAGCATTCTTATTGTGGAAGACAACGCTGACATTCGCCAATACCTCAGTAAGGAACTGTGCCAGACGTATCTGATACTGGAAGCCGGAAACGGTGAAGAGGCCTTGGATATACTGAAAGAGCAAAAAGTAGACCTAATTCTGACCGACGTCATGATGCCGGTCATGGACGGACTTAAATTGTGCAAGCATATCAAGCAGAACTTATATACCTGCCACATTCCTGTTATCATACTCTCGGCCAAAACCGATTTGAAGGAACAACTGGAAGGTCTGCAAATGGGTGCGGACGATTACATACCCAAACCTTTTTCCATAGCTTTAGTTACCACCAAAATAAGGAATCTGTTCCGTACCCGGTATCGCGCCATCGAGCATTATTCCAATTCCCTGGAAATCGAACCTGAAAAAGTTGCTCTCAATCCTATGGACGAAGAACTGCTTAAGAAAGCAGTGGAAGTGGTAGAAAAACATTTAGACAATGTGGAATTCTCAACTGATGAATTTGCCCGCGAGATGTTTATGAGCCGTTCCAACCTTCACTTGAAGATGAAGGCCCTGACCGGAGAATCGACCAATGAATTTATCCGCAAAATACGTTTCAACAAAGCAGGCAAATTATTGAAAGAGGGGCGGTATACGGTGTCGGAGATAAGCACGATGGTAGGATTCAATACTCCATCTTATTTCGCCACCAGTTTCAAGAAATATTTTGGTTGCCTGCCGTCGGAATACGGCAAGAAAGGGGATAATCAACAGGATTAAAAAAGGCTATAAACTATGGTGACATTATATCAGAACCGCATCATCGCCATATCTTCAATCTGATTGGACTTTATCCAGGAACTCTAATATAACTACAAGCTCTCCTGAAAAACGCAACCTTCGACAATCTGTGGACTACATTCGAGAAAAGGTTCCCATTGCTCCATAAAATATCCTTATGTAAGCCAAACCATACTAACAGACTCAAAAGGAAAAAGCATAAAATATAAAGTAGAAGCTGATAATCTCATAACATTCAAAACCAGTAAAGGAGAAAGCTATAAGCTCTCTTTTGCCTCTCTGCAATAATACAAAAATAAAGAAATATCGCTCTACAACTATCCTATAACTAATGTATTACACAAAAGTATAAGAAAAGTAGACATAATCGCAAGCTTTTTGTGCTGTATCAAAACATGTTTATACAAGCCCGAAAGCCTCTTATTTTATGTCCCACTATCTTTGCCAATGAACAAAATTATCAGAGTCATATTATGAAAAACCTATTTACGACACTATTTTTATTGTGCACACTGTTTATTCAGGTAAGTGCCAATAATCCTATTCGCAAAGTACCATACCCTCAACAAGAGCATACTATTTATCTGAATCCTGCTCCGCTGATAGTTCCTTGTACCCTCAAACAATCAGACTTCCTACAGTTCAACCTATCAATGGACAAGAACTTCGAAGACGAGCACAGTATTTTATCAAAGCCTGTGCCTTGGTGTGTATTCAATCCACATCAGATACTTAACTCTGGTGTTTGGTACTGGCGCTTCCGTTCAGTTAACAAATCCGGTGAAGAAATGCCCTGGAGTCAAACCTACAGTTTTACCGTAACGGATGATACTCCTAAGTTTGCCACTCCCCCATTCAGTACTTTCTTCAAAAATATCCCTGAAGAATATTCACGCATCTACTGTTTCCTGAAAGATAACCTGGAAGAAGCACGCAAGAAAGTACGGTCACATCCCGAATTCGAGGCCATGATAGACGATGGACGCAATGCGCTCAGCATGAATTATGCTAACGACACAAAACCATACAGCCGGATTACCCGTATGGCAGAAGACTGCGACAATCTGAATACAGCCTACCAAATGTTGCAACGTGACCTCTATGCTGATAAAATGGTAAAGAATGTACGTTGCCTGCTTTCCGCAGAACCCGATCCTAAAGTTATCGCCAACGACTTCAATGCCGGAGAACTGGTTTATACCTTGGCATGCACTTACGAAAATTGCTTCGACCGTTTTACGCCCAAAGAGCAGAAGCAGATAGAAACCATCATTATGAACACGTTAAGCCAATACTATACCTCACGCATACTGGGACGTGAAGAGAACATGTTTTTCGATGAACATTTCTGGCAATTCTCCTTCCGCCATTTTCTGCAAGGAGCCTTGGTATTATATGACAAATATCCTTTGGCTAAAGAATATCTGGAATATAGCTACGAACTTTGGACTTCCCGCGCCCCTGCTTCCGGCTTTAACCGCGACGGTTCGTGGCATAACGGTGCCAACTACTTCAGTGCCAATGCCGTCAGTCTGGCTTATGTGGCTACCCTATTCAGTTACTTGACAGGAACAGATTTCCTACAACATCCGTGGTACAAAAATGCCGGTTTGGGACTGGCCTATTGCTGGCAACCCGGAGCACTGAGCAGTGGTTTCGGCGACGGACATGAGAAAACAAACAGCAAGCCGTTGCGCATCCGCAGTGCTTTTGCCGACTTCCTGGCTCGTAATACAGGAGATACTTATGCAACTTGGTATTCCTCAGTCAATGACCGGTACAAAACTGAATCGGAAACACGCTTGTATCGCATGGCAAGTGGCAAACAACGCCCTGTGCAAACTCAACTGCCTACTGATACCCCCAAAGCCGTATGGTTTAAAGATTGTGGTGAAATGATAGCTAACACTGACCTGAACAATCTGAAAGAAAATATCAGTTTAAGTTTTCATTCCAGTCCGTTCGGTTCAGGCAATCACACTCACTCCAACCAGAACGCATTCAATCTGCATTATGGCGGAGAAGCTGTTTATCATGCAGTAGGCCATTACATGAAATTTGATGACCCGCACAACCTACTATCCTACCGAAACACGCGTGCACACAATTCCTTGCTGGTGGATGGTATCGGGCAACCGTTCACTCAACGTGCCAATGGCTATATCGTACGCATGTTTAACGGCGAACACATCTCTTATGCACTTGGCGATGCATCCAATGCCTACTGCGGCATCAGTGAAATCAACTATTGGAAACAGGCTTTTGCGGAAAACAAGTTGGAACAATCGCCCGAGAATGGTTTCGGAGAAACACCATTAAAGAAGTATCGCAGGCACATTTTCCTGTTACATCCCAACACAGTAGTCATTTATGATGAACTGGAAGCAGAAAAAGCAGTACACTGGGACTGGTTGCTGCACAGCCCGACCAGATTTAATATTGACGAAACCGCCGCCATTCTAACTACGGAAAACAAAGAGAGACATTTCAAGTCCGTAGCCCGGCTTTTCAGCGAACAGAAATGTAACATTACCCAGACAGACCAATATGCCGCTCCCCCAAATCAAAAGAATGCTGAACGGGGTGAGGACTTTACAAATCCATGGTCATTGACGGCGAGTTTCGGTCCCAGCAAGGCTAATCGGATATTAACCATCATCCAGATAGAAGCCGACGGAAAACAAGCTGTGGAAATAGTTCGCAATGACAAGCAGCTGCAATGTGGAGACTGGACAATCGAAGCTGAACTGAATACGAAACGTCCGGCAAGCCTGTATATTCTGAATACTAAAAATAAAGCCACATTCAGTTTCGGAAGAAAGAAAACAATGATAAACGGTCAGAGCTATCAGTGCCAAGAGAAAGATGCTTCTGTGATTTACGATACCATGGACGGAGCGTGGAAAACAGAAGAGATGAGTGACCAAAAGATACAGAGTATGGGTAAATGGTAAACCCGATTTTGTGCTGAATACGAGTAGTAATTACAAAAAAAAATAGGATATGAGAAAGTTATTAACCATCTTGCTGACATGCTGCCTGACTTTGATTCAGTCGGTATATGCAAACTGTCCCGGTCAGATTCACGAGAACGTGCGCGAAACGCCGTTCCCGCAGCAACACAACACCTTATACATCAACCCTTCCCCGTTACTGATACCGTTGGAAATGAAACAATCGGACTTTCTGCAGTTCAATCTGTCGCAAGACAAACAGTTTGAAAGTGCAAGCAGCATCTTGTCCGAAAACACACCCTGGTGCATGTTCAATCCGCACAAAGTGTTAGAAAACGGCACTTGGTACTGGCGCGTGCGCTCAGTCAGCCAATCGGGCGAGACAATGCCTTGGAGCAAGACTTACACTTTCACGGTGACGGATGATGTTCCTCAATTCGTTACCCCGACGTTCGATGTGTTTTTGAACAACATTCCCAAGGAGCATACACGCATCTATTGTTTCCTCCGGGATTCGCTGGACAATGCCCGCAAAAACATGCGGCAACATCCTGACTTTGAACCCATGATTGCCGAATCGCGTGAAGCATTAGATATGGATTACCGAACAGACCAAGCGCCTTATAGCAAAGCGGGCCTGATGTACATCCATACCGATTATCTGAATACTGCCTATACCCTGTTTCAAAGAAATGTTTATGCAGAAAAGATGGTACAGAATGTCAGATGCCTTTTGGCAGTGGATGTTGACACAAAAGTGATAAACAATGATTTTAAAGCCGGGGAACTGGCTTACCTGCTGGCTTGTACTTACGAGACTTGTTATGAAAGGTTCACAGAGAAAGAACGCACACAAATCGAAGAACTCATACTGACCATTCTCAATCAATACATTCCTCATATCATTAATAAGGAAGAAGTACATATATTCGACAATCACTTCTGGCAGTTCACTTTCCGCCACTTCTTACAAGCCTCATTAGCGATATACGACAAATATCCACAAGCCAAGGAATACCTGGAATACAGCTACGAACTTTGGACAGCACGTGCTCCGGCATCAGGCTTCAACCGTGACGGTAACTGGCATAACGGAACTGCCTATTTCAGTGCCAATGCCATAACATTATTCTACGTACCCACCTTGTTCTCTTACCTCACAGGAACGGACTTCATGCAACACCCGTGGTACAAAAATGCAGGAATGGGATTGGCATACAGTTGGCAACCGGGTTCGCTGAGTGCAGGCTTCGGCGACGGACACGAACAAATGAACCCGAAACCTCTGCGCATACGCAGTGCTTTTGCCGACCTTATAGCACGGAGCACCGGTGATCCTTATGCAGCCTGGTACTCTTCTATGAACGATAGATATAAAAATGAATACGAAACCCGCCTCTACCGACTGGCAAGCGGCAAGAAACGTCCGGCAACAACCGAACTGCCTGAGAATGCACCGAAAGCTGTATGGTTCAAAGACAGCGGAGAAATGATAGCCAATTCAAACCTGAAAGACAGTAAACAGAACCTCAGTCTGAGTTTCCATTCCAGTCCATTTGGTTCGGGCAGCCACACACATTCCAATCAGAATGCGTTCAACCTGCACTACGGTGGAAAAGCCATTTATCGTGCCGTGGGATATTACATGAATTTTGCGGATGCGCACAATCTACTGGATTATCGCAATACCCGAGCTTACAACACGCTGCTGATAGATGGCATCGGTCAACCTTTCACCATCCGCGCTTACGGTTACATCACACGTATGTTCAATGGCGAACATATCTCCTACGCATTGGGTGATGCCTCGAATGCTTACTGTGGCATTAGTGAATATCCCATGTGGGTAAAGAACTTTGAAAATCAGAAGTTGGAACAATCAGCGGAGAATGGCTTTGGCAAAACACCGTTAAAGAAGTATCGCCGCCACATCTTCCTGCTACATCCTGACAAAGTAGTCATCTACGATGAACTCGAAGCCGACAAGGCTGTTCGGTGGGACTGGTTGCTGCACAGTCCTATAAAGTTCTCTATAGACGAAGCGGCAAACACCCTCATTACAGAAAATAAAGAGGAAAAGCTCACTTCTGTGGCGCAACTATTCAGTGAACAGGAATGCAATATTTCTCAAACAAACCGGTATAAGGCCGATCCAAACGAGAAAATAGCCGTACGAGGCGAAGAATTTAGCAAGTCTTGGTCGCTGACTGCCAGCTTTGCTCCCAGCAAAGTTAACCGCATACTGACTATCATACAGGTACAAGCCGATGGAAAACAAGCCGTTGAGATAATTCGCAACGGGAATCGTTTTCAATGCGGCAACTGGATGATTGAAGCGGAACTGAATGCCAAACGCCCCGCCGGCCTCTATATCCGTAACGTCCAAAACAAAGCGACCTTCAGCTTTGGGAAAAAGAATCCTGAAGTTAACGGCAAAGCCTATCAATGTCAGAAAGCAGATGCCTCCATGCTGTATGACAAAATAGACGGAGAATGGAAAACACAGGAGATGAATGACCGGGAAATGCAAATTTCCGGTAAAATGAATTGAAACAATGTATTATTATATTTTTAACCTCTTAAAAATTTTATTATGACTGAAAAAACAACTCAAAGGAGCCTCTTATCACTCCTATTGGTTTGTTGCATGCTATTTCTCTGCAATTTGGGAATAGTGGCACAAGACACCTCTTACAAAGGTAAAGTGATCGATGCAACCACCAATGAACCTTTAATCGGCGTTTCCATTCTGGAAAAAGGTACCTCCAACGGTGTCATAACGGATATTGAAGGTAACTTTAATATCCAGACAAGTCCGGAAGCCATTCTCGTCTTCTCCTACATCGGTTATACCACCGTTGAAAAAAAGGCATCGGAATGTAACGGAATAACCATTAAACTCGCTGAAGACTCAGAGATGCTTCAAGAAGTAGTAGTGGTGGGTTATGGCGTACAAAAGAAAGTAAATTTATCGGGATCTGTATCCGCCATTGATGGCGAACAGATTGCTGCCAAACCATCAACGGATGTACTATCCGCTCTGCAAGGTGAATTGCCGGGCGTAACCATTACACGTAGCAGCGGACAACCCGGCTCGGAAGCCGGTTTGCAGGTGCGTGGATATTCATCTGTCAATGCTACCCAGACATTAGTACTGATCGACGGCGTAGAAGGTAGCTTGTCGCAGGTAAATGCTGAAGACATAGCTTCTATCTCCGTATTGAAAGACGCCGCTTCTTGTGCCATCTACGGTGCTCGTGCAGCGGCAGGTGTCGTGTTGGTCACTACAAAGAACGGCACGGAAGGTAAACCCAAGATTTCATACAATGGTTATGCTTCGTTCAATGTTCCGGGAAATATGCCCGAACGTATTCCTTCTTGGGAAGAGCAGACTTTTATCAATAACTCCCGTTTAGACATTGGCGGTCCCGAATGGAATGCTGAAAAATCCTCCTGGGTAGGAAATCCCAACTTCAATTACCGCCCACTGAAAAACGGGCGTTGGGACTTGTTTGATAGTGTAGACTGGCTGGGCGAAGGTACTAAAAACTTCACCTTGCAACACAACCACTCTGTATCAGTCAGTGGAGGTACGGACAAGGTGAACTACCTGTTATCCGCCAACTATTTCTACAAAAACGGTCTATTGCAATATGGCCCCGATGATTACGACCGCTATAACTTAATGGCTAAGATGAATGCTAAAATCAACAAATACATAGAGTTGGGCATTAACATTCAATATCAAGCCAATAACACGTCAGAAAGTTCTTATGGTTCAGAAAACATCTTCAAGCTGCTCTATGAGAACCGTGGACGTCAACCCATCATGCAGCCCGAAGCTGAGAACTACAAGAATCCTTACAATGGAGACTTGCAGCTGAACCCTATCGACCTGATGAAGAACGGCGGTGAGAAAAACGTCAAAAAAGAATCGTATATCGGCAAAGCGCAGTTGACCATCAAAGATTTTATCAAGGACCTGCGCATCAATTTAAGCGCTTCACGCAGAGCAGGCTATGCCTCACAAGAGAAAAACATGCGTACACTGACCTGGTACAATTACGCTGGTAATGTTCAACGCACAGCAAATCCTGCCAACTCTCTGTTCAAAGAGAAATATTCTGACTATCACGATGTATTGGAAGCGACTGCCAACTACAACTTCAGCCTGAAAAACGCTCACAACATTGGTGTACTTGCAGGTACTTCTTACGAGAATTACCGTCTGGATAAGATTGGCGGTACTGCCAGAAATATGTTATCCAACGACTTTTTCTCTTTCAATTATTATGATACTTCTATTGCAACAAACAGTGAATTGAGCGATGAAATAGGCACTTGGGCCATGATGTCCTACTTTGGAAGAATCAACTATAACTATCAGGAAAAATATCTGTTCGAAGCCAATGTGCGCTATGACGGAAGTTCACGCCTTGCCCCCTCTAAGCGGTGGAGAGCTTTCCCTTCCGTATCAGCAGCATGGCGTGTAAATGAAGAAAAGTGGTTCAACCTCGGTTGGGTAAGCAGCCTCAAACTACGTGCTTCCTGGGGACAATTGGGTAACGGTGCCGTATTAGGTCTGTACGATTATCTCCCTCTGATAGATTACAAACAAAACAGTGACAAGATACCTGCCACCTATCAAGGAGAGAAATGGTTCTACCAGTCAAGCATGGCTTCAGAAGACAAAACCTGGGAAATCATCGAAACAACCAACCTGGGCTTCGACTTCGGTTTCCTTAACAACCGTTTGACAGGTAGTTTCGAATACTACTGGAAATTCAACAACGAAATGTTGTCCAACCTCCAGCTACCTTCACAAATAGGCATTAATGTCCCTAAAATGAATATCGGTAAGTTAAAGACCTGGGGATGGGACTTCAATATCAACTGGAAAGACCAAATCAAAGATTTCAGCTATCAAGTAGGCTTCAATATCTCAGACAGTAAGAATGAATTAGTACAATACGATGGTGCCAGTGTAGTGGGTGAAGGTGTCGTTTCCTTGTTGGAAGGTTATCCGATCAATACTATCTGGGGATATAAAACCGACGGTTTCTGGTCGAGCCGCGAAGAATATCTCAAATATAAAGAGGAACACCCCGGATATAAATCATTCAATGATAACATCGTTAGTGGCGGTGACGTAAAATATGTGGCACAAGGCAATCCGGACCACACAATCGGTGTAGGTGATGGTAATCCGGAAAACTCCGGCGACTTGGTTTGCCTGGGCAACACCACGCCCCGCTATTTATATGGTATCAGTCTGTCCGCCCAATGGAAAGGCTTTGACCTTGCAGTCATGTTCCAGGGAGTAGGTAAACGTGACGTAGTACTGAATGGCTCCATGTTCCCGCTGTTCAAAGCAGAAGAAATGCCCTGGACTATTCATCGCAACTACTGGACAAAAGATAATCAAGACGCTTTCTGGCCCCGCTTGTATCAGTATAAGGGTGATAACTTCAACAGCAAACCGGCAGACAGGTGGATGCAAGATGCTTCTTACTTACGTTTGAAGAATGTGACTTTAGGTTACACAATACCTGTCAACAAGAAGTATATGGAGAAACTGAGAGTTTATGTTACCGGACAAGACTTGTTTGAATTCACAGACATGCTGTCGGTAATGGACCCTGAAGCAGAGAATAATGCAACCAGAGCACTCTATCCATTCTTCCGCAGTTGGACAATCGGACTAAATGTTACATTCTAAAAGAGATAAAAGATTATGACAAAGAAAATATATTCACTGCTTATCTGTGTGATTCTTGTAAGCAGTTGCTCACTGGACAGAGAGCCAGAAACAACATTGAGCGATCCTAAATTCTGGAAGTCAGAAGCTGATTTAAGAGGCGCTTGCAATCGCCTGTATATCGATCTTCCCGGTTTTCTTACCGGAAGAGGACATGATTTGCGTTCCGAAGAATTAATAGGAACCACTCCCGACCCGATATCTTCCGGTAGTCGCGGTATTCCCGAAAAATCAGCAGATTGGACCGATCCGTATAATAAGATTGGTGTTTGCAATAATATCATCATCAAAGGGGAAACAGCTCCAATTGCCGAAACCGCCAAAAACCGTTGGATAGCAGAAGCTCGCTTCTTCCGTGCTTTCCATTACTTCAACTTGGTAAAAAAATATGGAGACGTACCTTTGATTTTAAAAGTTTTCATAAGTACAAGCGACCCTGATATTAAAAAAGAAAGAGACTCGCGCGAAACGGTCATACAGCAATGCTACGAAGACTTAGAATTTGCTTGCGAATGGTTGCCGGAGATTGATGCACTCTCCGACGTTTCCAACTGGGGACGTGTATCTCGTTCAGCCGCCTTAGCAATGATCACCCGCATCGGCCTATACGAAGGGACTTACATCAAGTACCATAACTTGCAAGAGGGAGACAGCAGAAGCCATCTGAAAAAAGCAATCGATGCAGCAGAAACAATGATCTATACTGAAAAGAAACATTCACTCTACCCCAATTATCAGAACCTTTTCTATTTTGAAGGCGAAGGACGCCAGAATAAAGAGAATGTATTTGTAAAGATCTATGGTCCCAACGGTGCTTCTAATGCCATTGTTTATCATAACCAATCGTCAACCAAGGCAACTCAGGTGAGCCTTACCCGACAAATTATTGATAACTATTTGTATACGGACGGATTACCAAGAACAAAATCAGCTCATTATATAGTAGACGTTAAACATGATGACGTATTCGTGAACCGTGATCCCCGCATGAGAATGACTATTTTTGCTTATAAAGAAGTAGCTTTCAAAGGAGCTGAATACCGCCCGTTCGATCAAGTAAATCACAGCGGCAAAGGCTACCCTATCAAAAAAGGATACATGAACAGCGAATTCAATACCAACGGCCAAGAAACGGTTGACAAAATGATTATACGCTACGCCGAAGTACTGCTTTCTTATGCCGAAGCTCTTTATGAGTACAACGGTGAAATCAGTGATACCAAACTGGATGAAACAGTCAATCTCATCCGTAAACGTTCGGGATTTGATGCGGTACTGTCCAATCAGTTCGTCAGTGCCAACCAACTGAATATGCTTGAAGAAATACGTAGAGAACGCATTGTGGAATTTATCGATGAGGATATGCACTATGATGATATCATACGCTGGAAAACTGCTGAGAAGCTGTTGCCGCAGGCTTTATTAGGCATTTTATTCAATCCCGATGAGAGTACCAAGACCGATAAGGAGCTAAATTATCAGTTTACTGACGAAAATGGTTACTACAAAGGAGTAAAGCTTTACGACCAGCCCAACATTTACGTAGGAGAAGATATTTCCGGCCGTAGCTTCAATCCTGAACGCGACTATCTGTATCCGGTTCCTTCATACGAGATATCTACATCCGGAGGAAATATCAAACAAAACCCAAAGTGGAACAATTAATAACAAGAAAATATGAAAACTCTATTTAATAAAATTACATTCCTCTGTATCCTCGCCGTAAGTTGCGTGTTTGCAGGATGCAGCAACGACCATGACGAATGGGAAAATGGTGACCCGGCTCTGGCTCATGTCTATTATTATTGCTTCGAGAAATGGGGAGGTATCCCCGGTGGAAACGATGTCAGCTATTCTGTAAATCAGGGTGAAACCATTGCAATTCCCACTCAGTTCTACAGCAATTTTACACGTAGCTACAGTCCTATAGTATATTATTATACTTCGGCTACTCCAAAAGAAGAAGCACTGGTATATGGCACCGACTATGTTGTAGTCGATGAAAGTGGTAATACACTGACACCTGATGCTTCAGGAGCTTACGAAATGATATGGCCCAATGCCAAGAAGGGAGTACAAAACATTTATATCAAGACTCTGAACGGCAAGAAAGGTTCTTTCCGTGTATTGACTTTTTCTCCGGAAAAGAAAATGGACGTAACAGATGTCAGCACTACTTCCATTGTAAAGACCGAAGAGTATGAAGTGCGTGCCATATCAGAAAACTATTTTGTAACTGTTGTTATTAAATAACAAATCAGATCCATCTATCTGAAACTGATAAATTAAGAACGGATGGGGATAATAGCTCTTCATCCGTTCTATCATCTATCAATCAAATTCTGAAACCATGACCCATACACTATTAACAAAACCTCTATTGTGCAGATGCAGCAAGTCTGCAATCATCTGCTTTTTGCTCTTGACCGTTTTTCTTTCTTCCGCCCGGGCAAAAGACTCTGCAAATGACATTTTCTCATTGCTCAATCTTGATTATCCCGGACTGGAACAAGTAAAAGCCCTCCATAAAGCAGGAGAAGAAGACAAAGCAGCCCAAGCGTTGTTGGACTATTACCACCACCGCAAGGGAATTGTAAATCCGGCTATCGACCTTAACAACCTGAGCATCAGCAAGCGTGAACAGAAATGGGCGGATGAGGCGCTGGAACATACATTTTATGTACACGATGGCTACCAACCTTCCTTCAATTACGGCAAAGATATTAACTGGCAATACTGGCCGGTTCAGGATAATGAACTTCGTTGGCAGCTTCACCGTCATAAGTGGTTCACCCCGATGGGGAAAGCATATCGAATCAGTAAAGACGAGAAATACGCTAAAGAATGGGCCAGCCAATATCTGGATTGGATAAAGAAGAATCCTCTGGTAACAGTAAACCAGGAAGAATATGAGATTGCAAGCGCAGGTGAAGTAAAAGGAACTGCTGAAAACGTACGCTTCGCATGGCGTCCGTTGGAAACCAGCCATCGGTTGCAGGATCAGATACATCAATTCACTTTGTTTGTTTCTTCACCCTCATTCACTCCCGAATTCCTGACGCAATTCCTGATAAATTATCACCGGCATGCCGATCACATTCTTCACAACTATTCGAAAGCGGGAAACCACTTATTGTTCGAAGCGCAACGTATGTTATATGCCGGCACGTTCTTCCCCGAATTTAGAGAAGCCGCCGCATGGCGCAAAAGCGGTATCGACCTGCTGAACCGTGAGATTAAAAAGCAAGTGTACGAAGATGGCGGACAGTTTGAACTCGACCCGCACTATCATCTGGCTTGCATCGAAATCTTCGACAAGACTCTACAAATGGCAGACGCCAATGGTTTCCGCCAGGAGTTTCCGCAATCATTCATTGATACCGTAGAGCGGATGATTGTGTTCTATATGAATATTTCCTATCCCGATTATCTGAATCCCTGTTTCAGTGATTCCAAGAAGGACAACAAGCCACACGTGCTGGCACATTACAGGAACTGGACCAAAATGTATCCCGAAAACGAGCAAATCCGTTACTTTGCCACAGAAGGGAAAGAAGGAAAGCTACCTGCCAATCTCTCTCAAGGTTACTTGAAATCAGGTTTCTTCACCTTCCGCAACGGTTGGAAACAAGATGCCACAGTCATGGTGGTAAAAGCCGGTCCGAAAGGAGAATGGCATTGCCAGCCCGATAACGGCACATTTGAGCTTTGGTTCAATGGAAAGAATCTGTTCCCGGACAGCGGTTCGTATGTTTATGCCGGCGACGAAGTAATGAAACTCCGTAACTGGTTTCGCCAAACGGCAGTACACAACACGCTGACTCTGGACAACAAGAATCTGGAAACAACAGAATCCGTTACCAAACTATGGAAACCGGAGGGGAATGTACAAATATTAGTCACAGAGAATCCCGGCTATAAAGGTTTAAAACATCGCCGCTCCATATTCTTTGTCGACCGGCAATACTTTGTCATTGTCGATGAGGCTATTGGAAATGCTGTCGGTAACATAAATCTGCATTATCAACTCTGCGACGGAAAAGTAGACATTACCCCGGAGAACCTGTCCCTGACCTCTGATTTTGAGGGAAACAGCCAGGTGAAATTACAATGTTTTGCTGATAAAGGAACTGTATTGAAAGAAGAAGAGGGTTGGTTTTCAACAGCATATCGCCAACGTACAAAGCGCGTAGCCCTTTCTTTCAACACCGATAAAAAAGATAAGGAAACAGTACGCTTTATCACTGTCATATATCCGGCTAAAGATAAAAAAGATTTCCCCGACATAAAAGCCCGCATCAAGAATGCAGACCAAGAACAAAAGTCTATGGAAATAGAAGTCACAATAAACGGAAGCAAACAGTTACTAAACTATCAATTATAATAGCATCCCCTATTATGACTATCTTTATCAATAACGAAAATCATCAAATAACTACTTATATGAAAAGAAATTCTCTATTCCTTGCAACAGCACTTCTCATCAGTCTTGCAGGTTGCAAAAGTGCCCCGGTTCAAGAAGAAACCTGGATAAGTAATGCACTCGACGTTGCTTCCTGCCAGTTAAAGCAGACGGCTGAGGAACTGACCGGTACCAACCAGATACCGCGTTCCGTATACTCCGGCTATGACATGAACTTCCTTGACAGTCAACTACAACGTAAGGACAAGTCATACATTGATTCTTTGCATCCTAATCCGTCTGCCAAGGAACTATTGCAGAGGTACATCTGCGGCATTGAAGACTGGACCAGCGGATTCTTCCCCGGCAGCCTTTGGTATGCCTACGAAATGACCGGCGACGAAAAGCTGAAGAGTCGTGCCATTCAATATACCAATATGCTGAATCCGATACGCCGCCTGAAGAATACGCACGACGTTGGTTTCATGATAAACTGTAGCTATGGAAATGCACTTCGACTGTCACCTAACGACACCATCAAAGCCGTTATCATGGAAACAGCAGATAATTTATCCGCACGCTTCAATCCTGAAATCGGCTGTATCCGTTCCTGGGACTTCGGTGAATGGAATTTCCCCGTTATCATCGATAATATGATGAATCTGGATTTACTGTTCAATGCTACAAAACTTTCAGGAAATCCCAAGTACTATGATATTGCCGTAAAGCATGCGCAAACCACAATGAAAAACCATTTCCGCCCGGATTATACCTCTTGCCACGTAGTCAGCTACAACAACGATGGAACTGTGGAAAAGAAACAGACCCATCAAGGTAAAAACGATGGTTCTGCCTGGTCGCGCGGACAAGCTTGGGCAGTATATGGCTACACTTCATGTTATCGCGAAACAAAAGATACTGCTTTCCTTCAAGAAGCTACAAACATAGCGGATATGATTATGAAAAGAGTAACTACCGACGACTGCATTCCATATTGGGACTATGACGCACCGACAGGTAAAAGCACTCCGAGAGATGCATCGGCAGCAGCCATCACAGCCTCAGCATTACTTGAACTCAGCACCTTGGCTCCGGAAGGAAAGAAATATTTCGACTATGCCGAAACCATTCTGAAAAATCTTTCCAGTGATAAATATTTGGCGGTGAAAGGCAGCAATCAAGGATTTGTACTGATGCACTCTACAGGTTCACTTCCTCATGGCTCGGAAATAGATGTGCCGCTGAACTATGCAGACTACTATTATCTGGAAGCTTTACAGAAATATAGGAATCTAACTAAGTAATCAGATTGTTTGACAGGGTAAATCCGTTACTGATGTATGATACGGAAGTAACGGATTTTTTTAGGATAAAAGACAATCCGGATATTTCAGTCAAAGATATAAAAAAAACAAGTCATAATATCACAGAATATCATTTTACAATCTGCCTCAATCTGTGATATATATCGTACCTTTGCCGCACAATCATTAAATTGACAACACAATGGAAAAAGAATCATTTGATTATTCAAGAGTTCCCCATAACTTTGGTCTGTGCGCGACAGCAGATTGCCCTCATGCCGACACTTGCCTACGCCGGATTGCGTATAACCATACTCCGGCAAGTGTTACTTTTCCACCTACACTGAATCCGAAAACGATTGAAGCTATGGCAGGGAAGTGCGAATATTACCGTTCCGACAAGAAGGTGCGCTATGCCAAAGGTTTTGTCCGCACCACGGAAGCACTGGCTGTCAGTGCGTCAGGAACGTTCCGCTACGGGCTGATTGGTAGTTGGGGAATCAGAAAATATTATCAGAAACGGAAAGGAGAAACTTTACTGTCGCCTGCCGAACAACAAAGAGTGACGGCACTGGCCAAAAAGTTGGGCTTGCAACAGGAAAAGTATTTCGATAGCTATGTAGAAGAATACAACTGGTAGCAAGGCTGCTGTCGTCCGGCATACAACGGATGGGCAACCACATCTTACAAACGAACAGCCGTGCCCCGGCAGGTGAATGAATTTCACCTTACGGGGACACGGCTGTTTCTTTTCATGGTAACTTGGTTTACCCCAAATGGTAACTCCATTTACATGCCGAGGTAAAGGTCGTTACATACCGAGGTAAAGAGCGTTACAATAGGAGGTAAAGGTCGTTACATACGGCGGTAAATGCTTTTACATTAGGAGGTAAATAGAATGTAAATGCAATACACTGATAGCCAGAGTACTAAAGAAAAACATTCCTAAAGCATCAGATTCAAATCCTCAATCTTTAAAGAACAGCTTCTTCCGCAGCACATTCGTACCATCACTAACCACCACAATATAGAATCCACCTTGCATGCCGGATAACTGCAGGGAATTAGTATTCACTTGCTGTAGTAACACGCGTCGTCCCGACAAATCAATGATCTCAACCTGATTGTTCACATCATTCTTCAAGCCACTCCAGGACAACTGGTCATTATAATAATAAATCTCTCCTGCTGATTCGGCAACCTCCGGTGATATACTTGTGGGAGTATCGTCCACCAACGCGGCGTAGAGCTCATGAATAGACCAATATCCACCCTTCGTCCCGGTCTGGGTAATTTTGAAGTGTGTTGCCGTCTCTTCCGGAAAGCCGATAATCAGAACGGAAGTGCCGTTTTTCCCTTCGGCTACAAGTTTCCAGTCAGCGTTAGCACCATTCTTCACATACAGTTCGTAACCGGCAGGACCGTCACCGGGACTTTTGGAGGAGTCCAGAATTATCCTATTCAGCTTATTGGCTGCATTCATATTCACAGTAACCATCTGACCGGCTTTTTGTGACTGCCCTGTATCCCACCGGGTGGATACATTGTTATCGATGGCATTACGGGCATTTCCGTTGTTCACACTGGCGGTGATGCTCCACTTGGTACGGCTCAACAGAGCATCGGTAGCCTCAAAAACGGGTGTAAGCGTAAGATTGGAATCCCATTCACCCATCAGTTTGATTCTCCACGATTCCACATCAAGGACGCTGGAAGCAACGAATGCCTGTTTTTCATGACTCGAATTGGCGATACTGGCATCGGACTTCATATTTACTACCGCATTATGCATCCGTACTTTACCTGTCGTCTTGGGCAGATAGAAATGATAAGTATTACCAGTAGTGGCAAAGTTGACCTGATTCATCACCAGGTTTCCATTGTTGATAACAGCCGAATGCTTGGGGCCTCCCCACAGGTCGATACCATAAAACTCGGCATTTCCTGTAAATGTTTCACCCAAAGTAATGTAGCGGGTATCGGGGAAAGCAGTGCTCTTTGCTTCAAGGGCAACCAACTGCGTGTTCACCAACGGAAAACCCGCACTGCCCAATGCATTGAACATGGCAGCATTCATCGAACCGTCTATACCTAATCCAAGTACCTTGCCGGAAGCCGCCTTGCCTGCATCAGACTTGTCGAACACAATACCTTCGTATCCTCCGTAATGGAAATCATTGTAGAGAATCTCATCCGTACAGTCTTCCACCGTAATAAAACGAAGTTCCTTCATATTCTGATCGTATGCCTTGCCGTTATCAGCATCGGCATTATTAGACCAAGAACCAAATTTAGTTTCGGCGCCACAAGCGTAGACGATGGTATTGAACTGCATATTATTCACCATACCGCCTTGCGAGCCTCCGCCTATGCGAATTATATTTTTGAAGGCATGCCCCGCCAGATAGTCCACATAGTGGTTGTCACACTTATTGCTGAACAAATCCAGCCCGTTCCAAGCTGCACGTATGCCGACGTTGACAATATAGATATCTTTCCCTTTCCCCTGAATGGTGTACGGATACTGTGCCATTGCAGGCAACATGGAAGAGAGTTGTTCAGGATAGTTAATGGAGATTCCACGGACACCACTACCGGCTTCAAGTTTCAGGAACGATTCTCCTGAAGGTTGTCCCTTGCCTGCATACACCTCAAAGATGGTTCCGTGACCGCGTGGAATACTTCCAAAATCCGCTGCACCACGCAGTTCTACGCCGGTGGGAACAGTGAGGGTACCCAGCATCTTATACCGACCACCGGGAAGGTAGACAATACCGCCACCATCGGCTTTAGCTTTGTCAAGAGCACTTTGTATGGCCGCTGTGGCATCCTTTGCACTATTCAGACCGCTACGAATGGCACTTTGGATACTCTGCGTATTCGTAGAGGAATTGAAAGGCACAACGAAGGGTTCAATACCGAAGTCAAGGACATTATAAAGCGCTATGCGGGCAGGTTTTGTTTCAGGAACACGCAAGTCGGGAAATTCCGGAAGTTTTTTTCTTTCTGTCAGAGCAGTATGATCTATGTGGCACTCGAAAAGCGAGTTATTCTGAACATCCGCCTTCTTGGCAAAGCGATTTCCCCTGAGAATACAACGTGCATCAGAACCTATGAAAACTTGCGGCGTATTGTTATTGAAGTCACAATCCGAGGCCACAAAGTCACCGGACAAACTATTCACAGCACCCCCCTTCACGATGCATTGCTCCATCATCAAACGGGAAGAAGAACCGGACTCCATCAGTACAGCATTCTCGCGAGCGGATATCTCGCATCCGTATAGCTGTACAGGCCCATCGGCAGAAGATACGACGATACCGTTTTCACAATTCTCCATCTGCATGCGGGTGAACATGATACCGGAAGAAGAACTTCCATCAATATGAATACCCGTCTGGCAGCCTTTTAAGTTGAAACCATAGTTGTGACCATTCGGGTTCCCGTCTCCGGACATACTGTTTCCGGTCTTAAAACCACAATTATACCCTTCTATATCAACAAAACAAGTGTACGACCAGTCATTGCGGCGCATCACAATGCCTGTTCCATTCTGATAAATCCAGTCCGCATAAGCCGAACCTACCTTCGGTGCACCTTCCAGACCGGAACCTGCCCAATAATCAGGCGAAAAATGAATCCACTCGAAGCGACCGACATCGGCTATATTGTCAACCTCAATACCACGCGACAGCGGAGTACCGTATACATCGTAGATATTAGGACAGCCACCTCCATTCTTACGGGACAAGATTATGCCGCTATAGGAATTCACCAACGTCACATGACGTACATTGCAATATTCATTGCCCCACACACCATCGCGGCCATACAGTACCGTAGGCGGATAAGGTATAATTTTGTCAGGGTCCTGATGCGGATACCAGATAGAAAGATAGGTCAATGCAGTGGAGGGTTCCATCGTAATGAATGAGTTCGACTCTGTCTCATTTCCTCCTTTACTATCCACCATCAGAATTGTCCCTTCAATTGGCGCCCCTTTTACCGGACGTTTCCATTCACCACGCATCGTCACACCGGTAGGGATATACAGTTTCCCGGAGATACGGTAGCGCCCTGCCGGAACAAAGAGCGTACCACCCCGGCGATTCTCACCCAATTTATTCAATGCCGTCTGAAAAGCACTCTGCGAGTCTTTCTCCCCCGTAGGGTCGGCATTAAAATCAGTGGTTACGGTGTACGTAGCCACTCCCACATCATCCGCCGGATATTCATCCGACGCAATTAATTTCCAGTTACCAGGCTTATCATTCGATTGTGCCTGTACACTTACAGCTAATAAAGCTGAAACAAAAAGAAGTAGTAATTTTTTCATGCGAATTCAATTATTAGATTACAGATTCTATCTATGAAAGGAATTATACTGCAAATATGGGCTGGGGACGTTAATGGAAGAATTAATAAGTCATTAAAAACAACCTAATTTTCGTGCCTGAACTTAAAATCGGGGTATTAAAATAAAAAAGCGGACCGCAAGTAAGAAAATACTCGCAGTCCGCTTATCACTTCAGCGCTTTAGCGCCTGATTATTTCATTATTTATTCTTCATCCATCAGGATTTCCAGAATCTGGCAAGCAGCCTTGGCTACCGGAGAACCCGGACCAAAGATGGCAGCTACACCGGCTTTGTACAAGAAATCATAGTCCTGTGCAGGGATTACACCACCGGCAATCACGATGATATCCTCGCGGCCCAACTTCTTCAATTCCTCAATAATCTGCGGAATCAACGTCTTATGTCCGGCAGCCAGTGAAGAAACACCCACTACGTGAACATCGTTTTCAACTGCTTCGCGGGCAGCTTCGGCAGGTGTCTGGAACAATGGTCCCATATCCACGTCGAAACCACAGTCGGCATAACCGGTTGCTACCACTTTGGCACCACGGTCGTGACCGTCCTGACCCATTTTTGCTACCATGATACGAGGTTGACGTCCCTCTTTCTTCGCAAACTTCTCAGCCAGTTCACAAGCACGCTTGAAGTCGCTGTCGTTCTTACTTTCTGATGAATACACGCCTGATATAGTTCTGATTACTGCTTTATAACGTCCTACAATCTTTTCGCAAGCATACGAGATTTCACCCAGCGTAGCGCGAACACGGGCAGCTTCAACTGCCAACTCAAGCAAGTTGCCTTCCTTGGTTTCCACACATTCGGTGATAGCTTCCAATGCTTTCTGTACAGCTGCCTCGTCGCGTCCTTCTTTCAAAGTCTTCAGGTTAGCAATCTGTTCCTGGCGAACAGCCGTATTGTCAATTTCAAGGATATCAATCGGAGCTTCTTTCTCCAGACGATACTTGTTCACGCCGACAATAGTCTGAGAACCGGAGTCGATACGTGCCTGCGTACGCGCAGCAGCTTCTTCAATACGCATCTTAGGAATACCGGTTTCGATGGCTTTTGCCATACCGCCCAGCTTTTCTACCTCTTCAATCAATTCCCATGCTTTATGAGCCAGGTCGTTTGTCAGAGACTCTACATAGTAAGAACCGCCCCATGGGTCAACATTCTTACAAATATAAGTTTCTTCCTGGATATAAATCTG